>Ga0209707_1000170_pt1 | contig 44625 bp, 44 predicted proteins | sample EN4Hudsemesocosm_FD_184630 | JGI IMG/M metagenome (GOLD analysis project Ga0209707, IMG submission 184630) | Methane-oxidizing microbial communities from mesocosms in the Hudson Canyon - EN4B Hudson Canyon (SPAdes) (version 2) | ecosystem: Environmental > Aquatic > Marine > Cold seeps | place... | reverse complement strand
GCTTTGCAAAGCGAGAAGAAAGCAAGGAAAAACGGCAGACATAAAAAACGCTTGGTTAGGATTGCGAATAAAACCCACTATAAATAAAAAAGAATGGCTTGGGGCATTTTCAATTTTATGGCAAAGGAGTAAAACTTACCCATCTAAAAAGGGAGGGTTTGGAGTCTCTTCAAAAGATCTCAGAAAAGGGTTGAAATCTAAGTATAATCCAAATCTATTTTTAGGTTATGAAAAATGGGAGGCGGAAGCTGCTTTGCAATTAGAAGATGAGTTTATGAAAGTTCGTGAAGCTAGTGATGCATTATCAAAAGCGAGAAAAGCTTTATTGTTAGCGGAGAGTAAAGTTTTATTGGTCAATGAAATTGATTTAGATAAATTAGAAAAGAATATTAAGTAAATTAAATAAATAGTGAGGTATTTATGATTTTTGATTACACGATTGTTATGTTTGTTTTTTCGTTAGCTTGTTTTTTATATTGGTATTTTTTAAAAAACAAGATGCGAACCATTGATGATAAAGAAAGGCTTTATAAATTACAAAGCTCTGCGACTATATTTTTGTTTTTATTTATCTTTGTTTTTTCTGTGTCATGTGTTCGTTCTTTTTATATAGAAATATATAAAATTCCTTCATCATCAATGCGGCCTAAGCTAAAGCCAGGAGATTTTGTTTTAGTTAAAAAATCAGAATATGGGTTTAGAAATCCATTAACAGGTCATCGTGTTTTTGGCGACAAGAAACCTAAACATGGGGATGTTGCTGTTTTTAGGCATCCTGGTGATAAAAATATTGTTTATATAAAGCGCATTATTGGACTTCCTGAAGATAGAATAATTATTAGTGATGGGCAGGTTTATTTAAACGGGAAAAGTATTTCTATTTTTAAAGATCGGGTTATAGAGTCTGAATCTATAAATGATTTTTCTTATGACATAAATTTTGATGCTTCAGATAATGGAAGTACCTTCTATATTATTCCTGAAAATAAATACTTTGTTATGGGTGACAACAGAGGGAATAGTAGTGATAGTCGTGATTGGGGTTATTTAAGTGAAGATCTTCTTTTAGGTAAGGCTTTTTACCTTGCTTTTAATATAAGCGAAAATGGAATTTCTTTTAAGGGTGAAAGAATTGATACGCCATCTGGGAAAGGTCTGGTTGATGTCATAGGTGATTTATATGTTGATATTGATGATCAAATAACCAGTAAGAATGAATTAACTTCATCTAATGAGGAATTATCTGTAGAAGAAGTTCCTATTGTTATAGATGATGAAGTTATAGATATCCAGAATATTAATCCTCAAGATTTAATACCAGATTAGGTGGGAGTATTTATATGGATATGATTAACAATCAAGAATTACCTTCATCAACAACGAAATTCAATCTAAGTATTGGTTTTTTTGTTTCTTTATTATTTTATATGGTTGTTTATTTTTATGATGACGTATTGATTAGTAAAGCATCAAATAGCTTATTCTTATTTTCCTTTTCTTTTTTCGCTTCTCTTTCGTGTTTTAAAACATCAAGAGAATTTTCAGGTAATGTATTGTCAGTTGCTTGGATGTGGTTTGGTTTAGGTTCATTGTTTTGGTCTTTTGGGCAATTGTTATGCTTATTTAATTTCTTTTCAGACTATGTAATCCCTTCTCAGGTTTGCTTTAGCTTTACAGCTTTTTTTCCTGTATTTTTTATTTTAGGAAGTTTTTATTATCGTTCTTGGCTTCCGCAAAGGGCTTTTAATGATTCGCAGTTACAAATACTTTCTGGTGTGATTGTTGCGGTCATGATATTGGATTACATTGCGTTTTATGAACCATATAGCGATGTGATTTTGAATACTGATTTTTACGCATTTCTTATTTTCGAGAATGTTTTGTATTTGGTGTCGTTTATTTTTTCTTTCACATGTTATTTTTTTTATATACGTTATGAGGGAGGTGGAGACTTTTTTCTTTTAATCTTGTCTTTATTCCTGCAGTTCATTGCTTTTGTTTTTTATGGCATGAGCCGTTTTGACCTAGAACAAGATTGGCAAAATATTTGGAATCTTTTTTCAGTGATTTCATTTTTTTTAATTATCTATGCGTCCACTAGCGATTCGATAAAAAAACATCATGTTGTAAGTTCTGATTTTTCTGAGCCCTATCTTTATCGTCTTCCAGAAAATACGGTTCCTTTTTTGCTGTTTGGATCTTTACTTACCACTTCATTTTTTTTAAAAGAATTTGTAACTGCAAATAATGTTTTTATTTTTTCTGTTTTTGGAATTCTTGTGTGTGCTTTCTTGGGGTTTAAGGAATATAAAGTTTGTGGCATGAACTACAAGCTGTATAAAAAGCTTGCAAAATTCAAAGGTGTTGTTGATTGTTCCCCTAATATGATTGTCATAACCGATATAGATGGTGTTATAGAGTATTCTAATGAGGCTCACGAAGCTGTTACAGGGTTTTCTGGGGATCAGGCACTAGGAAGGAAGGATGCCGCTTTTAATGGCTCTTTTAATGGCGATATTAAATCGACACTGGAGAAAGGCCAGAAATGGACGGGCGTATTAAACGACAGTATGAATACAGGCAGTTTGTATTGGGTTAAAGAATCGGTCATTCCAATGCCATCCGATGATGGTAATGTAACCAACTATGTTGCATATAAGGAAAATATCACTAAAACACTATCTGCGAAACTTGAGGTCCATTCAACACATGATGCATTAACAGGATTTATCAATAGGATGGAGTTTGATCGTCAGCTAGATTTTATAGTTAGAGGTAGTAGTGATTATTCGCATTCAATTTTATATATTGATATTAACTCCTTTAAATTTATTAATGACTCTCTCGGTAGATCTGCAGGTGATGAGTTGTTATTTCAGTTCTCTAGGATTTTTCTAAAAGCGATTAGAGGGAGTGATTTAATATCCAGAGTAGGAGGTGATGAATTTATAGTTTTGTTGCAGTCTTGTACGCTTCAACGAGCACAAGTAATTGCCGAGGGAATAAGGGATAGCATTAAAGACTATGTTTTTATTTGGGATGGTCGTCGTATAACGGCAACTGTAAGCTTAGGAATTCTTCAGTTAACCAGTGAAGTTAAGCTTGAGGATTCTGATATATTTTTTAGAGCGAATACGGCATGCACTGAGGCTAAAAAGGAAAAAGAGGGTATTCATGTGTTTGATAAAAATGATGATAATTTTAAGACAACAAAGCATGATTTGTTTTGGGTTGATAGAATTCAGTCTGCACTCGCTAGAAATGATTTCTTTTTAGTTTTCCAGCCTATAGTAGATACAGTTAATTCGGATCAATTTCATCATTTTGAGGTTTTGATACGACTTGATGAGAATGGATCAACAGTTTCACCGGGTACTTTTTTGCCTGCTGCAGAACGATTTAATTTAGCCATAAAGATTGACTATTGGGTGATAGATACACTGTTTGATTTATTGGAATCAAGTGATGATAACGATGTTTTTTCATACTCATTTTCTATAAATCTTTCGGGTCAAAGTTTAGGTGATAAATTTTTATTGGGATTTATAAAAGATAGAATTAAAAATAGTGCAATGGATTCTAAGAATATTTGTTTCGAGGTTACAGAGACGGCCGCGATTTCAAATTTCTCATTAGCGATTGATTTTATGAATGAACTTAGAGAATTTGGCTGTAAATTTTCTTTGGATGATTTTGGGACGGGGTTATCTTCGTTTGCCTATTTAAAAAATCTTCCTGTTGATTATTTGAAAATTGACGGTCACTTTGTTAAAGATATGGTTTTGGATGATGTAGATCGTGAGATTGTCAAATCAATTCATGGGATTGGATCTAGTTTGGGAAAAAAAACAATTGCTGAATTTGTTGAGACAGACGATATCCTTAAATTACTTGAGGAAATAGGTGTGGATTATGCGCAGGGTTACTGTGTTGGTATGCCTTTATTGTTCGATGATCTTTTGAGGTTAAGGTAATTACACTAAAGATAGGTAATTAGTTTAGATGTAGGTTATATGACTTATTTTTTTACCTCTCTAAAGCCTATGCTTAGGTGCCTTCTTATAAAAACAGGGGATATGACACACTAAATAGCGTCATATCCCCTATTTTTACTTAAAAACGTTACCTGATTCACATTTTCCGTTTAAATGATTAGGCATTTCTGAATTTTTAATGATTATTTTGTCTATATCTGATAAATCAATGGAATTTTTACAATATTTTCTCCATGCAACGATTATTTTTTTATTGGAATCCCGATTAAATTCGTTTTTATATGGTTTATTTTTTTTATGCTCTGTTTCTAATTTTGATAGTGTTTCGCTGTATTCTGTTATTTCTCTGTATTTTATTCCAGCCTTCTTTTGGCTCAAAAAAAGTTCCAAATCATTTTTATCATTAAGAGAGTGCTGATATCCATTTTTCAGCATCACCGCGCCACCTCGTTTTTCTTTAAACCAATCTACCTGTAATTCCCACTTGTATTTTTCGTGATCTAGTAATCCTGATTTTATTTCTAAAGTTTTATTTTGAATTTTAATCGGTTCATTATTGGAGCATGCGGCTAATAATATTGTGAGTCCAGTGAAAATCAGTTTTCTTTTCATTTTAAATTCCAGAATTGTTGTTGTTAAGTTAAGTTTACCATTAAACAAAATAATAAATACCTAGAAAGATTGCGATTTTATTAATCTTTTATTGAGAAATTTTTTTTAAATTTTGGCATTGTATGTCTATTATTTTTTTAAATTCTTTTTAAGAGATTTATAGTGAAATTTTTAGGTTTAGCATCTAGGTTATTTAAGAGAAAGAAGAATGAGGTCGCAATAACTTCAGAGGTTATAGCGCGTGATGACCAGGTAGACTTTAAAAACATAGAAGACAATTATAATGATGATTTACATCGTTACCCTCCATTTGCTAAAGGATTTCCTTTGATTAATGTAGACAAAATGATGTTGGATCAAATTGTATTGATTAACCAGTTAAAGATATCACTCCCTTTAGATAAGGATGAGTATGAGTCTATTTTCCTCCCGGTTCTACGCCGCTATGCTGCGTTTGTTCATTTATTGCCTGCAAGTGAGACGCATCATCATAAAGGATCGGGTGGGTTATGGCGGCATGGTCTTGAGGTTGCTTACTTTGCGTCACAATCCTCTAGGGTTACAAAGTTTGAACGGTTAGCGGTAAATGTCCCGCCAAGGTACAGAAATATTTTACAACAGAAGTGGCACGTTGGAACTGTGTTGGCTGCGTTGATTCATGATATCGGTAAGCCGGTTTCTGATGTCATTGTTTCTGGTGATTCAAATGGTAATGTTTCGGTTTGGGACAATGAAGATAGTTTATTGAAATGGGCTCATGATAATAATGTGAAGCGTTATTTTATTTCTTGGGTTCCAAATAGGCACAAGGAACATCATGGAGTAACTGATGCAGGTAGTAGGCTTATTCTTACGACAGTAGCTAGGCAATGGTTAAAAGAATTTAATGGAAAAATTATAAGAGATTTGAATTATTCATTAACCTCACCGTATGACCAGTCGGCATTAATGAATCAAATGGTTGCTAAAGCGGATGGTAAGAGTACAGATTTTGATACCCGAGTAACGGCCAAAATGCCAGTTTTTGGTGTTCCTATGCATGAATTTATTTTAGATACGATGCGATCTTTAATCACAAACTCTGAATGGGAAGTGAACAAGCCAAATGGAAAGGTTTGGGTAATTGAGGGAGAGGAAGGTGTTTTTGTATCATGGTACGAAGCATCTAAAGATATTGTAAGTTATATGAAGAATGCTAATTTACCGCCTATTTATCAAAACGCGGATAGTTTGGCGATGGTGTTGCTTGAGCATGAGTTGGCGGAATATTGTAATTTAGAAAATAACTCGATTGATAGTGCTGACGAAGTTGATGAAGCGACCGGTGAGATTAAGGAAGGTTTATTTGGAGATGAAAGAAAGTTCTCTAAAGAGCACATGTATTGGAAAATAGGGCCTGAATGTTTAAATGGCGCAGCTTTATATATGTTGCGCTTAAATCACTTTAATTTAATTGATTCCACTCATCCTCCAGAACCAATTCCTGCGGTGTTTTATAGCATTACAGAAGAAGGTGAGGATATTCAAGTTTATCGTGAATCGAAATCTAGTAATGACCTTAAATCATATAAAGAAGATTTAGGCATTAGTTTGTCAAAAGGCAGTGATGATCATGACAACGCTCAAGATTATAGTGCTATGGATGCAGATTATGATGATGAACCGCCCACGGACTATCAAGAGACTGAGGAATCTTTAAAAGAAAAAGAAGATATTTCATCTATTTCTGATTCACTAGATGTTTTGTCTCATTTAGATATAGAAAGCTCTAAAGACGAGCTATCTGATGAAGAAAATATCAATATCTCTTCTGATGGTGATTTTGTTTTTGTTGCTGAAGGAACATCGAATTCAGTTTCAAAAGAAATCATTAATAGTCAGAGAAAGGAAAAGGAAAAGGAAAAGGAAAGCTTAATTAAAGCGGATCATGACCATGAATTAGAGCCTAAAAAAGATAATTCAGTAACTAGTATCGATGAAGAAACGTTAGTTTCAGTTAATGTTAACGATGATTCAGGTGTTAACAAGCCGCTTGATAAGTATTCTTTAGCTGTCGAATACTTCAAAGAGAAAGGCCATTTAGGTGAGTTAATTATAAGGACAGCAGAAAGTACGCCTGAGTTAATTATTTCGGTTTCATCTAAGGTTGGTTTTAAACAAGTAGATGAGTCAAGTGATGACTATTCTGAATTGTTAAGTTTAATTGTGAGCAACAAATGGATTGAGGTTGATCGCTTAAAGCCTATGTTAAAAACAAAATTCATTGGTGGCCATGTTCTTTTTTTATTGAAATCAGAATATGCAGATTATTTGCTTGATTTACTATCAAGTAAAAGCTCTGAAAACGACTATAAAGATAAACCTATTTCCGAGAAAGACATACCAAAAGAAGTTATCTCTGGCTCCTCCCCTGTGTTGCCAGTATCCGTAGATCATAATTCTTCTAAAGGATTAATAGAAATTCCTAAGCCGGATTTAGAAAAGTTAAATCAAACCAGGCAAAAGATTAAGGATAATGGCGTTTTTTCTGTCAACAATGAAGCTAAGAACAAAAATAATTCTGATCATCAGGTTAAAAGATCAAAGCCAGAACCCTCACTTTCCCTTGAACAAGAGTCTGAAGAAAATGAAAAGATTATTAATAAAATAATATCTGATCTTATTGTTTCGCCAGGTAAATATATGGGTGAGGTAGATTCTTCTGGAGATGGTTTATTAAGTGTTGAGCGTAGAGGATTTGAAGAATATTGTTTATCAAAAACTGTAGGTAATGTTCCAGGGGGGGTGTCGGCTTATATCATTTCATCCCCTAAATATTCTAAGCTTAGACAGGCCCATTATTTTTTTAAAACGAGGTAATAAATGGATCATGTAAATGAGACCGATTATGAGATGCCATGGCGACCGAATTATGAAATGGTTTCGGTTGCGGGGTGGGCTGCAGGATTATTTTTAGCTATTACAACAAATACTATCGTTGATTTACCCAAAACACCTTTTGTTTGGATGAGTTCTTTTTGTTTTTTTATGTTTTCTTGGCGTGCTTTTCCCGCTGTTACTTTGTATAAAAAGAAAAAGAGATTGGAAGGCTTTCCACTGACATTTATAAAGGTCAGTAAATTTAAAAAAGATTTAGAAAAAAAGCAAGAAAAGCGAAAGGATGATGGTAAGGATGATGTTGTTTGGTTAGGAGAAGGTTTTGAGTGGGAGCAAAAGCACGCTCAAGCATCTTACGAGATATTAAAAAGGACATTATCTAGAATTATCGAGTTTGATGAAAATCGTATGGGCGCACTATGGATTCATGGGTTAAGTGATTATGACAAAGATATAATGCAGCCCATTGGTCACTCAGATGGTCACACTTTAATTGTTGGCACTACTGGTGCTGGTAAAACAAGATTATTTGATTTATTGGTTACTCAGGCTGTTCTTCGAGGTGAAGCTGTATTTATTATTGATCCAAAGGGTGATAAAGAGCTGAAAGAAACGGCGCGTAGAGCTTGTGAGTTATCAGGAAGTCCTGAAAGGTTTGTAAATTTTCATCCTGCATTTCCGGAAGAAAGTTGTAGGTTTGATGCCTTAGCTAATTATGGGCGGCCAACAGAATTAGCGAGTCGTGTTGCCTCAATTACACCAGGAAAGGAAGATGGAGATCCTTTTAAGGCTTATGGGCAGATGGCTATGACGAATTTAATTCAAGGAATGCTTTTTGTTTCGGAAGTGCCTTCGATAATGAGTTTGAAGAGATGTTTGGAAGGTGGCCCGGGGAAATTAGTTAGGGATGCTTTAACGCTTCATTTTGATGAGAATGTTGATGATTGGAAAATTAAATCTGCTTCTTATTTAAGGCGCGCCGAATCAGTTGATGAGATTGCAACAGGATTGGTTGAGTATTATAGAGAGGTGGTGCAAGACAAAAAGCCTGTCTTAGAGATTGAAGGGTTAGTTTCTATGTTTGAGCATGAGAGAACTCACTTTTCAAAAATGATTGCTTCTTTAATGCCTGTTCTTAGTATGTTGACGACAGATACTTTGGGGGAGTTGTTGTCGCCTACTGAAGATGACGCGTGTGATTATATTAGAAAAAGAATAGAAGATAAGGAAAAGAATCCTTCTATATTAGATGAAGATGAACAGAAAGAATACATGGAGAAATTAAGAAAAAAAGAACCAATGGATTTTGTAAGGCCTTCTACAAATACAGCTCAAATAATACGTCATTCTCAGGTTGCTTATCTTGGTTTGGATTCACTTTCTGATGCAATGGTGGGCTCTGCAATTGGGTCATTAATTTTAGCTGATTTAGCTTCAGTAGCAGGATCTAGATATAACTTTGGATTGAATAATAAACCTGTGAACATCTTTATAGACGAAGCGGCGGAGGTCATTAATGATCCATTTGTGCAGATTTTGAACAAAGGAAGAGGTGCTTTGATGCGGACTTATATAGCTACGCAGACGTTTGCTGACTTTTCGGCTAGAACTGGAAGTGATGCTAAAGCGCGTCAAATATTAGGTAATATTAATAACTTGATAGCACTTCGAGTCATGGACTCGGAGACACAGCAATATATCACAGATAGCTTACCTAAAACAAGACTTAAATATGTTATGCGTACACAAGGTATGGCTACGCATTCATCTAATCCGATGCTTTATGCGGGAAATCAGGGAGAAAGACTTATGGAAGAGGAGGGTGATTTATTTCCCCCTCAGCTTTTAGGGCAGTTACCAAACTTACAATATATAGCTAAATTGTCAGGAGGCCGAATAGTCAAAGGTCGTTTGCCTATTTTGGTTTCAGATAATTATAAAGAGTCATAGATAAGGCAATGAATTTAAAAGATCAAAAAAAGTTTAAAACTAATTATTCCGCCACTGCGTTGAAAAGTTGGCTAAAAAATACGCAGGGTGCTGAAGATCTATTTTCGCTACTGGAGCTGGATTGGCCAGGGGCAAAATACGTATCGTTTGGTTTGGCAGATTATATAACTTCAACGTACCCGGTGATGAATGGGGACGCATTTTTATTTGAAAAATGTATGCAGTCGGGCATTTTTCTTTATAAGCATTCTCTTGAAAGTAAGGATGATAGCTATCGATTTATGGCGTTTGTAGATGGTTTGGCACGGCATATACCTGAGATGCTTGCTTATTCTGTCCATAAAGTGCAGGGTGATGATAAAAGCCCGGTTTGGAATCCATATCTAAATGGTTCGCTAATTACATGGTTAGATATTAATTTAGATGATCCTACTAAAGAGATAAAACTTAAATATGTAAGGCGTTTAAATGATAAGCCGAATAAAGACGATTTTGACAGGATAAGAGTTATCGTTCTAAAAAATATTTTAACATCGAGGCAATTAGACTTTTTGGATGTAGACCGCATGAAATTTCTTTCTTATTTATAGTGGGTAAGGTGTGTTTAAAAATATATTCGTTAGCGTGCTTATTTGGGTTATAGAGGCTCTGGTGGTTGCCGCCATGATTTCTGTAAGTTGGTCACACAGGATAGGTGAATTAGAAGAGAAATGGATGATTTCTTATATAGGTCAGGAGCAAACAGAGATTATTCAAGCAAAGGCTCAGGCATTGTATTCTGGCGCTTTTTTAGAAACCGGGGTTATGGAAAATTCTTATTATTTTTTTATTCCAAGTGAAGAGGAAAGATCGCGCTCGTTAGGTTTTGAAGATTTTGGTCGTAAGGATATTTTTCCTTTTATTAGGAGTCGCCTTGATGTCATTTGGATGTCAGTGTATCAGATTTGCCAGCGTATTTTTATGATTGGTATTTGGGCTCCTTACGCTTTAATCTTGCTCGTTCCTTTCATAACAGATGGCATGGTAAATAGAAAGATAAAGCAGTATGGTTTTGATTATTCTAGTCCGTTTTTACATAGGTATAGTGTGTGGGTGTTTGGTTTAGTTTGTTATATTAGTTTTTTAGCTTTATTCGCGCCGATTCCGATTCCAATTTCTATTATGCCTTTTGCTTGTATGTTAATGGCAGTTTCATTGGGTGTTTTCGCTTCAAATGTACAAAAAAGATTGTAATTTATAATAAAATAAATAGGTATTTTTAAGTCATGGCAAAAGAAGTAGTGTTGAAGATGTTCGTAGATGAGAGTTTGTCTGATAAGGAATTGAATTCCCTTATAGATAATCCAAAAGATTTATTAGATTCAAATCATATTTTAGTTGCGTCTATTTCGGTATTTAATAATTCAGAAAAGGTAAAAGAAAAACCAATGTTGAAGAGAATATCTAAAGTAGTAAGGCCTTACTCGAATATAAATAACTCGGATAAATTAAATGATCGTCTAGAATTAGTATAAGTTTTATTGTTTTTTGGGAAATTAGTGCCCAGATATTATGAACCAGAGGATGCCAATCTTAAAACGGAAGGTTCTATCTTTGTTATGAAACATTAATCACCCCTCTTATTTAGCACAAGAGGGGATTTAGCGAGTAATTAAGTGATTAAGAAGTTTTCTTTATCTTGTCCATCGTTAATTAAGCTTCTCATCCATACGGGCATTAGTCCGCGCCCAGTCCATGTTTGATCTGGATTTTCAGGATTTCTATACTTAGCGCTGACTTTTTTTATAGCTTTTTTGTTTTTTTCTTGAATTTCAACAGTCGCACCTACAGATTCAGCCAGTTGTCTGATTTTCTTGTAGGTGGATTTTCTTTCTTCATCTTGCTTTTCTTTAAGTGCTTTTTTTACATTGTCACTTAATAGAAATAATTCATTTAGTGGTAGTTCTTTTAATGAATCAAGGCTAATGATATCCATTTATGTTTCCTTTAAAAATAAAAATTTTTCTTATATGAACATAAGAAATTCCTGTGAATTATAAATCAAAACCAGTAGATTACTATTAATAAATTTTTATTATAAAGGAAAAGGTTATATTTTATTTTTCTCCACCCAATAAAGTAATCATTTCATGTGAGATATTTGTAATTAATTTATGCGATAAAAAACACTCTTCATCTATCCTGTTTTCTGAGAAGTCATAGCTATCTTTATCATTGTTTTCATCAATTATTTTAATACCTTTAATTTGGATAAGTTCATTAATAGAGAATTCAACACCTTGATCTAACTCCATAGATGCACTAATGATCACGCCATCATTATCTATTATTTCAGCAACCTCATCGGTATCAGTAAAGCCTTTTAGTGATGCCTTTTTTTCTTTTCCGTTTGATTCAGCTGTAAATCTTCCAGTTAAAGAAATGTTATTTGGAATGGCGGATTTATCTGTTACCAATTTTCTTAAAATAAAGGGGACTGTTTCTTTCGTACTTATTAACTTAAGTGGGAGAGATGAGAGGGTTTTCCTTAAGAAGCTAACAAAATCTTCAGCTTTATTTTGTGACGGGGTGTTGATGCAAATTAATTTGTTCTTGGTGTCAATAAAAGCCTCTATGCGAGATTTTTCGATAAATGCTTTTGGTAGCATTTCAAATAATATTTCGTCTTTTATTTGTGTTTTTTCTTGTTTGGAAAGTTTTCTGTCTAATTCCAGTTCTTTTTCTTTTATAGCTTTTTTTGCATTGTTTGAAACAACAGATTTTGGTATTAATTTTTTATTGACCTCTAATGCTATAAAAATAACATCATTGATTTTTTTTATTAACTTATCAGGGGTTTCTTCATCGTATGGTTCCCAGCCATATGTTACTTCTTCATGGTTTGATTGGGGGCGAGATGTCTTTGTTAAAAGAACTTCTTCCAAGGTGTCTAGATTAATGTCGCTGGTTAATCTAAATAGCGTCGCATTTTTAAACATAATATTGATTATTTAGTAAAGTTAAAAGAAAGCGTGGTTAAGGCTTGTTGGTAATGCGGTTAATTTTTTAGTTAATAACTGTCACTTTAGCGGTTGTTTCCATCCATACTCTTGCTCCACAAGGTAGCGGTTTATCATTATTATAAATAAGTTCAGAGCTTCCTTCAATTTTAACGCGAAAGCATTTTGTATTAACGGAAGAAGTCTTTATCGTGATAACGGGTTTTTTATCTTCATAATTTTTATTGTGGCGTATGTTATGTTGATTCACATGGATACGCTTAATTATTCCATCACGTAATGGATCATTCATATTTATCCTTATTTATATGATTAATAGGGAAAGCATTTTTTTTGATAAACACAGGTTTTACAAAGTGGTTTTATGTTTGTTTTATTAGCCGTTGAGTTGAATTTTTTAAGTTGTTCATTTCTATCGTAGAGATTTATGATTTCATCTTCACTTAGCAGCTCTACTTTTTTATAGGATATGCCACGGTAATTATCGATTCGGATATATCCATAATCTCTAACTCTTTTTCGTTTATATTTTTTTCTTAAGATAACGGCGTATACCGATATTTGTACAATATCTTTTTTATAAACAATATTACTGTCTCTACTTTTTGTATCAACAATAATAAGATCTTTTGAGACGGCGAACACTTGGTCTGGAAACCCGCATAATCTTCGTGGTGATGTGCAGGATATATATTTTTCTGACATAAAGAGCTTTGCTTTAATTAGCTCTTTAGGGAGATTTTCTTTTTTAAGCCATTCTCTTTTATTTGACTTAAGTATGTACCAGACACAATAAGAAAAAAGAGTAATAAATATTATTGTAATGGCAATAATTTTCATGTGATTTTTTTATGAATAAAAATGAGAGCGTACTGCGATATTTTTTTAATAGAGGGTGATTTATCTATGATAGTGGCCAAGGCAGGTGAAGTCGCGTAATAAATCTTAATGAAAATCTTTCCAGCTTTCGATTTTTCTAGTTTTTCGTCCCTGAATAATCTAAATGACGCGGTAATAGGGTGCTCATTACCAAAGGTGGCGGTAGCGATAAAACAGCGCTTATCTTCCTTATAGTGGCGCGTTACGTTTTTATGGTGTTGCTCATGTTTTTTATTTCCTATACGTATAGATTTCTTTTGTTTTTCTGAGTGTTTTTTGATAAATCGATTGGTTAGCTTTCTATCAAGCACAACTTTTGTTTCGCAAACGGAAAGATCTGCTAATTCAGTTGCGGAAGTATGTTTTTTTTTAAACATTAAATCCCACATTCCTTCATATTTGCTATTTTTCTGAGTTCTGAACTTGGTTTTCTAGTCCATGCATTTATAGCCGCTTCGCCGGACTCGATGGTTGATATTTGGTCTTGGATGGCGGACATAAGTTCTAATGTTGTCACTGGAGATAGGGTGATAGCTCTTAGAGCTTGTATTTTCTTGTCTTCGCTAGAAACGAGGTGTATTTGAAGAAGAGCTCTATCTTTATTTGGTTCTTTTAAGTCAGGTAAGCTTAGTAGGTTTCTTGGGACGAGTCTTGCATCAAAAGGGCAGTCAAACGATAGAATGCTTTGTTTTCTCGTTGATGAGAGGAAATTAACCATTATTAATATAGCTGATTTAGTGGATAGTATTCCGCATTCAATGGGGCCTTTACTTACAGCATCAATTTCATTTTGCACCAGACCTGGGAGGTCAATAATAAGGAAATTATTATTATCCAGGAACGCGTTAAAGCTAGCTCCGTTTTCAAACGGGTAATCAATAGGGTATTTGTCTCCTAATGTGAGCTTTGTAAATTTACTTTCTACATCTTCTTTTGATAGTGGGATCATTTTTATTATAATCAGTTAGTTAGGCAGGAAAGGAATTATCTGTAGTTGAATTAATTATTTCTTTAATCTTTAAGAGGACTTCTTTATTTATCATGTTTTGGGGGGATATAGCTGAATCCATTACATTTTTTTCAATATCAGATAATTTTTTATATAATTTCTCTCCTAGCTTTAACATTCTAAATTGATCTAAAGAGTGTCCATTCCCATCAATAAAGATTCTTAAATTACTGTTATCTTCTTTGGGTTCACATTCAGCTGTAAAAATATCTTTGACATTAGGTTTACCAAAAATAAGGTAATAAATAACAGATATCTTTTCATTTTCACTCATTTTAATTAATTCATTCATAATTTATAGGTCGCATTAATAAATTAATAGTTATTGTAGTGGCTAATAGCCACACTGTAAAGTATAAATGATTTATATTTTTACAAATAAAATGGGTGATTTTAAAAAAAAGTACAAGATAGTACAGAAAATAATTCTTTTATATTATTAGGTTTTGACCTAGAAGGTTATAACTATGTCTGTAGGTAGATCGAGCAATCATGGAGCTAAGGCGCGCATGGCTGAGTTATCTAATTCATCTATGCGAGTGATTAATGCTTGTAGAGGTATAAGCAATCGATAGTCTTTGAGAGAGGGTGGATCGAAGATAAAGGCGAGAGAACAAAAGCCTCTTTAATTAGATTATTTGTTTGAATCGGGCATAACCCATATTTTAAATCTTTATGGGTTATGCTTTTGATTTTAATTGTAGTTAAATTTAACAGATCTTTTTTCAGTTACTCCTCTTTGTCCCATCGCCGTTTCAATCATAATGCTTTTCTCACTTTTCTGATAGTAAGTTAACATTGTCTGGGGATTAAGTGTTCGTTCAGATTTTCCTGTTAAAGTGAAATTGCTAGATGTAACTTCTGGAATTTGATTCGGATTATCCTTAATAATGCCTCTAATAAAGTCAGATTCGGATTCGGATTCGGATTCTGATTTTCTTTTATTTTTTTTACTTTTATATTCTTGTTTTATAAGAACGCAGGGCTGACTTGGGCATTCATTTGATTTGTGAACTGTTGTCACGACATCATAATTAATAATGGCTCCACTAGGAAGATTGAAGGATTCTTTGCTTAGGCTGGCTTTGTTAATTTCGTATGTTTTTCCAGAGAAAGATTCTATTTGTTTTTTCCATTCATTTTCTTTGAATTTACGCATGTCCATTTTGTCCATCATGCTTTTTGGCATTCCAGGCGGTAGAGAGCGCATAATTTTTTTGTTGATAGCATCAAATCCTTCGATATTCCTAAGCGCGCCATTACTGTCAATATGGTAAGTAATCACCGCATCTTCTAGTAATTTTTTAAAAGGATTTTTTTCAGGTTCTTTATTTATTAATAAGGATTTGTCGTTTTTTTCGATTAAACGCCAGCCTGTGCTTGTCTTTTTTGTTGTTATACTGAGAGCTGTGTATTCTTTGTGGTCTATACTTAAAACACCGTCTTCAATGCTTTTTTTTGATGATTCAATTTCTTTTGTGAATTTTTGATCACCGGGGTTATAGATAAATTCAATAGTGTCTGTTTTTGCTTGAGCATTAGTAGCAAACAAAAGTGTAAGTAGGGTTATTTTTATGTATTTAGTCATATTTTTATATTGTTTTTTTTGATGATTCAACAAGTTTATCTAGCGTTAATCCGCAGTCATCAATAAACGTGTTAATAAAATATTCCACTTCAGGAAGGTTTGTTTTTATAGCGTCGAGTTTGTTTTCTAAATTTATTTTTACTTGTTTGAATTCGCTGTTGCCATACCTAAGTTCATCAATCGTTTTAATGTAAGCGGCTAATAGATCGGCTGCTTTTAATAGGTTTTTATATTCTTCATTAATTTTGGATTGGATAATCAGGGGTTCTAGTTCGCTTTTAAACTCTTCGGGAAGACTGTTGACGCAATCTTTCTCAGTTATAGCCTCAAGCTCTTTAAACTGGCGCGTAAATTCAGGGTTGTCGTATTTTGTAGGACTCACAATATCTGTCAGTCTAGTCTCGCTAGATTCATGATAAATACCCAGCAAGGCTGCATGACCAGGATCTAAATCCCCCCCAAAATGTTTATTTTTTATTAGAATAAGTAGATGTGCGTTAACCGAAACTTGATGAGAGTGTTCAGCAATATTTTCTGATTTAAAGCAGTGCATTAACCCCCATCTTTGAATGAGAGGCATTCTATAGATCCATGCTAAAAAACTACTTTTTTTCATTCTTTTTTATCTCCCGTTGTTTTTTTAGGCAAGTTAATTATTTCGCCATCTTCATTAAACGAAAATCTTTTGATGTCGTACCCATCGAGATGAGCGCGTTCAAGTAGTTGGGCCGTAAGTGCTTCAGCCAGAGATACTTTTCTTGATGCCTTATAATCAAGGTCGGCCTCTTTTTTATAAACTTCGCGGTAAGCATTTTCATTCCCAGCGCTAAATAGGTAGCCCCATTCTTTTTCATCTAGCCCTGTAACTCGTCTGCAACGTCGGTAAATTTTCTTAAGACTTAATGGCGAGGGTGAATTAGCCATCTTCTTAGTCTTGAGTGTTATAAGAAAGGAATGTTTCTTTATTTAATTTGGTGTCGTTACTATTTTTAACGTGCAAATGCACGCCTAATTCATTAGGTGTGATCTCCAATGAAAGGCTGCCAATTTCTATGTTTGTTAGAACCCCTTGTTTTTCATTTAGTAGATACGAGTTAGAGTGTTTTTTCTTATTGGCGCTGGAGAACTCAGTGTTTTGACAGCTCACACTGATTATTTCTCCTTCTCTATTATTAAATGTATCGAATGTTTTTTTGATCGCGTCATTAAAGCTATTTGCTTTTACACTAATGTCCTGACTTATGATATTTTTATCATTTTTTAATGTAGTGAATTTAATGTCGAACTCTTCTTGCCCTGTTTTTTGAGGGGTGGTTAGACCGATAACGTATTCGGCTTCTAAATAAATATCCGCGCCTAATTTTGAGGACTTATCTTTGCGGGATAGTAGTTTGCGCGCAAATGAATTAATTTCTTCGGTGTGATCCTTAAACTCAAGAAGCATGTTATTTTTTATAAGGCTCAACCTTACTTGTTTCCAGCTCCAGTCCTTACAAGGGCTGTGTTTTATTTTTATTACCTTAGTTTTATGTGCTTCCGCAAGAGATACAGCTAACTCTTCAATGAACGCTGTATCTTCATTGTTTTCAGGATCAGCAAATGAAATTTGTGTGGCATCAAGATAAACGGCTTTATCTTGACCAAATCGAGATATTTCAACGAGTGCAACTTGATGATTTCTATATTTTTGGATCATTATTTATTCCAGTAAGGTTGTTTTAATGAAAAATATACTAGTGGCTACTAGCCACAAAGTCAATAAATTAATTAATTTTGAATTAATTTTTTTACGGACTCCATTAAGATTTTTTGGTTTTCTTCTAGCTTATTTATTATAATTTTGTCGTTTTCTCTATTTCCTGATTTTGCTTTTATAATTCTTATTTTCTTTATATTTATTTCTACGCTATCCAGATCGATCATTATTGATTTAAGCTGGTCTTCTGTTGGCTTAGATTGATTTTTCTTATGATCTGCTATTGTCTTTGTTTTCCATTCTTTTATGCCGGATAGCAATATCATTTGAGAATAGCTTTCTTTTAATTCTTTTTTGACTAGCTTTAGTGTTGGCCATTTCCCGTCTAAAAATAGTTTTTCAGCTATATCTTTTATATGGTCGCGTTGTTTTTTCATTGGTTATTTTCTTAAGTTTTTAATAAAGCCTTATTATAATCTCTGGACTGGATATTAATTCATTTTATTGGAAAAGATGAACGAAATAGCTATCTTTTTTAGACTGACATCTTTGCTTTCTGTGCTAAGTTATATCAACCTAAAATTATACTACTTGTGTTAAAAATGAACTCTATCAATCCTAAAGCGTTGGCTTTATTTCTGTGCGTTGCCATATTTTTCGGTTTTTTATATTTTTCTGGTTCCGATAAAAAAGATGGGAAATTCGTTTTATCTGAAAATATAAAGAAAAAAGGGTCTGCTGCAGATGCAATGGATACTAAGGAAATTAAGCATAAAGAAGTTTCAAAACCCATAAATACAAACAAAAATATCTCGTCCGTCTCCACCACTTATGTTTCTAAAAACCCTCCAATTTCATTTATCTCAAATTCAAAGCATGCGCAAAAATTAGAAACACTTCCAAGTGATGTGTTGTCTTTTCCAATAAAGGTAAAAATGGAATCCATCGCGCGTATTAAAGAGGGGGAGAAGGTTTTATTTCCTATCCCTCAAGAAGATATAGTTTATTCAGGACATGTTGATCATGTTGGAACCATATTAAAGGTACATTCTGTTCAAGGAAAGATCGATGGCGATAATGACATGGCTTCGTTTTCTTTAGTTTCTGGCGATAAGCTAACCTTTATTACTGTTAATACGGGGACTGATATTTATTATTTTGAAATAAATAACGAATCAGGGTTGGGCTCTGTTTATAGTGACAAAGAGTTGAATAAATATCGTAATGATTACGATGGAATAACGCCTCCCATTAACAAAAAATAATTATTTTTCTATTTAGGATTTTAAAAATGCGACTAATAAACCTAAACTTGCGACAAGTTTTCTTTTTCTTTTTATTTTATATGGTTCATAGCGTGTCTTACGCGGTGACCACGATAGATATTCTTATGCTTTATCCTCCAAATTTAGCGGGGGATGATCCAAATGGAAGGGCGGTGTCTATGGTTAATTACGCCAATACTGCTTTAGAAAATAGTAATTCGGATGTTAGATTTAATATAGTGGGTGTTGAGCAGATAGATACAATCACATCTCCAAAAACAGATTCAACAGCGTTATATGCTTTAGCGAGTGATACGACAGCTAAAACATTAAGAGCACAATATGGCGCAGATTTAGTTTCAATGCTAACGACAACAGGGCCTTATTGCGGTGTTGCTTTTATTAGTCAAGGAGCTAATGATGCCATCCCTACCTACGGATCAACTTATGGTTATAGTGTTGTAGGAACAACGTGTATTTCTTCTTTTGCACATGAAATTGGCCATAACTTATCACTTGCCCACTCTCTTAAACAAGGAAATACAGGTGGTCTTTACCCGTGGGGGAGAGGACATGGAGTTTCTAATAATTTCGTAACGACCATGGCTTATTCTTCTGCATATAACGGCAGTCAACTTCAGTATTTTTCTAATCCAAGTTTAAGCTCATGTAATGGATTACCTTGTGGTGTGGATATAACGGCGACAGATGGGGCGAATGCAGTGCAAGCAATGTCTGTGGCTGCCCCTTATATTTCTTTATGGTCTGATTTACTCGATACAAGTAATCGGATTAATAATACTTCCGCTACTCAAGGGACAGTAACCGGGAAGGTTGATTTAACGTGGGAATTGCATGCATCGTATCAGGATTATTCAGTTTATCGTTCTGATACGTTAGGGCTTGAAGGAACTAAAATAGCAGAGTTAACAGGCGCGACTTCCTATTCAGATACGTCTGCAGTTAGTAATAGTATTTATTTTTATTCGATAAAAGGAGTGAAATCAACAGGTGAGATAGGAGTGTTTGGAGAGCAGGTTCTTGGTTATGCTAATGTAGCACCAACAAGCACTAGCTTAACAATTAATACCTACTCGGATAGAGCGAGCGATGCAATAGCCCCTGATGTAACTGACCTTAATACAACAAATTATCAACACGAAGATTTTACAGTGACGATATTAACGCAGCCAGCGCAAGGTTTAGTGGCTGTTAAATCTGCAAATAGAGGGGGCGCGGAAATTGAAGGTATGCCTTTTTCTGATTCGGTTATTTATACGCCTCCAGCAGACGGTCTGTTTTCAGGCGAGGTTAGTTTCACTTATCGCATAACTGATCGAGGTGGAAAAACAATTGATGGTATTGCTAATACAACGGTTACATCTATTTCCGCGCCAGAGATTGCTTTTTTAGGTACGACTTCGGCGGGAGCGGATATGTGGGCTAATACAGGCAGAAGGTCTGTAATAGGGAGAATAGCAAATAAGAAATCTTTTGAAGATTTAGATATTTCTTTAAGTAGGGACGGAATAACACAAACGTTTGGAAATGTTAGACAGAATTCATTTCGTTATATTTCTGGTTACGAAGCTCCGTTATGGCAAGTTGATCCTGTAACAGTCGATGCAAGATATCCAGGGTCGAGTACGTCAGCAGCAAATTTATCGTTCGATGTTGTTTCTGCGCCTAATAAGTATGTAAAGGCACATTTAATTTCCTCTACAAGTGCTGTTGATACGGAAAACCTTGTTGTTACTTTATCGGCTGGGATCTTAACCGCTGATGGGGTAACTTATGACCCAAAAACAATGGGGGAATGGAAAGGGTATTTAGGTGAGATTCAAACAAATGGATCTTTAGTTCAGCTTACAGACGTTGTTACTCTTACGAATGGTAAAACTGATTTTCCAGTTGACGCTACTGGAAAGAATTTATTAAGACTTGTTGGTGTTATTGAGTCTATTTCGCCAGTTCAGGGTTATTTGGATTCTCGTGAAAGTAGTCGAAGATATGTCAGGGTTACTCTTCATAAGCCTATTCCAGTAAGTGTAAAATTGCCTAAAAGTGAAGGTCCGGAACCTTTAGCGTTAAGTGCTAAGCTTGTTATGGAACGCGCTTATTTGCCTGCGTATGGTTCATCTAATTGGGAGACAAGTACCGACTTAGGTGTTACGTGGCAAGATACAGGAAAAATAGGGCTATCATTTTTATATAAATTTGAAGCAGGAGACTATTTATTAAGAGCTAAAGTAACCAATAAAAATTCAGGTGCAATATCGTATACGGAGCCTGTTAGTATTTATGCGTATGAAAAGCTAGCGTTAAAAATAACAGGTGACACGTTTTCTGCGCCTACTGTTCCAGTAGTTTTATCTGGTACCTTGTTTTCCGGAGAGACGGAAGTGCTACCGGCTGATGTTATTTATGATTGGCGCGTAACAATGCCCAATGGAGATTTGGTTAATTATAGTACGCCATCGGTAAGTATTGATTCAACCACAGCTGGGCGTGCAAAAATAATGCTCTATACGCGATTAGCATCAACAAAGGATGTTAATTATAATTGGACTTATCGGCCATTTAATATTATTTATAAAGTACCTACCGCGCCAAGAATCGGTGTGATTGGTCCAAGACGGGTAGAAATAGGGAATCAATACACGTATAACGCCAGAGTTGTTCCGCCTTGGTATGGTAGCTCAGCCTTAAACATATTGTCTCAATGGACGCTACCTGATGGCACGACGGTAGATGGCGGCATGATGGACTGGTCGCCTTCTGAAGATTTAATGGATGATGTGGCTCTAATTAAGTTTGAAGCATGGGTGGAAGGGTATAAAGCAACAACATTGGCTTCATACACTTATAAGTCTTATGTTTGGGATTATATTTGGTCTGACTTTGCTTTAACATCGAGACTAGATTATCAAGAGGCTCCGGCTCGGTTGCAATTGGAGGCTGTACCACTTGATTCAAAATTCCGTACATTAATGAAAGAAGGGAGTGTTCAGTATGAATGGACTATTTCTGATCCAAAAATTAATGCGACTCTTTCTGGTGGGCGTGCAAATTTATTAATAGATGCAGGAACAACATTCACTGCGTCAGTTAGAGTTTTTGATAATCGTGGTAATGAAACCATTTTGACGAAAGATTTTGTTGTTGGTGATACGCCTGCTTATGACATTACCTTTACAACTTATCCGGGCAATAAGTATTGGAGAGAACCGTTACCGATCACTGTTAAGGCAAATATGGCTAATGGCCATAGAAAAGATAGACCTACTGTATATAGATGGTATCTTGATGATGAATTAGTCATAGGTCAGGAATCGTATTACGGTAGATTTACTTTGCTAACGCCGGGTGTTCATAGTGTGAGGTTAGAACTTGAATCGAAGTTAGGAATGTACTCTTCTTTTTCTCAGGACTATGAGGTGCTAGAAAATCAACCACCAGTTTGTACTTTAGGTAAGTATGTTTATTCATCAGCAATTGATTTTAGAGCGAAATGTACTGATTCTGACGGGTATACTAAATTATATGAGTGGTTTGTTAATGGTGAAAAGATACCTTTATCTGGATCAAGAATGCTTTATCCAATCTCAGGGTCCGGTGTTTTAAATATAGAGTTTAGTGCAATAGATGATGCGGGAGCGAAGACAGTGGTAACTGAAACTGTCCCGTATTAATCTCTTTATTTGAGCTAACGTAATCCTTTTTTATTAAAAGTTGCGGGGTACCTCTCAAAAAAATTTTTTTTGAGTGATTTTATGGGGGGTACTTAACAGTTTGGTTTTCCGAAGATCGTTATACTTTATCCCAAGTTAACAAGAAATTGATTCAGTCAATTTCGGAAATTCCTTTCTAATGTCGCAATTAGATTTTAATAAAAAAGTAGAAAGAAATATGAGCCGCGGGGATATTAAAGATAGGTTGGTCGCACAATTGATCTTTATGTGGAAAAGCTTTGATAGGGTCGCAACTAGATAAGCTAGGGTATTTTTCTTACGGTCGCAGTAAGAACTTTATCATTAATCATATATTTTTAAATAAAGAGGTATCAACACTTTTATTAGTGCTGATGCCTTTTTTTTTGCCTTGAGTTTTTTACCTTGAGTGTTATATTTTTTTAGGAGATTTTTATGTTAAATCCAATAAGAGGTGCAGTGATAGGATCTATTGTTGCTTTCAGCGCTTCGCAGTTCTCATTTAACGATGGAACCCCACCTTTATCTGTCACGTCTATCCCTGACTCAGAGGTTAATCATTATGAGAATAGAGATGAGGTGGATGATGGATCATTTTCACCTTATCTAAGAGGCAAAATTGATAAGACTAAAAAGTTTAGTAAAGTCGCTCAGGATAATTATGTTGATGGCGTTTCTTTGTTATCCACAGAGAACCCTTCAAAAGAGGATATTGAAACAGGGCTTGTAAAAATAAAGAAATCCGCAGATTTAGGTAACGAAGATGCAAGGTCTTTGTTGTTGAGTATTTTTGATCATGAGTTTGCTTACAAAGAAAATGATACTCATGAGCTTATAGAAACTGAATCCACAAGACAGCTAGAAGGTGCTGCTATAGATTTAACGAATTTTTCTCGACATTTTCCTTATATGATAGTTAAAAAAGTTGAGTCTATTTATAAGTATGGATTCAAGGCGATTATTTATGATGACCCTGAAGTAAAAAAATACGAAAAAGTGGTTGCAGATGATTTATCTGGTGCAATGAATAAAATATCCAGCGCTTTAGTTTCAGATAGTAAATAGTATTAGCTTAATTTATATTTTTTTTAAAAAACCGAGAAAGATTAATAAAATCGCAATCTTTCTCGATACTTTTTTTTTCAAAATTCTGCATAATTACCACTGTTATTTTTTATTAACAAAGGTTAATTATGGAACCGATCAAAATCCCCCGATATATAGATGACTCTCCCCAGCTTTTATTCTGGAAAGCGGATGAGGCTGTCCCTTTTATTTTAATGTTATGCGTAGGCATAATGATTGATCACTTAGGTATATGCCTGGTTATCGGTTATTTTTTCGTTAAATTGTTTAGAAAATTTAGAGATAACAATCCTGATGGGTATGTTATGCACTTGATGTATTGGTGTGGCTTTATGCCTTTTAAGTCAAGGATTATTCCTAACGCATTTTCACGGAGATTTATATCGTGAAATACATGGAATTTTTAGATACTTGGCGCGGAACCCAAGCTGAAAACAAATTTAGCCGAATGATTATTATGGGATTAATTTCAAGTAATATTATTACCGGCTTAGTTTTACTTCAAAGTGACAAAACAATCGTTATGGTACCGCCGCATTTTAAAGATGAAATTAAAATGACTTATTCTAAGGCGAATCAAGAATTTAAAACTAGTTGGGGGACGTATTTTTCTATTCTTATGGGAAATATATCGCCGGGAAATTCAAAGTTTATTAAAAAAACTATTGAGCCATTTTTAGGTGCGTCTATTTATAGAGAGGCAATGTCAGCAATTAGTGATCAGTTAGCTGATATTGATCTTGAACGAGTGACCTTAGCCTTTAATCCCAGAATGGTTTCTTATGAAAAAGAAACAGATAAAGTTTTTATTACAGGGAAATTAATTGAAAAAGGACCTTCCGGTAAGCCGAAGATTCACGTAAGAACGTATGAATTCATAATCAGTGTTGATAATTACAAGCCTAAGATGATGCATGTAGATGTTTATCGTGGGGAAGCAAGGACAATTAATTCTGTACCTGGCAAGCAGGCCGCAGAAAAAGCAAAAAAAGGGTAAGTAATGCGTAAAATATATCTATTTTTATTTTTATTATTGATGTCTCAGAATAATGTTTTTGCAAAATCTGAACCATTAATATCTATTCCTGTTTCTACAGCCTCTTCTGAGAATGTTGTGACGAGTGCTGTTAAAACACAAGGTTTGGTGAGCGAAGTAGAGGATTTGGCGATTATCCCACCTCAGAAAAAAACTAATCATTCTAAAAATGATGCGTTAAATACAGTTAATAAAAATAAAGTTCAAGAAAACCTTAAAAAAGAAAAAATTGTAAAATCCGTTCCTGTTCCTTTACCTTTGGTTAAAGCGAAAGTTATTAAAAAAAACAAACCTAAGAAGGTTAAATTAAAGCAACTTTCAAATATTATTTTAAAACCCGGTGTTAATGAAATTATCCCCGTTTCAAGAGGCCACTTAAATAGGATTGTGACCCCTTTTGAGTCACCCAAAATCAAAACTGCAAGCGACGCGACAATTAGTGTAGAAAATAATGTTGTGTATGTAGTAAGTGATAAAAGTGCGCCTATTTCGCTGTTCTTGACTCCATCTGATAGTGAAGGGGAAGCTATTTCAGTCACTTTGATTCCTAAATCAATTCCACCTAGAGAGATTACTTTAGCCTTTGCTAAATCTCATCAACGAAAAATAAAATATCGTGGCAAAAAGAAAGCTAAGAAGTGGGAGCAGTCTCAAGCTTATGTTGAAACAATTAAGAAGATCTTTCGTGATATTTCATTAGGAAAAATTCCACCAGGATATTCATTTAAAGAAAACCTAGAAAAAGGACAAGGCATCTTTTGCGATATGGATGGCTTTACCATTAAAACCCATCAAATGCTGGAAGGTAGTGATTTTATTGTGCTGGTTGGTGTTTTGAAGAACACATCTAAATCTATACGGGAATTCGATGAGTCATCATGTTCAATGGAAAATGTACTTTCCGTGGCTGTTTGGCCTGATGTTTATTTAGCGCCGGGTCAATCATCTGAAATTTATGTAATTAATCGATTTGCTGAAGATAAAGCAAGCCAAGGTAGCTTAAGACCATCTTTATTAACAGGGGCTTCTTATGACTACTAGCTTGCAAGATAAATGGGAGGAAATGCCCGCTAAAAGTAAACAAATGGTCGTTGTTGCTGGTGCCGTTGTTTTGTTTTTAATTTTAATTGTACCCATGCTGGCGAGTGAAGCTGAAAAAGAAGCGCCAAAAAGAAGTCATATTGTTAGAAATATCTTAATTGATGGTGATCTACGTGAAATGGGAATTGATGGGCTTGCCGCACAAATAAAAAGCCTTAGACAAGGCAATTCTGATCTTAGTCGTGAAATTAATGGTATTAAGCAAAACAGGCATGCCGAAACATTGCTGGAAGAGTTGCGTAAAGAGATTCACTCTGAAAGAGAGCAAATTCTTATTTTAAAACAAGATTTAGCCGCCGCATCTAAAAAAGTGGATGGCGCGGATAAGCGTGCTGAGCAAGCCGCTCTAAAAGCCATTCAAAAGGTAAAAGAGCAGCTTGGTGTTGATATTAAAAGATTTGATGAAAAGAACAAGAAATCTAAGAAAGGATATAACTCAAAAGGTTTAGATAGCTTTAAAAAGCCGGATGAGACTAATAATTCTGATAATCTTTTTGAGCCGCCGGAAGAGAATGATACGTCTGATAGACGTGGGGGCTCTACTAAACCGGCTGTTAAATCTGAACCTTTAAAAATTAGAATTATCGATCAATCGACTAATTCAGGTGAGGAAGGTAGCTCAAATAAGACGGCTAGAAGAAAGGAAGAGGCTGAAAAAAAAGAAAAAAAGGAAGAATGGAGCGTTTATATACCGCCAGGAACAATTATTTCTGGAATATTAATGACAGGGATGGATGCTCCAACGGGAAAACAAAGCAAGGGTGACCCATATCCTATTTTATTAAGAGTAAAGCAGGATGCAATTTTACCTAATCGCTTTAAAGCAGATCTTAAAGAATGTTTTATTGTTGCGGCTGGTTATGGCGAAATTAGTTCAGAGCGTGCTTATGTGAGAGGTGAAACAATTTCTTGTATCAGGTCTGACGGAAAAGTGGTTGAAGCACGATTAGATGCTTACGCTGTGGGTGAAGATGGCAAGGTTGGTATTCGAGGTCGTCTAGTATCAAAACAAGGCGCGTTAATAGGACGTTCCCTTATTGCTGGGTTAATGGAGGGTGTTGCTGAAGCCTTTAAGAAGTCATCAGTCCCCGTTATTGCTAATCAAGTTGCAGATGATGGTAAAACACCATTTCAGAGCTCTTTTAGTGCTGATGGTATGCAGTCAGCTGCTTTGAATGGAATGAGTAGTGCTATGCAAAGAGTAGCTGATTTTTATGTGGATATGGCGGAAAACATTTTTCCAATTATTGAAATTGATCCGGGTCGAAGAATTGAGTTTATTGTGCATCGTGGTGGACGTTTAGGTGCTAAAGGTGGAACTGAAATGGGAATGCCTTTACCAGAGAAGCGTGAACCAAGAGGAAATTCTTATAGCTCTAGTAGGAATTCCAATATGAGTGGAAAAAATAACAGAAACCAAAATGAAGCATTAAATAAATTACTGGCACAACAATAATTATGAATAACTTATATAAATATAAAACACTTTCCATGATATTGAGTGCGGGGCTTCTTTCTGGAGTAGTTTCTGCAAATGATACTTCTACACTAAATTTATTTGTTCAAGCTGAGAAACGTATTCCAGTCGAGGGCTTATCTATGATTCGATCTGGAGATCGTCTTGTATTCAAATCCTTAGATGGTCGTTTCGTTATCGCAGGTAAAGCTTATGACAATAAGCAAAATAAATTTATAAAAAGTTTTTCAGACATTGAAGAAAGACCGGACGTTATTAATTTCAAAAAACTAGGTATTGATATCGCTGAGGATTTAGAGCCAATTGTTATTGGTAAGGGTAAAAAAATCATTACTATTTTTTCTGATCCTTTTTGTAGCGAATGCCATGACTTAATCGAAAAAATTAGTGAACTTGATAATGCTATTAAAAAGAAATACACCTTTAATGTTGTTCTTATGCCCTTCTTAGATGCTGCTAATGAAACAGCAGTTAAAGCGCTTAGATGTATTAATAAAGAAAAGGGGGGCGATATAGCGTTTGATATTTTGCTAGATCAAGAGTGGGATGATATTCCTGAAACTAAACAAAGTTCATGCGGCGTAAAGGGTATGACGAATGCACAGTTATTTTCAAAGATAGTGGGCATTACAGGTGTACCTTTTGTCGTAGATGACAAAGGATTTAAGCATATTGGTCGTGTTTCTAGCTGGTTGGTAGGAGAGTAATTTATGAGTTATTTATTAAAATTTATTGTAGTTCTTAGTGTTGCTTCTTTATCGGGGTGTTCTTGGATTGCGTTACCCGGATTCAATGAAGATTATGGTTGTAAAGGTATGCCTACTGATCCTGTTTGTTTGTCGGCAATGCAGGTTTATGAAGCGACTAATCATGTTTCTTTAGATAAATCGGTCAATGTTAATGTTGATGAAGATGAAGAAATTGATGAGGACAATCTTACGCCTGAGCAAAGGTTATATCGTAATTTGGGGAGTAGTAAAGGTTATAAGTTTACAAAAAACAATGGAATGGTTTCAGGTGGGGCTGTTCGTAGGCCAACCCCAAGAATTAGAGGTCCATTACCGTTAAGAACACAAGCTAAAGTCATGCGGATTTGGGTTGCTCCTTGGGAAGACATTGATGGCGACTTAAATGTTCCTGGTTATCTTTATACAGAAATAGAAAGTAGGCGTTGGACGATAGGAGAGCAGGCACCAGAAGAAAAAGCATCATTTAATCCATTAGAAATTAGGTAAGGTAAATTCATGGCTGAGAAATTCATCAAAACAGTTGTCGAGTCTTCAGACGGAGTGATTATGAAATCTTGTCATCCAACAATGATAAGAAAATTAATAAATGAAAATAAAGGGGAAAAGATAGCTGATGACCCACTAACAATAAGGTTATTTCAAACAGCAAGTGAAATAGAAGCTCAATATTTAGGACAATTAAATAAAGGATCGAACTAATATGGGCGCTAAGTTAAATTTTAACCATGAAAGAACGCGTGAGTTATTTCAAGTATTAGCTTACTCACCTGATGATAAGTTTTTCTTTTTAGCAGATCAATGTTTGGCCTTTGGTTTTGTTTGTGATCCGCTTAGCCATATTGAAGCCTCAATCTCTGATCGATTAAATGTATTCCTTAATATGGATTGGCCTGCTGATACATTAATCCAGTTTCATTTGTGGTCTTCGCCTGATATCGAAGAGCCATTAGCCAATATGAGAGAATTACGAATGAATCATCCTCGGAAGATTTATCGTGACTTAGCAAATGAAAAAGCGAAATTTCTTAAAAAAGGAACTGAACAAGCAATTGAAAAGAATAGTGCCACTCGCGTAAGAGATAATCATATTATTATTACGGTTAAGATTCCTTTAAAGGGCGCTGAACCTACAGATAAAGAGGTTTTATATGTAAAAGATATGATTGCGTCAAGCGGTCAGGCTATTCAAACGTGTGGAATGCATCCTAAGACATTAACAAATGATCTGTATGTCCGCTTAATGCAAACAATGCTAAATTGGAAGAAAGATTCGGCATGGCGTGATACGAATCGCTTAAATTCAGATCCTAACGTACTACTTTCAGATCAGTTGTTGGATTGGGGTGAGTCAATTGAAGTACACAAAGATGGATTAACTGTGAGCGGTAAGCATGTAAAAGTGCTTTCAATTAAGCGTTATCCTGAAGATATTTATTTTGGTGAGGCGATTAATTATTTAGGGGATTGCTTAACGGGATCAAGAGGGATTCGTCAAAATGTAATGATTACAACAACGATTCATTACCCTGAAGCAGAAAAAATGCGTCCTAAATTGGAAGCGCAGAAACAATGGATTACTAATCAGGCGTTAGGCCCTATTGTAAGATTTGTGCCTATTATTGAGTCTAGAAGGCAGAATTTTGAAGTATTAATGGATGCCTTAGAAGATGGTGATAGACCTATTCGTGTTTATACCGGCATTTCTTTATTTACCGATACGAAAGAAGAGTCTTCACAGGCAGTTTCTAACTTAAGAACTTATTTTAGAGAAATAGGCTTTCAGATTATGGAAGATAATTTCTTTTGTTTGCCTTTCTTTTTAAATAATCTGCCTTTAGGTGGGGATAAAACGTGTATCCGTGAGTTTGCTCGTTATAGAACAATGGGGACTCGTCATGTTTTACCTATTCTTCCAATTTTTTCTGACTGGAAGGGAACTGGCACCCCGTATTTGAATTTTATTTCCCGTAATGGGCAGTTAATGGATGTTTCCTTATTTGACTCAGGAAGTAACTATAACTGCTGTATTGCAGCACAATCTGGATCAGGTAAATCTTTTTTAACCAATGAAATAATTAAAAGTTATTTGTCCGGTGGTGGGCGTGTTTGGGTTATTGATGTTGGGCGGTCTTATGAAAAGCTATGTGATGTTTTAGACGGTGATTACATTGAATTTACCCGAGAAAAGCAGATTTGTTTGAATCCTTTTCAGCTTATTGAGTCTTGGGAAGAAGAGGCTGACATTATTTCTGGTTTGGTTATTGCTATGGCCGCGCCTAATCAAGAGCTTTCAGATTTTCAAATTATCTCCCTTAAACAGATATTAAAAGCCTTGTGGGATGAGAAAGGTAAAAGCCTTTTGGTTGACGATATTGCAATGCGTACAAAACAACACGTTGATCCAAGGGTAAGAGATGTGGGTCATCAATTATTTCAGTTTACTTCTGATGGTGAGTACGGTCGTTTTTTTAATGGAAATAATAATGTTAGATTTGATAATGATTTTTCAGTATTAGAACTTGAAGAATTAAAAGGCCGTAAACATCTTCAGCAAGTTGTATTGCTACAGTTGATTTATCAAGTTCAGCAAGATATGTATTTAGGGGTTAAGGATAGACCTAAGATTGTAATTATTGATGAAGCTTGGGATTTATTGACACATGGCGCGGTAGCTAAATTTATTGAGCATGGGTATCGACGTTTCAGAAAATATTACGGGGCGGCTATTACCATTACTCAGTCAGTTAATGATTTATATGGTAACGCGACAGGGCGAGCGATTGTAGAAAACTCGGCTAATATGTATTTGTTGGGTCAAAAAGATGCAACCGTGGATATGATGTTAAAAGAAGGAAGACTTCCTATTGGTGAAGGTGGCGCTAAATTATTAAAAACAGTTAGGACTGTGCCCGGATCTTTTTCTGAAATTTACTTTTTAACAGAAATGGGTGCAGGTATTGGCCGGTTAATCGTACCTCCTTTTGATCAGTTGTTGTATTCAACAAAGCCAGATGAAGTTAACGAAATTAAAAAACTAACGGCTGTTGGTTATTCTGTTCCAGAGGCAATTAATTACATTATTCATAGTCGAGATTGTGAAAAAGCCAGAATTAATGGATCTCCTATGCCTGAACCATTTCCGCCACCAAGTGATCCAAAAGCCAATAAAACTTCAGATGTCTTGGATGCCGATGATGATGAAGGTGTTTCTTTAATTAAAGTGCAGCCAATTTCCTTAAAAAAAGAAAATGATGCAATTGATTTAAGCAAGGATGACTGGGTTAATCTTAATAAAGATAACCCGGTGAATTTATCTAAAGGCGGTTCCATTAATCCTTCTAATAATTTATAGGTTTATAGATATGTTAAAAAAAATTACACCGATGCATTTGTTTTTTTCTGCCTCCCTATTATCTTTATTTATTTCTACCTTTTTATTTATTAAGGTTAATCACATTAATAGTAGGATAGTGGATCTTTATCCAATTGTGGTTATGGATGCGGCGGATGTTGTGAGAAGTATGCCGATAAATACACCAAAGGAAGAAATAAGCAGGAAGATAGGGTTAATGAAGTCTAAAGCGTTAGCTCTAAAAGAAAAAGGATATATTGTGTTAGATAAACACTATGTTGTTGAGATGCCCGATTCTATTTATATCGGGAGTAAAGATTTATTTGGTGATGAAGGGGGGCAATAATTTTGGCTAAGAAAAAAGAAAAAGTGGATCATGATAAAAATGAACCGTGGCCGTTATTTTTATTAAAAGCATTTATTGCTTTATCTACAGTTTTGGCGATAGGGATGTATGGTTCTGATAGATATCATATAGGTATTGATGACCAGGTTTCTAAGTGTCTTCCCCCTTATACGTTTTTTTTAATAGATCGCTATGATAAGGATGTTAAAAAATGGGACCTCGCTGCCTTTCATGCCGAAAGGATTCAGCCTATGCTTGAATCAGGGCGGGATGAAATAAAGCCTTTAGCACCCAGGTATGAAAATGGAAAAATCTTAATAAAACAGATTGTTGGGGTTGAGGGTGATGTGGTAGAAGTTAATCACGATCACGTATTGGTGAATGGAAAAATAGTCGGTAATAAACTTTTATTGGCAAAAGCATTAAATAGAGATCCATTATCTTTTCAGAAAACAATAACCATCCCCAAAGGTGCATTTTGGTTTATGGGTAAAACTGATAATAGTTTTGACTCAAGGTATTGGGGATTCGTTTATGAGCATCAAATCATTGGTAGGGTAAAGCCTATTTATTAATATTCTCATTGCCCTATCTTTTTATTAAGAAGATGGGGCAATGTTTCGCATTAACCTCTTAGATTTTTATTAAAAGATCTTCTCTTGTTAGGCCATTTTCTTCAGCTTCTTTAACCCACCCTGGGGTTACTCCTCTACCAGACCATTGAATACTAGGATCATCTGGGTGCTCATATTTTGGTGCTACTTTTTTGTAGGGCTTATCAGGTTTTTCTTTTTTTACATCGCTGACTTCAATACTTAGATCAACGGAAGCAGCAAGCTCTTTAATTTTAGAAAGGATAACCTTTTTTTCGTCTTTAATTTTTGATGCAAGTACATTTTCACCAATACCCATTATAGTTCTTATTTCATTGATAGATAACCCGCTGAAGTGCTCAAGTGTTTCTTCATCTGTTTCGTACATTTTATTTTCCTTATTTAATAATTATTCGTTTTAAAATATCACACATTCTATTTTTTTAAAAGAATAATAAGATTGTGAGTATAAAAAAGAAAATAATTTTTAAAAAAAAAAGATATTGTTTTCAAAATATTTTAAAAGATGCACAAAAACGCAATCTTTTTTAGCTTGTTTTTTTCTTAAATTGTGTAAGATAGTGTCTGTTTTGAAAGGGATTGCAAAGATCGATGAAAGATCTTAAGGCAAAAAAAAGATGTAGCAGAACCGTGAGGGGCCTACTACATCTTTAATATACAGTTGATACATTCCTATGGTTTCGATTGCGACCTCTAAGCCATAGTTACTTTAATTGCGACATTAAATTTATAAAAACTGCAGGTCTATTCTAGCCTCTATTTTAGAAAAAGCTAATGTGTATTGAAATAAATCTAAGTTCTGTTTGAGTTTCTTGCGACTTCAGACATGTGTTTGGCCATTGCTTTTGCGATACTATTCACGCTTCTTCCTAAGCTGTATGCCATCTTGTCCTGGTGAGGCTTAACTTCAGGGTTATCATAAATGATTGCTTTAAAACCATATTTCCAAAAACTTTGAGCTTGTTTTGCGACCGCAATAGGTGCTTCTATTACAAAGTCATTCAAATGGCCGGCGGCTTCATCCAAATCTTCACCAACTTCAGTTTTTATTAATGCGCTAGTGTCATCAGCATGACTAGCAAATCCTTTTCTTGCTAATTTAACTCTTGCATAAACTGCATCTTCAAAGCCTGCATCAGCTGCACTGCTAATTAAATCCAAGCCTTTTTGAAATTCAGCTTCGTTAGAGCGGTCAGAAGTGATCAATTCAATCCCTTTCTGATATTTGTCTTCTGCAGAATCGCTGTATAACGCTTTGTTATCTACCATAACAATTCTAGCTTGTGAGTGTGATCCTGCATTACTAATTAAGTCATCATGACTTGCGGCATCAATTCCACCAACGTTTGATGCTCCGTAAGCTAAAACTGATCCAATTGCTGCGCCTTTTAATCCTAATAAATCTAACATCGTCTTTGCCTCTATTTAAGTATTTTAAATAAAGACAGTGGGGGCTGGGCCTTTTTTTGACTCTTTGCGATCCCGCTGTCCAATAAATTTCAATTGGACCGGTAATTTTGCGTCCTTACATTACTATAAGTTTGCCGTATATCGGTCAACGAGAGGAAAGAAATGCTTTTCTCTTTCGTTGATTAGTAGTTTACAGATTTGGCTAAAAGAAACTGTTAGGTATCCGATAGAATTTAGATGAAAATCAAAATTTTTGGGGGTTACCCCACAGTTTTAGTAAAAAAGATGTCGATTTTGTTAATCTTTTAATGTTTTTAGAGTGAATTTTGATTTATTTTTAAGTTTTTTACTTTTTTTAAGGAGTTAAGGTTCTTCTTTCAATCTTGAAGAAATATCTTTATTACAGTTGGAGCAGTGTTTTTTGATTCCTCCGGTGGTGGTTCCTTCCGATGTCCCGTAAGCCTCGCCATCAAAACCATAATATTGTTCATATTTCCATGCCATTTTTTTATAGTAACCGCCATCACTACTACAGAAGGGGCAGTGAGTAATTTTTTTACACATATAGAGTATTTATTTTTTACGCTACTTTTTGGCTTAATTTTTCAAAAAGAACTCCAGGGTTATTCAAATAATTTCTAAGATCAAGACGTTCAATAGTGTTGGCTAAATTTAGCATGCGATCATAATTGCTATGACTGCCTTTGTATAAATTAACAACACCTAAGCGAGATAAGTAATGGAATGCGCTAGTCGCAGGTACGCGTTCATTGTTATATTGTTCAATTGCATAGTCCATTTCAAATTCAAAGAATAATTCTGCTGACTCTGGATTGATTGAAAATTCTTCATCCAGTTGATTTGAAGAATAGCGGCCGCTTTTTTTGGTGATAGTATTTTCACAACCAGCAGTATAAGCCTCAATATCTCTTAGGCCTGAAAATAGTGATTCACGCTCTTTATCATTAATAAATACAGATAGTTTGGTACGAGGTAGTTCTTTATTAAGATATTCTCTATGTTCAGGAATAGTATATTGTTGGCCATAAAAATAAATATCCCGATATATTTTTGATGCTTCTAATCCTTTTTGATACCCATATCGGCTCCAGATAATGTCAATAGCGAGTACGTCACTTCTTCTTAGTAAAGTAAATCGTGGCTCAATACCCAGCTCTTTGCATGTTTTTATTTCATTGAAATCAATAGTGAGTGCAATTTTTAGTAATTCTTTACAGTGTTCAGGTGAATAAGCCGCAGGTGTAATATTGATACTGCCATCTTTGTTAATTGTTCTAGCGAGCCAATTTCTTTTTTTTGCATTGAAATGCTGATTTTTTATGTAATTTCTAAAATCATGTAATGGTTGCATAAAAGAATATTTCTCTTCTTTTAGCATATTCATCATGCTAGAGTCTGTTGCGCGTAAGCAAATATGACATCCGTTGCGGGCTTTGCAGGGAGGGCCTTTTTGTTCTGTCACCGCGTTGACCATACAATCACCGGCATTACTGTCACGATAAAGCTCTACAAGACTGCTAAAGTCGGAATAGCAGTGAATCAGATCGCTCCTGACCATGCCAATATAATAAAAAACATCGTCTAAATTGAAGTGACAAATAGGACTGAGGATATACTCTCCATTTTTATTACTAATGGGATTTTGATCATTTTCACCTGAAGATAACATCCCAGATTTTCTCAAAACTGATTCATCGAGCCTTTTTCCTATTAATGTAATGGTGTTTTCTTTGCCAAATTCTTTAAAGACTTTATTTTTATGTCGGTTAATAGGTGCGACTTTCATCATGTCGCTGCACTTAGAATCGTTAGAGGACAAAATAGCGGTAGTGCGGCCCCCAATAATAGAAACTAAATAATTATTTGATAGGTTGGGAGAGACTACATCTACGCGTACTGGAAGCTTGTGTTTTTTAGCGTAATTTTTTAATTTCCTTATTTCACTATTTGCATGAGCCACTACTAATGGGTTTTCAAGCAATGTATTGCTATGTGTAAACATCATTAATGGTGCGCTACCATTTTCTAGAATAACTTCTTTTAATGCCGTTAATGCCATGTTAGCAAGAATGCTAGAATCTTTACCGAAGCTGATTGCAATATTTAAGTTCTTGCCAAGTAAGATTTGCTTTTTAATAGAGTGAACGCAACGTAATATCTTATCTTCGGTATCCCATTCTTCAATGGCGCTTTCAGGGAAGGTGGGTTCAATCGTAAATAATTCGTGGATTTTATTATTCATCTTATTACCGCTTTATTTTTTTCGATCTCAATACATTTCTGGGGAAACTTAGAAAAATATTTTTTATTTATTTCAATATGGTTTATTTTTGAAGCCCATTCATCAGGATTATTGCTTTTAAAGTTAACTATTGCGTACCGGCTTCCGCTTTTTGTTTCAATATACTTTCCAATATTTTTGTTTTCTTTTGCATCAATAATCATTGACGTTGAAGAAAAACTACCATCAGGAATTGATTTATGCCCAAACATAATCCCATAAGCAATGTCGTGTATTTCTGCTTGAGCAATAATTCCATGAAATATTAATCCAGATTTATTAATTTTAAACTGAGTTAATGCTACTTCATCATTAATGCTTATCATGCCGCAATCTCACTGAATTTTATATTATTTGTTTTTAATATTCTTTTGTAGTCATTTAATATGGGCTCCACTTTGAACTTTGAATTTTCTTCGCCTTTAAAGTCATAAAGCATAAGCTCATTATCTACTGATCCAGTAAGATAAATGGTTAAAGAAGATTCATCATGCTTTAATATTATTTCTTCGTCAGATTTTATCGATATTTCATTTTTATACCGGCTATCTTTAGGGAGATTTTCATATATTGCATTTAACATAGGAATTTCTTCCCATTGAAGCAGGCTTTCAAGAACTTCTGATATGGCGCGAGTTATTTCCCAATTCATATCAGGGTTACAGAAAGATTTTGCAGTAGCGACTGTTTGATAGGTTCCATCTTGGTTCATTAAAAGAACGTGAATAATCATTCCTTCGCTTGATCCGTTTCTAGCATAGCAGGCTGAATGGTGTAGGCCGGTGGTGCCATTGTAGGTTGAAAGCTCTTTAGGCTCGCGATCTAATGCGTCATCGCCCGTAGACCAGTAATCAATTGCATTTTCAGGGAATAAAATATGAATATATTGTTCTAACCATATAGTCAGTGATTTATCGGTGAAGTCTTTGCTTGTTTTTTTTTCAACTGCTGAGAAGTTTTTATACATTAGAGGTCGCATCCTTTAATTATTTAATATGGCCTTATATTAGTGGCTATTAGCCACAAAGTAAAGTAAAATATAATTTCTTTCTTTTTATAATTATTTTTTATAGATTGGTTATAAATAGTTTTTTAATTTTTATATAGTGGATATAGATATGACAAAAAGAATCAAAGGTACGTTAAGTTTTCATGATAATGATGAATTTATAGAAAAAACTAAGAGTTTAGCTATTTCTTATGATGAAAAAGAGGTGGAGGCCCAGCCTGAATTAGCGGCACTAGCATTAATGACTGAGGCTGTTCATGTAATGTCTTTGAAGTACGGTAATTCGATTGATAGTGAGGAGGCTAAAGTATTACAACAAAATATATTAAAAATGGGAGATTCGCGATCTATTGAGGATTGCATGAATTATTCTTTAGAGATGGATTCTTTTTTTACTTTTGTAAAAATTATGTCGGTAACGTCTTCTTTACTATGCGACTTTCAATTACATAACAATAATGTTGATACACTCATTTCTGACGAAAGTAAGTATGATGGTTTATCTTCGGACGAAATGATACACGAAGGGTTGTCGGTGAATAATGTGTTTTCTGTATCTTTTTATAACTTAATAATGCAGGCTAAGCACGGTGGTCTTCAGTTATCTTCTGCTCTGCCAATTATCTTCAATGCGATAGAGAAATCAAATTACATGGATACTGAAGCATAGGCATTTCGTTCATTCCCTTCACTTAATAGGTGGGGGGAAGGTCGCTTATTATCAATAATAATTATTAAATTTTTTGAAAACAGAATAGGTAGGGATTTATTAAAATATTTGGGCTAGTTTGCGTAGCTTTATTTGATGCTTTTGAACTGCCAGAAATTCCTGCAATCAAGTAGTCCCGCCTTTGAAGGGTGGGGGTCATGTACAATCATTCCTTCTTTGCCTATTACACAGTGAAGGATTCCTCTTTCTGAAAGCCCAATTAGAATGTAGTGCTCCCTGTTTTCGGGCTGGGTATTGCTTTCATTCAATAAAACCCCTTTGTTTTCTAACCAGTCGATAAGATTTATTTTCCATCTTTCTCTTTCCATTAATTCAAAGGATGGAACATCTATTAAGTTAAGATCAAAAAAGCTTGCTAAAGAGGCTTGTAGGCAGTTGCCTCGAACCTCTTTACTATGTAGTTTTGTTTGAAGTATAGGAGTCATAATTTTTTATAAATGTAAGCCCTAGATTGTTATTAATCCAAGGCGTACGATTTTCTTTTTAAATGCTAATGATTCTCATTCGCTAGCCAAAGGGAATATCATCAAAATCTTCCTGAGCCGTTTGGTAGATTGGTTGTTGGTTGTTATTGTGTGGCTGTTGTTGGTTGTTATTGTGTGGCTGTTGTTGGTTGTTATTGTGTGGCTGTTGTTGGTTGTTATTGTGTGGCTGTTGTTGGTTGTTATTGTGTGGTTGTTGTTGGTTGTTATTGTGTGGCTGTTGTTGGTTATTAGGCTGTTGCTGATTGTTAGCTTGGTTGCTTTTACCTACTAAATCAATAATAGTAGCATTGAGTTCAAGGCTTGTTTTTGTAGTGCCGTCATTCGCTTGATATTCGTTAGTTGTTAGCTCACCTGATACAAATACCTGCTGACCTTTTTTTAGGTAATCAGACAGTGATCCTTCGGCTCTTTTACCCCATAAAGCGACTCTAACCCACATAGTTTGCTGTTTGTCGCCAAAACCTACATTATTAGCAACCGTGACGTTTAATACCGATTGACCGCTTTGGGTCTTTCTAACTTCTGCATCTCTGCCTACTGCGCCTGAAAATGAAAATACGTTACTCATGATTTTACCCTCTATTTAATAAAGACATTAATTTAAAACACATGATTATTTTAGTGGCTATTAGCCACAAAGTCAAGAAAATAATTAATTGTTTTTTGTCTTTCATCTATAGTAAAAATAATGTAAAGTTATTGCATGTATTATTAATATATTAAGGGTTAAAGTGAATATACCAAAGCTAATAAATGTAAATTCATCAAACATTGATGGAATATCTTATTTAAAAGGACAGGGAACGTTATTTATTTTATTTAAAACAAAGAAATTATATAAATATAATGACGTAGAGATAGAAACGTATAATAATTTCTTAAATTCTGATTCTAAAGGAGGGTATTTTTCTAAATTAATTAGAGAAAAATATACTTTTGAAATGGTGAGTGATTTTAAAGAAGAAATAAAAAAAATAGTTCCAAGATTGTCACTATTCAAACCAGAGGCTCAATCTATTCCGTCATATTGGTTTTAAAAAAGCAAAAAAAAACGCCAAAGAATATTTGGCGTTAAGAGGGTAGGTAAGGAGGTGAAACAATCAACTAATTGATATGGTGATATAATAACATTCTTACACTTTATGTATATGCGTCATAGTGTCGCACTTAATCAATTTATAAAAAAATTATGAAATTTATGAAACTTATATTAAAGGTTATTGTTTTTATTATTCCTTTTCAGTTAATGGCGCAAGACAATGTAAAGTTAAGTAGTCAGGATATTGTATTGCGCGCTAATTTCCATCAAAAGATAATGGATTTTCCCTTAATGTTCCGTTTGTCATTGGACAAGGCGTTTCAAGCTAGAAAACAGCTATCGTCAGGAAGAAATTTATCTGATGATGATTTATCGACAATAAAATGGGCGCTTGATATTTCTTATGATTCTATTAAGATGCAAAATTTCTTAATTAAGAATTTAGATAGCAATATTTTAATAAGCGATAAAGAAAAATTATCGGACTGGTTTCAGTCAGATATAGGAAAAAGATTTATCAGTACATCCCGAGAATTAACAGAAAAAGAATTTGAAGAAATGAGATTATGGGTTACGAGACTAGAGAAAGATCCCCAAGCTGGAAAAATAAAAATTCTGTCCAGGTTAAGTAAGGCGATTCATTACACTGAATTAAATGTATCTTCTTCATTAGTAATGATGGCAGCTGGTATGACTTCTATGGCGGCAGTGAGTATTCCAAAAAAAGAAAAGGTATATAAAGAGTCGTTTGCAAAAGTTTTTAAAACGATTATTGGAACGTCTGCTGATCTAGAAAAAGGGCTTGCCGGTGAGAGTTTAATGAAATTAATGTACAAATATAGAGACTTTTCCATTAAAGATGTTGAGATAATTACTTCTTTTTGGGAGGGTAGAGGAAAGTCTTTTTCTGATTATATGTATAAAAATTCAATTTCTTATTTGATTTATGGTGCAAATAAAATGGAAAAGAAATTATATAAAATTTAATTTTTAATTAATCTTAAAAGATGAACAAAAGAGCCATCTTTTTTTGACAAAGAATTGCTGATTATCTGATAGTCTACAGGTTGCGACCTAACCTATCATTTTTGCGGTAATTCTTATGAAAAAATCCCTAATATTCCTTTCGTTTTTTATTTTTTTGTTTTCGCAACAATCTTTTGGGGCAAGCTACAGCCTATCCGCGTCATCAGGAACTTCAAGCACCAGTGTTATTTTAAATTGGACTTCCACAAATGGCCCTAATGTATCTTATGATATTTATAGGTCAATAGGGGTAAGAGGATCTAAAGTATTATTAACAACCCTATCTGGAGTTAATTCATATTCTGATATTAGTGCCGAACAAGATGTTATATATGGATATTCTATAAAAGAAAGTACAGACTTATCGCAAAGTGAAATAGTAATAGGATATGTAAAGCCTACATCATACACATCTACGGAGAGTAGTGACTGGGCTCAAGTTGCCACAGGAAATGGATTTACACTTGCGATGAAATCTGATGGAAGCGTCTGGTCATCAGGGTTAAATAACTATTATCAATTAGGTGATAAAACTAATGTTAATAGAAATTATTTTAAGTTAATTACAACAGGCGCAACACAAATAGCAGCAAGTGCGACTACAGGTTATATATTAAAAGGTTCAACAATATATAGAACGGATAAAACAACAGGTATAAAAGTACATGTATCCGGCGTAAGTGCAATGAAAAGTACAACAGGAGGTTTCTTTTTCACAAAAAATGGAGCTACATATCAAAATAACACCAATAAAGTATGGTTCGGTTATGGCACGGTAGACACGTCAGATTATTCTAGGGACGTAATAATATCAGCAGGATCTCCCAAAAAAGCAAAAGTTGAATCACCTTATGGAAATTCTGCCACACTAACAAATTCTACAAATATAACGAACGTTGAAACATTAGCCTCAACAATTGGATCATGTGGATACTACTCATGTTCGTTAGGGTCGTATGCTGGAATGGCGAGGGAATTAAATGGTAATTTATGGGTGATAAATAAAAATACTGGACTACAGATAGGAACGGGGTCAGCAGGAAGTTTTAATTGGATAAAATCACTAAATAAAGTAACAAAAATAAAAGCCCAAGAAAATATTGGATATGCACTTCAGAGTGATGGAACCTTGTGGGTAACAGGAGAAGGAGTGTTAGATAATTTAACAGGGAGTATTCCAATAAATGATAAATGGACTCGAATTGCGTCAGGTGTAAAACATTTTGATTTTAGCCCAGATAAAAAGCATGCGGCCATAATAAGAAATGACGGAACACTTCATGTTACGGGAGCTGGGACATACGGACAGTTAGGTTTACTTTCAAACACTACAATGTCAACTTGGACTCAAGTAAATGTTTATGGAGACATTACAATTACTGCAACTAAAGGGACTATTTCAGAATCAATTAATTTATCATGGGCAAGTTCGATATACCCTGCTTCAAGTAATTATGAAATTTACAGATCTTTAGGAGATAAAGGATCAAAACAGCTTCTTGCAAATGTAACTGGAACATCATACCAAGATACAAGCGCAGAAGAAGGGCTTATATACGGATATTACGTTAAGCAAGAAACACAAAATATAATTTCAAATCATGTATTTGGATATAAAAAACCCCCATCCATCATTTCAACTACGGGGCATTTTTGGAAAAAAGCTGAAGTAGGTATTAACGGAACATACATTATAGCGATGGAATCCAATGGTGACGTTTGGACTTCAGGGTATAACAGTCAAGGTAGTCTAGGAAATGGAACAAAAGTTATAGGAAGAACATTTTCTAAAGTAGCGAGTGGCGCTAAAGACGTATCTACCGATGGATATAATGCTTATTATTTGACGGTAAGTGGAGGTCTTTATCAAACAGATGGTAGTGGAGGCTGGAAATATATTAATAGTAGCGTTACCGAACTAAGAAAAACAAACGGCGGTATGCATATTGTGAAAAATGGGAAAATATACGAACATCCCACATCAACCCAACCATACGGAGATTCGCCTTACTTCTATAAAGATTTATCAAGACTTTTTGGGGTCGATCTTTATGGAGACACTATTATTGCTCAGGGTTGGGGCGTTTATCATAAAAAAGCAAGTTCAATCAACAGGGTGGCATCCATTAAATCTGAATTTTACTGCTCTGGATATTCTTGTAGTGTAAGTAAAGTAGGATGGTTTGCATTAAAAACAAATGGTGATCTTTTAGCTTATAATATAGGCAATACAGGGTTCAGCATGGGTACAGGAAAAGTAAAGAACTTAGAGTGGGAGGTGGTTTTAAATAAAGTATCAAAAATATTCTCTCAAAAGGACATTATATACGCCACACAAACCGATGGTAGCTTATGGGTATATGCATCCTCAGCTGTTTCTCCTTCTGCAATAGGTGGTGGAACTTCTTCTAACGGTAGTGTCTGGAGACGTATTTCTAGTGGAGTTGTTGATGTTTCAACAGATAAAAATCATCTAACTAGCGTTATTGTAAAATCTGATGGAACTATGTGGGCTACGGGATATAATTATTATTATAGTTTTGGACTAAATAACAATATAAATACAAATGAATGGACTCAAATAGGGTATAAAAAACCAGAAAAAACAACAAACTTATTTGCCTCAAGTCACTTAAATGAGAAAGTAGACTTAACGTGGGATTCTGAGAAAGAGTCAACAAGCTATCTTGTTTACCGTTCGGATATGATGGGACAAGAAGGCGTGCAAATTGCTGAAGTGACTGAACTCGCTTACAGTGATTTATTACCAGGTGATGCCAGTAACTATTATTACTCAGTGAAAGGTAAAAATTTAATTGGGGTAAGTCCAACCGCCGATCAAGTCATGGGTTATGCCAATATAGGGCCGGTGAGTTCAATTACCGAGATTACCACAAATGCAACCAGCTCAAGCAGCCCGCTGATGGTCACGGTTAGTGATCCCAATGTGGATGCAGGACAAACCGAAGTCTTCACGGTGGTCATTGATAGTCAGCCTGCGAACGGAACCGCTGAAGTCGTGAGTGGCAATCAACTTATCTGGAATCCACCGGCAGCGATGGATTTTTCTGGAACCACCAGCTTCACTTATACGGTGACGGACTTAGGCGGGGCGAGTATTACCGGGACAGCCAATGTGACAGTGACCTGTGGCGCACCTATTTTTAGTGGTCTTATTGCAAATCCCACCACTCGCCTCGCGTTTGATAGCTCCACCTTATCGGGTAGCTATACGTTATTAGGTTGTGCAGGGGCAACAACCGGTCATTTAGAGATTGTGGATAGCAGTGATGTTGTTGTTGCTGATTACCCACTATCCAATATAACCGCAGGCACCGAGGTTGGTTATTCTGCTTTAGTGGGGGGATTAAATTCGGGCACTTATACGGCTAAAGTTATTTTGGATACCGCGAATGCGGGGTCTAATATGCGTTCCGTGGGGTATTCGGTTTCGAGCATTAACCTACCTGCCTTAAGTTCATCGTCATGGAATGTCATTCAAGATGAAACCGAAGTCAGCATTAGCGCCCAGCCGCCGAGTTTCCCTAATTGCACCTTAACGTGGAATAGTACATTGGCTCAAAATGATTCAAGCTATTGTTTACAAGCATGGACGGGTGTACCAAGCGGTATGGCGATTGATAGCAGTGGTGCCGAGCCAATTTTAAAAGGCTATCCGTCCAGTACGCAAAATGCGGAGATGGAAATTACGCGCTTTGTCGAAGGGGCATTCCAAACGGTAGGCACGGTATCGCGGGCAGTGAATGTCACGATTCCTGAACCCCCTACGTTTGCTTATTCAGGTAATACTGCCAATCTAGTCGCTTTAGCCACTAATGCGGAGTTTACCATTAGCCAAAAAACCGGCTTGTCATGTAAATTAACGATGGACAGTGCCGCCGCCACGACTTATGCGCAAACGGTCGGTAATCGCTCTTGTTTAATCAGCTTTCCAAATTTACCGACAGGCATTAATAAAAAGTTAGCTTATCCTTCACGGGTGGGTGGACGCTTTATGAATGAGGGCGCACAAAGCATTAATTACGTGATCACAAGGATTTACGCGGATTCAAGTACATTGGAATTAGCGAATGATACGATCCCGATTACGGTTTTACCTTCCCAGTTTGATTTTGATATTAAGATCAGCAAAGAGGTGTTGATGGCAGAAATGGAGTCGGCACGATTAGAAGTCTTCAATTCAGGCGCAACCCGCTGTACTTTGACGCGAGATACTGCCAAAGCGCAAGAGGTGGGCAGTATTACTCCCTATTGTTTATTGG
>Ga0209707_1000169_pt1 | contig 44644 bp, 41 predicted proteins | sample EN4Hudsemesocosm_FD_184630 | JGI IMG/M metagenome (GOLD analysis project Ga0209707, IMG submission 184630) | Methane-oxidizing microbial communities from mesocosms in the Hudson Canyon - EN4B Hudson Canyon (SPAdes) (version 2) | ecosystem: Environmental > Aquatic > Marine > Cold seeps | place... | reverse complement strand
CAGTTACCCATAGACGTCTATCTTTCCAGTCAGCCCAAAAATCCCAGTCTCCGCCAGTTAACATATAGTGAATATGATACCCACCTAGTACTACGAAAAACAGAGTGAACAGAATCATCCAGTCGAATGTGCGTGAAACCGCTACGGCTTCAGCGCGAGATCGTACAGCTGATTGAGATGCGCTCATTAGCTTACCTCCTAAAAATTAAAATTATATTTTTTATTTACTTTCTTCCCAAGCCAACTGTGCAAAACATGCACAGTAAGCCAGGAGATAGTATGTATTACTTAAAGTCTTACTTATACTTGTATTAAGCTAAGTCTTTCTTTAGTAATTTTGTGATTGCCATAACTTCAGTGTTAACAACACCTAATACAGCAAGTGTAGCCCAACCAAAGAATACGAAACCGTAATGCAATGGAGCAACAAATAACTCTTCCATAAACCAGAAAGTGTGACCCCATTCGTTCAATCCAACATTTGGAAGAATCATGAAAGGACCAATTACTGAGATAAGGTACATTAAATGTAGACCTTCGTTATAAGTAGGCAGTCTAGTTTTAGCATATAAGAACGAAGATACACCAGTGATGATGTAAATTGGGTATGCTAAGTAGAACTCGATGATGTGACTAGGTGTAAAATCAGTATCACGAACAATAGTTTGGTGCCAAGTACCGTCTTGCTCTGTGAAGTATGAAGCTCCCCAGTATACAGCCCAACCGTACATCATTAACCAAACCCAGTGGTGAAAATGTCTTCTCAACTCTTCACGAGGAGTGATAGACATAACCTTACGATCACGAGTTTTCCAGATGTAGCCCCATAAAGCTGATGCGATAACAACTTCCGCAACCAACTCAATGTATAACATATTCATCCAATATGTTTCGAACTCAGGCGCGAATGAATCAAGTCCAGCAGACCATCCATAAACACCTTCATACCAACGAATAAACGAATAAAACACAAGATATAGCAGTAAACCTAACCACATGTTTTTTTGATTAAAAAGCGGTGCTTCCGCAGCATCAGCTTTAACTGACTCAGTTGTAGCAGCCATTTCTACCTCCTAAAGTTTTTTTAAATCCTCAGCTTAATAACTGAGTGTTTACTAACTTCCCTAATTAAAAATGCAATTTAAAAAATCACACCCACCCAATCCGTTGCGGTGTAGTGAAGTCTACTCACATGAACTATTGTTGTCAAGAACATTGACTCTCTTATTTCCATTAGCCATCATCCTTCTTAATACTAATACTTCATTGTTTTCTTATGTTTTGTTAATATGTCCTTAATTTCTAATGATTACTACTAAAACCAACCTTAACTTATGAAAAGAAACATAACTTTTTTAATTATTGGCTTAGTTGCCCTCCTAGCATTTCAAGCAAAAGTTGTTATGCCCTATATATATGATATTGCCGCTTCCGACTTATTCCTAGAAGACAGTGGAGACGAATCCCTTAGAACGTCCACTTCCAATGAAATGACGACAGCAGCTTTCTTACAATGCAATAATTATATTGCCGACGAAATATTCCCCGACAATACTATAAGCTTTCCTACCACCCCTATTAATGCTTTTAGCCTTGGTAATTTTCGCTATGTTGTAAATGCCGACATTGATATTCAGCCTGCTGACTCAGCTTCATTTATTAAAAGGTACGTATGTCGCATCCAATATTCTGACGGTGATGACAAAACAGGACTTCTTGATTCTGACAACTGGTCTATTGACGGCCTTTCAGGCTTAAACCAAGAAGATCTATAAACAGCCCTTTGCTCCAAATAAAAAAAGGGACTGCTTAATGCAACGTCCCTTTTTTTATAATTATTTAGAAATTAACTTTTACATTATTTTCTAGCAAACGCCAACGCTCCCACTAGAGCAGCTTCAGAGTTCAAACAAACTTTAACTGAAATATTTTGAAGTACACCTTTATACCGCCCTTTTGCTAAAAAACCCCGCATAAAATCATTTTCTTGCATACTTGATAAATTTTTTGCTGCAATTCCACCCGCTAATACCACCCCAGCCTTTGGTAAACTTTTTAAGGCAAGGTTTCCCGCTTCCGCACCATAGATTTCACAAAACATTTTTACTGCTTTGGAACTAAGCCTACAAGTCTTTTCACTAATAACAACAGCTGAATCTTCTTTTTTCAACCTTTCCTCAACTAACTGTTCTGGCAAAGCATAACCGACAAATTTCAAGTATTGATAAATATCAACTAACCCCTGCCCGCAGACCACCCTCTCATAGCTAACATGTTCTGGATAGCTCTTTAATAAAAACTGCAGCAAACCTATTTCCAAATCATTTCTGGGTGCGAAATCAGTATGCCCTCCTTCCGTTGCAACCACATGATGCAATCCATTACCCCATATAACTAGAGCTTCCCCTAACCCTGTACCTGCAGCCAAAACGGCTATATTTCCCTGGTTCACTTGTGCTTTTGGATTTAATTCTACAAAATCTTTTTCTGGTAATTTGAGAATACCCCAAGCTGTAGCTTCCAAGTCATTTAACAAGGAAACTTGCTCTGCACCTGTTTGCTTCGCTATTTCTTGCTGTCGTAAAACCCAAGGTAAATTAGTTGTCACACAATCACCATTAACTATAGGACCTGCAACACCGATACAAACTTTCTTTAATTGTAAATTAGTCTCTACCTCTAAAAAAGTAGCAAGAAGCTTTTCAAAACTATCAAATTCAGCACTTAAAAAATATTTTTTTTTATAACATTGCCATACCCCCTCTTTTAACTCATATAAAGCTAAAATGGTTTTTGTTCCACCAACATCACCAGCAAGAATCATTGATTTCCCTCGTAACTCTTTACAACTTGAACATTTTTCAATTTATCAAATGAAACAACTTGGTATGGGTCTTTCCTTCCCCCCATATTCATACCTGGCGTTCCTACTGGCATCCCAGGGACTGAAATACCTATCACATTAGACTTTTTTTCCAACAATGTCAGAATATCATCTGCCGGCACATGTCCTTCCACAACGTACCCATCTACTAAAGCCGTATGACAGGATGCCATATTACCTGGAACACCATGCTTATCTTTTATCACTTGCACATCATTTGTTACATTATCTTTTACTACAAAGTTATTTTCTTTTAAATGCTGAATCCATTTACCACAACACCCACAAGTTGGGCTTCTATAAACCTCTATTTCAACCAAGGCATCAGTATTAGCCAAGTCTTTAGCATTAACACTAAAAACAACACTCATTAATATAAAAAATATCATTATCATTTGCTTATTCATCTTTTTCCCCATTAATTGTTGCTATTATTCTTCTACTTCCCGCATGGTTTCGATGTTCACATAAATAGATTCCTTGCCACACTCCCAAACCTAGCTGTCCTTTTGAAATGGGAATTGTTAGATCTCCACCCAAAATCACGGACTTTAAATGAGCAGGCATATCATCACTCCCTTCCAATACATGTTGATAATAAGGCTCATCTTCTGGAACTGATCGGCTAAAGTAAGCCTCCATATCCAGCCTTACATCAGGATCTGCATTTTCATTTATCGCCAATGATGCTGAGGTATGCTGAATAAATAAATGTAACAACCCTACTTTTACATTCTCTATCTCTGCTAACTCCCGTACTAGCTCACTAGTTACTAAGTGAAAACCTCTGCGTTTCGCGAGCATGCTTATTTCTTTTTGAACCCACATAATAAATGACCTGAGACTTTTAAATCAAACAATTCGTACCACTAATAAAACACTGAGTATATCAAAGCTTTTGGCAAGGCCTTTCAAATACATTTAATAAAACCTTTTTCTCAAGAACTACACGACAACTTAGAACACCCCGCCTTATTTCTCGCCCATTCGGGTCTTTTTACAGCATACTCAACTTTATGTGGCTGCTCTTCATAAGGATTTCTCATTACATCAAGCAATTCATTTACCAATGAATAATCTCCTAGCTCTGCCTTATCAATAGCTAGTTGAGCTAAATAATTGCGTAGCACATACTTTGGATTAACTTTATTCATCCTCTGTGTTTTATCAGACTGTTTAACGCCTGCTTTTTGCAATCGAAGAATATATTTTCTCATCCAGCTTACAAAACGTTCTTTATAATCATCATTCAATGCATCCAATCTATACCAAGCCTCTAACACTGGTTCAAGTAATTGCTTATCTGTCAAATCTACACATTCAATATCAAGGAAGGCCAAGTTACGATAGAAAACTGTCATATCAGTTTCAACTTCCGCCAATAAAACCAACAACTCAGCAAATATGGCACCATCACTTTCTGGATTAAATTTTTCAAACCCCAGCTTATCTGCCATCATGGCATTCCAACGTTCATCAAACGTTTGACTATAGATTTTTAACGCTTGCTGTAGCGGCTCAACCTGTTCAATTAACGGATAAATAGCATTTGCTAATTGCACTAAATTCCAAAGTGCTATTTCAGGCTGCTGACTATAACGATAACGACGCTCACTAGCATCAGTGGTATTTGGCGTCCAGTCTGGGTCATAATCATCCAGCCAGCCATAAGGCCCATAGTCAATTGTTAAACCCATAATAGACATATTATCGGTATTCATGACCCCATGCACAAAGCCTACGCGCTGCCAATGCACTATCATTTCAGCCGTTATTCGACAAACCTCTTCAAACCATTGGAGATAGACACCTTTACCTAAGGAATTCTGCTCATTTAATAAATGAGGGAAATCTATCGATATTGTATAGTCTACAAACTGACGCAATAGATCAATATCTCCTCTCGCTGAATAAATCTGAAAACTACCAAAACGAGTAAAAGATGGGGCAACCCTACAAACAACAGCCCCAGGCTCTGCTTTCGGGTGCCCATCATAAAACATATCTCGAACGACTTGCTCACCCGTCAAGATTAAACTCAAAGCTCTTGTTGTTGGCACACCAAGGTGATGCATTGCTTCACTACATAAAAACTCACGTATTGATGATCGCAATACTGCCAATCCATCAGCTGTACGAGAATAAGGCGTAGGCCCTGCTCCTTTGAGTTGCAGTGCCCAGCGTTGTTTTTTCGTATTGACTACTTCCCCTAAATTAATCGCACGTCCGTCACCTAATTGCCCTGCCCAATGACCAAATTGATGCCCTCCATAACACATAGCATAAGGTTCCATTTTAGGTAGCAACTCATTCCCAACAAACACCTGAGAAAATTGATCAGATATACAATCAGTAGCACTCACCCCCAATTGCTCTGCTATTTCTTTAGAATAAGAAATCATTCTCGGTGCAGATACTTTTGCAGGCAAGACATTGGAATAACAGGACTTTATCACTTGACGACGATAGTTTTCTGATTCGGGGTCAGCAGGAAGCTGTTGAATAAATTGATTATCGAATACCAATCTATCAAGTGTATTTCGTGTGTGTTTTGAATTCATCGGTTTATTTTTTAACATCAGTAGATATTATTATTTCGATATTCCACAGCTATATCTACCTCAAAATAATTATTGAATTTTTAATTACACCTAATTTGAAAATAATAATCGTCAATAAACATAAGGAATTAACCAAAAACAAAATCCACTAACAACCAAGACCCCCAGTACATTGAGGACCAACCCCACTCGAAACATTTCATACACTTTAACCTTTCCACTTCCAAATATAATTGCATTTGGCGGCGTAGCAACAGGAAACATAAATGCACACGAGGCTGAAAATACCGCGGGTAACATTAACCAAACAGGAGAAACATCCAATACTTTCGCCGTTGATATAAGCACGGGCATAACCAACTGTGTTGTTGCAGTATTTGATGTCAATTCAGTTAATAAATTCATTCCTGCTGAAACAATTAAAATAACAACAGGCAATGAATATTCTTTCAGCCCATGCAACTGTCCCGCCAAGTAGGCAGACAAGCCACTTTCTAGAAAGCCATAAGCCAGAGCAAAACCACCGCCAAATAACAAAATAATTGACCATGGTAATTCAGAAAACACTTTTTTATCTAAGAGCATGACAATCTCATTTGATTTGTTTTTTACAGGTATAAAAAACAATAATGTTGCCATTGCTATTGCCACACTTCCATCATCAATCAATTTACCATGAGGTATTAACTCACCCCAACCGCTAAAAGAAATAATTCCTATGTCTAAGCCTTTACGCGTAATCCACAATATTGCTGTTATGACAAAAACCACTAATACTGATTTTTCAGCATTATTCATACCACCTAACTGCTTTATATCATCCAAAACTAAGGACTTTAAATTTCCAGTACTCGGCAACCCTCTTAAAAATATAATGGATATCATGCTATATAAGATTATAAGCAAAACACTACCTACAGGCACAGCGATTAACATCCATTGTAAAAATCCAATAGACGCTCCATTGTGCAATTGATAATACTGAGAAAAAACAAGGTTTGGCGCCGTCCCCACCAACGTCATCATTCCACCAATGGATGCCGAATATGCAATCATCAGCAATAGACCTAATGTAAATTGATGGGACTGTTTAACCGTTAATAAATTTTCAAATCTAGTAATAATGGCTAAAGCAATCGGTAGCATCATCAATGTCGTTGCGGTATTTGATATCCACATTGATAAACCTGCTGTTGCCACCATAAATCCAAAAACAAGCTGCAATGGATTACCACCAAACAAAGCTAGAACATTGAGCGCTATTCTTTTATGCAAATTCCATCGTTGCATTGCAAGAGCAATCATAAATCCACCAATCAACAAAAAAACAGTCGAATTCATGTATTGACCTGCAACTGCTTTACTGGATGCTATTCCTAGAACAGGAAAAAGAAAAATGGGGATAAGTGCTGTTGCAGCTAATGGTATTGCTTCAGTAATCCAAAAAACTGACATCATAATGGCGCAAGCAGCCATTCGACTTGTTTGTATGCTTTCCCCAAAACTTACAAACATTAAAATATAAAGGGGAAGAGTAATACCAACAACTAAGCCAACTCGCTTCATAATCATTATTTAGGCTCGTTACTTATTTTTTACTATTATTTGCACAAGGTATTTCTAAAACAGAAAACCTTGTGCAAATAAATTTATTTAAAGGTGATACTGAGGACTAAACTCGTGAACTGCATCAACCATCGCTTTTACATGTTCAGGGTTTACATCAGGTAAAATCCCATGCCCAAGATTAAAGACATGCCCACTACCCTTTCCATATTTACTTAGAATAGATTTAACTTTTTGCTTGATCTGTTCAGGTTCAGCATACAATGCAATGGGATCCATATTTCCCTGCAAAGCAACTTTATCCCCCACCCTCATACGTGCTTTTGCAATATCAGTCTGCCAATCCAAGCCTAACGCACTGTAGCCAGCATCAGCCATATCTTCCAACCATAATCCGCCACCTTTGGTAAAAAAGATGGTGGGGATTTCTTGTCCATCAACATTTGTTTTAAGTAAAGACCGCACTTGTTTTGCATAATTTAATGAAAATTCATTATAGTCTTCTGTTGACAGCATGCCCCCCCATGTATCAAACACCATAACGGCCTGAGCCCCTGCCTCTATTTGTGCATTTAAATATAAAGCAACTGATTGTGCCAATTTTTCCAACATTTGATGCATCAGCTTTGGCTGTTCATACATCAATCCTTTAACTTTTTGAAAGCTTTTACTGCTACTTCCTTCAACCATATAAGTAGCCAGCGTCCAAGGACTCCCTGAAAAACCAATTAAAGGAACTCGTCCCTGCAGGTTTTTTCTAATTAAACTCACTGCATCAACAACATAACGTAAATCTGTTGTTGGATCAGGAATAGGTAATTTATTAATATCACTGGCGGTTCGAACGGGGCTTTTAAATTTAGGCCCCTCACCTTCAGAAAAATAAAGCCCTAAGCCCATAGCATCAGGAATTGTTAAAATATCTGAAAACAAAATAGCTGCATCAAAATCAAAACGCTCTAATGGCTGAAGAGTTACCTCACATGCCAGCTCTGGGTTTGTACATAAATCTAAAAAGCTTCCCGCTTCTGCCCTTATTTTTCTATATTCTGGCAAATAACGCCCAGCCTGCCTCATCATCCAGACGGGTGTTCTATCGACAGGTTGCTTTAATAGCGTTTTAATAAAAATATCATTTTTTAAAGATGTCATATTTGTTATTTTTTTATTCCTTTCTGTAAGTCACTCATTTTTCTTATCCATGATTTCTTATATCTATTGGGTAAAGACTTCATTTGCTTAGTCGCACTTACAGCATTATTAAAAGAACCGTAAACAATTACATGTTTAGGATTTTGCTTATTGGGTTGAAAAACTCTAAGTTGATCTTTTAAGCCTGGATTCGCCTTTCTAAAAATATCAACTGATTTACTTGAAGAGAGCACCATAAGTTGTATAGTGTAGTTATTTTTAGATTGACTCAAAAGCCACAGCCTATCATCAAGGTTTACCTCCTTAACTACCAACAGATCTTTCTTGATTTCTTTTATAACAGGGGAAAGAACATTACCATCCTGTACAAGAGATTCCTCTATTTCCTTTTTAACCTCAACTCTTGTATCAACTAGAAGCTCTACTTTTTGTTGAGAAATATCGACTTGATTTAGGTTTTCCTGCTGAGCACTTTCCTCGGGAAGAGGTAATATTTCCATATTCTCTTCAGGTTCCAAGACCTGTTCGATTTTCTTTAGTTCATTCTGGTCGACAATTTCTTCTTCAATTACTTTTTGGTAAATAACAGGGGGAGTGATTTCCACAATTTTAATTTTCTTTAAAACAGGAATTGGTTTAGCTTCTGAGGCTATTTTTTTTGTATCAACCTCATGAAACACAAAAAAGTTCAGACCCAACCCAATAATAAATACTCCAATAACAATACCGGCTACCGAGCTATAGTTACTTCTAGCCTTATAGTTCGACATTTTAGGTAATTCAGCGACTATTTTCCCTGGTATCCCGTGTGTTTGCTGATACACTCTCCCAATTAATCGCTCATTAATGGCATTAAATGAAATGGTCGCATTTTGCTTGCCTGATAAATTCTGCAAAAATATGCCACACTGCTTTTCTGTTAACGGAGGGATTTCAATAAAATGACAGTCATTTATTTCACTGTCTGAGCTACTTTTTAAATGTAGCTCATCATGAGTCAAAGAAAAAACAATACGCAAACACACACTTCCTGTTGCATATTGAATAACATTAGACACCACCCCTGGTACTAACTGCCCCGCATCATCGATGAGAATAACAACTTTCTGCCCATTCTTATCTAATGAAGAAATTATTTCAGATAACTCTTGTTGTTTATATTCAGGAAAAGACTGTACTAGTGCATGTAATATCTGCTTTTGAATACTTTCAAAACTCAAATGACTCGATGCTTGAATAGTAAAAATCAACCAAACATCTTGCTTACGAGATTTTAACTCATTTAATAATGTTGACTTCCCAATACCTTCTACACCAGAAATAACAAGTGACTGCCTAAGGTTAGCAATCAAGTGAATTAACAAGTCTAATTTTTGAGCTCGCTCTAATGTAATTAAAGACGACTCAGCCGACCGAGCTGGTACAACTGGGTTTTTTTTTAGTTGAAAAGTGAACGAATCTTCACCCTGCATAATTTATTAGTGTTTGCTCAAGGTATTCTTGCTCAACATTCATCGGTAAACTCGCCTTACCTATAGATTCAAGTAAAATCACCCTTATTTTACCATCTACATTTTTTTTATCTACAGACATTAAACTAACAAACTGTTCGACAGTCATATTTTTCGGAGGTTGAACAGGTAACCCAGCTAACTTCAATAAAGCGATGATTCTATTTACATCAGCTTCAGATATATACCCCAGCCTTTTTGATAAGTCTGCCGCATATCCAATCCCTATGGCAACTGCTTCACCATGAAGATATTTTCCATAACCCATCCCTGTTTCAATTGCATGCCCAAAGGTATGCCCCAAGTTTAAAATAGCCCGCACGCCCGTTTCAAACTCATCTTCAGCAACTATTTCGGCTTTATTGAGACAAGATTGCTCAATGACATAAGCTAAAGCCTTTTTATCTCTTGCCAACAACAGCGACATATTCTTTTCAAGCCATTCAAAAAAAGCTAAATCACGAATAAGACCATATTTGATTACTTCAGCAATACCTGCGACTAACTGCTTGTCATCTAATGTATCTAAAACGTCCATATCTGCAATAACACATTGAGGCTGATAAAAAGCTCCAATCATATTTTTACCGAGTGGATGATTAACACCTGTTTTTCCACCCACAGAAGAATCAACTTGAGCCAAAACTGTTGTAGGAATTTGTATAAAAGGAATGCCTCGTTGATAACATGATGCAGCAAAGCCTCCCATATCACCAATAACACCACCACCTAATGCAATCAATGTTGCATTACGACTAAATTTTTTTTCTAACAGGCAATCAAAAACTTGATATACATATTCCAGGTTTTTATATTGTTCGCCATCTGGAAACGCCACAACCTCTACCTGATAGCCAGCTAACATTTTCTTTACAGCATCCAGATATAGTTTAGCTATTGTTACATTTGTTACGATAACAACTTGCTTAGATTTAATATGTTTTTGCAATAAACCTTGCTGCTGCAATAAACCTGTCCCTATATATATTGGGTAACTTTTATCTTTTAACTCGACTTGTAACTCTTTCATATTAATATGAAGCTTCGTATGCATCTAAAATATTTTGAACAACGGCTTTACTTTGCATAGAACTTGTTTCTATTTTAAAATCAGCACTCTTCAAATAAAAATCTTCTCTTTCTTTAAATAAAGTTTCAATGCGCTCTCTTGGGCTATCTGTATTTAATAAAGGACGCTGGTTATCTCTTTTTGTTCGTTGTAAAATTTTATCAACTGAGCATTGTAAATAAACTACAAAGCCATTATTTTTCAAAACTTCCCTATTCTCTGCTCTTAAAATAGCGCCACCACCCGTCGCCAAAACAATACCATCAATTTTGGTCAACTCATCAATCATATTTTGCTCTCGATCCCTAAAGCCCTTTTCACCTTCGTATTCAAAGATCGTTGATATATCAACACCTGTTTGTTCTTCTATTGCTTTATCACTATCATAAAAAGGTAACTGTAAAGCTTTGGCTAACTGTCGCCCTATTGTCGTTTTACCCGCCCCCATAAGGCCAATTAAATAAATATTCTCTGTTTGCATCATCAATTACCTGGCAGGTTTTCTAATAAAAAAGGGGGCATTATGCCCCCTTTTTAGTTTTTTTTACAGTACGTTATCTTGCTGACAAGCTATCTTTAACAATTTTAGGTGTTACGAATATTAATAACTCTCTTTTTCTATCATTCTGAATACGCTTTTTAAAGAGCCAACCAAGATAAGGAATATCCCCTAAAAAAGGAACTTTATAAAACTCTTCATTCGTCTCACCCTCATAAACTCCACCTAATACAATTGTTTCACCATCTCTTACTCTAACAATTGTTTCCACTTCCCTTTTATCTATACCGCCCGCAGCATTTGCAGCATCTTTTTTAATTAACAGCTCCATAATGACATCGCCATCAGGTGTAATCTGAGGCGTTACATTTAGCTCTAAAACTGCATCAATTAATTGGGTCTGCGTACCATTCTGACTTGTTGTTTCAAAAGGAATTTGCACCCCTTGTTTAATATATGCTAACTCTCTATCTGAAGTCATCACCCGAGGGTTTGCTAAAACTTCCCCTCTATTTTCATTTTCTAAGGCTGATATTTCTAAGTTTAAAACATAATCGGCAGTACGTGCTAAAGTCATTCCTAACGCACCTACTGGATGAGCCCCAATTGCATTAGCGCCTAAGTCCAATAAAGCTTCAGACCCAATAGACCCAGCAACATTCTCACCACCCGCATTAGCTCCAATAGATTTTCTTGACCCCAAGTCTGATTGCTTTGCCACTCCGAACTTAACACCAATCTCTTGCGCAAAGTTTTTATCAGCAATAACAACTCTTGACTCAATCATCACTTGTCGAACTGGAATATCGAGAATTCGAATCATCTCCCGCACTTCTTCAAGCTGTTTAACGGTATCTTTAACAATAATAGTATTTGTTCTTGCGTCTACCGTTGATGTTCCCCGTTCAGATAATACACCCCTGAGCTCACTTCTTTGAACTGAACCAGACCGGCTTGATGTTGAGTTGGGCCCTCCAAAAATATCACTACCTTCCGATGAAGATGAGCTTTCACTTTCGGACTTAACAACATTAGACCCTACTAACAACGCTTGAATATCCTCTGCTTTAGCATAATCAATCTGAATATATTCTGTAATCAATGGCTCAAGCTGTTGCTCTATTTCTTTAGCGGCTAACTCATCCTCTTCTATTTTAATAATTTCAGCGGTTGGAGCAACCAAAACGACATTACCCGTTTGTCTTTTTGCTAGCCCTTTAGATTTTAATATTAATTCTAAAGCTTGATCCCAAGGCACATCATTTAAGCGTAATGTAACATTCCCACCAACAGAATCTGCTGCAATAATATTTAATTCAGTAAAATCAGCAAGTATTTGTAGCACTGAACGCACCTCAATATCTTGAAAATTTAAGGTTAATTTTTTACCCACATAGGGAAATTTCTCCTTTAACAACGCTTCTTTTTCTGCTGGTGATAAGGGAGTAAAGTCAACGATTAACAAATTATCTGATTGATAAGAGGAATAATCATAATTCCCATCAACAGGGGTTACAATGATGTTTACACCCGCCCCTTTTGACTTAGCATCAACTTTGAGTACAGGCGTTGCAAAATCAGAAACATCAAAGCTTTTTTCTAGGTTATTTAAAAGCTTTGTATTTAAGAAGTTTAAAACAACTTTCCCACCTTGCTGCTTAACATCTACCACGGTATTGGGTTCTGAAAGTTCCAGTAATAAGCGCCCTTCGCCTTTAGCCCCTCTCCGAAAATCAATATTTTTAATTGTTTGCTCTGGAAGAAAACTTGAAATTTCTTTATCTATTTTTCCTTTTTTAACAGGAAGGTGACTTGCTGAACTCACTAAGCCAAGAGGCTTCAAAACGATGTAAACATTATTACCTGAAACCTTCGTGTCATAAGGCACAGTTTCAGATAAATTTATAACCACACGGGTTCTACCTGATGCCTCTACAACATAGACAGTATTTGCAGCGCCTTGGTTAACGGTAATCATTTTCTTAGCTACAGCACTACTGACGCCAGGAAAGTCTAAAGCTATTCGAGCAGGGTTATCTGTTTGAAAAATCTTAGGAGCCACAGCTGGCCCATCCAACTCAAGCTGAATTTGAACCTTATCTCCTGTCAAAGCAGAAAAATTAACATTGGTAATAGCTAACCCATTTGCCCAGCTAAAAGAAGCTGGAACAATCAGTAAGCAGATGCCTAGCATTAACAAAGCAGTTTCAAGATTTTTATGTAATCTATTAGTTTTTTTTATTTGCATACTCATTCTATAGCCTTTAATTACTCTGCTAACACTAACGAAGCTTGTTGTTCACGCCATGCACCTGGTTTATCAGGAACAATTTCCATCAATTCAATTCTGTTATCTAGAATTTGAATGATTTCCCCATAATTTCGGCCCATATGATTTCCTTTTTTGGCTCTATGGATTGTTCCATCACTGGCTTTAATCAACGCCCATAGTCCATTATCCATCATTACTGTACCCACCATTCTTAACGAATCAAGAGAATACTCTTCCAATTCCTCTTTTCTACGAGAAACATTAGGCCTAATACCAAAAGCAGAAGCCATTCCTAATATTTCCTCCTGCTCCATTCTTTTTACAGGTCGAAAAGGACTCCGTAGCCCTTCAGGATTAAATAAAAAAGGTTCGACTACTTTTATCTCAGGTAACAAGGGAATAATACCTTTTGGCTGGGACTTCACAGTTTTTATATATTGATCCAAGTCACTGACATCATCATTTACACAGCCGAACAACCCAACCCCACAAAAACCAATCAACACAAGGTAGCGTATATTTTTGATAAAATTATCTTTTACTAAAACCATTATTATCTCCGCCGTCCTTTTTTCTTCTTAACGGTACCCGTTTCTTCATTGTATGTTTTTATTGTTGCATCCATACTCATTAACAAATCGTTAGGTGAAATCGCAACATCATGAACGGTAACTATTCGAGGCAATGATGCTAAACCACTCACAAAAAGCCCTATTTCTTCATATTTCCCAATCACTTTAATTTTAATAGGCAATTCAGAATAAAAATCTTTCCTAATCGGACTTGCAGGCTGAAACAATCTAAACTCCAGACCACTTGCCAGCCCCGTTTGTGAAATATCTATCAATAGATTTGCCACTTCTGCCTTGGTGGGCATTTGTTTAATCATTTCACCTAATGATGCTTCAATCTGTTTCAGCTGCTCTCTATAATCAGGTAAATTTACAGCTTTTCGCTGCTTTGTCTCAAATGAAGATTTCAAACTTTGCTCTTCAACTTCATACTGCTCTAACTCTGCCAACTGATCCAATGTAATATAGTAAAAACCAGCACCAGCAACAACAATAGAAACAATAACAATGGCAGCAACCTTTATTGGTAACGGCCAACTTCCAGCAACATTCAAATCCCAATTGACTTCAGATAAATTCATTATTTTTTACCCTCTTCATCTTTTTGGCTTTTATTTCCTTGCTTTGCTATCATCGTAAAATCATCCAAACCATCAACAGATGCTCCTTGCCCCTGAATAACTTGCAATACTGGTACCTCAAGCCATGAAGATGCCTCTATCGCTCTCATATAAGCGGAAACTCTCGCATTTGATTGGGCTTTTCCTTTCAATATTAAATTTTTACCTGTTTGCCTAAATTGTGTAAGAAAAATACCTTCTGGCGTACTTTTCGCCAACTCATCAAATAAATGAACAATTTCAGGTCGACTTTCCTGTAGTGTTTGAATAACCTCAATCTTAGTCATTAATTGACTTTTTTTAGATTCAATATCTTTAATTTCAGTAATCTTTCTATCAACCACTTGAATTTCATTACGTATCATCTGATTTCGTAATTGCTGATGTTGTTTCATTCCTTCAATTTGCATATAAACTAAAAAGAAAATAAAGCACGTCATGGCAATAGCTGCAACAATAGCCATAACAAAGTCATTTTGTTGTTGCGTTCTTAATTCCTCTCGCCAAGGGAGTAAGTTAATTGTAGCCATTAATCAAAACTCCTTAATGCTAAGCCACAAGCAATCATCATTGCTGGCGCATCATTACTCAAACTCTGAGGTTTTATTTTATTTGACAGTGCCATATTGATAAATGGGTTTGCAACATAAGCAGGGATACCTAAACTCTGTTCAACAATCTTTTCCATCCCAGGTATTGATGAACACCCCCCAGCCAATACGATACTATCAATACTTCTATTTGCACTCGATGATACGAAAAACTGTAACGACCGAGCAATCTGCTGAACCATTGCTTTTTTAAAAGGATCGAGTACATCAGAGACATAATTATCAGGAAGGCCGCCATGTTTTTTTGCTAACCCAGCTTCCTCATAGGACAAACCATATCTTCGCTGAATTTCTTCAGTTAACTGCTTTCCGCCAAACCCTTGCTCTCGGGTATATACAGTATGATAGTCATGCAATACATTTAATGTTGACATGGTCGCACCTATATCTGCAATTGCGATAGTTTGACTTTCCATAGCATCAGGTAATTGATCAGCTAATAATGCAAATGCATTCTCCATTGCAAATGCCTCAACATCAACTATTTTAGCCCTTAATCCAGCCTTCTCAATAACCTCAACTCTATCTGCTACATTTTCTTGTCGAGAAGCGGCTAATAAAACATCAACCATTTCAGGGTTTTTTTCATTTACACCTTGGACTTCAAAGTCTAAATTAACCTCATCCAAGGAATAAGGAACATATTGATCCGCTTCGACCAATATTTGCTCTTCCATTTCATCATCAGATAAAGAAGCAGGCATTGTAATAACCTTTGTCATAACCGAGGATCCCGCCACAGCTACACACACATCTTTAGTCTTAGCTTCTGCTTGTTTTACTGCCGCCTTAACGGCTGTAGCAATGACATCTATATTAGCAATGTTTTTGTCAACAACTGCATCCTGAGGTAGAGGAGAGACCGCATAATTCTCAACCTTATACCGAGCACCTGTTTTACTCAATTCCAGCAATTTAATTGCTGCAGTACTTATGTCAATACCAAGAACAGCAGATTGCCCTCTATTAAACAAACTCATGCACAAACCTTCTCAATCAAGTAATTTTTAATATTCAATTGCTACTTTTTATCTTTAATATTACCAATGACAGCAATTAAACTAAATTTATGGGTAAAGTATAGTTACCTTTTTTTATTTTTTATATAAAACCTATGTTTTTTTCACATACTGTGAACCTATCATTGATTTTTTCACTATATAATAGCAATAAATATCATTTTTTATGATCCCACATCACTCAGGTTTTTGAGGCTACAAACAGGATGTTCCTAAAAAAAATTTTAAAAGGGTTGTTTATTTTAACTCTTAGTCTTCTTATTTGCCTTTCTATTGCAAGTTATTTTATTTACCACAAATTTAAGTCTGAATTACCTGACATTAAAGTGCTTAGCAAAATCGAGTACCAGATTCCTTTATCTATTTACAGCGCTGATGGTCTTTTACTAGCTCAATTTGGTGAAAAGAAAAGAATCCCCATCACTACAAGCAACACCCCTCGCCAGCTTATAAACGCCTTTCTTTCCGCTGAAGACGGTAACTTTTATTCCCACCCCGGTGTTGATATAACAGGGCTTCTCAGAGCCGCAAAACAACTAATCTTAACAGGGAAAAAAAAGCAGGGTGGTAGCACTATTACTATGCAAGTTACCCGAAATTTCCTTCTCAGCAGAGAAAAGACTTATAAGAGAAAAATTAAAGAAATTATTTTAGCTTTGCAAATAGAACAAGAATATTCAAAAGATAAAATTCTTGAACTTTATTTAAATAAAATTTATTTAGGTCACCGTTCTTATGGTATTGCTGCAGCTGCGGCAACTTACTATGGAAAAAGCCTTTCAGAGCTAAACCTTTCCCAACTTGCCATGATTGCTGGCCTCCCAAAAGCGCCATCAGCATATAATCCTATATCCAATCCAAAACGCGCACACCAACGTAGAGATTACGTCCTACGACGCATGCTTGAACTTGACCACATCACCCCAAAAGAATTTGATGCAGCTATAAAACAGCCCATTACAGCCTATTTTCATGCAAACAAACCAAAAGCCCCTGCACCTTATATTGCTGAAATGGTTCGTAAACAAATGGTTGAAGAATATGGAGACAAAGCCTTTACACTTGGCCTTAAAGTATACACCACAATTGATAGCTCTTTACAATCAACAACCAGCAAAGCCATTCGCTCCGCACTCTACAATTACGACCAACGCCATGGATACAGGTCTTTACCTCATAAAAATGAAATAGCCTTCGAAAAATCTGATTTTGTTACTATTGCTGACATTCAAACCGCCCAAGTCATTGCAATTGAAAACAACACTGCTCGTGTAAAGCTAAAAGACAATAGTATTGTTGAGCTACCTTTCAAAAACATAAAATGGGCTAGAAAATTTAAATCTCAAAATTATCTTGGTGCAAAACTAAAATCCACAAATTCTTTATTAAAGTCAAAAGATTTGATTCAGGTCAGACAACTTGAAAATAAAAGCTGGGCATTAGCCCAAGTACCAAATGCTGAAGCAGCCTTTGTAGCTGTAAATTCAAAAAATGGAGCCATTCTGGCTTTATCAGGGGGATTTAATTTCTTTCACAACAAATATAATAGAGCGATCCAATCTAAACGGCAACCAGGCTCAGGGTTTAAGCCCATTATTTATACTACAGCCCTAGAAAATGGGTTTACCCCAGCCAGCCTCATAAATGATGCCCCAGTTGTAGTTTCTGACTCATCCCAAGAAAGCGAATGGAGACCAGAAAACTATAGTAAAAAATTCTTTGGTATGACCTCTCTTAGAACTGGCTTACGCAAATCCAGAAACCTTATATCAATAAGACTTCTTCGAAATCTTGGTGTTAAAAAAGTAATCGATACAGCTCTCCGCTTTGGTTTTACAGAAGACCAACTCCCTAAAAGCTTATCCTTAGCCTTGGGCAGCGGCTACGCTACGCCACTTCAAATGGCGACTGTTTATTCTGTTTTTGCTAATGGTGGTTTTTTAATCACCCCTCACTTTATTGAACATATAGAAGACCACGAAGGAAATATAATTTTTCAAGCCAAACCTGATATAGCTTGCCCTTTATGTGATCAATCAATTAATAATGTTGCTGGATATGCTCCCCGCATCATATCCCCCCAAATTAATTTTCTAATGAATTCATTATTACGCGACGTTGTTCAACGAGGGACAGCAACGGCTGCAAAAGTTTTAAATCGCCATGATTTAGCAGGAAAAACAGGAACCACCAATGACCAAAAAGATGCTTGGTTTAATGGGTTTAGCTCGGGTATTGCTGCATCCGCATGGTTAGGTTTTGATTCTTCAGTCTCACTCGGTCGCTATGAAACGGGAGGCAAAGCAGCCCTTCCTATTTGGATCGACTTTATGCAAGTCGCACTAAAAAATAAAGCGGAGGAAGATCTTACCCCGCCAGCTAACATAACAAAAGTTTTTATTGACCCCAAAACTGGCTTATTAGCCCAACCAGAAAACGAAGGGGTTTGGGAGTACTTCCGAACCTCGCACGAGCCTACAGAATTTAGTTCAATTGAAGAAGTCACTGATGCAAACCAAGACGAGTTTGATGATGAAAGCTTGTTTTAAGGAACCTCTGATAAAGCCCAGTTAGTTTTAGCTTGCTAAAACTTCCGGCATTTTCCACGAAGATCGGCACAATAGAATGACTATTATTTCTCACTTAGTGAAAAATAGTGACAGTTTTTTTAATCGCAAAAAAAGGCACTAAAATTAAGTGCCTTTTATAAAATCCTGCGTCTATCTAAAAATCTATCTTTTTTTAGGATCCTTATAGTCACGCACATCATACCCGGTATATATTTGACGCGGCCGACCTATTCTTTGACCAGGCTCAGACATCATTTCCATCCAATGCGATACCCAACCAGCCGTACGTGCAATAACGAACATGACAGTAAACATATCTTCTGGAATTTTCAGTGCTTTATAGATAATGCCGGAGTAGAAATCAACATTAGGATAAAGTTTTTTCTCGATAAAATACTCATCTTTCAATGCAACTTCTTCCAAAGCTAAAGCCAATTCAAACAAAGGATCTTCACTAGGAAACTTTTCCAATACCTCATAACAGGTATCACGTGTAATAGTCGCCCTTGGGTCGAAATTTTTATAAACTCTATGCCCAAACCCCATCAACCTAAAAGGGTCATTTTTATCTTTCGCTTTAGCAATGAACTCAGGAATTCTATCGACAGTTCCAATTTCAGCCAACATACTGAGAACCGCCTCATTGGCTCCGCCATGAGCAGGCCCCCATAAAGCAGATATACCAGCCGCCACACAAGCATAAGGGTTTGCCCCAGTACTGCTAGCTAACCTTACAGTTGACGTACTTGCATTTTGCTCATGGTCAGCATGTAAAATAAACAATAAGTTCAATGCCTTAACAGCAACAGGATCTATATAATTACTTTGATCGATATAATTTTGATCAGGCAATGAAAACATCATATTTAAGAAGTTTTCACAATACCCCAAATCAAGTCTAGGGTAAATAAACGGCCAACCAACAGAATGTCGATAACTTGCAGCAGCAATAGTTGTAACCTTTGCCAGCATCCGCATGGCAGAGATCCGCCTATGCTCAGGATCCTTCATATCCAGCTCACTATGATAGAAAGCTGATAATGAACCCATTACACCAACCATCATAGACATTGGGTGAGCATCATAATGGAACCCATTAAAGAACACCCTTAAAGACTCATGAATCATTGAGTGTTGCCTGATCTCACTTTTAAAAGAGGACAACTCAATTTCAGTAGGCAACTCCCCATTCATTAACAAATAAGCAACTTCTACAAAGGTGCTATTTTTCGCCAATTGTTCTATAGGGTATCCACGATAAAGTAAAACACCATTTTCCCCATCAATATAGGTAATAGCGCTCTTACAACTTGCGGTAGACATAAAGCCATGGTCAAAAGTAAAGATCCCTAGATCCTTATTCAAAGAACTTATATCAATCGCAGGCGTACCAACGGTACCTTTCTGCACTGAAAAATCAGATTCCTTACCAGTTGCATTATTTCTTATCGTAACCGTATCTTTAGTCATAGACATATGATCCATTTATTACAAAGCTTAATACTACTATAGAAAAAAGGCGCTTATTTGCCAAATCTCTTACGGAACTTGTCAACACGTCCAGCTGTATCTACAACTCTTTGTTTGCCAGTATAAAAAGGATGACACGAAGAACAGACTTCCACGTGTAAGTCGTCAGTTAATACTGAGCCAGTTTCAAATTTATTACCACAACCACACGTTACAGTAATTTGCTTATATTCAGGATGAATTTCTGGTTTCATTTTGATTCCATATCGCCCTTAAAATGGGCTACATACATATTAGAGAACTGAGTATAATACGATTTACTAGACAATTCTGCAACATCCAATTTTATATGCGTATTATTTCACTCAATGCAAACGGCATCAGAGCCGCTGAACGTAAAGGCTTTTTTCCTTGGCTAGACCAACAAAATGCTGATGTTATTTGCATACAAGAAACTAAAGCTCAAACAGATCAACTTAAAGCCGAAGCCTTTTGGCCTCAAGGGTATCACACTGCATACCACGATGCAGAAAAAAAAGGTTATAGCGGTGTTGCCTTGTATTGCCGCAACAAACCCGATGAAATAATTATTGGTATGGGTGACGATGAATTTGACAGTGAAGGCAGATATATTGAAGCAAAATTTGGAAATTTAAGCGTTATATCTTTATATATGCCATCAGGCTCCGCAAAAGAAGAGCGCCAACAAGTCAAATACCGCTGCATGGATCACATGCATAAAAAATTAATCGAAATGAAAGAATCTGGTCGAGATTATATTATTTGTGGCGACTGGAATATTGCTCATAAAAACGAGGATATCCGCAACTGGAAAGGAAATAAAAAGAATTCAGGCTTTTTACCCGAAGAGCGTGCATGGCTAGACACACTATTTGATGAGATGAATTTTGTAGATGCTTTTCGTGAAAAAGAACAAGAAGAACATCAATACACATGGTGGTCAAATCGCGGTCAAGCTTGGGCCAATAATGTTGGCTGGCGTATTGATTATCAAATATTATCACCTAGCTTAAAAGGCACCGTATTAGCTACCGAGATATATAAAGACCAACGTTTTTCAGATCACGCACCATTCACTGTCGACTACGATTACACCTTTCCTTCAACATGAACCCAACAAGCTCATCGTCTAGCTGGCTAGATACCCTAAGAACACTTACTCACCCCAGAGTATTAACAATGCTGTTCTTAGGCATATCGGCAGGAACCCCAATACTACTTATTTTTTCTTCACTCAGCTTATGGCTAAGAGAAGCAGGCATAGATAGAAGCGCTGTCACTTACTTTAGCTGGGCAGCTTTGGGCTACTCATTCAAATTTGTCTGGGCTCCTTTAGTTGACCAACTTCCCCTCCCATTTTTAACTAAAGCCATGGGTAGAAGACGCGCATGGTTATTACTCTCTCAGTTAATGATTATTTCGGCAATTATTGCCATGGCATTTATTGACCCAGCTATTGATACCCTCAACACAATGGCTTGGGCTGCTGTTTTTTTAGGGTTTTCATCAGCCACCCAAGATATTGTTATAGATGCTTATCGCATTGAATCGGCAGACAGTGACTTACAAGCACTGATGTCTTCAAGCTATATCGCTGGCTATCGAATTGGAATGTTGCTTGCCGGTGCTGGTGCTTTATTTTTAGCCAACCACTTTGGCTCGACTATGGATAATTACAACTATCAAGCATGGCAATGGGCATACTTGAGTATGACATGCGTTATGCTTACCGGGCTTATCACCACATTAATCATTGCCGAACCCTCGACTACAAAAACCACAACAACAGACAAACAGAGTAACCATCTAGGGTTTGTACTACTTTTCACTCTCTCTGTTAGCGGCTTTATCAGCTGTTTTTATTACAGCTCGAATTACGCCCAAATAAGCACAAACCTCTTATCCTCTTTTTTTGCCAACACACATCTGGCAGCATTCCTTATTGAACTTTGTCGACTAGCCATTGCACTAACTACTGCAGGCATTATTGCCAAACTTGTTATCCATTCCGGAGCAGTTCAACAACAAGCCTTTGAACAAAGCTACATCAACCCCATTAAGGATTTTTTCCAACGCTTCGGTTGGTCACTTGCATGGCTTTTATTAGCGCTAATAGGTCTTTATCGTATTTCAGACATTCTTCTTGGGGTAATATCCAATGTTTTTTATCAAGACCTTGGCTTTAGCAAACCTGAAATTGCTAGCGTAGTTAAAAGTTTTGGTTTACTAATGACTATTACCGGTGGATTTCTTGGAGGCCTACTTACCGTAAAATTTGGCGTTATGCGCATCCTATTTGTTGGAGCACTATTATCAGCCCTAACCAACTTACTTTTTATGGCTCTTGCTCACACAGGCTACAACATGATGATGCTAACTGTCGTTATTTCTGCCGATAATTTATCAGCAGGCCTTGCCAGCGCCGCCTTTATTGCTTTTCTATCTAGCCTTACAAATATCTCTTTTACTGCCGTGCAATATGCCATTTTTAGCTCTTTAATGACCTTGCTACCTAAAATATTAGGCGGATACTCTGGAACTGTCGTTGAAGCTGTTGGATACCCTCAATTCTTTTTAATAACAGCAATTTCAGGCATCCCCGTATTATTCCTTATCGTATGGGCAGGAAAAAGCTTTCATATTAAACATTCCGAATAACTCCCTATTTTATTCAAACCATATAACTCAACTACTTTCTCCTAGGCAAAAAAAAGCACCTTCTCAACTTACAAATATGTAAGCCAGAAAGGTGCTTTTAGCCCAACAGTTACCAGATTATCAGTTGAACCAACGACTGATTGCTAGCTATCCATTAACCATTAACCATTAACCATTAACTAGGTAATGAGTAAAGATACTTGCAAAATAGCCCAACGCAATAACTGGCGTCCATTTTAAATGACTAAAGAAAGTATATTTATGTTTAGATGACCCCATTAACGCAACACCTGCAGCCGAGCCAACCGACAACATTGATCCACCAGTACCCGCTGTTAATGTTGCTAGCAACCATTGATATAAATCCATTTCAAGATCCATATTCAATACTGCAAACATTACAGGAATATTATCTACAATTGCAGAAATAAAACCAACTAGTATGTTAGCTGTTGTATCTCCAAGACCCTCATACATTGCACCTGAAAGTAACTCTAAGTAACCGATATAGCCCAATCCACCTACAGCAAATACCACACCAAAGAAGAAGAACAATGTATCCCACTCAGCATCACGTACTTTATTGAAAATATCAAACGACTCATCATGGTACAGCTTATTAATGCTGTATCCGTAAATCATTAATACAGACAAACCAACCATCATCCCCATAAAAGGAGGCAAATGTAGGAATTGTTTAAAACTAACCGCTGTAACAATAGTCAGCAAGAACAATACACAAACTTGAATTGCACCTGGCTTTAAAACTACTGCAGCCTCATCAGATGCCTCAGGACTCTCATCAGGAACAGCCATATACATAAAGAAAGCAGGAATTATGTAGTTAACAACTGAAGGGATAAACAATGCAAAGAAATCAAAGAACTCTGCATAGCCTGCTTGCCAAACCATTAAGGTTGTAATATCACCAAAAGGACTAAAGGCTCCACCCGCATTAGCTGCAACAACGAGGTTAACCAAGCCAATAGCAACAAATTTATCATTGCCTTTACCTACAGCCATAACCACAGCGCCCACTAAAAGTGCAGCCGTTAAGTTATCAGCAACAGCAGATAAGAAGAAGGTAATAATACCTGTCACCCAAAACAATTGCTTAAAGCTAAACTTCTTTCTAATCATCCAGGACCGTAATGTTTCAAACACATTACGCTCAGCCATTGCATTGATATAAGTCATTGCAACCAATAAGAACAGCATCAAAGCAGCAAATTCTGCTAAATTATATTCAAAAGCTTCATGCAATTGCTCTACAGTAACGCCTTTATCTGCTGCTAAAACAGCCGCATGCGCCCAGATAATACCTGCAGCTAAAATAACAGGCTTAGATTTACGCATCCCCGTAAACTCTTCTGCCATAACAAAGCCATAAGCAATGATAAAAATTAGAACCGTATAAATACCTCTTTCAGTACCCGTCAATCCTAAATTTTTAAAATCTTCCTCATATACTTCAGCTAGTGCTAACTCTGGCAATATTAACAAGCCAGCCAAGACTAATAACAATCGAAACAAAACAACCCCCTTCACGGATACGTAGATTAAAGCAAGACAAATTAACCCTTAATGTTATCACTATATAATAACCTTTGTCATTTAAAGCATCTCAGTATATGATTATCAATCTCGATTTTAGCCGTGGAAAAGTGCAAAATACCTTATGTATCAGTATAACGACGATGACCAGACCCTCATTAATGAGCGAGTCACCCAATATAGAGGCCAAACCGAACGCTATTTAAAGGGCGAACTCGGCGAAGATGAATTTCGCGCATTGCGCCTAATGAACGGCCTATACGTTCAAACTCACGCTCCCATGCTACGGGTAGCAGGCCCATACGGCTTACTTTCTTCCAAACAATTACGCATGCTTGCACATGTTGCAAGAAAGTATGACAAGAGCTATGCTCACATTACCACTCGCCAAAACATCCAATTCAACTGGCCCGACTTAAAGGATGTGCCTGATATTTTAGCTGATTTAGCTAGCGTACAAATGCACGCTATTCAAACCAGTGGTAACTGCCTAAGAAACACCACAACCGATCATCTTGCAGGCGTTTGTACTGATGAAATAGAAGACCCTAGAGCTTATTGCGAAATAATTCGTCAATGGACTATTTTACACCCTGAGTTTGCCTATTTACCGCGTAAATTTAAAATTGCAGTGAGCGGATCTGAGCAAGACAGAGCCGCCACCCAATTACATGACATTGGCTTACATTTAATTAAAAATGATGCAGGTGAACTTGGTTTTAGAGTTTTAGTTGGCGGCGGTCTTGGCCGTACACCTGTCATTGGTAAAGTCATAAGACCTTTCCTAGAAAAGCAACATTTGCTTTCATATCTTGAAGCTATTGTTCGAGTCTACAACCTTAATGGTCGTCGCGATAATAAGTACAAAGCACGTATCAAAATACTTGTTAAGGAAAGTGGCATAGATCAAATGCGCGACTGGGTCGAAGCTGAATGGCAACAAATCAAAGTTGGCATGGAAGTAAGTGATGAGCGTTACGCAGAGATTCAAGCACATTTTACGCCACCTACTTACATTACAAACGCAGAGCAAGATAACTCTTTTGATACGAACAAAGAACAATCAACTGCTTTTGCTACTTGGGTAAAATACAATACTGCTGACCATAAAATTCCTGGCTACAGAGCAGCTTTTATTTCATTAAAAGCACCTGACTCACCTCCTGGCGACATTACTGATAAACAGCTTGATGAAATTGCAGATCTAGCTGACTTATATAGCTTTGGAGAAGTGCGCACAACGCATAGACAAAATATGGTTCTAGCTGATATTAAGCAAGCAGATTTGTTTGAGTTATGGCAAAAACTAGATGCACTATCACTAGCTACTCCGAATATAGGTACAGCAACAGATATGATTTGTTGCCCAGGACTGGACTTCTGCGCACTTGCAAATGCAGGGTCTATTGGTATAGCTAAAGAAATCAATGAAGCATTGGATGATATAGATTATCTACATGACATTGGTGATTTAAAAATCAATATGTCTGGCTGTATGAATGGTTGCGCCCATCAAAGTGTTGGTCATATCGGTATTTTAGGTGTGGATAAAAAAGGCGTTGAATGGTATCAACTAACACTAGGCGGCTCATCTGAAAACGAAGCAGCCCTTGGCGAACGATTAGGCCCAGCCCTTGCTAAAGACCAAGTCACCCACGCAGTCAGCACTATTTTAAAAGTTTATATTAAACAGCGACTTGACGAAGAAAAGTTTTTAGATACTGTAAAACGTGTTGGTGTTACTCCATTTAAAGAAGCAATCTACTAAGGCCTGCAAATGAAAATAATTAAAGATAAACAAATTATAGAAAATAGCTGGCGCCATATTGCTGATGATGAAGCGACAGGTAGTGGAGACATTACTGTTTCTTTATCTCGCTGGAACAATGAAAAAAGTACTTTAGCCTCTCATTCTGGAGATATTGGCATCAGAATTGCCCCAGCAGACAATGTTGCCGATATTGCTGACGAACTCAACAATATCACGTTAGTTGCCGTTGAATTACCGGCCTTTACCGATGGCAGAGCTTTTTCACACGCAAGATTACTAAGAAGCCGTTATGGATATAAAGGTGAAATTCGTGCTATAGGTAGCTATATGGCTGACCAGGCTTTTTATTTAAATAGAGTAGGGGTCAATGCCTTTGAATTTGAAAATGCTACGGATTTAGCACTTGCGATTTCTACAATGAATGATTTTACTGTGAAATATCAAGAGTCAAGCAATTAATCAATAACATAAGGCTGAATAAGCATTTATTCAGCCTTATGTTTTACGAACATTTTTTAAAAAGAATCTATCCCTAGACCAAGAACATAACCATATATTAAAAAATATATGTAAATACTGCAAGAAGAAGCCCCCCTAGAAGCATAGCCTTTAGCATTATCGGCCTTTTATCCTTCAACCCCTTCACTAAAAAATACAACAACATTCCAAACGCAATGACCTGCACAAAAAACCAAATACTTTCTGGAATTCCACGGGTATAAAATCATCCCCAACAATCCCACATAACCAACAACCAAAAACCAAAAACCAAATTTATCCAGCACCTTCATCCTGAAGTTTTATTCTTAAATACAACTTTTTCTGCTTGAGTATCAAAGTCAGACTTAAAAAATGATATTTTACTTAGGATCAAAATACTCGGCCACTAAGTTCCCCCGATTCTGAGCATCAATAACATACCCCACCTTCATTTTCCCAAAGGTTGTGATAAACCATTCCTACCAAGCAACCTTACCACTGGATACGGGCCCTAAGTCATCTTTATTAACCACACCATAGAATAAACATAAAAGGTGCGTCTCCGCCCCAACCTACATAAAAAACTATTTACTCAATATACTCAAACCTTTCAATAAAGTAATAGCTTCGTGCAAAGCATAGTCACGTACATCTAATGCTTCCTTCGCTTTTTCAGTCTCCTCCTCACTCTCTTTAGCCTTGCCATTTCCATTTTCTAAATGGTGAGATAAATCAGCTTCTTTAACGGGTTTAAATTTTAATCCTTCTAAAGATTCCAGCTTAACTCTTGCTAAAGCAACGTCAGGCTCTATACCCTCAGCTTGAATAGATCTTCCCAATGGTGTGTAGTAACGAGCCGTTGTTAATTTAACTGCTGCATTTTTCCCTGTCGGTAAAATAGTCTGGACAGAACCTTTTCCGAAAGATTTTTCACCCATAATCACTGCTCTTTTATGATCTTGCAACGCTCCTGCAACAATCTCTGATGCCGATGCTGAGCCCGCATTAATTAGAACAACCAATGGAATACCATTAATTTCATCACCAGGCGCCGCATTAAAACGCATTTCTGAGTTTTTAATCCTACCTTCCGTATAAACAATTAACCCTTTTTCCAAGAAAGCATCACTGACTTCTACAGCAGCATTTAAAACACCGCCAGGGTTATTTCGCAAATCCAACACCAACCCTTTTAAATCACCTTTATTATCTTTTTTCAGCTCTGCAATAGCATCAACAACACCTTGACCTGTTCTTGATTGAAAACTACCGATCCTTAAATAACCATAGCCTGGCTCAATAATTTTTTGCTTAACGCTTTTAACCTTAATAACTGCCCGCGTAATATTAACTTTTAAAGGCGCTTCTTCGCCCTCTCTAATTACTGTTAATAAAATATCACTCCCAGGCTTTCCACGCATAATCTTTACAGCATCCCCTAAAGTCATCCCTTTAACAGGCTTTTCATTTAAGCGTACAACCAAATCGCCGGCCTTCATACCCGCGCGATGCGCAGGCGTATCATCAATTGGCGAAACAACTTTAACAAAGCCATTTTCCATAGTTACTTCAATTCCCAAGCCACCAAACTCGCCCATGGTGCCTTCTCTTAGCTCTTTATATTGCTCAATATCTAAATAAGCTGAATGAGGATCCAAACCTGATAACATGCCTTTAATGGCATCTTCTAGCAATTTTTTATCTGAAACTGGCTCTACATAATCTCTTTTTATTCGCCCAAAAACCTCTGTAAAAGCTCTTAATTCTTCATAAGGCAAGGTAACAACTTCTTGTTGCTCAGCCACATCATTTAAATTAGGCTCCGAGATAACCTTTTTACTACTATCTCGATCTGCAATCACAGTACCACCAATGCTCAATAGCATTCCCAATATGATACCTAACAATAAAACCACACTATTTTTCTTTTTAAGCATACCTTTTAACACTCCAGCCCTTACATTTTATAGATCTACAAAACCCTACTTAAATCTTAAGCAGATACTCTATCTAGTTTTTCCATTACGAATCTTTCGACACCATTTAATCGGGTTTATTGGCTTACCTTTTTTTCTAACGCCAAAATACAAACCCGCTTTTGATCTTCCGCCACTCAAGCCAACACTTGAGATAACTGACCCCGCTTCGACCCAATCTCCCTTTGTTTTATATAAACTTTGATTAAAAGCATATAAAGACATATAACCTTTATCGTGCTTAATAATAGTCAACAATCCATATCCTCGCAACCAATCAGCATAAACAACCTGCCCTCTAGCCACTGACTTTACTTCCTGCCCTTCTTTAGCCTCAATTAAAACGCCATCCCAACGACTTTCAGAACGTTTTTCACCAAACTTTTTCAACAACCGCCCCCTAACAGGCCACGGCAATTTACCTTTTAATTTACCAAAGGGCTTAACAACCCCTTCATTTAAAGGGAAATCATCTTTTGTTTGCTGCAACTTACCAATTAAAGCCGCCAATTTCTTTTCGCTCTGTTTAAAACGCCTTAATTGTTGTTTTTTTGATTGGACTTGCTTATTAAGCTTAAGTAAAACAGACTTTCGCTCTTTTTTTACCCCCAGCAATTCCAGTTGCCTTTGCTTTCTTGCCACTCGTTTTTGCTCTAATTGCTCAGACTCTTGCTTATGCTGACGTTCTAAATCACCTAAAACCTGTATATCTTGATTAATAGTAGCAATCTTCTTTAACCTGCGTTTATTAAAGAAATCGTAGTAAACCATAACACGTCCAGACAACGCAGGATCTTGCTGGTTCAACATTAACTTTAACTTTTCATTTTTCCCCATTCCATAAGCTGCTATTACCTGTTTTTCCAAGCTTTGCTTTTGAAACCTTATTTGTTGCTGTTTTTCTTTCCGCTGCTGCTTATTTTTTTCTAAAATCTTATTTATTTGATTTATTTGTCGCTCTAAAGATTGTAAACGACTAACACTTTCACCATAACTGACTTCAAGCACCTTCAATTCAGCCTGCAATAATTTCCTATCTGATTTTAAATTTTTTACTACTTTGGTGATTTGCTTTATTTTTGTTTTTAACCCTGAAAGCTCTTTTGTTTTATTTTCGACGTCACCTGCCATTGAATGGCCACAAAGTAGTAATCCGATAAAAAAAACACCCCAGAAAAAAGACTTAAATTTCATAACATAGAAAAGACTCAAGAATTAATAAACTAGCTTAGGAACATGCATGGAATAACTTCCCGAAATTATAACGTAGGATTTTTGTTTCAGGTGGAATGATCTCATAAGGCGCATAGCAGACTACGCAACGAATGAGATCATTCTATCTGGAGCAAAAAGACAAGTTAGAAACCGGTAAGTTATTCCATGCACGTTCCTTATTAACTCCTGAGTCTTTTTCTCCTTTAAACCAACGACCGCCCAGTCATTTCACTCGGTTGATCAACACCTAAAATATTCAACATAGTCGGTGCTAAATCAGATAAACAACCGCCATCAGCAAGTGCCTTTGAACCACCAACATGAACCAATGGAACCAAGTTAGTAGTATGAGCCGTATGAGCCTGCCCAGTTCCCTCACCTACCATTTGTTCAATATTGCCATGATCTGCGGTTACCAGCATCTGCCCATCCACTTCTTTTAATGCATCAACAAGCTGGCGCAACGATGAATCGATTGTTTCCACAGCAACAATAGCAGCATCCATCACCCCCGTATGTCCCACCATATCGCAATTAGCGTAATTACAAATTATAACGTCATATTTTTGGCCTTTTATAGCATCAACCAAATGCTCCGTCACTTCTGCAGCACTCATCTCTGGCTGCATATCATAAGTTTTAACTTTTGGCGAAGGAACTAAAATTCTTTCTTCATTTTTAAAAGGTTCATCTCTGCCACCATTTAAAAAAAATGTGACATGCGCATATTTTTCTGTTTCAGCCAAACGCAGTTGAGTCATTCCTGAATCAGCCAAGACTTCACCCAAACCATTTTTTACATCGACAGGCGGATAAGCCATTTCATAATCAAAGTCCTGATGATATTGAGTTAGCGTTGCATAATACCCTTGGTGTGGCTCACAGCCTCTTTCAAAACCATCAAACTCAATTTCTGTCAGCGCTCGAGATATTTCTCTTGCTCTATCTGCACGAAAATTCATAAAAACAATAGAATCTTCAGGATCTAAAACAACGACATCTCCATTTTCATCTAATACACTGGTAGGAAAAACAAACTCATCGTTTTCATCCCTAGCATAAGCATTATCCAAACCTTGCTGTGCTGATGTCACTTTATATTTTGCGTCACCTTTAGCAATTAATTTATGAGCTTCTTCAACCCGCTCCCAACGGCTATCTCTATCCATGGCATAAAAACGACCAATAACAGAAATAATTTGTCCCGCCCCTAATTCTGAAAACTTATCTTCTAACAATTTTATTGAACTTGTTGCACTTTTAGGCGGCACATCTCGCCCATCAAGGAAAGCGTGCAAATAAACTTTCTTTAAACCTCGTTTTACAGCCAATTCAACCATTGCGGCAATATGCAACTCGTGGCTATGCACACCACCTGGAGACAAAAGCCCCATAATATGCAAAGCCTTACCTTTTTCTATAGCTTCATCCACAGCCTTACATAGCGCAGCGTTAGAAAAAAAACTACCATTTTGAATAGCTTCTGTCACCTTAGATAACTCTTGACGCACTAGCCGGCCACTACCAATATGCAAATGTCCTACTTCAGAATTACCCATTTGCTGATCAGGTAAACCGACCGAATCCCCAGCACAATCAAGCAAAGAAGTTGGACACTCTTGCTGCAATTGATCCCAACAGGGTGTTTTCGCCATTGCTATCGCATTATTACTCGGGTCTTCTCTATATCCGAATCCATCAAGAATTAATAAGACTAATGGTTTTGGTCGATTCAACATATTTTTCTCTCTCCACTTCACCTATCAAAAAATATAATAGGTTGAAAATTATTTAAAAGCCGCCTTATATATAAGCGTCACTTATTATACTTGGTTCTTTATGTAAACTGGAGATGATATCCACCTTATAACAAAAAACATAAAAGACCATAAATTCATATACTTACAATAAAACCACAACATTACCCTCTTAATTTAGATGACAGTACTGCAAGTTTTTATTCTGTTCGCTTTACTAATAGACTAGAATAGTAGTTTATACTAATACTCGCTACACCTTTATTAAGGTATATAAAGTATACTTTACACTTATCTGATTGATGACACATAGCCTTTCTAGAGCAATAACACAATGGTTTATATAAATGGAAAATAGCAGGGAAATAACGCTTTACAACGATGCAGATATTAACCGCGCAGCACGTTGTTTAAAAGCAATGTCACACCCATTACGTTTAAAAATTCTTTGTGTTTTAGGCACAGAAAAAATCAGCGTACAAGAAATAGTTAAGCAGGTTGGCACTAGCCAAAGCAATATTTCTCAACATTTAGCCATTTTAAGAGAAAAAGACATCCTCGGCCATGAGAAACAGGCAAACCGAGTTTATTACTACATTGATGATGAGCGCATGCTTAAACTTATCAACATGATGCGAGAAGTTTTTTGCACTTCTTGTTAACACCCCTATTAATTACAATTTATATTTTACAATGGATCAATACTTAGAATTTATTTCCAATCACTACCTCCTTTGCCTCGGACTTGTTGTTATCACTTATTTATTAATTCAAGACTTGGTTGAAAGTACTTTTAATAAATACGAAGGCTTGTCGCCCTTACTTGCAGTCACAAAAATGAATGACGACAGTACTGTTATTGTTGACGTACGTGAGCCTCATGAATACATTAAAGGCCATATTGAAAATTCTATTAATATCCCTTTGGGTAAATTTCCCGAAAAAGTAAACACTTTAGAAAAATATAAATCACAACCCATTATTGTTGTTTGTCAAAGTGGAACACGTGCTGTTCCTGCTTGTAAAACACTCACTAAGGAAAATTTTGAACATGTTTTCAATATGATTGGTGGTATGCAATCTTGGCAAGATAATAATTTCCCTATAAAAATAACTAGCACAGAGAAATTCTAAATCTCAGTTAATCGTCCCTTTTACTTAATCAAACATTAGAAAAATCATGGCAGAACAAAATACAACGGAAGAAAAGCAATTCTCAATTCAAAAAATATTTACTAAAGATATTTCTTTTGAAACACCCAATTCGCCAAAAATATTTACTGAAAAATGGGAACCAACAGTTGATTTCAACCTTGGAACAAATGTTGAAAAACTAGAGAATGCATTGTTTGAAGTCACCCTATCCGTGACTGTTACCGTAAAATGTAAAGAGTCTACAGCTTATTTAGTAGAAGTGACACAAGCAGGTATATTTTCACTTGCTGGTTTTACAGAGCAAGAAATGGGGCCTATGGTCGGTAGCTTTTGTCCTAATATTTTATTCCCTTATTCTAGGGAAGTTGTTTCTGATTTAGTTGCAAAAGGCGGCTTTCCTCAATTACTTCTTGCCCCTGTTAATTTTGATGCATTGTACCAACAACACTTGCAACAAGCTCAACAAGCGCCAAGTACAAATACAGTAAATTAATGAAACCATCTATCAGCGTCTTAGGCGCTGGCTCATGGGGGACAGCACTTGCGATCCAGGCAGCCAGAAATGGTTGCCAAACCCTTTTATGGGGACATGATCCCGAACACATGGCCTCTTTGTCTCAACATCAAGAGAATATCCGCTATTTACCAAGATTAGCACTTCCTAAATCAATGCTAATTACTGATAATTTAGAACAGGCAATCAAGTTTAGTTCTGTTATTCTTATTTCAGTACCTAGTCATGCATTCAGAGCTACCTTGGAAAATATAAAGCCATTTATTAGTAGCAACACCCAAATAGCATGGGCAACCAAAGGCTTTAATCCTGCTGACGGTGCTTTATTGAATCACGTCGTTGAGCAAGTCTTTTCACCCGAAGTCAATTGTGCAGTACTTTCAGGCCCTACTTTTGCCAAAGAAGTAGCTGCAGGCCTTCCAACTGCAATCACTATTGCATCAACTACACCTCAATTTTCAGAACAAATATCAACCCTTCTGCACAACCCCTGCTTTAGAACTTATACCAGTAATGATATTGTTGGCGTTCAAGTTGGCGGCGCAGTAAAAAATGTACTTGCAATTGCTGCGGGAATTGCTGATGGACTTGGCTTTGGGGCAAATACACGATCAGCTTTAATAACAAGAGGCTTACAAGAAATTATTCGTCTTGGTCTAAAACTAGGAGGACAAGCTGATACATTTATGGGGCTTGCTGGTCTTGGCGACATTATTCTTACCTGTACGGATAATCAGTCTAGAAACAGACGCCTAGGCTTGGCTCTTGGGGAAGGAAAAGATAAAGAAACAGCCATTATAGAAATTGGACAAGAAGTTGAAGGCATATCTGCCGCAAAAGAGACCCATCTTCTTTCTATAAAACACAATATTGAAATGCCTATTATTGAACAAACTTATAAAGTTCTATACCAAAATTTAGACCCACGTATTGCTGTTCAAAACCTATTAACTCGGGAACAAAAGGCTGAATGTTAACTTTTATTTTTAATAGTTATTTCTATTTACAGCTATTTTTTGAAAAGTGTACTAAGGAGTCTCAGATTAAGTTGATTAGGATTTAGTGCAGAAAAAAACTACAACTATTTTTCACGAAGTGGGAAGAATAGTCATTCTATTGCACTGATCTTCGTGGAAAATATCAACAGCTTTAGAAATTCAAAAACAATTGAACTTGATCACGAGCGCCTTAACTAGCTCAACTGGAACTATATTCAACAATGCAATTTTTTCCTGCTTTTTTCGCTTTATATAGTGCGCTATCTGATTGTCGGATAAGTTCTTGCAAATCAACTCGATTATTATTATCAAAAAGCACCACACCAATACTCACCGTGTAGTGAAGGTTTAAATTAGATAGGCTTACACCATTCTTTTCTGTTGATAGTCGAATTTTATCTAGAACAAATATAGACTGTTCTATATTTGTATCAACCAAAGCTATAACAAACTCTTCGCCACCAATCCGTCCTAACAAATCACTTTCTCGTAAATGCTCTTGCAAGCACAGAGCAAATGACTTTAACACTTCATCTCCTCCTTCATGCCCACAAGTATCATTTATTTCCTTAAAATCATCAATATCAATATATGCTAATGACATTAACTGCTTATTTCTTTGAACTATTTTTAAAATAGTCTCACAATTTTCAAGAAATGCTCTACGTGTCATAATTCCAGTTAACTGATCATATGTGGCCAGTTCCCTTTGCTCATTTTCTAAGCGATATATTTCTAGCAATAGACCAATTAAATACCAACATATTATCGGGGTAACTATTGCAGCAATACTGATTGTTATATACACCCCTTCTAAATCTACTTCACGACCTGAAATATAAAGAACAGGAATACTGACCACTACTGAAAAAACAATCGAAACTATGGTGATTAAACAAACAGCACTTGGCCGGCCTATTTTTATAATTACATCTCGTATACTAATAAATTCCCCTCATTTTCTGTATATTTAAAAATATCTTATACCATGACCACTTAATCAAACGCTCCAAAAGCCTAGGAACCAACAAGAAATTACACATCAATTTTCTCTAGGCATTCCAGTTTAACTAATTTTTTTACAAAGATTGAATGTTTTTTACAAAAAAACTAGTCTAAATGAAATATATAGATTACTATTAATTTAACACTTGTTTTTTAACAGCTTACAAACCTTACTTAAACTAAAATATACCAAGAATACCTAAGGAGATCTCATGTTACATATTATCAGTAGCCTTCCTCTTTCACCTTTATTTATTGAGAATACAAAATCTGGCGATACTATTATTTTTACGGATGATGCTGTTTTTGCCGTAAAACAAAGTACGAAAATAGAATTACTAGCTTATAAAGCATTTAGCCACATTAATTTGTGTGTTCGAAAGGCTGACCTAGTCATAAAAAACATACCAAAGAGTGATTTATTACGCAATGTAGTTATCATTGATGAAGCACAATATATAAATGCGACTGCTGAAGAATTTGCAGTAAAATCTTGTAACTAAATAAGATATATTATTACTTTTCAATACACATTAGCATGGCTTATAAAAATTCGTTTAAATCACCCCATAGTTTTGAGGGAAAAATTTTTACACTTTATAAGTACCAAATAGAAGTACAAACAAAACTGTTAGCAAAAATAAAACAAACTTTACCTGAGCATTTGTCTGCCCATGCCCATTATTGTGTTTTAAATAATAAAAAACTTTCTCTTTATACTGATTCTGCCATTTGGTCTTCACAACTTAGGTTTTATCACCAAACAATTCTTCAGTCTTTATTAAGTTCTCACAGTGGAGTTATTGAGACACTACAAATAAAAATAATACCACCAATATTAGACCCTGTTCCGCCAAAAAAGCAGGAAAAAAAGATACCTTCAATTGAAAATATTAATTTTATTTTAGAGCAGGCCGAGCATCAAAATGATGAGAACCTTAAAAAGTCTTTATTTAAACTGGCCAAATCTTTTCAAAAAAAATCTAAAAGAGGGGGGGACGGAGAATCCCTAAAACCAGATAATTAAAATTACACTTGGCTGAGAAAAGACTCAGTAAAAAAACCTGCCAAACAACACTGTATTGACAGGAATTCTATGTAATTTAATTGTGTGAGGTATACAAACTTACTCTTCTAAAGCTGATGAAGGGATAGATCGCATAAAAGCAATTGGGGCATCCTCATCATTTTCAAATGATACTTTTTCCCATGCATCCGTATTTTCTAGCAACGCCAATAATAATTTATTATTTAACGCATGTCCTGATTTAAAACCTTTAAATTCACCAATTAAGCTATGGCCTAATAAATATAAATCACCAATAGCATCCAGTATCTTATGCTTTACAAACTCATCAGCATACCGAAGACCATCTTCATTTATAACCTTATCGTCATCTACAACAATAGCATTATCCAAACTTCCACCTAAAGCCAAGTTATTTTCCCTTAAAAACTCTATATCTTTCATAAAGCCAAAGGTTCTTGCTCTACTCACTTCCTTGACAAAAGTAGTTGATGAAAAATCCATCACAGAAGTTTTCAGGTGATCTGGAAAAGCAGGATGGTCAAAGTCGATAGTAAATGTAACTTTAAAACCTTCAAAAGGTTCAAAGGCCGCCCATTTATCATCTTCTTCAACACGTATTGTTTTCTTAATACGAATATACTGTTTAGGACTGTCTTGTTCAGCAACACCCGCTGATTGCAATAAGAACACAAATGGCCCAGCACTACCGTCCATAATGGGCACTTCAGCCGCACTAACATCAACAATAGCATTATCGATACCAAGACCTGCAAGTGCTGACAACAAATGTTCAATAGTAGCGACTTTATTGCCATCCTTAACCAACGTAGTTGAAAGCAGCGTTTCACCAACATTTTCAGGTATCGCATCAATCATGACAGGCTTATCCAAATCAACACGGCGAAACCGTATGCCTGTATTTGGTTCCGCTGGATGTAAAGTTAAATAAACTTTATCACCACTGTGTAATCCAACACCTGTTGCTCTAATTGTATTTTTTAGTGTTCTTTGCTTAATCATATAATGCTGTCGCTAATAAACTCTGATCGCTGATTTTATCACATTTCCTAAAAAACTATCTTAATCTGCCTGACGCCTTAAAAAGGCTGGCACATCTAAATAATCCAAATCGACATCCCCTTTAGGCTGCGCTCCAAAACGAGTTTCCCTTGGTTCTTGCTTACTTTGTCTAATAACTGTCGGTTTATCTAAAACATCATAATTAACATCACCAGCCGCTGCTTTTTGTACTAGCTTAACAGGTGTATTCACAGCTGATTTCTTACAACCCATACCGGTTGCAACAACAGTGACTTTAATTTCATCACCCATATCAGGATTTGTTGCCATACCAATTTTCATATCAGCATCTTCTGATGCAAAAGCTTGCATAATGCTACCAATCTCATCAAATTCAGTTAACCCCATATCTGCTGCTGTCACATTAACTAAAATGCCTTTAGCACCTTGCAAGTTAATATCTTCCAGCAAAGGACAAGCAATAGCTTTTTCAGCAGCTTCTCTAGCTCTATGCTCACCTGTAGCAGCGCCCGAACCCATAATTGCAGCTCCCATATTAGCCATAACAGTTTTCACATCTGCAAAATCCACATTAATCAAACCAGGGTGAGTAATCAATTCGGTAATACCTTGCACAGCATCTAATAAAACATCATTAGCCGCTTTAAATGCATTAGTAACAGATAAATTTCCACCTAGTACCGGTAATAGTTTTTGATTTGGAATAATAATGAGTGAATCAACATATTTTTCCAATTCACAAATACCTTCTTCTGCCACTAGCTTTTTCTTTTGGCCTTCAAAGTCAAATGGCTTTGTAACTACAGCAACAGTTAAAACACCCATTTCTTTAGCGACTTCGGCTATAACAGAAATGGCTCCAGTGCCTGTTCCCCCACCCATGCCAGCAGTCAAAAACACCATATCAGCACCGTCAATGACTTCTTTAATATGGTCTTTATTTTCTTCAGCTGCCAATTTTCCAACTTCAGGTTTAGTTCCTGCTCCCAATCCTTTGGTTAGCTCGATTCCCAACTGAACTTTTGTTTCTACATTTAAGCGTCGTAACGCTTGAGCATCTGTATTGGCACACACAAACTGCACACTATCTATATGACTCTCGATCATGTGATCAACAGCATTACCGCCGCCACCGCCCACACCGATCACTTTGATCACCGCACCATCGCTACACATATCCATTAATTCATATTTCATTTTCACGTCCTCAATTACACCCACACAATTTAAAAATTACCTTGAAACCAATTTTTCATTCTGGCCAATACCCCATCACCACTACCACTTGTATCGTCAATTCGCCCATGATGGTCTCTGCCATACAACAATAACCCTACCCCCGTAGAATAAATTGAATTTTGCACGACATCAGTTAAACCCGAAACATGCTGGGGAACCCCCATACGCACTGGCATATGGAAAATCTCTTCAGCTAAATCAACTAATCCCTGAACCTTTGAACTCCCTCCTGTTAATACCACCCCTGCTGCGATTAAATCTTCATAGCCACTGCGTCTAAGTTCGGCTTGTACCAATAGCATTAATTCCTCATATCTTGGCTCAACAATTTCAGCTAGGTTCTGTGCTGAAATTGTTCTTGGTTCTCTATCTCCAATACTCGGAACATTAATCATCTGCTCTTCATTAACTAACTGCGTTAAAGCACAGGCATATTCACACTTAATTTCTTCTGCACTCTTGGTTGGTGTCCTTAATGCCACCGCAATATCATTAGTCACTTGATCACCTGCAATAGGAATGACTGCGGTATGTTTAATAGCCCCTTCTGAGAAAATCGCTATATCAGTTGTTCCACCACCAATGTCTATTAAGCAAACACCTAATTCTTTTTCATCTTCTGTCAATACCGATGTGCATGATGCCAATTGCTCTAAAACAATATCTTCCACTTCGAGTCCACATCGTCTAATACATTTAATGATATTTTGTGCCGCACTCACACTGCCTGTCACCATATGAACTTTAGCTTCAAGTCTAATACCTGACATACCAATAGGTTCTTTAATCCCTTCTTGCTGATCTATCACAAATTCCTGAGGCAATATATGTAATATTTTTTGATCGGCAGGTATTGCCACGGCTCTTGCCGAATCAATCACCCGATCAATATCATATTGCATGACTTCTTTATCTTTAATCGCCACAATGCCATGTGAATTTAGGCTTTTAATATGACTCCCTGCAATACCCGCAAAAACAGATTTAATTTGGCAACCTGCCATTAACTCAGCCTCTTCTACTGCTCGCTGAATTGAATGAACCGTTGACTCCAAATTAACAACCACCCCTTTTTTTAGACCTTTTGAAGGAGCTCTACCAATACCGATGATTTCAATTTCACCACTTCCAGTGTGTTCAGCCACAATAGCAGCCACCTTAGAAGTACCAATATCCAGCCCTACAATAATATTTTTCTCTATTTTTTTTGCCATATTAAATACGCTTTATATTTTGTTCATTTCAGCTATTTTTTTCCAATCTTTTTCTGCGATGCCTTGCTTCCAGGTTAAGGCATATCCATTTGAATATCTCAAATCAACAATTCCTATTTCTGCTATTTGCTCTTTACTTAATAAAGAAACCGTCTTCAAAAATCGCTGTATTTTTTTTAAAGGTTGATTTCTTCCTGCATTTAATAGCATTTCATTTTGTAACTTAATATTCCACGCTCGCCTTTCATTAATACTGAACTCAGCCAAACTCATTCCTTGCGAATCCAACTCAGTATTTATTCTATTTATAATTTCCAACATTTTAGACTCATACCCTTCTGGCCCAATGAGCAAGGGTAATTCACTAAAATCATATTTATCAACTGGCTTAAAAACTTCACCATCTATATTGATTAATGCATTTTCACCCCATCTTACGATAGGGGTCTCTTCATCAATTTTTATAATAATTGCATCAGGCCAAACACGCTTAACCTTAACAGATGCAACCCAAGGTAATGCTTTTACAGAGGTCTGAATTTGTTGGATATCAACATTATAAAACCCATTTATCACATGCTCTCGCAATACCTGTTTTAATTTATCTTTTGCTAAATACTTAAATGCCCCTTCAATCCTTACATATTTAACTGGCAACCAATCGGATCCTTGCGCTTTCACTTCTTGCCAACCTTGCCAAGCAACTATTAGCAGCAAAACAAAGCCAACTAAGTAATGAATAACTGTTTTAGTCATTCACTGTGGTTTCTAAAATACGCCAAACCAGTTCATCAAAATCACAGCCTTCTACTTTAGCAGCCATAGGAACCAAACTATGATCTGTCATCCCAGGTACTGTATTAACCTCTATTAACTGCGACTGCCCTTGATGATCAATAAATATATCAACACGCCCCCATCCTTTAACATCAACAACCTGACAAGCCTCTACTGCCAATTGCTTTAATCTACTTTCTTGCTCTAAAGACAAGCCACAGGGACAATGATATTGAGTACTATCTGACTGGTATTTGGCCTCAAAGTCATAAAATTCATTGGCGGTTTCCAATCGAATAACAGCTAATGCTTCACCATCTAATATCGCTACGGTATATTCATTCCCTTCAACCCAGGCTTCTACTAATACATCACACTGATAATTTTCAGCCATTAATAAAGCCTGTTTCAACTCATCTCGATTACTGGCTTTACTCATTCCAATACTCGACCCCTCTTGAGCAGGTTTAACGATGACAGGAAACCCTAATCTATCAATACACCGCTCTATTTCTTGCTCTGTATTTAACACAAACCACTTAGGTGTCTTTAATCCCGCGCCTTGCCAACACAACTTGGTGCGTAATTTATCCATAGTCAATGATGATGCCATCACACCAGAGCCTGTATAAGGAATATTCATTACCTCTAATACCCCTTGCAAAACACCGTCTTCACCACCGCGTCCGTGAATAATGTTAAAGATTCTATCTATTTCTTTTCCTGCCAACACTTCAATCACGCAATCTTTAACATCTATTGCAACAACATCTAGCCCCTGCTTTTCAAGTGACTTAAACACTGCCAAACCACTTTTAATTGAAATTTCTCTCTCAGCGGCATTTCCACCCATTAACACAGCAACTTTGCCAAATCCTTTTGCTTGCTTAACGCGTAATGGCTTCACAATAATTCACCTACTCGGCACACCTCAGTCGATAACTGCACATTATGCTGTTCTTCAACTTGTTGTTGGACATAGGCAATAAGTGCTTCAATATCTGCCGCAGTTGCCGAGCCTGTATTTTCAATAAAATTCGCATGTTTCTCAGAAACACAAGCGCCTCCTATTGCATATCCTTTCAATCCACTTGCTTCAATTAATCTTGCAGCATAATCACCTTTAGGATTTTTAAATACTGATCCACAAGTCGGTTTATTTGTTGGTTGTGTAAGACCTCTTTTTTCTAATAAATCTTTAATCTTTAATTGACTTAACTCTGATTCACCTTGACTCAATATTAACTCAGCGGAAATAAACCATTCATTCTTCAAGCCTTTAACTGACCGATAAGCCACTTCAAATTCTTTAGTGTCTCGTTTTGTGACAATACCTTGAGTATTAATCATTTCAACACTATCAACTATGTTCCAAGTTTCCCCTCCAAAAGCACCTGCATTCATTTTCAAAGCGCCTCCCATAGTTCCGGGAATACCTGCTAAAAACTCTGCGCCAGCTAATCCCAATCCAGTACAAAACTTCGCAACATGAGCACAAGGCACACCAGCTTCCACATATACTTTTGCAGTATCAACTAACTGCATATCTTTAAGTCGCCCACGAGTATTGATAACAGTCCCTTTTATTCCACCATCCCGGACTAGCAAATTGCTTCCTAAACCTAACCAATACACACTTTCATTGGTGGGCAATGTTTTCAAAAATGTAATTAAATCTCTTTTATTTTCTGGCAAATACATCTTTTCAGCTGGCCCGCCCACTCGCCAACTGGTGTATTTTGCTAAGGGTTCATTTTTTAACAAAGTCCCCTTCATTTTGCTAAAGCCTGTGTTAATTTTTCTGGCAGTTCTGCTGAAATTTGCCCCACATTTCCCGCGCCCATTGTTAATAAAACATCACCCTGCTTTACGATACCTGCCAATATGTTGGCAAGCTCACTATGATCTTTAACAAAAACAGGATCCACCTGCCCTCTTACTCGAATGGCTCTTGATAAGGCCTGTCCATTTGCTCCAGCAATTTCTGATTCACCCGCTGTATATATATCCAATAGAATTAGCACGTCAACAGTAGATAATACATCAACAAAGTCTTCAAATAAATCACGTGTTCGAGTGTATCTATGTGGTTGAAAAACCACGACTTTACGTCTAGATGGCCATGCCTGCTGCAATGCTTCTAAAGTTGCACCCACTTCTCTGGGATGATGCCCATAATCATCTACGAATGAAAGATATCCATCACCGACTGCAATATCACCATTTAATTGAAAACGACGCCCTATACCTTTAAAAGCTTTTAAGCTAGTTATAATGGCCTGGTCATCAACATCTAAACGTGTAGCAATAGCAATAGAAGCCAAAGCGTTTAGCATATTGTGCCAACCAGGCATGTTAAGCGTAACGTCTAATGTTTTATGATCCCCCCAACGCTCAACAGAAAATGAGGTTTGCATGCCATGCTGCTGGATATTTGTTGCACGAATGTCTGCATCTTTATGTACACCATAAGTTTTCACTGGCTTGGCTATTTTAGGCAAAATGGATTGAACACCTTCATCATCAATACACATCACAGCTAAACCATAAAAGGGTAAATGATGTAAAAACTCTAAAAATGTCTCTTTCAATCGCTGAAAACTACCGCCATAAGTTTCCATATGATCTTGATCGATATTGGTTACCACTGCCATCATGGGTTGAAGATGTAAAAATGAAGCATCACTTTCATCCGCTTCAGCAACTAGGTACTGACCTAACCCTAATTTTGCATTAGTCCCAGCACTATTTAGTCGCCCACCAATAACAAAAGTTGGATCTAAGCCACCCTCAGCAAGAATACTGGCTGTCAAACTTGTTGTTGTGGTTTTCCCATGAGTCCCTGCCACTGCAATACCAAATCTAAAACGCATGAGTTCTGCTAGCATTTCTGCTCGTGGAATAACGGGAATTCTATTATTGTAAGCCGCGTTGACTTCTTCGTTTTTTCTATCTACCGCTGTGGAGGTAACAACTACATCAACATTTTTTACATTTTCTTTACAATGCCCGATATGAACAATTACACCTTCCTGTTCTAATCGTTTAGTAACAGCACTTTCTCTAATATCAGATCCCGAAACTTCATAACCTAAATTTGATAAAACTTCGGCAATTCCACTCATACCCGTACCACCGACACCCACAAAATGAATCTTCTTTATCACACCTAATAATTGTGTAGGTCTTTGTATATCTGGCATATTCATTATTTGGCCTCCTGGATACAAATATTTGCGACAACCGCAGTTGCATCTAATTTAGCTTTTTCTTTTACGACTTTAGTCATTGCTTTCATTGACGATTTCACATGTTGAATAGCCATCATTAATGAAGTTTCATTAAATTCACTTTGATCTAATAAAACCGCTCCACCATCATCATATAAATATCGAGCATTGGCTGTTTGATGATCATCAATGGCATGAGGGAGAGGAATAAATATTGCAGGAATACCCACCGCAGCCACTTCACTCACTGTCATAGCACCTGATCGACAAATCACCACATCCGCCCATTGATATGCTGAAGCAATATCATCTATAAACTCTATCGCCTCGGCTTCTATATTAAGTTCTGCATATTTCTTTGCCACTAATTCTAATGATGCTGTTCCTGTTTGATGTTTAATTTCTATATCACTCAAGAGTGCAGCAGTTGCAGGCACAATATCATTTAAAACTTTTGCGCCTTGGCTTCCACCAACAATTAAAATACGAAAAGGTCTATTTTTCTCAGCAGTCCAAAGCTCTTTCTCAGGAAAGTCTAAAAAATGAGTTCTTAATGGATTCCCTGTAAAAGTTGCCGTAGTTGTTGAAGGGAAACTGTTAGGGAACGCCTCCAAAACTCTATTTGCTTTCTTA
>Ga0209707_1000168_pt1 | contig 44691 bp, 54 predicted proteins | sample EN4Hudsemesocosm_FD_184630 | JGI IMG/M metagenome (GOLD analysis project Ga0209707, IMG submission 184630) | Methane-oxidizing microbial communities from mesocosms in the Hudson Canyon - EN4B Hudson Canyon (SPAdes) (version 2) | ecosystem: Environmental > Aquatic > Marine > Cold seeps | place... | reverse complement strand
TAGTCACTGTTTCAAGTAATTCAGATTTGACCAAATAAGACATGACCAACATCCCTTGAGAAAAGTTACCCACACTTGGAGTAAATAAAGGTGGAGTATCAAGTCCTAAGATATATTTCATTTCAGGCAAATGTTTATGGTTTAGTTTTAAAGCATAAGGTCTTTGAGATAAAAATTTATCTCCACTCTCTTCTGCTTCATAAATATCAATTAGACCTTTCCCTCCTCCACTATAGCCTGTAATTGAGTGACAAATAAGTTTGTGTTTTGGTGATACTATTTTGTTTTGGATTAAAGGATTCATTGCCATAATAAAACCACTGGCATGACAACCAGGAACAGATACTCTTCTACTATTCTTTATTTCTTCTCTTTGAGTTTTATTTAACTCAGCAATTCCATATGTCCAGTCATCATTTGTTCTATGTGCGGTACTTGCATCAATTACTTTTGTTGTATTGTTGCTAATAAGTTTAACTGACTCTTTTGAAGCCACATCAGGTAAACATAAAAATACCAAATCAGCTTCATTGATTAGTTTTTGTTTGACTGCTAAGTCTTTTTTATCTTCTTCTTTTATCTTAAGTACTTCCAATTCACTACGATTTTCCAACATTTCATGTATTTTTAAACCTGTAGTGCCAAACTGTCCATCTACAAAAATCTTAAATTTCATTTTTTCTCTTTTATATTTTAATTGTATTTATTTTACTTTCATGCATTTTAGTAAATTTATACTAAAACCTTTGTCCTATATTTTTATCAGACATCAAAATGGTGATAGGATAAGAAAAGTATATATGAACTACACTAAAATCAAATTCCACACAGATATCTTCCCTTAAAATATCTTCTAAGATAAATCCATTGACCAAAAACTAGCAATTGCTTTTGTATTGTCACCATGTATACTTTTTTTACTTTGAGAATCTCTTTGTTCACAAAAGTTTTCATCATCATTAAAAATCGTACTTGCCAATTGTCGTCCTTGATTAATAATCAAATCAGTTTTCTTTTGTCGAAGTTTATTAAAGTGTGCAAAAGTATTTTGAATATCATTATTGTTTTTTTTCAAACTTTGAGTCAAATGCCAAGCATCTTCTAAAGCTTGGCAAGCACCCTGCCCTGATGTGGGTAATGCTGCATGAGCACTGTCCCCAACTAAGAGAACGTTATTTTTATACCAAGTATTTATTGGGTTGTGGTCATGAATATAGATTTTATTTATATCATTTAATTCTGTTTGCTTGATGATTTCCAATATTGATTTTGGCCAAGATTTAAACAAAGAATTAAGTTCATGTTTATATAAAGATGGTTCTTTTTTTTCAATTGAAGAAGATGTCATACCCGCAGCCCAATAGGCTTTTTTACTGTTTATGGGTACTATTCCAAATCTTTGTCCTACTCCCCAATAATCCAAAACATCGAAGTCTGGAAATAAATCGTTTTTACTTTCAAGAATTCCCACCCAATTTATAAAACCTTTATAAATAGGAGAATTATCTCCATTTACGTATTTTCTAACAAGGGAGTTCATTCTACCATCTGCACCTAAAACTATGCTGGATACAACTTTTTTCTTATTATCAAATTCTATTTTCGTTTGCTCTTCATTAATGGCTTCTATGCCAATAAGATTGTGATTAAAATAAATAGGAATATCTAAGTCAAGTATTCTATCAAAAAGTATTATCATCAAATCACGTCGCAAAATTGAATAACTATCATAATGCATTTGTTGATTAATTTTTTTAATATCCATCAAATTTAACAATTCTTCTTTTACATTAAGCCTTCGAAGATTTGAGACTTCTCCAGATACCTTTGATACCTCATCTAAGACGTTTAACTTATCTAACACAAAAGAGGCATTTGGCCAGCAAACTATTCCAGCACCTATATCACTTATATGAGAGTTTCGTTCATAAATACAAACATCATACCCCTCTTGTTTTAAGAGTATTGCAGTACTAAGCCCTGCAATACCTGCTCCAATAATAGATATTTTCACTTCTCTCCTTTTATACTTAGCCAACAAGCTTTAAAATCGCTACTTGTTGGCTCACTAGTTAACTGTCTAACACTTACAATCGCACGAACATTGGCAACTACTATTTGTATCACAACAAGATGTAGTTTCACAAGAACACTCACAAGTGTTTTTTTCACTATTTTCTTTATTGTTTTCACAACAACCAGGTGTACATGTACAAGTACATTTGTTTTCTTCTGTAGAGTTTTTCATAATATTTCCTTTGTTTTCTTTGAGAGCGTGCTCTCTATTAACATAGACGAAAATTATGAAAAAAGGTTGCACTTTTTAAAACTCTAGCACCCTTTACAGTTGTTGTCTTTTGCCTTGTACTCTATGACATTGCCTAAAGTATCATATTCATAACTGCAGCACTCATGCAGTTTTTCTTTGATTTTCTTTTTTCCTCGGTAAATTAGACTTTTAGTATTTGCAGGTGTCAAATTCAACTGCTGTGCAATCTCACTTTGTTTAAGGCCTTTTATTTCAGACAATAACAATACTTCTTTATACTTGGTCAAAAGTGAGTTAATCATAGGTTTGAGGCAGTTGGAGAGTTCATCATGAACACTACTACTCTCTTTTGTATCATCTGTGATGTGCTCTTCGTTGTATTCTTGATAAGGAAGAGTTTTATTACTTTTTCGGTAAAAATCTATGATTGTATTTCGTGTGATTGCATATATCCAAGAAGTCAATTTTTCATTGTTATCAAGGTCATCAATTTTTTTGTATATTTTTATAAATACTTCAGATAGGATATCTTTTGCATCTTCTTTATTATGTACTTTTGAATTAATAAAAGCCAATAGTTTTGAATAATATTGTTTATACAGTTCGTCCACTTCTTCTCCTTACGGTGATATGATTTTAAGAGAGTACACTCTATAAGCATAGACGAAAGTTTTGAAAAAAAGTTTCACTTTTTTTTAATTTTCTGATTGACTTTAGCTACGACTTCTTTATTTTATATCATAGCTAAAGTATTCTGTTTCTAAAAATCAAACGATAGGAACGTAAATTTCCGTTTTTAAATTTTCGGGTTTAGTACGTCGTGGGTCTCTGTTTAGGTATTTTTCTATTATGGGTAGGTCTCGTAACTCAACTCCACTTTCAACGATCCAATCCCCTACTCCATTGTAAGTATCTATTAGGTTTTCATAAGCTCCTTGATGTTTAAACATGGCGTAATTTCCACCCTCAATGATTTTATTTAGTATTTCTCCTTCAGGTTTTGCACTTTTATCATCCCAAGTGATACACGCATCATATCTCAGTTTATCCACATCAGTCACATGCGGATTATCATGTCCAATTCCAAACATCATGGCTTCTTTACCCATAAGATTCTTTTTATTTTTAATTTTGTGTTTGTATGCAAAACCCATAAGTGATTCCCAAGCATGTCCACTTGACACCCTATAATCTCCTGTTTTTCTCACATATAAAATCTCAACGTCATCCATTTTTACAAACTTTGGCTCTATCATTTCTTTTCCTTTTATAACTTTTGCATTTTTTGCAAACTCTTTAGGAGTTATTCCAAAATGTTTTTTAAAGGCTTTAGAAAAAGAAGCATTGGTTTCATATCCACTGTTCATAGCAATTTGAGTAATTTTTACAGAGGTCAACAACTTTAGAGTTGTACTTTGCAGGCGTACTCTTCTAACATACTCGCCCAAACTCATAGCAACAATAGATTTAAAAATGCGGTGAAAATGATATTTTGAAAAACTGCCTACTTTTGCTAAGTCATCCAAACACAAGTCCTCGTTGTAGTGTTGCTCAATGTATAAAACAACCTTACAAACACTTCTAATATAATCATCTTTTGTTCTGTTTTTGATTACTTTCATTACTCTCTTTTTCTTTTGCTTAGTGAAATTTTATGATAATTCCAAAAGTAAAACTACTCCATACTTGCTTATTTACTCACCTGCTTGAAATCTACTTCTTTTAACTTATCCCATCCTCTTTTATATCGTTTTGATTCCATATATTTTCCTTTTGTTTGAAGGATTTTATGATAATCAAAACAACGCAGGAATAAGAAAAGTCTTTATATTTGTTGGTTTTCTTCCCTATACAATAAAGGTGTTACTGCATAGAGTTTTTTAAACTGTATAATAAACCAAGAAACACTTGCATATCCACAAGAGCTTGAAATCTGAGAAACTGTTTTGTCAGAATTCTTCAATAAAATAGAAGCCTTATCTAATCTTTTTTTGTCTAACCATTGTTTTGGTTTGTTTCCATAAAGTCCAAGCATCTCTTTTCGTAAAACAGCTTGACTAAGACGCGTGAGTTTGCACATATCTTCCACATCATTGATAATATCAAGATTAGATTCTAGGATATACTTTATTCTTGAAGCCTTGGTATTTACGATATTATTTAAAAAAGCAGAAAATAGATTTTTGTCTTTAGACAAAGTATATAAAAATATCTCATGTGTTTTTAACTTTACCAAATCCACATTATTGTGTATCTTGAACGAAAAGTAATCATTTATTGTACTTACACATGAGTTAATAAACTTATCCTTTTTGATACATAAAATTGATTCTTCCCTCGTCAAGTCCAACTCTATTTTATATTTTTTAATAAAATCTAAAACAAAATCATCATTAAAACAAATCAAAATTGATTCGTAAGAACTTTTATCACCAATGATTTCACTCATGAAATAATTTCCTTGTGACAAATAAAGAATCTCACTGGTATCAATATTGACATCATTATCATTAAGATGTAATACCTTAGACCCATTAATCAATAAAATCAAAATATGGGTGCTGTTTCGAAGAGAGAGTTTTCCCTCTCTTAAGGTCTTTGACTTTGAAACTATGAAATCTTTATCATGTATTAGCTCATATGAGTTTTTGCTGTCGATTAGGTAGTTTGGAATAGTAACTGTCATTAGTAACTTATTTCCATTATGTCTGTATCTTCTGAATATCGTTGCATATTAAAATTTTCATCATCACTAGGAACTTGGAAGTATTTCGTAATCATATCAAATTCTTTTTCACTGGTAAAAGCAGCTCCATGTGGAAGTTTTTCACTTCTAGATCGTAATTGTTGTTTACATACCTCGTCACTTTTTTCTACATAATGGAGCATATGAGTCACATTTACTTCTTCAAATATCTCTCGAAACCACAGCCGTTGTTGCTTTGTATTTCCAGGAAAATCCATCACAACGGTTATGCCATTAGTAAGTAATGATATAACATGTTTTTTAATCACTGTTTTTAAACGTGATGAATATTTTAAATAATCAGCAAGTGTTTGTATCTCATCCTCATACAATTCTTTTAACCACTCATCTTCTGTTATTAAAATTGCATTTTCTTCTTGGACCAACTGTTTCGCCAAGGTGGATTTCCCCGCAGCCATTTTTCCAGAGAAAAAATGCAATGTTGTGTTCTGCTTCATTTTATGATTCCTGTATAGTTTAGTTTTCAGACTCTGCAATAATAGTTGTACTACGTACTGCCTTATCAAAAAACTTTTCTTTTACTTTTAAATACACACTGTCACTGAAAAATTCATCTGCAGTTTTTTTATTGGGAAAATAAATAGTAAATACTCTGTTTATATTCTCTTCACTTTGTGTTTTTAAAACTTCTTCAATACGAAAGTCATATCGAAATCCACCCCTAAAACTTTCTAAAATGGGCATCATATTTTTTCGGTACTCACTATAAAGGTCATCATCCTTAACATCTAATCCTACGACATACTCAAACATTCTTTTTCCTCTTTTTTCTTCATTAATACTTTTACTTCTTTTAATACTGCTTGGCCTAAATTTGCAGGACATCCCCAATAATCAAAAATTCCACCATGGTTTTTATTTTGTCCACACGTAACAAAAACCCCTGTCCCTAGTTTTACTTTTAAGTAATTTGCAAGCCATCCTACAAAACCACTATTATCTAAATGCTCATCAAAATGAAAAGAAAAAATTACAAATAATTCTTCTTTCTCATCGCTTGAAGGTACAAGTTGACTCCAAACTTCATCATCTCTAACCAAAGCCAAAGCATTTTCATTTGCTTTTTGAGAAAATTCTTTTAATGCAAACTCCTCAAAATAATAGGTTCCCTCATAGACTTTAAAATCACTCTTTTTTATCACTTTCCTTAGCCGTCGCTCTTTTTCGTCTTCTGTTTCAAAACTAATATACATTTTATCTCCTATTTATATGACAGATTCGTCATTTTGTAAAACGATTCTATACCCATCTATATCTTCAAAGGTTTTTCCCAGTTCATTCCAATAAACATTATAGGAGTCCACTCTTTTAAAATCAGCTTTTAACATATTTTCACAACATTTTACCCATTCACTTTTATTGGGGATATAAAAAACAAGTAAATTATCTTTTGTGGGTGCTGGTCCAACTTTTACGCCCACGTGTTCTGTAAAAGCAAAATGATAGGGGTGGTTTTTATGGCCCATTATTGAACCATTAATTCCATCGTGTCCTTGAAATTCATTTAATAATTCAAAACCCAAGCCATCCCTATACATATTTGTAATGCATTCCAAATTATCTGTTGGTCTAACCACTCTAAGAGTGGATGTTTTAGGCATCATTTGTACTCCATTGTTTTAACAGCTGTTGCAACAACTTTGATTTTCCCACCAAAAGGTAAGGCAGCAGCTTCATAAATAGTTCGCGCTGGACGTTTTCCCTCAGGGAAAAGTTCCATATAAACTTCATTAACTTCAGCAAGTTCACCTAAATCTGAAAAAGCAATATCAACATAAACAATTTCACTTTTATCAAACCCAGAGGCCTTAGCAGCTGCAAAAACATTTAAAAAAGCTCTTTGCGCTTCTTCTTTTGCAGTACCTTTTACATACTCACCTTGAACATTTACAGACAATTGTCCACTAATATAACACATGTTATTAACAACCACGGCATGACTGATGGGATTTGACCATTGGGGTAAATCTTTCCCCTCAGTTATAAATTTTCTATCATTCATATTTTTTCCTCTGTTTTAGTTTTTTAATTAGTGATTCAGTTCCAATCTTAAAATCGGTAAGTATCTGCCAGATATACTTCCTGATTCTTTCTTTGACACCAGTTTTGCACCTGCGCTCTCATAAAAGTTTTGGGCATAAGGGTCTGATTGAATAATCATCTCTTTTACGCCCAAAGAAAGAGCTTCTCTTCTGGCATGTTCGAGAAGCTCTTTCCCATAACCTTTTTTAATAAACTTTGGTTCTAAAAATAATGCTTCTAATTCAACTTCTAACTTGTTTAGTTTTTTCACTAAGTAAAAACCAACAATTTCATTTTCCAATTCTTTCAGATAAAAAATATATTCATTGTTCCCAATCATGGCAGTTGCGTAGGTCAGCTCATATTTACAAGATTGAATAAACTCAGCAGAATAACCCCAATGAGCTTTTGAGACAAGTGCAAGTTCGGAGATACTTTTTACTTCACTTTTTTTTACAAGTCTAATCATCATCACCCTTTATATCTGCCTTATTTCATAACACTCTCAAAGTGAGCATAATAAACATTTTCACCAACTAGAGATTGGAACTCGTTGGTGCTTGGGAAACTTGGCCATTTTGCCGTTGTCTCTTTTGCACTGTTTTTATCAAGCCAAGTTATCTGCCAACAAATTTCATTTATATCATCGGTTTTTTCTAGGATATCATAAGAAAGAATAACTTTACTGTTTTGATTCATTTCACTAAAAATCAAATGACTTAATTCAATTACTCTTTGTTTATTTACAGGGGAAACTTTAAATACTGCAAACTCGATACATTTTTTCATCTATATATCCTTTGATACGAGATTGTTTTCAATAATGATACTGTCAAAATAAACAGTATCTTTGGGTCTCTCATTAATATTTTGTTCAAAATCATCACGGCATCCAGGATTACAAAAACCAACCACTTGGTTTTTATATTTACTAAGTGAATCAGAACTTATTGGTTTTCCAGAACGTGGGCAAAATTTATTTATGGACATACTTATCATATTAATCCTTCTTATTCAGATAATGTGTATGATATAGTAAAATCTCTTATATTATAAATATTTTGAATATGGCCTATTAATTCTTAGTAGGGATATAGAGTAAGGAAAGTCTTTGCAGTCTATTAACTCAACTATTGAGGAAAAAAGGGGGGGGGAATTATTCTCGCTCAATAGTTGATGGAGTATTTTTATTTATAATAACCTGCTCCAATAAAAATGTCATTTTCAATGGCTATTACAAATGATCTTTTAGGCTGAACTTTTTTAGATATTGGATGAGACCATCTATAATCAAACCACCCTTCTCCTTTATTTTTTGCAATGGCAATTAATTCTTGTATTAACATATTACCAGCAGGGTCTTTTACTTTCATAAGATTTTTTCCTACTAATTTTGCATTTCCACCATGCGCCCTAGTAATACCATCATACCCTATGGCAAAAACATATAATGACCCTTTAGTGAATTTTCCATTTTTATCACTAAAAACTTTGAAACATTTTTCTTGCCCAACATCCTTGCAATATTGGCTTGCTTCATTAACCAAATTTTTAACTTCGCTTTCTGAATTTGCATACATATACAGGGGAAGTACCATAAGCACACCAATTTTTAATAATTTGCACATTTAGTATCCTTTTTTATAAGTCTACTCCGTTAATATTATTATATATCTTACTTAGTGGGATTAATTTTAGAAGATTGTTAGCAATAACTTTATTTAAGCAAAGAGTTTATTCAATAAGCATGTTTAAATTAAAAAAGTATTTTTTGGGTATTTGTTTAAACTTATCACTCATGTTTGGGTTGCTAATCCTAATAATTTTTCGTTCTTTTAAATTGACTTTTTTAAAGAGGGCTTCATTACTTTTATGTGATTTAAACAAGTTCCAAAAACTACCATTATCAAAAGATTTTTTTAAACCTTTTTTTACAATATCATGTAATTTCACATTGTCTTTATGTACAAAAAAGAATCGCGCAAAAGGATAAATAAGTAGAAGATTATTTTCAACAATTAAATCGGATACATTTTTATTTTTAAAAGACTCCAATAAAAAATGCGCTTCATTTGCACCTAAGGGGAAGTAGTCAAAACGTTGTCTTTCTAACATTTTAAAAAGATTTGCAAGGTCAGGAGCTTGCACTACTCTTAGGTCTGCTTTTTCTAATATCTTTACATCTGACCATCCAATGCCTTGACCTGCTGTGTGTAAACTTAAATCTGACAATGAGTTTATATGAGTAAATTTTGTTTGATTATAGTTCTTTATGATGAAAACGCGCCAACCCGTTAAGCCCAAATTAATGGGAAAATATATGGGCAAAAAATCTTTTTCAAATTGTACACTTGTACCAAAATCAGAAATACTTATTACTTTATTTTTAATCAGCTTTCTAACACGTGCATTATTGGGATTAGACTTTGTTATGACTAATTCAAAATCGTGACCAGAGTTTTCCAAGGCAAGTTTTAAAACGGCATAGCCAAATAGATTTGTACCGCCAGAGTTTACATTGGGATAAATGACTTTAATTTTTTCACTTGCATTTACTGTAAAATTCAAGAGACTTAATAAGATAGCCATTAAAAGAATAAATCGCTTCATCTTTTTTCCTATTATGCTTTATTCACAAATTATAGTCTTTGTTTTTATTGAGCTCATAAATATTTTCAAGTAATGCAAATTGTAAAGTAAGCAAAGAAAAATAGTTTTAGAATAATTAATTTTTTAAAAGTTCAAGGAAGTGGTGAAATTTTGAGTGAGAGCTTACGGAAGGAAGTGACGAACAAAATTTCTGCACTAACGCAGAAATTTTGAAGAAGTAGTTGTTATAAAAGTACTTTTATTCGTTCATTGATGCAAAAAACGAATCATTGTTATCCGTTTTTTTCATCTTAGAATACAAGAATTTTAAGGCTTCAACTTCATCCATTTGTGAAATTGCATTTCTTAAAATCCATGTTTTTTGCATAATGTCTTCTGTTAATAATAACTCTTCTTTTCTAGTACCAGATTTGATGATATTAAGAGCTGGATAGATTCTTCTATCAGCTGCATTTCTACTTAATACAACTTCTGAGTTACCCGTACCTTTAAACTCTTCAAAAATAACTTCATCCATTTTTGAACCAGTTTCAATAAGTGCAGTTGAAATAATAGTTAAACTTCCACCCTCTTCTATATTACGTGCAGCACCAAAGAATCTTTTAGGTTTGTGAAGAGCATTTGCATCAACCCCACCTGAAAGTACTTTACCACTACTTGGAGTTACTGTATTATATGCTCTAGCTAATCTTGTGATTGAATCAAGTAAAATTACAACATCTTTACCCATTTCTACCATTCTTTTTGCTTTTTCAATAACAATTTCAGCAACCCTAACGTGGTTGTGTGCTGGAAGGTCAAAAGTTGAACTGTATACTTCACCTTTAACACTTCTTTGCATATCTGTTACTTCTTCTGGTCTCTCATCAACAAGAAGAACCATTAATAATGCTTCAGGATGATTTTTAGTAAGTCCGTGTGCAAGTTCTTTTAAAAGTTCAGTTTTACCTGTTCTTGGTGGTGCTACAATTAAACCTCTTTGCCCTTTACCCATAGGTGCAAATAAATCTAACATTCTACCTGTCATTCTTTGTGAATCATATTCAAATGTAAATCTGTCATTTGAATATAATGGTGTTAAGTTATCAAACAGAGGTCTGTTTTTTGATTCATTAATTGGTAAGTAGTTTATTGCTTCAATTTTTAACAGTGCATAAAACTTTTCACTCTCTTTATTGGGAGGTCGGACTTGACCTGTAACAATATCACCTGTTCTAAGTGCAAACTTTCTGATTTGTGTTGCACTTACATATGAATCATTAGATGTATCTGCAAAGTTTCCGTCCATGGCTCTTAAAAAACCAAACCCACCATCTTTTATTTCAAGAATTCCAGTAAACAGTACAAACCCTCCTTGGTTGGTTTGAGTTTGTAAAATTGAGAAGATAATTTCTTGACGTTTTAGCTCTTGAGGATTTTCAACGCCCAATTCTTTGGCCATTTTAAGAAGTTGTTCAGTAGGAAACTCTCTTAATTTTTCAATAGTATGTCCCTCAACTGGTACGTGAGTTCTAGCTTTTGATCTGTTATTTGTATTGTTGGGTTTGTTAGTAGACTTAGGTTTTGGCTTAGCAGCCGCTTTGGGTTGTGGGGTAGTTGATTCATCCATGGAATAATGGCCTTTTATAATTTTGATTTAGTAGTGTAGTGTTATTTTGAGATTGTTTAATGAGTATTCTTTGTTAATTATTTATGAAATTGTAGTCTTTATTTAAATTTTTGTCAAGAAAGTTGTAATTTATACGTAAATTTCAGCTTTTTCCCTCAAAAACTATTTTACTTGTCTGTATTTTTTCTCTGTTCCAAGTAAGTGGTGTTACGAATCTACATAAAATTGAGTAGTTTTTTTGCCATTTGAAAAGCATTTTAAGAACGATTAACTTTTAAACATAGATTTATACTTTGTGTGATAAAGTTAATTAAATTTTTTAAGGAGTTACTATGGCTGTAAAAATTACAGATACATGTATTAGCTGTGACGCTTGTTTAGACGAATGTCCAACAGAATCAATTGTTGATAATGACGAAAACCCAACAGGTGAAGATATTTATTATGTAAATGCTGATACTTGTACAGAGTGTATTGGTGATAACGATGAACCAGCATGTGCAGAAGCATGTCCAACTGAAGGTTGTATCGTCTGGGATGATAGAAGTAATTCAACTCACCCAGTAAGAGAAGATAAAACTTTCGAAGACCCTTGTGTAGAAGACTAAATTATACTTTTATAGTACAAGACAACTATAATATAAAAAGGCAGGTAGTTTTACTACTTGCCTTTTTTTTATTTTTTAGATATAATCCGCGACTTAAAACAAAAAACAAAATAGAGGATAGCCATAATGGAACAAACATTATCAATCATCAAACCAGATGCGGTAGCAAAAAACGTAGTTGGTAAGATTTTATCAAGATTTGAAGAAGCAGGATTAAGAATCGCTGCAACAAGAAAAATGCAATTAAGCCAAGCTGATGCTGAAGCTTTTTACGCAGTACATGCTGAGAGACCTTTCTTTGGTGACTTAGTTGAATTTATGATTTCTGGACCAGTTGTAGTAACTGTTTTAGAAGGTAACAATGCAATGCAAATTAACAGAGACTTAATGGGTGCAACTAACCCTAAAGAAGCTGAAGCTGGAACAATTAGAGCAGACTTTGCTGAGTCAATTGACGCAAACGCAGTACATGGTTCTGATTCAGTTGAAAATGCAAAAAATGAAATTGCTTTCTTTTTTGCACAAAAAGAAGTTTGTTAATAAGTTAATTTATGAAAATTGAATTTAGAAAAGTACCTTTTAATGAAAAAGACTTCAAAGTTTTACTGGATTCAGTAGAATTTGAAGGTACTTTTTGTAAGATGTCGTCACGTTTAGTCAAAATTGACGCAACTTTAAGCGGAAAATCACAAGTTTCTTGTGATCGATGTTCTAAAGAAGATGACATAATCCTATCCGAAAAAATTAATTTTTTGATAAGTGATGGGATTTACAATGGTCAATCGGATGAATTAGTAATGGAAATAGAAGATGGCTTTATTGATTTCATTGAAATCATGCAAAGTGAATTATCCTCTATTCAAAGCGACTATCATATTTGTAAAGAATGTGAACAAAACAAAACAATAATAGAACAAGAATTCTAGGAGAATATCATGGCAGTACCAAAGAGACGAGTCAGTCACAGTAGAGCAGCAAAAAGAAGAACACACTACAAAATTACATTAAAAAGACCTGTAAAAGATACAGACGGGACTTGGAAAATGCCTCACACAGTTAACCCAAATACTGGTGAATATAAAAGCTAATGATAAAAATTGCAATTGATGCAATGGGTGGGGATTTTGGTCCTTCACCTATCATTGATGGTCTACTAAGTGCGCTTAGAAAAGATCGACATTTTTCTGCAATAGCAATCGGAGATAAGGATCTACTAGAACCTTTGATCCCTTCACACTTTCAATCAAGAATTGAAATTCTTGATACTCATGACGTAATGTCTATGCACGACAGTGCAACAGACGCCTTAAAAAGAAAAGACAGCACAATTTATAAAGCCGTAGAACTTGTTAAAAATGGTGATGCAGATGCCTTAGTTTCAGCTGGTCACAGCGGAGCTTCTATGTCTCTTGCAACACTTCGAATTGGAAGAATTAAGGGTGTTACAAGACCTGCGATTGCTACAATTATGCCTACAAGTGAAAATCAAAATACCTTGGTACTTGATGTGGGAGCTAATGTAGATTGTGATGCAAAAAATCTTTTTGAATTTGCGATTATGGGTCAAGTATATGCAGAAGATGTACTTAAAATTGACGAACCATTAACTGGACTTCTTAGCAATGGTGAAGAAGAAAGTAAAGGTAATGAAATGAGTAAAGAAGCTCATGATTTATTAATGAAACTACCCAACTTTTCTGGAAACGTAGAAGGTAATGATATCTTCAATGGTTCTGTGGATGTTGTAGTTTGTGATGGTTTTGTTGGAAATATCGTTCTTAAAACTGCTGAAGGCGTTGCAGATACAATTGGAAAAATTATTAAAAAGAACTTACGAAGATCTTTAATATCAATTGCCGGTGCTGTTTTAATGAGAAAAGTATTTAAAAAACTAAAAATAAAAGTTGACTATGCAGAATATGGAGGAGCTCCATTATTAGGTGTCAAGGCACCTGTAATTATTGCTCACGGTAAAAGTAATGCAAAAGCAATACAAAATGCCATCTTCCAAGCAATCAGTGCAGCTAATTCTAATTTAAATGAAGATATTGAAAAAAGATTAGAAGATTATAAATAATATAAGGATTTTTTTATGACTTATGCCGCTTTTAGAGCAATTGGAGCTTATATTCCTCCAAAAATAATGACTAACGCAGATTTTGAAAAAATTATAGATACTACAGACGAATGGATTACAAAAAGAACGGGTATTAAAGAACGTCGAATCGCTGAAGATCATGAAGCATCAAGTGACTTAGGTGCGAAAGCAGCTGAGCAGGCGATTGAGCGATCTGGATTAGCAAAAGAAGATATTGATATGGTTATTTGTGCAACTGTAACACCTGATTATTTATGTATGCCTTCAACTGCATGTCTAATTGCATCAAAAATTGGATTACCTCCTGTAATGGCTCACGATATTAGTGCTGCATGTACAGGGTTTGTTTATGCTGTGTCTATTGCAAAAGCATTTATAGAATCTGGAATGAAAAAAAATGTACTTATTGTTGGTGCTGAAAAATATACTTCTATTTTAAATTATGAAGACAGAGGTACTTGTTTCATCTTTGGAGATGGAGCAGGTGCCGCAATTATCAGTGCAACTGATAATATCTCTGAAGCAATTGTGGATGTTAACTGTTCAAGTGATGGAAACTATGATGACTTGATTAAAACTCCAGGTGGAGGAAGTAAACATCCTTGTTCTCAAGAAGTATTGGACCAAAAGTTAGCTTGTATCCAAATGAAAGGAAATGAAACTTTCAAACTTGCAGTGAAAACATTAACTTCTGATGTTGAAGTAATGATGGAGAAGCATAATATTAAAAAAGAAGATATTAAGCATTTTATTCCTCATCAAGCTAATATGAGAATCATTAAAGCTGTTGGTAAAGCACTTGGTCTGACAGATGAACAAACAGTAGTAACTGTTGACAGATATGGAAATACTTCAGCAGCTTCTATTCCAATGGCAATGAATTATGCTTATGAACAAGGTAAAATCAAAAAAGGTGATACTGTACTTTTTGATGCCTTCGGAGCTGGATTAACTTGGGGAAGTGCACTTTTCCCATTCTCACCAAAAAACTAAAAATTTAACTCTATTTTGTAAAAGGTTGAAGTTCATTCTTCAACCTTTTTTTATGCCTATTATTTCCTTTTATTACATGCAAATGAAGTGCTTTTATGCTATTATTTTATATGAAAATTTTAGTTCTAGAAGATAATTTAACCTTAGCAGATGCCCTTGAATCAATACTTTCTGCTGCTGGTTACATTGTTGATGTTTTCAGTGATGGAGAAGAAGGACAATATGCTTTAAGTAAAGATGATTTTGATTTACTTATACTTGATTTGGGTCTCCCTACCATTGATGGTATTGACATTTTAACAACTCTTAGGAGAGTTAAAAATGACATTCCCGTATTGATAATCTCTGCCAGGGATCAACTGGATCAAAGAATTTTAGGTCTGCACAGTGGGGCCGATGATTATTTGTGTAAACCCTTTGAGTTTGAAGAGATATTGGCCAGAGTTGAAGCAATACTCAGAAGAAGAAAGAAAAAAGTTCAAACAATTATTACTCACAATAATCTCAGTTTTGACGTATTTACAAAAACCCTCAAAAAAGAAAATACTATAGTGAATCTCAGTAAGAGAGAAAATGACATTTTCGAATTTCTACTCAATAATGCCAACAATATAATTTCCAAAGAAAAGGTTGCACAATATATTTGTTCCTTTGATGAGGAGTTTAATCCAAAGGCAGTTGAAACCTATATTTCTAGATTACGAAAAAAACTGGGTGACTCTATTGATTTAAAAACCATTAGAGGTCTTGGATATATTTTAAAAAAACCAAACGAGTCCTAATGAAATCCACATCAATTCAATCCAGGTTGATTCTTCGTTTGATTATTCCTATGATTATTTTTAATCTGGTTGTATTTGGCTTTGTATACTTACTCTTTGATAAAAAAATTAATGACTTTTTTGACCAAACTCTACTGGCTTCTGCCAAAAGTATTCAAGAGAAAATCCTGGTTGAATACAGTACATTAATTGTTAACCTTCCTTATTTTACCATTGATATGTTAGAAAATACCAATAAAGGACATGTTCTTTATAGTGTGGAGAATGAAAAAGGCGAAATTATTGCGGGTTTTGACGATATACCTGAACCTGCCAATTCCAATGTAGATATTCAGTTTTACAATTCGAGTTATTTTGAACACCCTGTACGAGTGGTTTATATCAAAGCCAATATCTATAAGGAGGATGGTATTTATCCTACTCGAATAAAGATAGCCGCCAGTTTAAATAACAGAGAAGAAATATTGGGTGAGATTCTCACTATTTTAATAGTTATATCCATTGTTATTATTTTAATTGCCATTGTGGTATCCAGTTTGGGATTAAAAAATGCCCTCTCACCTTTATACTATTTGCAAAAGAAACTGAGAAGTAGAGATGTAAATGACTTAAAACCCATTCAAGCATATGTGCCAAAAGAGGTGCAAACCTTAATTGATAGTATCAATAATTTGTTTATACGCATTAAGGGAAATATTTCTTATATTGAAACTTTTAATGCAGATGTATCTCATCAACTTAGAACTCCTCTTGCCGAATTAAAGGCATTTGTACAACTTAATGATAAAAAACTTGATATTAACTACTACAAAAAACTGGGTCTAATAGATAACATGGCACATACCATTAACCAATTACTTTTTTATGCCAAAACAAATCCCAACGCATTTAATGCAGAGCACTTTGCAATAGTAAATCTTGAACAGACTTGTAAAAATATATTTGAAAAACTCGTACCCGTTATTTATGACAATGATTTTGAATTTGAATTTATATGTGAACATCATCACTTGTATATTAACTGTGATATTATTCTTATAGAAGCACTTATCAGTAATTTGGTGAACAATTCCATTAAATACTCTGGGACACCTCAAAAGAAAGGACTCATAAGTATTGAGCTCAAACGTCATGGGGAATATGTACGACTAAGCGTCATAGACCAAGGAAAAGGTATAGATCAAGTACACCACAAAAATGTCTTTAAACGTTTTGTGAGACTCGATTGTGATAAACAAGGTACAGGTCTTGGCTTAAATATCGTGGCACAAATTGCTGATTTACATAAAGCAAATATTTCTTTGAATAATACAAAAGAATCGTTTGAGGTTATTGTAGATTTTAAAAGTCAAGAACGCCTTTAAATTTCTTTTATACTTACTTTGCCCTCACCATTACTTAAACAAATTATGGACCCATTTTGAGGATTATCCATTGTTGATAACTCACAAAGGGGCACTGAACAATAATGTGCAAGTGCAACTTTAATAGCAACGCCGTGTGATACCACTAATACATTTCTGTTTTTGTGAGATTCAAAAATATATTCAAGTGATTTCACAACTCTATTTTGAACTTCAAAGTAAGTCTCTGCCCCCTTAATAGAGAAAGTCTCGGGTGAGTTAAAAAATGTATCTAATTCATTGGGGTATCTCAATTGGACTTCACTTTGTGTTTTACCTTCCCATTCTCCCATATTTATCTCTTGGATTCCATCAAGAACTTCTACTTTTATAGCTCTGTCCTTTAAAATAATATCACTGGTATCTTGGGTTCTTTTCAAAAAACTCACATAAGCTATATCGATGTTGTAAAGCAATAACTTTTCATTTGCCTGCATTGCTTGTTTTTCGCCCAAAGAACTTAAAGGGGAATTTTTACTTCCTTGCCATCTTTTCTCCAAATTCCAAAGAGTTTCTCCATGTCGAACCAAAAAAATATTACAACTGTTTTTTGACATTTTTTTCCTAATGTTTTTCTGTCAAATTATATCACTTATTTCTGTTCATTTAATTATAAAAACAGATTCTTTTTGGAGTTTTAATATTTTCTCTTTTAACTTATACTTATCTTCTTACCATTATCACATAAATGTATGAGTTCGGCATTTTTAGGATTATTTAAGAATGGAAGTTCAGAAATTTCTTTTTCTAAATAATGAGCTACTGCCACTTTAATAGAAATCCAGTGGGATACCACTAAGATATTTGCTCCTTTATGTTTAAAAAAGAGTTCATCTATGCTCTTTACAACTCTATTTTGTAATTCAACAAAGGTTTCCGCACCATCTAGTGAGAAAGATTCTGGCTCATGCCAAAAATTATGGTATTGCAAAGGATGAGATATTTGAGTGGATTCATGAAAATTCCCCTCCCATGGTCCAATATTTAACTCTCTTATATCATCTAAAACAATTGCTTTGATATTTTTGTCTTTTAATATAAGTTCTATTGTGTCCTGGGCTCTTTGTAAGGGACTAACGTAAGCAAAGTCGATGACTTGTTCATCAATGAGTTCTTTTGTCTGCTGGGCTTGTTTTATGCCCAAGCTTGTTAGATTAGAATTTTGGCTTCCTTGCCATCGTTTTTCTTTGTTCCATTGGGTTTGTCCATGTCGAACTAAAAATATATTTGTATTTGAATGAGTCATGTGATACCTAAATTGTGAGATATGTATATTTACCAATACTATATTGGTAAATATACAGAGTATTCAGAAGAGTATTATTCGTTATTTAAAACGTAACTTTCTGCTTTGTTTGTTTTTAAGTAAATTTTTTCATTAATACCCAAAACTTCACTACCTTTGGAGTGAATAGAATCTACAATAATTTCACGAGTACCAATATTTACAAAGTAACGTACCATACTTCCTAAGAACTCTTTATTTTTAATAACTCCATCCATATGAAAATCTTTATCTTGAGTAATATTAAGAGTATGTGGACGTAAAAGTAAACTACACGAACCAATAGTTTTTGAATCAACGGGAATTTTAAAGCCCTCTTCACTTTCAAAAATACTAAGATTATCTTCTTTACGAATATTTCCTTTTAAAATATTTGCACTTCCAATAAAGTTTGCAACAAACAGATTTGCTGGTTTATCATATAAATGAGTAGGACAATCAATTTGTTGAACTACTCCACCTTTTAATAAGGCAATTCTGTCTGAGGTCGTATTTGCCTCTTCTTGGTCATGGGTAACAAAAATAGTTGTTAAATTTAAGGACCTTTGTAATGCCAATAACTCTTGTCTCATTTGTACTCTTAATGAGGCATCGAGATTTGATAAGGGTTCATCAAGTAACAAGACTTTTGGTTCAGTTACCACTGTTCGAGCAAGGGCAACACGCTGTTGCTGCCCACCTGAAAGTTGATTGGGGTATCTTGAAGCAAACTCTTTAAGACCTACCAACTCAAGTACTTTGTCAACCTTATAATTAATCTCCATCATATTAAGTTTTTGTTCTTTTAAACCAAACTCAATGTTTTCGCGAATGGACATGTGTGGCCATAAAGCATAACTTTGAAAAACCATACCAACTTTTCTCTCCCAAGGAGGGAGTTTTGTTATATCTTTGCCTTCAATAATGACTTGCCCTTTTTGACATGTCTCAAATCCAGCGATTAATCTTAAGAGTGTTGACTTTCCACAACCTGAGGGTCCAAGAAAAGAGAAAAACTCACCATTTTTAATATCCATACTTATATTTTTAATTACTTTCGTATTTCCAAAAGATAATTCTATGTTTTTTAATTGAATTCCAGTTTTATTCATCTTCGCTACTAACCTCTCTTTGTTTTCTACTTTTTTCCATAAACCTGTGGGATGCATATGTTCCACCAGCCACAATAATTACCGCAATAATTCCTAGCGCTGCTCCCGCACCTCGTCCCGATGCACTTTGCATAAATATATAAATACCATAAGCCAATGGAGCATCTGATTCTGAAGAAATCAACATAATCGTGGCTGATAATTCAACCGCTGCTGTTGCAAAACTCGTAACAAATCCCGCCAAAATACCCCCTGCCATTAAGGGAATAGTGATTTTTCGTATTGTTTTAAACTTTGAAGCACCCAAGTTTTCACTGGCCTCTTCAAGAGAAACAGATACTTGTTGAAGTGCTGCAGTACATGCTCTTAGGGCATAAGGTAATCTTCTAACAGCTAAGGCGATAACCAACATTAACCACCATGAAGCCAATATTTGACCATTAGGAAGTTCAATATCAGAGAATGATCTTAAATAACCAATAGCTAATACCAATCCTGGTACTGCTAATGCAGACATGGCAACATAATCAAGTGTTTTTCTTATCTTAATTTTACTTCTAATTACAAGGTACGCAATACTCACACCCAAGATAATATCAAGTACCGCTGCACCTGAGGCATAAATTAATGTATTGGTAATAAACTCGGGAGTTTCTGTAAAAACTTCCGCATAATGTGCAGTGGTATATGCATCAGGGAAAATACTATACGACCAAATCGTTGCAAAAGATAACATGGTTAAAGCTAAGTGAGGTGACAATACAATCAATAATGTAAATATTACAATACTATAAGCACCAACTGCTTCCCATTTTCCCATCTTTCTTTTATTCAGACCACCACCACCTTTTTGAGTAGTTGAATAGTCTTTACCTTTTAAGGCCCATCCAGCAATTCCTAGAGCTGCCAAAGAAAAGACAACCAATACAACTGCAATTACATAACCCATAGGATCATCGATACCAATTGATGATATTCTCAAATACGCTTGAGGAGCTAACATATTATTTACATTTAATAATAAAGGCGTACCTAAATCATCAAATACTTTAATAAATACCAATACCGCACCTGCAATATATCCTGGCATTGCTAATGGGAAAACTATTTTTCTAAACAATCCAAATCCACGTGAACCCAAATTTTGAGCTGATTCTTCCATACTTTTATCAATATTATTTAATGCTGCAGATAAATTTAACAATATAAAGGGGAAATAATGGATACTTTGTACAAAAATAACTCCATTTAATCCGTCCATAAAGGGTATCTTAAAACCAAAAGTATTTTCTAAATATAAATTGACACTTCCATTTTCGCCAAAAAATAGCTGCATCGCAACTGCCCCTACAAAGGGTGGCATGATTAAAGGAATAAATCCCAAACTTTGAATAATCACACTTCCTTTAAACTCAAACCGACTGGTATAATAAGCAAGAGGTAATGCAATAATAGAAGCCACAACAACTGACATGGCTGAAACATAAAATGAATTATAAAATGACTCTCTAAACAGTGAGGTACTAAAAAAATCCGCAAAGTTATTTAGAGTTAATGTGTTTGTATTCACATCGATGAAAGCAACATAAAAAACCTGAATAACAGGTCCAACTAAGAAAACGAGAAGAAAAAGCGCTATTATAAAAAATAGCCCTTTTTCACCAAATGAAATTTTAGACAACATCCTAGTATTACTTAATTAAGTCAATAGCTAGATGTGCTAATGTTTTTGCTTTTTGATAGTTATCTTTAACTTCTCTGTCCCATTTTTCTTCTACTTCTGCTTGTCTTCCATAAACCTTATCCGTTCTTTTTTTACGTTTGGTTTTGAAAACGGCAGTAAAATCATCTTTTAATGACAACTCATCAGATACAGGAGTTGCATCAATCAATGCCCATCCCTCAGCTATCAACTTCTTAGCTTTTGGATTATCATTTTTAGCAAGTAACATAGATGCTTCTTGTAGTGCTTTTGTAGCATCAGATAAGTCTTCTAATCTATAAGTAATCATTACGTCAAACAATGAGTTCACTAAGTTATATCTAGATTTTGACAACTTAACATCAAACTTGATATCTTTCCCAATTGAACCATCTTCAAAAGGATTTGGAAAACCTTTAGGTGCTTGTGCATATGTTTCTGGATTAATTGGCAATCGAGAAATTTTAGGCTCAAGCAAAATCTTTTGACCATCATTTGAACGTAAATAATCTACAAATGCACGTGCTGCATTAATATGTGGTGCGTTATTGATAATTCCAGCATTTGCAGGTACAACTGCAGTGTATCTTGGATAAGTAAAGTCAACAGGGAAACCACTGGCTTTTGAAGAAAGACCAAAAAAGTCAATTACAATTCCAACACCAAAAGAACCTGTATTTACACCATCTGGAACACCAAAACTTCTCTCAGTAACAGTTTTAAAGTTTCCAGCCATTCGTTTGATGTTTTTCCATCCATCAGCCCAACCTTCTTCACTTTGTAACATGGTTTCAACCGTCAAGTGAGTAGTACCTGATCTTGAAGGTGCACTCATACCAACATGGCCATGATAAACAGGTTTTGCTAAATCTTTCCATTGTGCAGGAGTTGGAAGTTTTTTTGCATTTAAATATCGTTTATTCCACATGATTCCATAACCTGCTGCTGCAACTCCTGAGTAGTAACCATCAGGATCGCTTAAGGGGTAAGTACCAATTGTTTCTGGAATTCCTTTTGTCTCAGATCGGTATACTTGTAATAATCCATCATCTTTTAGTACTTCAAAAGCATCAGGAGCTGAAACCCAATAGATATCTGCTTTATTATTTTTTTTAGTTTCTTGGATATATTTTATTCCAGCAGTTGTTTTTTTCTTCAACATCTCAACTTTTACACCAGGATATTTAGACTCAAAACCTTTTTTGAATGACTTTGTCAAATCTTTGGGAAAAGATGTGATAACAACTAACTTGTTTTCCAATTCAGCAGCAGCCAATGGCCCAACTAAAACGACAGATGCAACAGCAGTTGCAAGAACTTTTTTAACACTTTTAACTCGCATAATTATCTCCTTTTGTAATCATAAAAAGATTCTAACATTCAATGCTGTCAAAAAACTTGCACCCATTATAATAAAATCTTTTTTTTATTAATTTGTTGATTTGCATCTTTTATACTTAATTCCAAATAATAAGTTATCTCATCTTCAAGTAAGACTTTAATACTGTTTGTACTTCCAGGTATTCCTGCTGGATAACCAACACTTACCACATAAGGTCCACTCTTTTTTAAAATCTTTTTTTCATCCATTGTTTTAAGTATCTGAGATATCATCTTAGTAATTCCATCTTTTCTCACCAATCCCATGGGTTTAACACCCCATGCAATGGTTAAAGGGTTCAATACCTCATCTTCATGGGTAAATGCATATATAGGTGTTTTTGGTCTGTATCTTGATATTCTAATGGCACTTTGTCCTGAACTTGTTAACGCTATAATCGCATGTGCACTGATATCATCTGCAAGTTTTGCTGTGGTTGCTTGCATTACATCATGTTTATCCAGATATTTCATATTATACTGTTTCTCATAATTATATATTTCTTCCGTTTTATAAATAATATTACTCATGGTTTCAACAACATTTTTTGGGTTATCCCCAATGGCACTCTCCTCACTTAACATTACCACATCCGTTCCATCCAATACTGCATTAGCCACATCTGAAATTTCCGCTCTTGTTGCTCTTTCGTTTTGTGTCATGGATAATAACATTTGAGTTGCAGTGATGACTGGCTTAGAAGCTGCATTGGCTTTTTTTATAAGTTGTTTTTGAACAATAGGAACATCATAATATGGTATCTCTATTCCCAAGTCTCCACGTGCAACCATTAAACCATCACTGTATTCTAATATTTCATCGACATTCTCTACAGCATCAAATTTTTCGATTTTTGCAATAAGTTTACCTCTATATCCATTAAGTAGCTTTCTTGCGTGTTTCATGTCTTCAGCATTTTGAACAAAGGATATGGCAAAGTAATCTACGCCATTTTCAATTCCCCATTGAATATCTTTTTCATCTTTTGCAGTGATAACTTCTATATCAATAACGGTATTGGGGAAATTCACTCCCTTTCTAGAACCTAAAGTTCCGCTGTTTTGTATACTTGCAACTATTTTTGAACCCGTTTGTATCACTTTGGCTCGAATAGTCCCATCATATAGATAAATATATTCATCTTTTTTAACTTTGGAAAGTAACTCGGGATAATTTAAAGATACCAGAAACTTTCCTTTTTCAAGCTCATAACCAACTATATCTTCTTTAACAAAAGTGATTTCATCGCCTCTTTTTAAATCAAAAGTCTCTCTTAAGTCTCCAATTCTTACTTTGGGTCCTGAAATATCTTGTAATATTCCGACTTTGGTCTTTAGGTTTTTCATGGCCATTCTAATATTACTTAATGTTTGAAAATGGTATTCATGGGTTCCATGGGAAAAATTTAATCTGAACATATTTGCTCCAGCATTTATTAAACCCTCAATGGCCTCAATACTGTCACTTTTTGGGCCAAGTGTGGCCAATATTTTTGTACTTCTATTCATGTAGTATTCTCCTTTACATTTGAGGAAGGAGTATATCTACAGATGCTGGCGTATAACTTGCACCCAATAATTATGAGTAAATGTGGACTTCGTTAGGATACTTTTAGATGAGATATTGAACAAGAAACATGTAAAAAATGGTTCCCGCAAAAATTGAAATTAAATAGTTTTTTAGTGTTATATGTAAAAAAGCAGTGAAAAACACTGCTCCAATTTCTTTTAATCCATATGGGCTACTTTGAAAGTCAATATCTTTTAGAGTATACAAAATCAATATGGTCATTATGACAGGAGGAAAATAGGTCTCTATAAAAACAACAAAAGAAGGTGGCTCTTTTTTTCTGAAAAAAACAAAGGGAAAAACTCGTGTGAGATAATTTACTAAAGTCATTACTGCAATGGCTAAATAGATTTCATAATTACTCATGCAAGTTCATTTCGTACTTTTTGTTTAAACATAAATAAAAGAACCAGTGCAATACAAATAGAAGTAACTAACATCTTATCACTTGGCACCATTATGATAGAAAGAATAGAAGCAAATATTCCAATCAAAAAAGGAAATATATTTTGCAGATTTTTATATTGTTCAATACATAAAACCACAAAAAGTGCAGTAAGTGAAAATTCCAAACCTTGGGTATTAAAGGAGAGTTGAGAGCCAATTAACGCTCCTGTCGTTGAACCTATGAACCAATATGATTGATTCAGTGCGGTTAAGAAAAAGTAGTAATGTTTCTTTGATAAAGTTTTATCGTCTTTAATGGTTGTTAATAATGCATACGTTTCATCGGTTAAACCAAAAATCAAATAATTTTTAAACGGTTTTGTTTGTTTAAATCGTTTCAATAAAGACAAACCATAAAAGGATTGTCTGATATTAATAAACCAAGAGGCAATAGCAATATCAACTAACCCCACTTTAGCATTAAAAAAACCAATGGCTACAAATTGCAAAGCACCTGCGTATATAAACAGCGACATCAAAGGAGCCAAATACCAGTCGTATTCAAAAGAGACCAATAATAAACCAAAGGCAAAACCCAAAACTCCATATCCCATCATGACAGGAATGGAAGTTTTAAATGCGTGTTGAAACTCTTTGCTGTATTTCACTAATTATTATTCTTGGATAAGTTTTTCGTTACTTGGATTGTTTTTGAAGGCATTAAAAGATTTTTTCTCTTGTTCTTTTTGATTAAAAAAGTTTTTGACCGTTGCTGTGCTATTTACAAACAGTATAGACTCATCTACAATAATTTGAAAAATGGCATTGTAAGGAATTTTCACCAATGAGCCAAAATTTTCTTTTCCAAAACCTGCTTCAAAATATATATGGTCATCATCCAGTTCCAAAGTCGAATAAGTATAATTTGCCAAAATAAACAAAGAAAAGGCAGAGAGTTGGTTATAAATAGTTTCCGGTAATACAGGCGAAAACGTTATTCCTTTTATATTTGCAGTCACTGCGAATTCTTCATCATTTTTAATTAAGTACTTCATAGTCTCTTTAATTTGATCACTTACAAGTGTTCTGTAACTTTCACTTTCAATAATATCTTTAATCATCATCAACCCTAATTTTAATCTTTAATTTTCACATATTATACCCAAACAAAATCAAATATATATTACTTCATTGAATTTGATTTTACATCATATTATGATATTATATTTTATGAAATACATACTACTTATAGTAACCATTTTTTCGCTTTTGTTACAGGCAAAAGAGTTAAAACTCAATAAAAGAGATATAAATTTAATCAAAGAATCTCCCAATAAAAAGTACATCATCAATCGTTTTAAGAAATTCAAAGACATGAGAGAAAAAGCAGCAAACTTCCCTGTTGAAAAAAAACTGGCTTATGTTAATGCCTTTTTCAATAAAATTTTACCCATTGATGATGCTACAAAATACAATTATGATGATTATTGGGCTACACGCAAAGAGTTTATTATTGAAGGACATGGAGATTGTGAAGATTATACAATAGCAAAATACTTTACCTTACTGGAGCTTGGAATAAAAAAGCAAAATCTTTATTTTGCCGTTGTACAAGTTAAAGGAAAAACTTCTTACCATATGAATCTACTCTATTTAGATAATCCTAAAGCAGTACCTTTGGTATTGGATAATTTAAGTTTCAAAGTGGTGCCTTTCCCTATTCGTAAAAAACTGCTTCCAAAATTTGTTTTTAATGAATACGATGCTCATATTTTGACAAAAACAGGTTTGGGTAAAAAAGTAAAAGTTGACTGGGGAGAAGTGAATAAGTGGGAAGTTTTATTGGACAGGGTTTACAATAAAAATGAGTAGTCTTCTTTAATATCCATATCAATCATTGCATTTAATAATGCTATTTTTTTGGCATTTAATAACATCTCTACTGTGATATCACAGGCTATTATTTCCTGATGATTTAAGAAACGTGCTCGAGTAGTTCCTTCTAAAAGTGGCGTTTTTGGAGTTAACCAAGAAGTTCCATCAAATATAGCAATATTTGCAATAGATGTGTCTGTGACCAAATTATTTTTAATAATTATAATTTCATCTGCTTTAGCTCTTTTTTCAAATAAGACATCTAAATCTTCTCGTTTGGTACTTTTTTTGGAATAGATAATACTGTCTGAATACACTAACTTAAAACTCTTTATCTCTCGTTTCTTGTACTTCATAAAGGAGACATCTTTAATGCCCTCTTCGTTGTAAATAACCTTACACTTGAGCAGTTTGTTATTGGGGGCGTAAACATATTCACTTAAATTTAAATTCAAACACACCGTACGGGAAATTCTTGCATTATGGTAATCTAAGTTAAATACCTCATAATCATCACACTTTATTGTTTCAAAATAATCTTGCATCTCTATCCTTAAGCAGGTACATAAATTTTATCTATCAATTCTTGATACTCACTCTTGACATCAGAATCACAAGTAATTCCGCCTCCACTTTTGTAACACAATTCACCTTTATCATTTTTTTCAATAAAACGAATATTCACCGCGCTGTCTAAAGACTTACCATCATAAATACCAAAAACTCCTGTATAATAACCTCTGTCGTAGTTTTCCACTTCTTTTAATATCTCAACTGTTTTTCTTTTTGGAGTTCCGGTAATTGAACCTGCAGGTAAGAGTGAGGTCAAAATATCTCCAATGTGTTTATGCCAATTGTCCTCTAAATGCCCCGATATTTTAGAACTTATTTGCAAGAGTTTTTTATCACCTGCGTTTATTTTATCTGTATATCTAAACTTTTCAACTCTGACTTTTTTGGATACAATTCCCAAATCATTTCTCAGTAAATCTACTACCATAGTATGTTCAGCCATCTCTTTCATATCACCCAATATTCTAGCTTTTGCATTGGGAATACTTGCATCTATAGTTCCCTTCATTGGATAGGTATATATTTTATCTTTTTTTATTTCAATAAAACGTTCAGGAGAGAAACAAACAAAATTATCTTTATATTTTAATTTAAACTTGGCTTTTGATTTTGAATAAATTTCTTCTAAACAAAGAGATGTTTTAATGGCACTTTTACTGGTAAGATTGAGTAAATAGGTATTCCCCAGTTTGATATGTTCTTGCAAAATATCATATTTCTTTTTATACTCACTAAAAGAGAGAGGACTTTTTTCTAAGTTTATGTGTTCATCAATTTTACTGTTGAGTTTTTCGTTGATTTCAAATTTTATGTCTTGATCTAGGTTTTTTAACGGTTGGACATCATACTCTTTTAAGTCATATGAAATTAGAAAAAAAAATGGCTCCTTATTGGAGCCATAATGATTGAGTAATTCTTTTAATTCCAAGTTTGTATTCTTTAGTTAATCAGTTTTTTTAGAATTGCCATACGAACAGCAACTCCATTACTTACTTGCTCTAATATTTTATTTCTTTTATCTTCTAACATTTCATCACTGATATCTACATTTCTGTTTACTGGCCCTGGATGTAACAACAAAATGTCTCTGTCCCCAAATGATTCACTGGTAATACAATAATCTTTAGCATACTCTTGAAGAGAGTTATAATAAACTTGGGAATGTCTCTCTAATTGTGTTCTTAAACTCATAACAACATCTACTTCATCAATAACTTCACTTAGGCTATTTACTTGTCGTAAATCAGAATTTTCAAATTGAAAATGCTCAGGTGCCACAATTATTGGTTCAATTCCAAAACGTGGTAGAAGTTTCACATTACTAGCTGCAACTCGTGAAGTTTTTACATCACCAACAATGGCTATTTTTTTACCTTGTGTTTTACCATCAAAGTGCTCAATAATCGTAAATAAATCAAGAAGTGCTTGAGTGGGATGGGCATTCATTCCATCACCTGCATTTAGAATGGGACAATCTACCTTGTCTATTAAACTTCCAGGGAGTCCACATTCACTGTGCCTAATAATTATTGCATCTGGTTTCATTGCATTTAGGTTAGCCACAGTATCAAAGATGGTTTCACCTTTACTTCTTGAACTGGTGCCCACATCAAGAGAGACCACTTGAGCACCCAATCTCTTTGCAGCAATTTCAAAACTACTTCTTGTTCTTGTTGAGTTTTCAAAAAACAAAGTCACTACAACTTTCCCACTTAGGTATGAGTTTGATTGAAGATCATTAAACATTCGCGTATCTTCATAAAGTGCCTCAATTTCCTCAATACTAAAGTCAGAAGTTGTAATTAGATGTTTCATTAGTTACCTTTAATTTTTGCTTGTAATTTTATCAAAATTGAAATTAAAAGGCACCCAAATTTCTCCAATAATTTGACATGTGTTACCAAAATGTTCAATCTGATTAAACTTTTTCACAATCTCACTTTATTATTTATTTTTTATCTTGATACAAATTTTTGAATTTTTATTACATTTCTGGGTAATGTGACATTTAAATCACAATGTTCAGATACAATTAGTTACACGAATTATATAACAAAAAGGGTACTTATGCAGAGTAATTTTTCTCTATTATATGCAGAAGATGATGAAGTTGTAAGAGATGGTTATCTACTTTACTTCAGCAAGTTTTTTGACAATGTTTATGGCGCAAAAAATGGAAAAGAAGCTTGGGAAATTTATAAACAAGAACGTCCAAGTGTAATTATTTTAGATATTAATATGCCTGAAATTTCTGGTTTAGATGTGGCTCACATGATCAGAGAAATTGATGAGAGTTGTAAAATTATTATGTTTACAGCCTATTCTGATTTAGAAAAACTGTTAGCATCCATAAAACTTAATTTAACCGAGTATCTAATTAAACCTGCAAAAAAAGTTGACTTAGAAAGAGTTTTACTTCAAACAATTGAAGAACTCAATGGTTCAGCCAATAATACCGTTAAACTTAAATATGGTTATACTTGGGACATTAACCAAAACAAACTCTATAAAAGAAACAAAGAAATAAATTTAACAAAAAAAGAGATCAGTCTTTTTAATCTTTTAAGTTCAGACTTAAGTGGAAGTTTTTCAAATGAAGAAATTATGAATTACCTCTATGATTTTTCTCCCTCTGACCAAGGTTTTGATACCAGTAAATATAGAACCTTATTGTATCGATTAAAGAGTAAGTTAGGTCATGAAGTTATAGAATCAATATATGGTATTGGTTATAAGTTAAAAAGAGCAAAATAAATACATGCAACAAGTCAAAGAATTAATTAAAAAGTTCTCTTGTTTCAAACTGGATGAAAATAAAGAACTGTTAGTACTTCAGGAAAATTCAAAAGGTTATTTAATCATCAAACAGATGGTTGAGATATCCGAATTACTGCATGAGAGAGATATCATTCATGTGGTATATGAAAACAACGACATTCAACTCTATATGGAAAAAGATTAAGCAAGCCAATTAAAAAAAACTTGCTTTTTCTTAATTGGGTTTTTGCTATAATATCTAAAAATTAAATACTATATTATATAGGCTTATTCCAAGGACAAAACAATGTCAGATACTTTAAAAAACTTAGATAAAAACTACGTATTAAATACATATGCAAGGAATTATGTCAACTTTACGACAGGTTCAAATGCAACACTAAAAGATGATACAAATAAAGACTACATAGATTTTACCAGTGGTATTGGTGTTGTTTCTGTGGGACATGGTAATAAACAAGTTGCAGATGCTATTTACAAACAAGTAAATAATATCACTCACATGTCAAATTTATACGCAATTGAACCCCAAGCAATGTTAGCTAAAAAGCTACAAGAGCTGAGCGGTTATGATATGGCTACTTTTTTCTCAAACTCTGGAGCTGAGGCCAATGAAGGAGCCATCAAAATTGCCAGAAAGTATGGAGAGACTCGTTTTGATAATAAACGATACAAAGTCATAACCTTGGCACACTCTTTTCATGGAAGAACTATTACTACTGTAAAAGCCACAGGTCAAGAAAAAATGCATACACCTAACTTTTCTCCTTATCCTGATGGGTTTTCTTATAACAAACACATTGAAGACATCTATAACTCAATTGATGAAGAAACTGTTGCCGTTATGCTTGAACTTGTTCAAGGCGAAGGGGGAGTTCAACCCTTTGAAAAAAGTGAAATACAAAAACTGGCAAAATTCTTAAAAGAAAAAGGATTACTGCTTATTGTTGATGAAGTTCAAACAGGTGTATACAGAACGGGTGAATTTTTAGCAAGTAATTTATATGAAATAGAACCCGATATCATTACTCTTGCAAAAGGTTTAGGTGGAGGTGTACCCATTGGTGCTGTTATGACAACACACAAAGACATTTTCTCTCCTGGTGATCATGGGTCTACCTTTGGTGGAAACTTTTTAAGTACTCGTGCGTCACTTGAGGTTTTGAATATTTTAGAAGAGCAACACAATAGTGGAAAAACCAATGAAGCCGCAGAATATTTTCAAGCTAAACTAAGTGCATTATTTAACAAAAATCAAGATGTTTTCACTAAAGAAGTGGGTCTTGGACTTATGAGAGGTCTTCGTGTAAAAGATGAAGTGACACTAGCAGCAATTGTAAATAGTGCCTTTAAAGAAGGTGTTCTTGTACTAAAAGCAGGAAAAAATACCCTGCGATTTCTTCCACCATTAACAATAACAAAAGCAGAAATTGATTCAGGTTTCACAAGGTTAGAAAATGCGATTTCTAAAATCTAAAACCCTAGCACTTTCACTGGCACTTGCACTGTTTGTTCCAACAATTAGTGCCAATGAAAGTATTGAAAATGAGAGTATTGAAGAAGTATTATCCAATAACCGCTTAGAAATCTTTGATTTAAGCCGAAAAAAAGCAGATGAAGACAGCTCCATATTAGAAAAAGATTGGATTAATCAAGTAATCTATAAACTGACTAAAGAGTATGGAGAAGAGTATGATACTTTAAAATCGACTATTTCTATTTCTCAACCTATTTTTAAAAGTGGTGGAATTTATAAAGCCATAAAATATGCCAAAGCTTCAAAAAAATATGCACACCTAGATATCACCTTACAAAAAAAAGAGATGATTAAAGATGCTGTTGCTTTATTATTTCAAATCAAAAAGCAAAATATCACCATTAACAAACAAAACTTACTCATTAAAAATGCTGTTATTGATGTGGAACGAAAAAAAGAACAAGTATTGGGAGGCTTAATTGATACCTCCTATTTGGATAATGCTATTTTAGATGCCAATACTAAAAAAAATACACTTTTAGATCTAAATTTTGAAAAACTCACCCTAATCAATAATTTTTCCAATCTATCTAATGCAAAACATGACAGTGTTAACTTACCAATATTAAGTATCATAGATAAAAGCAATTTTTTGAGAAAAAATCTTAATGTATTAAAAATTACCGCTGATATTGAAAAAAAGTACCAATTTAAGGGCATGAGTATCTCAAAATACCTACCTACTCTTAATGTTACATACGACTATTATAATTACCATGACGAAGATGGTTTAAGTAGTTCTACAAAAGACAGTTCTAGTACTTATGGGTTTAATATCACCATTCCACTAGATACAAAAGTATTCAATGATATTGAAAGCTCAAAACTTGATTACTTAAAAGCCAAAGTTGAACTTCAAAATATTATTCTTGAAGAACAAAACTTCTTAAAACTGAAACTGGCAAAACTTGATATGTATGATGCTAAAATTAAGCTGGCTAAGGATGACTTTAACCTATATACCTCGTTACTTGAAGATTTATCTATCTCTTTTGAAGCGGGATTAAATGCCAGAGCTGATGTGGATATCATGAAAAACTCCAAAAAAATCAAATCTTTTGATATCAAAATATTTGAAATCGATAAACAAATCGAACTACTGGATATTTACGCTCGTATTAACTAAACCTATAAAACAGCTAGCTTGTAGCTGTTTTACTTTACATATTAAATTTTTTCTTTTGCTCTTTTAAATTCAGATAATAATTAATTTCTGCCTCGTTTAAAATTTTAATAGTATTGGTGGATCCTGGTACTCCAACGGGGTAACCAATAGTTGTAATATATGGTCCTTTTAAATCCAACAGATTTTTCTCTTCAAGTGTCTTTAGCATTTTTTGAATCATTTTTGAAGCTTGGCCCTCTTTTATGGTTGAAACAGGAGTAACTCCCCAAGCAGATGTTAAAGAAGCCAGTGTTTTCTTTTTATGTGCAAAGGCTAAAATAGGTACTTTTGGTCTAAACCTTGACATTTTAACAGCACTTTGCCCTGAACTTGTCAAGGCCAATATTCCTGAAGCATCCAGACTATCTGCCAGTTTAGTAACAGATGCTTGAATCACATCAAAATCGTCACTGTTTTGGAACTTATCTTGTTTTTGGAAGTCATAAATGTATTCAGTTTGGGTAATGATATTACTCATGGTATCAACAACATTGGTAGGATCATCTCCAATAGCACTCTCTTCACTTAACATTACTACATCTGACCCATCTAATACAGCATTGGCAACATCTGATATTTCTGCACGTGTTGCTCTCTCACTTTTAGTCATACTTAATAACATTTGAGTAGCAGTAATTACTGGTATTGAGGCCTGGTTGGCCTTATCAATCAGCATTTTTTGGATGGTAGGTACTTCATAATAAGGTACTTCAATACCTAAATCTCCACGTGCCACCATTAATCCATCACTGGCTTCGATAATCTCATCTATATTTTCAACTGCATCAAACTTTTCAATTTTAGCAATCAGTTTTCCTTTGTATCCATTCAGAAGTTTTCTTGCTGTTAACATATCATTTTTATTTTGAACGAAAGAAATAGCAAAAAAATCAACTTTATTCTCAACACCCCAAGCAATATCTTTTTTATCTTTTTGAGTTATAACTTCAATATCAATAGCAGTATTAGGAAAATTTACTCCTTTTTTAGAGCTTAATATTCCTTCATTTTCTATTCTTGCAACTAACTCACCATCTATACTAATTACTTTTGCTCTTATTGTTCCATCATATAAATAAATGAATTCACCAATTTTTACTTTATCTAAGATTGCTGGGTAATTAAGAGATACGGTATATTTTGAGTCGCTGTTTTTGTAACCCACAACTTCTTCTTTTAAAAAAGTAATTTCATCACCTCTTCTCAAGTAAAAGGCTTCTTTTAAATCCCCTATTCTCACTTTTGGACCTGAAATATCTTGAAGAACACCTACAATAGTATCCAGATTTTTCATGGCAGTTTTTATATTATTTAACGTTTGAAGATGATATTCATGGGTACCGTGTGAAAAGTTTAGTCTAAACATATTTGCACCAGCTTTAATTAAACTCTCTATGACTTCTATGCTATCACTTGCAGGCCCAAGAGTTGCCAGTATTTTTGTCTTTTTTTCCATTTTTTTTCCTCTATATTTATTAAGGTAATTAATCTTGTATCTAAATTATTATAACAATATTATGTTTTATACTTATCATAAATTAAGAATATTTTGATAGAATACTGATAATCATTATTATTAATATAAGTTCTTTACAAACTCTTTATTAATATTAACTAATATTCACATTCGAAACCATTAAGGTCATGTAACCCTATGGTAATCAAAACATATCACAATTAAAAATTAGGAGTATTCAAATGAATCTAGAATTTTACAAAAAAAGAATAAACAAAAATATCAAACAGATAAATAAAAACATAAATGAAATAGAAAATAAGGTTATTAAACTCAAGGAAGTGCAAGCGTGTTTTTTAAAAATTGACAAACGCTGATTAAAAATGTAAAATTCCAAACAAAATTGGAAAGTTTACATTTAATGAATAAAAGTTTAACATTTAGCACATATTTTAATGATTGGTTATATTCACCGTCTGGTTATTACACCCAGTACAATCCCATTGGTAAAGAGGGTGATTTTTATACCTCAGTTAGCACCTCCAGCTTTTTTGGTGGTACCATTGGAAAGAGAATCGTTGACTCTATATCAAGTGGTTTTTTACCCATTGACTCTACGATTGTTGAAATTGGAGCTCATCATGGTTACTTATTGGCAGATATCATTCAATTTATCTATACTTTAAAACCAGAACTTCTTCAAACACTCAACTTTGCAATAGTTGAGAGACAAGAACATTTAAAACAACATCAAATGAAGTACTTTAAGGACTCTTTTGGTGATGCCATTAATTTGGTTCATTATCAAGATGTCAAAGAAGTCATCTTAGACAATGCATATGTAGTTGCAAATGAAATCTTCGATGCATTTGAATGTGAGCTTATCTATACCAATAAAAATGGTACCAGACAACAAGCAGTAGTCACTGAACACAAAATCTCATTTGTTGAGTGTACAGACATCTACTTAAATGAAATGTGTGATAAATACAGTATCCAAAAAGGCGAGATTGCACTTGGATATGAAGAATTTGCACAAACACTGTGTAAAAATATTAAAAACTTTGAACTTCTCTCTTTTGATTATGGAGAAAAGTATGCAAGAAATGATTTTTCCGCAAGGGTTTATCACAACCATAAAGTTTTTCCACTTTTTGATGAAAACCTAAAATTGGAAGAACATTATAAAAAAAGTGATATTACCTATGACGTTAATTTTTCTCACTTGATGGATTGTTTTAAAGAGCAAAACTGTCAGCAAATAGAATTTAAAACGCAACTAAAAACCTTAGTAGAATTTGGCATTCATGAATTATTGCTCATTCTCAGAGAAAATGCAGACGAAAATTCTTATTTAAAAGAGACACAAAAAGTAAAAACACTTCTTGACCCTGTAGGAATGGGAGAGCGATTTAAAGCAATTATCGTTAGAAAGTGATTTGAGTATTACCTAAATTCACTGAACTTCTAAATTATTATATTCTTCATCTGTAAATATTCGAGAAACTGAAACAAATTGTCTTTCAAATGCCGTTTCAAGAGAAAAAGAATTTGAGCCCTCAAAATTATCTTTGCAATCAAGGGTAATGTGAGAGTGTTTAAAATACTCAAATTGATCAGCACTGATGAAAAATTCACAGCCACAAATATCACCCAGTTTTACATTCCTACTTGGCACATAAAAATCACCCTTTTCATAACACATAGGTGCACTTCCATCACAACATCCACCACTTTGATTAAATACTAAATCTCCATGCAGAACTTTTAATTTCTCTATGGTTTTAATGGCCTCTTTTGTAACAGCCAGTCTTTGAGTACTCATAATTTTCCTTTCTGTTTTTCTCAGCTAAAAAAAATGCACAGAAGAAACTTCCATGCATTTTAAGATGTCTTGGCTACTTTCTAAAAGAAACCAAGAGCATTTTTGTTGTAAGACGTTAAAATATTTTTTGTGTGTCGGTAAGAGTTTAACATCATCATGTGAGTTTCTCTTCCTATTCCTGATTTTTTATATCCACCAAATGATGCATGAGATGGGTATAAGTGGTAACAGTTTACCCATACACGTCCTGCTTCTATTCCTCTACTCATACTGTGTAGTTGATGTGCATCTCTTGACCATACTCCTGAACCCAATCCAAAGATAGTATCGTTAGCAATTTCTAGTGCTTCTTGTTCATCTTTAAATGTAGTAACAGCGAGAACTGGACCAAAAATCTCTTCTTGGAAGATTCTCATTTTATTGTGACCTTTAAAGATTGTTGGTTTAATGTAGTTTCCATTTGGATGAGCAGGATTATCATACGCTTCACCACCGATTAAACACTCAGCACCCTCTTCTTTACCAATTCTGATATAGTCTAAGATTTTTTCTTTTTGATTAGTAGAACATTGTGCACCCATCATAGTAGTTGGATTCAAGGGATCACCTAACTTAATAGCTTCAACTCTCTCTAATACTCTTTTCATAAATGGTTCATAGATTGATTCTTGAATTAAGGCTCGTGATGGACAAGTACAAACTTCACCTGAGTTAAATGCAAACAGCACTAAACCTTCAATAGCCTTATCAAAAAACTCATCATCTGCATCCATGATTGATTCAAAGAATACATTTGGAGATTTTCCACCAAGCTCTAAAGTTGAAGGAATGATATTTTCCGTTGCGTATTGCATAATTAATTGACCCGTAGTTGTTTCACCTGTGAATCCGACTTTTTTAACATCAGGATGAGTTGACAATACTTTACCAATAACTGCACCTGGACCATTTACAATATTGATAGTTCCAGCTGGAATCACATCTTGAATTACTTCCATTAATAATAAGATTGACATAGGAGTTGGACCTGCTGGTTTTAATACCACACAGTTTCCAGCAGCTAATGCAGGTGCCAGTTTCCAAGCTGCCATTAATAGTGGGAAGTTCCATGGGATAATTTGTGCAACAACACCTAATGGCTCATGAACTTCTTGTGAAATGGTTTCTGGGTCTAGGTCTGCTACCATTCCTGATTCACTTCTAATTACTGAAGCAAAATATCTGAAGTGGTCAACAACTAAAGGAAGATCTGCGGCCATAGTTTCACGAACAGCTTTTCCATTATCTAAAGTCTCAGCAATAGCAAGTCTTTCTAAGTTTGCTTCAATTTTATCAGCAACTTTGTTTAACATAAGACTTCTTTCAACTACTGTAGTCGTTTTGAAAGATTCAAAAGCTTTAGTTGCAGCACTCACTGCTAACTCAATATCTTCAGCACTTGATTTTGGTATTCGTGTTAATGCTTGACCATCAACAGGAGAAATATTCTCAGAATAATTTCCGTTTGTAGGAGCAATCCATTCTCCACCAATAAAGTTCTCATATTGAGCTTTAAACTCAGGACGTGCTAGGGGTAAAACTGTTTCTTGTGTTGACATTTTTTTTCCTTTAATTTTTTTACCTTGAAATCTTACATGATATTTATAGCTCAAATATAGCTCAAATATAGCGTGAATATAGCAAAGCTTAAACTTCCCAAAACATCGTGTATAAAGGCGATGTAAGAATATTTACAAATGGAGTTTTTTATAAAAAAATCTATTTTTTATGATACAATCTTTCATGAAAACTTATAATTACAGCCTCAAAAATAAACATTTACATGAATTAATTGACTTTAAATACTTTTTAAATGAAAAAAACTTACTGGTTCAAATATTTTGTGGTCAAGGTAAAGATATTTTAGAAACAACTCTAAATCTGATGCTTGAACATTTACCACAAGCCATTTGCATAGGCACTACTACCGATGGTGAGATTATTGATTGTGAGGCATCGACTTTTAATACGGTAATTTCTATTTCTACCTTTGAAAACACAAGTATTGATACCTCTTTTGCCCAAGGTTCAAATTCATATGAAAATGGAAGAATACTAGCGGAGCAGCTGGTAACGCCTAAGACAAAACTTCTTATACTTTTTACTGATGGGACCACTACCAATGGGGAAGAGTTTCTAAAAGGTATTGAATCCATTAACAATAAAGTAATGATTTGTGGAGGAATGGCAGGAGATAACGCCGACTTTACACAGACATATATTGCTTCTGGAAATAAAATATTTGAGAATGGTGCAGTTGCAGTGGCACTTAATTCTGATGTACTAAAAATACATAATGATTACAATTTCAATTGGTCTCCCATTGGAATTGACCATACCATTGATGAAGTGGAAAATAACAGGGTTTTAAAAATATCAGGAATGTCACCCTTAGAGTTTTACGAAAAATACTTGGGAGAGTATGTGGCTAAGTCACTGCCAGCTACGGGTATTGAATTTCCTTTAATTCTTGAACGAAATGGCATTTTAATCGCTCGTGCGGTTGTTGCAAAACACAAAGATGGTAGTTTAAGTTTTGCGGGTAATTTAAATAAGGGAGACAAGGTCAAGCTGGGCTTTGGAAATGTGGAAATGATTATGGATAATCCCTTTAAACATATCCTAAATACCTGTAATAATACCAATACTGAGTCTTTTTTTATATATTCTTGTATGGCAAGACGTCGATATATTCCAGAAGTCATCAATCTTGAATTGGAGCCTTTTGCAAACATCGCTTCTACTTCTGGATTTTTTACATATGGAGAGTTTTATCACAATAAAGGTCATAACGAACTGTTAAATCAAACACTCACTGTAGTTGCTTTGAGTGAATCAACACATGATATTAAGATAAGTAAAGATGAACACGTAGACAATCAAAATCAAATGAGTGAACACTCAAGAAGTATCCAAGCTTTGACCCACCTCATACAAAAATCTTCACAAGATTATGAAAAACAAACACAAAGGTTGGAAGTCGAAAAGACCTACTCAAATAATCTCTTAACTGCACAAAAGAACTTTCTCAAGTATGCCGTTCATGAAACAAATACGCCTCTTAGTGTAATTATGAGTAATGTTGAACTTTTCGAAATGGAGTTTGGTAAAAATAGGTATTTATCCAATATTGAAGTTGCCATGAAAAATATATTTAGTATATATGATGACTTGAGCTATTTGGTTAAAAAAGACCAACTGCTTTATAAAATTCAAATCTTGGATATTGTTGATTTTGTGAGAAGTAGAATTGACTTCTTTTCTCAAAATGCAAACCTAGCACGCTCAAAGTTTGTTTTTTCATTTGAAGAACCCGAAATCTTAATCAGTTTTATAGAGACTAAACTACAAAGAATTATTGACAATAACTTAACCAATGCCATCAAGTATACACTTGAAAATAAAGATATATTTGTTTCCTTAAAGCAGACTGCAACAAAAGTCATCTTTACTATTTCCAGTCATTCTAGTGTGATACAAAGACCCGACAAAATTTTTGAAGAATATTACAGAGAAGAACAAACACAAGAAGGTTTTGGCTTGGGATTAAACTTAGTAAAACGAATATGTGATGAAGAAGATGTTGGAATTAAACTTGAATCAACCGAAGAACTGACTACATTTACCTATAGCTTTAAAGGAATTTAATGAAAATTTTACTTTTAGAAGATGACTTACAATTAAACGAGGCAATCACTCAATATTTAACTACTACTGGACATGTGGTAGTGAGTGTTAGAGATGGTAATGTTGCTTTTGATACCATAAAAGAGCAAACATTTGATTTATTGGTTTTGGATATTAATGTTCCTGGAATTGATGGATTAACCTTGCTTGAAAAGATACATGAATTAAAAAGAACCATTCCTACTATTTATATATCCGCCTTACTAGATATTGAAGACATCTCCAAAGCTTTTGATTTGGGATGTTATGATTATTTAAAAAAACCCTTTCACTTAAAAGAACTCACCATTCGGATAAATAAAATTATGCAAACAAGACTGGTTCCTCAAGAGCACAAAAGAATCTCAAAATATTACAGTTTTGATGCTAATACCTTAACCTTGTATTTCAATAATGAACCCCATATCTTGTCAAACAGACAACTTAAGATCATTGAAGTTCTTGCTAAAAACAGAAGTCTGGTGGTAAACTATGATATGTTTAGAATTTATGCCTACAATGATGAAGAGATTGATAATGCCACTATCAGAGCAGAAGTGAATAGAGTCAAAAAAGAGCTAAAAGAGGATTTTATCATCAATATTAGAGGTAGTGGTTATATGATTAAAAGACCAGAGTAGTTTTTCTCATCATACAAACTTCTAAACATTTTTTAGATAAACTTCAACGAATAAAGTATTAAAAGGTACAACATGAAATTAATTATAAATGGCGAAAATAAAGATTTTGACTCACAAATTTCTCTACAAGAAATTATCACTACTTTAGAAATTGAAGATAAAGTAATGGCAGCTGCTGTTAACATGGAAGTTGTAAAAAAAGACCAATGGGGTAGCTTCATGCCAAACAATGAAGATAAAATAGAATTATTACAATTTGTTGGTGGTGGTTGAGACCTTAGTGTCCCGCTCTAAAGGAGATATCGCAGAACAAAAAGCCTGTGAATATCTTCTTCATCATGGATTTAAAATCCTTGAACAAAACTTCTACGCTAAAAAACTGGGTGAGATAGATATCATTGCCCTAAAAGATAAAACCTATCACTTCTGCGAAGTCAAATCTGGACTTGATTATGAGTCAGCAGTAAATAACCTCACCCCTTCCAAATTGTCTAAAATAAAAAGAAGCACCGATTATTATTTACAAAGTAAAAAATTGGATGTAGCTTTCTGTATTGATGCCATTATAGTTGTAGATAATGAGATTGAACACTTGGAAAATATCACCTTTTAAACTTTTTCTTTTTTATGCAGGAATGACTGAATTTTTCCAAAGTCAAAATAGTTTAAATACCTAAAATTGATTTAGGATTTAAATTACAAAGTAAATCAAGGCAATGTTTCGTAAATCATGGAAGTTGGCTTGTAGCCATGAGTAGATTAACTAAACATTCAACGCAGATATACAAAGTAAGTTACTTATAAATCTACTTTTTCAAAGATGTCTTTTTTATCGTCAATAATACTTTTAACATCTATAATTAGCCCAATAGACCCGTCACCTCTCACCGTTGCCCCAGTAATACCAGCTACATTTTTAAAGTTTTTATCTATGGGTTTTACCACTATTTGTTGTTGATGTAAAAACTCATCAAGAAACAGCGCTACTTTTTCTTTTCCTGATTTAACTACTATTAACATACCATCTATGAGTTGTTCATAATCTGATTTTATGTTTAGATACTCACACAAGCGAATAATCGGAATAAAGTCATCTCTTAACATCAATAACTCAGAGCTACCATCTCCCACTGCTTTTATAATCTCAGTAGTAGGTTGCAAAGACTCGACAATAGAAGTAGTGGGTAAAATAAAGTGCTGTTCCCCTACTCTTATATTTAAACCATCTAAAATAGATAAAGTCAAAGGAATATAAATAACCACCGAAGTTCCCACGTCTTTTTGCGTTTCTATTACAATAGAACCATTTAATAAATCAATACTGTTTTTTATGTTTAACATAGTTTTATCATGTAACATCAAGTTCGCTTTATCATCTTCACTCATATGATTGATTTCTTCTTGTGATATTACTCCTTTTTCAAGTGCTTTTTCTTCGAGTCTTTCTATATCGATTCCCTTTCCATCATCGGTAAAAGTAATAACAATTTGTCCATTTATCTGCTCCGCGCTGACATTCACTCTTCCCATCTCATTTTTACCTTTTGATGTTCTTATTTCAGGAATTTCAATACCATGTTCAACTGCATTTGCTAAAATAGAGTTCAAGGGTTTAGCCAACATTTCTATCATACTTTTATCTATTTTAGTGGTTTCCCCGCGAGTTTGTATTTGTACTTTCTTTTTATATTTTATTGAGGCTGCTTGAATGAGTTTTTCAAAAGGCTCATAAATACTTGCCATATTAATCATTCTTAACTCCATGGCATAATCTTGCAATTCTTTAATGTGTCGCTCAAAAATAGTGGTGGTATCTTGTAGCCCCTTTTTATCCTCTTCATTTTGTAAATTATCAATCTTTTGAGTCATCATCGAGTTTGTTATAACTAAATCAGCAACTTTGTTAACAAGTTTTTCTATTTTGTCAAGGTCCACAAGAATGGTTTCATTTTTACTGTCTTGACTTATTGTTTCTAATTCTTGCATAGCTAACTCCTTTGTGAATCTATATTCTTCTTTATTATAAGACAATATTGTGGCGTAATGGTGGCAAAAAGTTCTTTCATATTTGAAGTTGTCCTTTAATTGATTTTTTTGTATAATGTCCAACTATATATAGGAGAAGTGCTAACTTTGTACGAGAAAGAATTAAAAGCCATTCATAAATCGAATCGACACAGAAAAAGAGTTATTTATGATGATAATTTAGTCGACTTAGCTTCCAATGATTACTTGGGCTTATCCACAAATAAAACCCTATTTACTAACGCCTATAAAAAAGTCCTACAAGAGAAATATCACTCACCCAAAGCATCTATGTTGGTTAATGGTTACAGCAGTATTCACAAAGAATTTGAAGAAAAGTTAAAACAGGTCAACAACTTTGAAGATGCTGTTATTGTGGGCAATGGTTTTGTTGCAAATATAGCGATGATTGAAGCCTTAGTACGAAAAGGGGATACACTTTTTATTGATGAACAGTATCATGCAAGTGGTATGTTGGCTACGAAACTTCTTAAAGACTCTCAAGTTATAGTTTTTCAACACAATGATGTCAAACAGCTAAAAAAACTCATGATTGAACATAAGGGTAAAAAGTCATCACGAATGATTATTGCTATTGAGGGCGTGTATTCCATGGAAGGTGATATTGCTCCTTTTGAGATATTCGAAATAGCAAATGAATTTAAAGCGCTTTTATTGGTAGATGAAGCGCACAGTTCAGGAGTTATTGGTGATAAACTCATGGGTATTTTTGACTATTATAATATCACTCCCCAAGAAAATCATGTAAAAATGGGAACTCTTGGAAAAGCCTATGGAAGTTTTGGTGCTTATATTCTGGCTTCCCAAACAACCATTGATTTTTTAATCAACCGAGCTAAACCTATCATTTACTCCACCGCACCCTCAATTTTTGATACAGCATTAGGGCTGGAAGCACTTAATTATATCTTGGATAATACAAAGAGCTTAAAAGAGAAAATACAAACAAATTTAACTATCATCCAAGAAGAGCTTAATATAGAAGCACACAGTTTAATTATTCCCATAAATATTGCAGATAATAAAAAAGTTATTCAAATACAAGAAGAGTTAAAGAAAAAAGGCTTTTTGCTAGGGGCAATTCGCCAACCAACAGTCAATAGTGCTATAATACGACTTATAGCAAAAATAGATGTCAAAGAGGAACTTCTACGTGAAGTTTGTAAAGACTTAAAGGAATATGTACAATGAAAATTTTATCCATAATGTTATTTTTAATGGTAAGTTTATATGCCAACAGTACAAATAATGCATTTAAAAACTGTCAAGTGGTTGTTCTATCAGAATTAACAGACTTGGTGAGTTGTCAAAAAATAGACTATTTAGTGGAATATGCTCAAAATGATGAGTACAAAAGAGGCGAAGTTAAAAAAGTATCCGCAGTAACCAACCAAGACGTAAAAGTCATCAAACAATAGGAATAATAATGCAAATTAATGATTTAATGAAAGGGAACAAGAAGTTTAGGGAAGCCAGCTTCCCAAAATTTGAAGGTAGCTTAAAAGAGTCCGTTGAACATGGTCAAAAACCTGAAATCCTTTTTGTAGGCTGTTCAGACAGTAGAGTAACGCCAGATTTGATGCTGGATACAAAACCAGGGGACATGTTTATTTTACGAAATGTAGGAAATTTTGTACCTCCCTATTCTATCAGTGATGATTATCATGGAAGTAGTGCAGCTATTGAATATGCAGTATCTATTTTAAATGTAAAACATATTATCATTTGTGGACATTCGCATTGTGGTGCATGTAAAAGCTTATACACAGACATTGGAGAGAGTCCCGATTTAATCCATGTTAAAAAGTGGTTGCAGCTAGGAAAACGTGCTAAAGAGTATACTCTCTTAGCAATTCAAGATAAAGAGGATAAAGAGAAACTTTATCGTGCAACGGAACGTATTTCTATTGTACATCAACTGGAAAATCTTTTAACTTTTCCAGATATTGAAAGAAAAATTAAAGCAGGTGAGCTTCAAATTCATGGGTGGTATTATCACATTGAAAATGGCTCAATAGAATACTATGACGGGGAAGCTTGTTGCTTTAAACCCTTAATTGAAGAATAAATTTAATATGGTGAAAAAATGAATATTTTAGAAAAATTAGAAAATGGACAAAGATTATCTTATGAAGATGGGGTCGAACTATATGATGTTGACCTATTCACCCTTGGTATGTATGCCAATAAAATAAGACGAGATAAATTCAGCAACAAAACGTATTTTAATATAAACAGGCACATAAACCCCACAAACATTTGTAAAGACGTATGTCAGTTTTGTGCCTACAGTGCAAGTAGAAAAAACCCAAAACCTTATACCATGACCCATGAGGAAATTTTACAAACTGTTGATAATTCTGTTAAAAACGGGATAAAAGAAGTTCACATTGTTTCAGCACATAACCCTGATTCTGGACTTCAATGGTACTTAGATGTTTTTAAAAAGATAAAAGACAAACACCCTACTTTGCACGTCAAAGCACTGACTGCAGCTGAGATTCACTTCTTAAG
>Ga0209707_1000167_pt1 | contig 44748 bp, 42 predicted proteins | sample EN4Hudsemesocosm_FD_184630 | JGI IMG/M metagenome (GOLD analysis project Ga0209707, IMG submission 184630) | Methane-oxidizing microbial communities from mesocosms in the Hudson Canyon - EN4B Hudson Canyon (SPAdes) (version 2) | ecosystem: Environmental > Aquatic > Marine > Cold seeps | place... | reverse complement strand
CGGTTATTCATCTGCGACCCCGCCCGCTCTACGCTGGTTTCCTTCGGCTAGAACTGGGTTGATAGCGGGTATCGTTGTTTCAGGCTTTGGACTTGCACCTGTTTATATTGCACCTCTTGCCGCCTATATGACAGGACAGCTTGGCTTACAAACCACAATGATGATTTTAGGGCTAGGGTTTACAGTGGTGGTCTGTTCGTTGGCAATGCTTATCAGTAATCCGCCAGCAGGCTATAAAGTAAATGAGCCGGTTAGTGCTCAGACGGCTCCAGCTCAAGATTTTACCTCTTCACAATTATTGAAAGAATCAAGATTTTATATTCTTTGGGTTATCTATTTTATAGGCGCGGGTGCGGGTCTAATGGTGATTGGCAGTGTGGCAGGTATGGCTAAACAAAGCATGGGGTCCATGGCTTTTATGGCGGTATCTATTATGGCGGTAGGTAACGCTGGCGGTCGTATTGTTGCTGGCATTTTGTCTGATCGTATTGGTCGCGTTAATACCTTGTTTGTCATGTTGATATTTCAGGCGGTGCTAATGTTCTCTGCTATCCCTCTATTGGGCGGCAATGATGCCAGTGCCGTTGCTTTGATAGTGCTGGCGACCTTCATTGGTTTTAATTACGGTACGAATCTTTCGTTATTCCCAACCTTTGCTAAAGGCTTATGGGGGGCGAAAAACTTCGGTACTAATTACGGCATGTTATTTACTGCATGGGGGGCAGGGGCGTTTGTATTGGTGAGAGTGGCAGAAGTACTTAAGTCTTCTAGTGGCTCGTTCACCAGCTCTTTTGCGGTAGCAGGTGGTTTGTTAGTTTTTAGTGCGCTGTTGACCTTTATGCTTCGTGAGAAAAAAGAAGTCGGTACTTTGAATGTGGCTCATGCGTCTTAAAAGATTAACACTTTTAGCGTTAAAGTGGCGCTCTTATAAAATGTGACAATTGATGTAGGAGCGGCTCTTAGCCGCGAAAGAAAAAGCATTAAGTAATGCTGAATATTCTACTGTTAATATACAAAAGGAGGTCTATTCTTAGTGTAGAGTTACCCTAAAGTAATGATGGAGTTTTTTGTGTTATGGAAAACCAACTACCAGCAAATAAAGATCTTATTTGGGATTTGGGTAATACGGAATATCGCCAAAAAGCGACTGATTTTGTAAGGTTATTTGAAAATAGGCTTTGTGTATATTCGAATACTATTGAACAACTTTATACAAAATACAGCATGATTGTGCCCAGCGTAAAAGATCGTAACCTTATAATTATTCCAGACCCCTATGCGTTTCACGATACGTTTCATTCTGTTGATAATGAATCGATCTGCCAAACTAATCTTTATATCGTTCCAGGAGACATTGTTAAGAAACCGGGTCTTTTTATTATGAAGCCTGGTAATAAGTTGAAGGGAGTAAAGTCAAAGTTAATGCCCTTGAGTCAGGTGCTAAAGTTCTTTATAAAGCACCGGCCGGCAGAAGACCCGTTTTTACCGATTTTAGTAAGGGGAGATCTTAAGCCTTTTAATAATCATCTGCCCTGCTTGCACCTTCATAGGCTTTATCCTGATAAAATTTCAGGCTTATCTGCCTTCGCTATATCTGATGTTAAAAATGCAGTTATTAGCAGGTTGGAGGAATTAGAGGACTTTGCTAAAAGCATTTCCATTTTAGACTACAGTGGTAGCCCTTAAGCGCACCGCTTAGAAAAATTCATAGAGCATTTCGTGCCAAAGTGATGCTCCTACAAAACATGACAATTGCTGAAGGAGCGACTCTAAGCCACGAGATGGCTTTATATAACCTTAGTAATCAACCCCCTTACGCGCTTTAATACCCGCTTTGAAGGCATGTTTTATATCGTTTATTTCAGACACTGTATCTACTAATTCACGAATACCTTTACCGCCACCGCGGCCTGTAACTACCACACTTTGTGCTGCAGGCCTGTTACGAATGGCACTGAGAACCATTTCTTCATCAAGATAGGAATAGGCTAGCATATAGGTTAGTTCGTCTAATACCACCAAGTGCAGACTTTCGTCTTTTAGCATGGCTTCTGAAACTTTCCAGGTGGCTTCTGCTGCCGCTATATCTGAGTCCCTGTTTTGGGTATCCCAGGTGAAGCCTGTGCCCATTTGGTAGAATTGAACTTCTGGATGCTTCTCTTTGATAAATATTTCTTCTCCAGAGAGCATTGCGCCTTTAATAAACTGCACAATACCTATCTTGTAGCCATAACCCAAGCTACGCATTGCCATACCAAAGGCAGAGCTTGATTTACCTTTACCGTTACCCGTTAAAAGAATAGAAACGCCACGTTCTTCTGCTGCTTCAGCAATGCGTTTATCTATCTTCTCTTTCTGCTTTTCCATACTGGCATTATGTTTTGCTGATTTTGAATTACTCATATCAGGCCCTCGATATTTACACTTCGCTAGTTAAATAGATGTAGGTTTTAAAAAGTATGATGCAATAGTTGTACGTTTCAATAGTTGTACGCTTCAATCGTCTTCATTGATACTGCGTAGTGATACTTAATTTGTTCTTTGCTATAACGATGTTCACTTGCCACAGGGCAGCTAACTCTAGCGAGACATGTTTCACGACACTGTGAATTTTCAGACTTACGATAACTAATACAAGTCTCTAGGTTTAATGAACCGCTCTTACAGGCATTGGCCGGGCAGTGATCAATACAGACTTTGCTCTCACAGGTACTGCAAGGGGAGCTACTTTTACTGGCTTGGCTAATGTTAAACTGAGTGTCGGTCAGTAAAGCAACTCTATAAGCAAACCAAGGGCCCCATTCTCTATTAATACCAACCATAAATGGAGAGGTATGATGCCACCCCGCTAAAGACCCTAATGTTTGTAAATCTAATGCTTGTGAACTTACAGAGTGTTTATCAGGATAAATGATCTTAGAATTATTATCTGAATAATTAGCTGTGAACCATTTGTTCACTGTTTCAACTGAGTGTTCATCAATGGGGTTAGCCGATGTTAATAAGTTCGGTTGTACCGATTGCCAGAGGCTTTGTCCTCCATGACCTATAAGAATAAGTTGTTGGCAATTTTTTAGTGTTGAACATTCTGCTTCAAGCTGCTTTATAATTTCTTCAGGTAGTTCTTTAATATTAAAAACAGCCTGAAGGTTTAAGCCTTGCTCGTTTAGCATACAGGGGTTGAAAGAGACAGCTTTCTTCATTTTCAACTCAGTTGTTGCCTTAAAACTCAAAATTTAAGACTTTATCTACGTCTAAGTGTTCTTCTATGGCATCTGCCAATCGATTAATAGACGCTTCGCGTAGCTGAGAATAGTCAATAGTTACGGTTTCACTTAGTCCTGCCCAGTGTAATAGTTGTTCCATTGCATCAGTGTGATCAAACAGACCATGAAGGTAAGATCCAGCGATTTGATTATCATTTGATATAGCACCGTCATTGCTACCATTAAGCAATAGCATAGGGTGGTTAAGTGCTTCACCTTCAGTTATACCTGCATGAATCTCATAACCTTTTACGTCTGCTTTAGGCTGGTCCGGCAGAATTAATGTGCCGGTGACTTGCTTAAGCTGCTTTTCAGGTTCTAAGGTTGAAACGAATGAAAGTAATCCTAAACCCGTACTACTTCCTGCATGACCTTCTATGCCTAGAGGGTCATGTATTTGCTCCCCTAACATCTGATAACCTCCACAGATACCTAGTAGCTTGCCACCATAGCGAAGGTGTTTTTTAATGGCGTCAGGCCAGCCCTGCCTCTCCAGAAATCGGAGGTCGTTTCTGACATTTTTGCTACCGGGCAGGATAATTAGGTCAGCTGCTGGTATCGCTTCTCCTTGCTTAACGTAGAGAAATTCAATTTGAGGATGTAAACGTAGTGGGTCAAAGTCAGTATGATTGCTAATTCGTGGGAGCACAGGAACAATCACCTTCAGCTTCTTGTCGCTTTCAGTGCTGCCTGCTTTTTCTACTTCATTAACACCATCTTCGGCATCAATGTATAAACCATGCAAATAAGGGAGAACCCCTAAAACCGGCTTGGCTGTCCGTTTCTCCAGCCAATCTAAACCAGGTTCTAAGAGTGAAATATCACCCCTAAAACGATTGATAATAAAGCCACACACTCGAGCTTGTTCAGATTCAGATAAAAGCTCTAAAGTGCCCACTAAATGAGCGAAAACGCCGCCACGATCAATATCAGCCACAATAATAACAGGGCAATCAGCTTCTTCAGCAAAGCCCATATTGGCAATATCATTACTTCGTAAATTTATCTCTGCAGGACTGCCAGCTCCTTCTACTACAATGTAATTGAAGTTGGATTTTAATCGTTCATAAGATTCAAAAACGGCTTTTCGGGCTACTTTTTTATAGTCATGATACTCAGTAGCTTGCATGGTGGCGGTCGCTTTGCCGTGAATAATAACCTGAGCACCCTGATCAGAGCACGGTTTTAGCAATACCGGGTTCATATCTGTAATGGGTTCAAGGCCGCAGGCAATAGCCTGGAATGCCTGAGCCCTGCCAATTTCGCCTCCATCTGTTGTAACTGCGCTGTTTAATGCCATGTTCTGAGGTTTAAAGGGCGCAACTGAAATGCCTTTTCGCTTTAATACTCGACACAAGCCTGCTACAAGCGTGCTTTTCCCTGCATCAGAAGTAGTGCCTTGGATCATTAATGTGCTGGCGATAACATTTACTTTGCTTGCTGGAGGGGCTGTGCTCATGGCTTGTCTGCTTTCAGAGGGTGGATAAGTTTTCCTGAGGTGGATGCTAGTCAGGCGCAAAGAGAGTGTCAATTTGTTAATTGAATTATATTGGAAAAATATTCGTTATAACTATTAAGTATAGGTAATAGTAGTAATTCTCACTTGATAAAGATTCTCATTAGCATATAATAACAATTATCAAATTCTAAACGCAGGGCTTTGTAAGATGTTGGTATGTATTTGCAACGGCATAACTGATAAAGACATTGAAAATGCAATTCACGAAGGGGCTACCGGTTTTGGGGATGTTCGTTCATCCTTAGGCGTCGGCGGGTGCTGTGGTCAGTGTGCATCTTATGCAAAAGAACTTGTTAATAGTACAATATCTCAACTGCAACTATCGCAGAACTTTCATTTGGCGCAAGAGATATCTTGCTAATGTAAATAAAAATTATTTATATTATTTTCTCTTTTAAAATAATACTTTATCGATAAGTGTGTTAATTGCTTGTCGATTATATCTTTGTGCCAAAAAATCATTGGCATCTTCATATTTCGTCTATAATCTATCTCTAGTTACATTAATTGCTACGTGTGTTTATGCGTCTTTAATTTAATCTACTTGGGATGGAACAATTATGAAAGGCGATAAAAAAGTCATTGAGTTACTCAATAAATGCCTGGGAAATGAGTTGATTGCTATAAATCAATACTTTCTCCATGGGCGGATGTTTAAAAATTGGGGGTTTGGTGAACTTGACGAGCATGAGTACAAAAAATCTATTAAAGATATGAAGCATGCCGACAAGCTGGTGGAGCGAGTATTATTTTTAGAAGGTATTCCTAATCTGCAAAAATTAGGTAAGTTGTTAATTGGCGAGCACACTCAGGAAATGTTGGAGTGCGACCAAAAACTTCAGGCTATAACGCTAACCGATTTACGCGACGCAATAGTTTACTGCGAAAGCATTTCTGATTATGTCAGCAGAGATTTACTAGGTGGTATTCTGGAGTCTGAAGAAGAGCATCTTGATTGGATTGAAACCCAGTTAGATCTTATTAGTAAAGTTACAATAGAGAACTATTTACAATCAATGATGCATTCTTAAGGCTAGCGGGAGAGAGATTATGAAAGGTAGTAATAAGGTAATTGATGTTCTAAATGAATTGCTCGCGGGCGAGTTAACGGCGATGGATCAATATTTTGTGCATTCAAGAATGTATGAGGATTGGGGGCTATCAAAGCTGTATGAGCGTATAGGTCATGAGATGGAAGATGAGACCGGTCATGCAGACGCTATGATTAAGCGTATTTTGTTTCTTGAAGGAACCCCAAATCTTTCTAAGCGTGATCCTTTAAAGCTTGGTTCAACTGTTCCTGAAATGCTGCAGAGTGATCTTGACTTGGAGTACTCTGTTGTTAAAAATCTGAAAGCGGCTATAGCTCTGTGTGAAACCGAAAGAGACTTTGAGACTCGCGCGATGCTAGTGAAGCAGCTTGAAGATACTGAGGAAGATCATGCTTACTGGCTAGAGAAACAGTTAGGATTGATTGATAAAATTGGTTTGCAAAACTACTTGCAAGCAATGATGTAGAGATTTATTAGCCCTTAGTGGCTTTGAAGGTGTGGGGCAGGGTGTGACACCTTGCTCCGCTAGAAATACCTCCTTACACATACTGGTTTGTTCGCCTGCTTGCCCTCATTATTCTTGTCTTTTTTCAATAGCTCCATGCCTTGAATTCTAATTCTATCTTGATTTTGTGCTGGTTATAGGGTTCTTGAAGGCATGATTGTAGTGCTGGTTACCCTTGGTTATTTATTAATTCAGCATTGACATATCTCACTTTTTAAATGATGATGAGAATCATTATCATTCTAGTTTAGGTGAAACGATTTATGTCTGCAAGCGCGAATTTATCTTCATGCCCTCAATGTCTTGAGTTGATGTGTCAAAAAATACGCCATGCCGAAGAGCCTGATAACCCTTCATTAATATCAGAATGGATGAGTTTGGCATCTTGCCCGGCAGAGAAGCCTATTGCGCAGCGCCGTCGCTCTTGCGTGGTCCAGTTTAATCTTCTGTTAGATACTATTGCTGATGAGTGCTTGCCTGTGCACTGGCGTAACAGTTGTTTGGATAATATTTACTACCCATTGCTGAAGCTAAAACACCTTGCTAATTGTAAGGAAAGCGATGCACAAGTGAATAGCATGTTTTATGAGTTAAGGGTTATGGGTCAATACCTGGCGGCAGGTTTAACTTATCCTCGACAGTGAGGTACAGGTCATCATTGCGAGCCAGGTATTAATTAAAGATCAATATAGAAAGTGAATAAAAGAGGATGCGCTAATGGATGAGTGGAAACAATTGATTGTTGCAGCCAATATGAAATATGCATCCGAACGCTACCCTCTAGCGTTAAGTATGTATCAGCAGGCATTGCAGTATGCATTGGATATTTTTGATGAGCAGGTGCGCAAAGACCCCGATGGAACTATTGCTGCCGTAATGGTGAGTTATTTTAATATTGCCGATGCATATTTGGTACTTCGTGAGGTTGATGCGGCGAGTCAGCAGTTTGATAGTGCATTTCGTTTTTTGTGGCAGATATTGAAAGTAGAAAAGCTATCAGGTGAGATGAGTGATGCCGCAGTAAAAGCATGTGGTCGAGTTACTGTGGAGTGGTCAGAATGTGTTGATCTATATGGTGGTGAGATGACAGAGGGGTTTATACAGCACTACCGTGAGGCAAAGCGGGCGTTAAATAGTGTGGTTATTTTGAGGTCTCGAATTCATTAATCAAAAGGAAGCGACTAATGAAAAACAATAAGTGTCATTTCTGAGGAGGTATTGTCCGTACTAACTGCCTTTGGCGGTGTGTACTTGCTGTATGTCATCTACAATCAAATTTACAGCGATGCATTATTAGTTCATGGCTGTAAATCTGGCTTTATTAATTAAGAAACTAAAACTCCCATTGCAGCCCTATTCCAAGACTGTTATATCTTATCTGATAGCTTGAACTGTCGTTTTCAAGGTTGTATCCGCTGTATTGCCACTCAGTGTAAACGATAAATTTATTATTTATATATTCAAAAGGTCTTTGAAGACCTAATGCAATAGCAGGATAAAACACCGTTTCACTTTCTGTTCTGTTTTTAGGGGTGAGGAAGTGGTTGTCGGTGAATTTTTGTTCTACTTCTGATACTCCAAGGCTTTCTTTAACATACCACCTGAAGCTGTTTGCCAGTGCAAAGTCCTGTTTCAAATTGATTCTGGCAAAGGTATTTTCTAATGTTAACTTCTGTGAGAAAGAGCTGTCCTTCGAGTGGGCTTCAAACTTTTCATGCTTTCCTATTTCCGCTTCAATGCTCCAGCCTCGTGTAAATGTCATACCTCCAAAAATTGAATAAGTCGTTGTAAAGTCACTGAAACTAGAGGGGGAAGATACTTGGTTAAAGTAACTGTCATCATCAATTGTGGTTCTACCCAGGTGGCCGCCGACATAGAAGGGGGTTGCAGATGAGATAACACTATATCCAGAGAGTAATGCCAAAATCAGGCATGAAAAAACAGATTTCATAAAATTGTTCACTTAATGATTAATAATTAGCGTGTATGATATTGATAATGATTCGTATTTGCAATAACATGCTGTTACATTTTATTATCTGATCGTATGTAGAGTCGGTTTTGTGGATATTGGTTTAATAGTCGAAATTTACTTCTATATTATCAAAAAGTTATCAATGAGGTTTGTGTGAAGGTTTGTGGTTTTCATCACTTTTGTATTGTTGTTTTTTGCATGGTGATTTCAGCTTGCGGTGGGGGTGGAAGCAGTAGTGAGTCTAGTGCTGTTGATGATAATTTTGAGCCTGATCCGGAATATAACGTTGATAATTCTGAATCTGTATTGGTATTGCAAAATGAAAATACTGCTATGGATTTAAACCAGTCACCTCGTATTGAAGCTATTGATAATTATTTGGTAGAAGAGGGGGAAGAGTTTCAGGTTGTAGCAGTAGCTGATGACCCTGATGGGCAGGTTGTTGAGTATCGTTGGGCGCAGTTAAAAGGCCCTCAGTTAGAGTTGTTTGATACAAAATCTGCAGTCTTAACGCTTAGGGCTCCTTATGTTTATTTTGATACCCCGATGTTGTTTGAGTTGGTTGTAACTGACAATCAGGGTAAGACAGCAACTGAGCAGTTTACCCTTACTGTTGCTCAATCATGGAATAGATTTTTGCTAACAGGTACGGTCAGTTTTGAGCGGGTTATGCATGACCTGTCTACTGATTTATGGGATATGAATCATGTGCTTCAACAGCCTGCGCGTGAGGTTCTGGTTGAGTTAATGGCCGGTGATGAGGTTCTAGATAGTACCTATACTGACATCTATGGTATTTATGAGTTTCTAGTTCCTTCATATGAAGATCACCCTAAAGTTCGAGTGCGGGTTTCTGCAAGGCTTGAGTCAGGCGCAACGTGGTTGGTTGAGGTTAAAGATAATACTAGTTATAACGAAGAGGAGAAAATATACCCGCTCTATAGCCTTGAAAGTGAGGAGATAGATCTGGAAAAGGCAACGGTTGTCAGTGATGAAGATCTTGCCAGTGAGGCCGCTTTTGATGAGTGGCTATCTCAATTGGTTGTAAATTTTAACAGTGACAAAACCTCAAGAGAGGCAGCGCCTTTTGCTGTTTTAGATACCCTCTATTCAATAATGCAGGTACTGCATAATGAGTGGGATTCAACCGTGGTATTTCCAAAACTAACGGTTTTCTGGAGTATTAAGAATACTGCTGTAAATGGTGCGTTTAATGAAGGTGAGGTAGGGGGAGCATATTATGGGAATCAAACTATTGTCTTAAAGGGTGATATTACTAGCGATGCAGAAGAATATGATGAAATGGTTATTGCTCATGAGTATGGCCACTATTTTCATAATATTTTTTCTAGAAGCAACTCGGTAGGGGAGCGCATACCTCTAGCGATCACCTAAATATGACCGTTGCATTCAGTGAGGGTTTTGCAACAGCTTTTGCCAGTATGGTAATGAAAGAATCAGTCTATAGAGATGGCTATACGCAGGGTGGGTTTCATATAAACCTTGAGGGAAATGTGGTTGAGACCGCGGGTTGGTATAGTGAAAGGTCGGTGTCATCACTTCTCTACGATTTTTATGATGAGTCTAACGGGGCAACCGATACGCTTAGCCTGGGGATCAAGGGCATGCTGGATGTAATGCGTGACGAGTTGCCTCAGCAGCCGGCGCAGGCCAGTATTTTCAGTTTTATGACCGGGCTCTATCATGCCATGCCAGAGGCAGAGTCGGAGGTCGTCAACCTATTATTAAGGCAAGAAATTAACCCTTATGACCTGGATGCTTATGGCAGTACCGAAATAAATGACGCGGGTGTGACAGACTTATTACCCATTTATAAGCTGCTAACAGTCAATGGTGATAGCGTAACAAGCTGTAGTATTGATGACTTTATGACCTACGAATATAACAGTAATAAATTGGGGGCAAGGCAGTACCTTCGTTTTACTGTGGATGAAAGTAGCGCTAACGAAGAGCATGTTATTTCTGTAGTTGGTGATTTTGGTCGTGATCCTGAAATTTCTGTTTTTCATCAAGGGGTCATAATATACGCTGCCAGAAACCCTGGTGGCCACAGTGAATCGCTCACGCACAGCTTAGCTGGTGGGGAGTATATTGTTGAAATTGGAGATTTTTTTAATTTAACCATACCGCTAGGTAAAACCTGTTTTGAGGTGAGTGTTGCAACTCAGTGATGTTTTAGCACGCCAGTAGGGTTCTGAGGCCCAGAAGAGGGTTCTTTTAATATAAGGTTTCTCAATAATAGTGGTTACAGCCATATTCATAGTTACATTTTTCGATAATTAATGAGGTTTTTGGTGAAGATTCAGTGGTTTATACGTTTTAGCATTATTCTATTTTGCGTAATACTGTCTGCATGCGGAGGAGGGTCCTCTGGAAAGGCTGTTGATACTAGCGAGGCGCCTGAGGCCGGTGGTGAGAGCGCTCATAGTATTGGTAGCAACCAATATACATCAATTGAAATGCAGGCCAATTTAGCTGATTTGGAATACACAAGAATCTCGACTGCAGAGTTTGTTGAAAAGTATTTTCAGCTTTCTACTCAAACCAGTTCAACACAGTTTATGATTTCCAATGACCAGACGTTTGTAATTCCAGAAAATACAATATCATTTAGCCTTAATTTTTTTAACCCTCTAGCGGGGTCTGACCTCTATATGGTTGAGCTAGAAAATCCGTCTGGAGATAAAATTGATCTACAAGATTTGATACCTTGCTTTTCAGAGTTTTGTAGTATGGTTATGCCTAATCGACCACAAGAACTTTACCGGCCAGAAGTGGGTACATGGAAGTACAGAGTCGTTGCTGAAAAAAGTGTAGTGGAAAGGCAGGGGCTTGGGGTAGCTTCACTTAATTTATATATTCGTACAACTACGGACGGACAAAAACCTGATGAAAATGGCCCCTCAGTAGCCACGTTAACTGTGCAGCCTTTTTATACGGGGTCAGATATTTCTGGTGACTATATCACCAGTGTTATGAATAGCTTTGTTGGCTTATTTGCCAGAAATTACGTGGCGATCGAATTTAAGCCGGCAATTCATATTACTGATGAACGATTCTCAAGTATTGTTCCAGACTATACTCATGAAAAAACACAGCAAATGCTTCAGTACGGCAAGGCTAGTGATGTGAACCTGTATTTTGTAAGAACGTTTGATTTTGGCCTAGATTCATCTTCAGGGTATCAGGAGCACCCTCGAATGGATAAAGAGACTAGAACTCTATTAGGTATTGCACCTGGAATACCTGGCTCTTTAGGTAAAAAGGGCTCAGGTAATGGGGTGTTAATTGGCTTGGGGAGTGGGGATGGAGATAGCTATGCGCTCAGGTCGTCTTCTTACAATGCAAAAGTAGCCGCGCATGAGGTGGGGCATTTTCTAGGGTTGTTTCATACAACAGAGGGGAGTGGTGGTGTTGATGTGCTGGAAGATACCCCCATTTGTAAGCTTGGAGAAGACTCTGGAGTATTGCCTGATGCGGCAGAATGCCCAGATGGAACTAATTTGATGTTTCCTTACGTTAGAAGTGATGGTGTTCCACAGGAAGTTATCACAGAGCATCAGCGTTTTGTTATTTATAACTCACCACTTGCACATTAAGTTGTTGTGAACTTGCCCCCTTCTTTTTTTCTTCAAAAAATGAAGATTTTATGCCTGTAAATGATAACGTTAACAATTATCATTTACATTCGTGTTGTTGGTAAATATAATGCGCCCGCAATTCAAACACTTAACGTGGAATTATGGATATGAAAAGAGCAATTACATCACTATTGGTGGTTTCTTTAACAACGCCTTTAATAGTTGGTCAGGCAGAGGCAGGAAAGGGTAAGCTTCAATTAGTCGCTTCAAAAACCAGCGCAGCTATTGAAATTGATGGTAAGGCTGAAAGTCTTTGGGAAAATGCAAAACCTACTTCGGTTTTATTAGACGAGATGCCCTACAAGCCAAATAATGGTTATGAGGGCGTGAAAAAAACGACCGTTGAAATGAGAGCACTTTACGATGAGCAGTATATTTATATGCAGTTTAAATGGAGTGACCCAACGGTAAGCCTGGCTAGATTCCCTTGGCAAAAGCAAGAGGATGGAAGCTGGAAAATCTTAAAAAATCTGGATAGTACGCTTCACGAAAATACTTACTACGAAGACAAATTTTCCATCTACTGGAATATTAATGAGCGGGGATTTGCCAAAAAAGGCTGTGATAAGTCGTGTCATATGGTTGAGAAAGGCTTACTTGAAGGTGTGAAGGATACCTCTTCAGGTCGACACTACACCTTGGGTGGAAGCATAGATGAGTGGCACTGGAAATCAACCCGAACCAATATAAATCAGCAGATGGATGATGGATTTGTAGATTCTGAGCATGAAACGAATGAAAAATGGGGGCGTCATGCAGACCCTAAGACCGGAGGCGGTTATTTTTATAACAAAACTAAAGGTACTGCTGTCCCTGCATGGATGAGTGAGCGTACTAAGCAGGCCGCTTCTTCTGATCCAATCTACCATCTGCTAGACAGCGAAAAGACTCCTTTTGTTGATGATTTTAAAGCGGGTGATGTGCTTCCCGGTATTGTGACAGCGCCTTTTGAAGGCGGTCGTGCAGATGTAACTGCAAAAGGCCATTGGCAGGATGGTGCCTGGACATTAGAGATAAAGCGCAAATTGGTAACGGGTGATTCACCTGAGATGGATCTTCAGTTTAGTGATTTGAGTAAGTCGTACCGGTTTGGTGTTACCGCATTTGATAACAGCCAAATTGCGCATATTTATCACAACGGTTCAGTAAAGTTGGTTTTTGAATAGCCTTGAATCAGCATGTCATGAGATAGATCATGCAGCAATAAGTAATATTTAATCATTTTAGTTCTTTAATTATAGAGTTTGACAAGGCTTCGACAGGGCTGCGGTTGCCAGAAGCCAATTATTCTCCACAGGATAAAACCGTGCTTAATCAGTCAATTGAGTTTCCCCGATATTTGCCTTCTGTTGTTACCCATATTTATTCGCCACTAAAAAAGCGTTCGTTTTGGGTGAAAGCAACCTGGCTTTCTATGTTAATTGCTGGAATGGGTTATCAAACCTATCTTGGGTTTAATTATAGTTCTAATGAAACCACTAATACGGCGCTTATTGTTGGGCGCATAGCTGCTTATAATTTATTGATTCTTATTGTTCTTCTTTGGTTGCCTGTGATGCGTCATACGACGACTAAATTGAGATATTTAGGGATGGATAGTTGGCTTCCCTTAGATTCAGTTAAAAATATTCATCGTTGGTTAGGGCATGTTTTGTTTGTCGCTGCCTTAGTACATGGTGTGAGTTATCTTGTGTATTTTGATTCTTTAGAGGGTGATTTATTGCCGATTTATATCGGGCAAGATTCAGATCTTGTGCGATCTATGGAAACTACGATGTATGAATTTGTTACGGAGGATGAAAGTATTGATGATGTTCGTGAGTGGGTAGCTAATGGTTGGGATCAGAAAACGTATCATGATGTGATTGCGCCATTAATGAAGGAGGATTGTACTAAGTGTCATAGTGCAGGTTCGACCATGACTTATGCTGTTACAAGTCTCCCATTGACCGACTTTGAGTCTGTAAAAAGTTTGGGTAGAGAAAGTTGGGCTTCACGTCAGTTTCGCATCAATATGGCAGGCACTGTGATGTTGGTTTTCTTTGTTGTTATTTGGCTTACCTCACTGGCGTTTTTACGAAAGCGATATTACCACTGTTTTCAGTATATTCACCGTTTAGGCTATGTTATTGCTGTGTTGGCATTACTGCACATTCCTCGTTTTGAGTATTGTCTTTTTCCTGCGCTACTGCTGTTATTTGAATACTTTCTCAACCGAAAAACAAGAAGTTGGTATGGGTGTAGAGCCCAAATCAGGCCGGTTGGCGGTAACACTCTGGCAATGGAGATAAAGTTGCCTGAGTCGGTTTTCATTAAATCGGGTCATTTTGTGCAAATCAGAATAAGGCAGCTTTCTAAGAGGGAGTGGCACAGCATTTCATTAATGAGTGGGGGAGAGTCTAGCGATACCTTAAGACTAATGATTAAAAACTTAGGAGACTGGACAGATCAGCTCTATAGGCTAAGTGATGACAATCGTGAAATAGGTGTTGATGTTAGAGGTTTTTATGCCTCACCTATAGCCGGTGCAGAGAAAGAGTCTCGAGTGCTTTGTGTGGCGGGTGGTATTGGTATTACACCTGTGTTGAGTCTGGTAAATGACTATCTGGAGCAACCGAAAAAATGGGAAAAAATGTCAGTTGTATGGGTCTTTCAGGATTGGTTTTTGTTGGAGGGTTTAGTTGACCTAATACGTACTGCTCAGGAGAGGGAGGCAGGAATAAGTTGGCATTTTTTTGCTACCACAAATTGTCCGGAAGGTATTCTGATTCCAGATGATATTCAGGTATTTAATCGAAGGCCTTGCCTAGAGGCCAAAATTAGACAGTTTGAGAATGGTGGTGATGGTTTGATGCATGCCTTTGTTTGTGGGCCTAAGTCTTTGTCTGATGCTGTGGTGACACAAACCAAAAAAAGAACGAATTGGCGTGTGGCTACTGAATATTTTTAAATGCAAATCTAAATGATAATAATTATCATTCTTGTAAAAAAAATATATTCCGCTACAATATTGCCTCTGCTCGTTTATGAGCTCGATGTAAGGGTTGGTTATTTTTGTGCGTTTTACCTTTGTTGTGCAGATTTTTTTGTTGGCTTTGGGCTTTGCTTCTATTTCGTTGAATGTGCTGGGTGATGAGGCTGACAACAAAGAAAGCATGATAAGTGAAATTCTTCCAGAAATTGAAGGGACGGAACTGGGTAAGAATCTAAAAATTTTGGAGAATTATTACCAACAGGTAAACCTTAGATTGAATAAACAATTAAAAGCTGAGAAGGGGGCGAGAGATCCTTTTCAATCGTTAGTTCAGCAAAGAGCGCGTCAGCTACCTCCAAAAATTAACGGCTTGTCTAATTCAGAATCTAATCGAAATGACATAAGTTTACTCAATAAACTGAAAAGTGCAGTAGGTGGTGAGGCTACCTCTACTGGGCTTAGAAGTTTTATTGGTGATAGTGTGCCTCGGCCAGATATCCAGCTTAGAGGTTTTATGAAGGTTGAGGGCAAGAATGCGGCATTGTTGGAGATTAAAGGGCTTGGTGTTGTGGTGGTGCGAAAAAACGACAAGGTGGGGGTGGCACGTGTTGGTGGTGAAGATACCGTTATTCGGATTGTTGATATTAATAAGTTGAGTGTGAGTGTTGAAGTGGGTGGTTTAGGTGAGCAGGTGCTGGTGGAATGATGGGTTCTAGAATGAATATCAAATTGCGTATTACCTTATTGTTACTTATCTGTTTGTTCATAGAGCTTGTGAGTGCTGAGGAGTCAGTTCGTCGTATTGAGCTTGTTGAGTTTAAAGATGCAGAAGTGCGTGATGCGGCTAAAATTCTGGCAACACTCACCGGTACTAATGTGGTGGTGACCGTGGATGCTGGTCGTGAACGGGTTGACTTGTTATTACAAAATACTCGATTGAAAGATGCGATAGACATGCTTACGCGAGTCACTGGTTTATGGTATCGCTATAACAAAATTGGTAACAGCTACATCATTATGACGGAAAAACAGTATCAGGAAGATATTGTGGTTTACCGTGACGACATTATTAAAACGTTTACTTTGCGCCATCAGAATGTAAATAGCGCTGCATTAATTATTCAAAGCTTGTTTGGGGATAGAGTGCAGCTTTCTTTACAGCAGGAAAATGATGACTTTGAAGGTTTGCCTTTTGATACGGTGGATGAAGCAACGGTTGTGACGCGAGGTCGTGATGAAGAAATATCAGGTTTTTCTGAAATTGAAAGGTCAGTGGGTGATGTCGACCAAATTATAGTGAACGATCCTAAAGCGGACCTTACCTCGGGTGAAATAAGGGCTTTGGGTAGAAATGAACGTATCAATGCGGTAGAAGCAAGTCAGGTATTGGGTTCTAAAACGCCTATTTTTGTTGCGACTAATCATATGCATAATTTATTGTTTGTGCGTACCAGTGATGAGAATGCTCTGGCCGAAATTGAACAGCTAATTCAAGATAATGACAGACCAACACCTCAAGTTTTGCTTGAAATGAAGATTGTTCGAATTAGTGTGGGGGATGAATTTCATCAGGACTTTGACCTGAGCTTTAATGATGCTTTGAACCTTGCAAAATCTCCAGAGCTTTCTGGTAGTTCATCGGTTGGTGATTTTAATCTTGATGACCTTCAGATTGATTTTGGGAGTAGTGGTGGGGGTGAAAGCGGTGGCGATAGCAGTAGTTCAAATAGTAGCCCAGGTTTGAATGAGTTGATGTTGGCTATTTCTCAAATTGAGGGTAATTCGGTTACAGGGTTTGGTTTTAACAGTGCCGTAGGTGGTTTTTATGAATTTTTTAGTCGTTACGTTAATGCCAGAATTCAGCTATTACAGAAGAATAATCAGGCAGAGGTAATAGCTAAGCCATTGATACTGGCCTCCAATAATCGTCCTGCTAAATTGTTTTTGGGCGAAGAGAAAGTGATTGCAGTTTCTTTAGAGTCAAATACCGAGTTTTCAAACTCTAATGACAGTGGGGATCGAGAATCAGAAACTACTCAAACGCTGGAAACAGAGCGCCGCAAAGTAGGTAATACGTTAATATTGTTGCCCAGTATTAATGCAGATAGAACAGTCACCATAGATATATTGCAAGATTCATCAACGGTTAATCGTGGGGGCTTGGCTTTTCCTTTCTATGATAATAAATCAGGTGAGATTAGTACGGTTAATCTTGATTCTGTACAGGAAGCCAATGTGAAAACAGTAGTGGTAGCTAAAGATGGTTTTACCATTGCGTTAGGTGGAATGATTAGTGAGGAGCAGTCAGAGAGTGAGAGTACTATTCCTCTCTTGGGTGACCTGCCATTTATTGGTGAGCTATTTCGTACCAAGAATACGGTCGATCAAGACTCTCAGTATGTCATGCTGTTAACGCCTCATATACTTATGAGCCCAGATGAAGCGGCTGAAAAATCACGGGAAATAAGTGAGTTTGATTACGACACTTATGCTGAACCAAGCCCAGAGACGACACAGAAAAGTTTCGCGGTTTCGGACTATGTGGAATTAACACGCATAGCAGCGAAGGTATCAGCCGGCGCTGCAGCAGGGGCATTGGCTGATCTTAAAGAGGTGCGACTTAATACAAAGCCTTTGCGTAATTTAACAAATGACGAAATGTTGTTGATTACCCCAGTAGATAGCTGGCAGCAGGATGGTTTGTTTGTAACCCGTTTGAATGTGAAGAATGAATCGGATGAAGATAATAAGATTAATCTATCAATGATTCCTGGTGACTGGTTGGCATCTTCGGTCGATAGCACTCATCTGAGCCCATACAGTACGAAAGGTGATTCTACTTGGCTATATCTGCTTTCATCCAGGCCGTTTAATACGCTCTCACGATTTATAAGGTGATTTATAAGGTGATTTATATGAAAACTGAACTAGTGCGGGGTGTGTCTCTGTTATTGGGTGGGGTGCTTCTATTATCGGGTTGTGTTAGTCCACAGGTTAAAACAGAGTTCTCAGATGATTCAGTGGACTCGGCAGTGGTTGTAAGTGAAAGTGCACAAGTAAGCTCAGAAGATAGTGCTGCAAGTACGGGGCAGGTTACTAAGATGCAATTATTTATCTACCAGGATGATGATGTATCCAAAGTCAGTAAAAAGGCAACGGAGTCCAGAAAAGGCTACGTTGTAGAGTTTGCCTTGAATAAAAGGCCTGAGGCTGAACAAATTCCTGCAAAAATACAGTATCTGGATTAATGAAACGAAAGTATTGCTTTCATGCAGTGGTCTCAAATCAAATAAAATAAAGAAGAAAGTGATAAAAAGCAAAATTAAATATTGACAACTTATAGTCATTAGATGAGAATGGTTATCATTAACAAACGAACAAGATTATCATTACCATTAAGTGGTTTGTTGCACTTTTATAATAATGACGGATGTGAGCTTTAGCGTTATGCAAATACAAGATTCAAAAGCCCTTGAGTTAGTGGGTGTTGAGCAGCACAAAGCTGTATTAGCTCGGTTTATAGATTTGTATAGTGAGCTCTTCTCTCATGATGGGTATGGTGATATTCGCATAGAGATGAAGATTCTAAGACGTGGCCAGAAAGAGATTATTCTTCACTGTGGAAAGCAGCACCGTTTTATATTGGATTGCGATCAGGCTTTAAAGGGTGAGTCGGCTATTAAGGCTTTGTTGAAGAAGGATCTTTTAGGTTAATTTAGTTACAAGTTACAAGTTACAAGTTACAAGTTACAAGTTACAAGTGTAAAAAGATTTAAGGAATTATAAAAAAGGCTGGATTTGTGAGTAAATCAGCCAAAAGCTTTGGAGATAAATTATCTCACAGGGCAGTAGGAGTAAAAGGATTTACTCTGAAAGGGTAGTGGTAATGTGTGTTTTCTCTAGCGGGTCTATGAACACACTTACCACTACCAAAGGAAGCGTTCTAAATCGGACTGGGTAAGGTTCACAGCTCCTTCGGGTGGAGTCTGCTCTTTACAAACAGTCTTATCCCAAAATCTGTTTTAGAAACTATGGAAGTTAAATAAATGTTTAAATCAATTTTAAAAAATCGTAAATCACTTGCAAAGCAATTCTCTAAAGTTCAACTAGACGACATTAAAGATGATGCATTGCGAGCTAAGTTCAAGAAATTAAATGGTAAGCAGGGCGGTTTTACACTGCTTGAGCTTTTGGTAGTTGTTGCTATTTTGGCTGCTATTGCGGGCACGGCAGCGATTGCACTTCAGGATACTGATGCAAGAGCATCTGCAGCGGCTCACGTTGCTATGATGGATGAGTTGAACAAGGGTGTTCGTACTTTCCGTGTATTGAATAAGAATACTTTACCTACTAACTTTGACTCTTTGATTTCGACTACTGGTGTTACTAACGATGGGGCAGCGGGTGCAGCACAACTTTCTGTTTCTGCTATAGAAGATGTTGCTTTACTGGCAGTTACTCCTGAGGTAGGTGAGATTCTTCACGCTGGTGGTCTTACGGGTTTGCGTTATGTGCAGCTTGATGTGGCTGCTGATGCAAATCGTGATGGTGCAGGGTCTTGTGTAGATGTTGAGGCGCTAATTGCTAGTCGTGGTAATGCAGTGGTTGCTGGTAATATCTTTATGTCACCTAGAGCTAATGGTTGTGGTTATACTGCTACATTTAGTTCTACCCCAACGGGCGACTACACAGCACCAGGTACACAACCTGTTATAGCTATTTGGACTGGTGGTGCAGAGCGTGTAATTGGTGGCGCTGGCCAGGCGTTTGATAGTACAGCTATTGAGACGACAGCGAATGTAATTAGTGCGGGTGTTGTTGATGCTCCAGTCATGATGGCTGTAGGTATGGGGCCATCATCTAACCTATTTGATGCTAATACTTTGGGTGGTATGACCACTGTTCCTGTATACCGTCATGTTTCTGAAACTCAGTATAACCGTTTTACGGCCCTGTTCAATATTGGTACGGTTAATGCGACGACTGATGGTATTGTTGCAGGAGATCAGGTTTCTCTAGCGGCTATTGTTGACGGCGCAGGCGATACTAAAGAAGAAGAGCTGGGCGAGTGGGATGGTACTCGTAACACTATCTAATAATCAGATAGCTTAGGTTCTTTTTAGTAGAGTGCTGGCCGGGTTAAATTTCGGCTGGCACTTATTTATGTCTGAGGTATATGAGTGAATACTTTGCAATTGCCTGCTTTAAGTTTTTTGTTATTTGCTGCACTTTTATTTTCACCATTTTTACAGGCGGTAGAAAGTGGGGTTGAGACGTCACCGAGTTCAGCGGTAATGATCAATGCTGATGGTTATCAATTGATAGATGTTGATCGGGTAATCAAAAAATTATCTAAACCAGGGGATAAAAATCGTTATTTTATTAACCCTGTTCCAGTTCGCTTTACGGCTACTTTGATGAAAAAACCAAGGCCAGGTCAGTTTGAGTTAGTTTATGAAGCACTGAAAGCCTGGAATGTAAGCCCCTTACCGAAGGTGGGACATGGCGCTTATCTCAAAACGAAAGATGAGTATGTTATTCCTGTTTATCTTGAGCGGCGAGCTGCTGAATTTATCAATAAAAAAATGAATGTAAAGCAGCAAGCCGAATTTTACGCCTTACATATTTATAACTACGAAAAAGGCCCTCGTTTCTTGGTGGTGTCTGTAAATCAGCAGTCTGTAAAATAATTAACCTGCAGGGTATAAATTCCGTTAATTAAATTGAACATAATCCAGGGTGCGATTACGCGCCATGAGTGCATAGATAGAAGTGGGTGATGATTGTGGAACAGACTGATATAACAAAGAGCCCTGGAATGTCTAACACAAAAAAAACACCTAAACAAAGTTCTGCAAATGAGATAGATAGCGTTCAGGGTGAAATCTGGTTTGATTCCTCTGGCATGCATTATGCCGATGAGCAGTTTAAAGGCGATGAAATGCTGATTCAGGACGAGATAATGAGCGGTCTTGAGTCTGAACCTCTTACCGAAGATGATCCTGAATTGCTGGCTGCACAAAAGCCCTGGCGTCGTCTGCGTTTGCCTCAAGTGTCTATTCCCAATCTACACGTATACTCACTATTAGTATTTGAAGCGGGCAGCTTTGGTTTACGTGGTGCCTTAGTTAAAAATACCAAGCATGCAGCCATCCTCGGTGCAGTGGCTGAGTCCAGTAATGTTGATTTTACCCGCGCCATTTCTGAAGTGCTGGCTCAGCTCAAACAGCATCAAAAACGTCTTCCCCGTAAAGCGGTTTTATTAACGCCCAGTGTTGTTTCCTCTTTAATTGAACTTCCGGTAAGTCCGCTTCGCCCTCGCCCTGACAGTGAAATGCAGGAGTTAATACGCTGGGATCTGGAAGGCATTATTAATGAGCAAAATAAATGCTGGTTAATAGGGGCTATGTTAGTTGAGCGGGGGTATTTAACACTCGCTCAGCGTGACGAGTTGGTTGGCGAGTTGCAGGTAAGGTTAGCTCAAGCAGGTGGGGAGGTTGTTCGGTTTGGTGACTTGGCGGTTGAGTATGGGTATATCACGCCATTGCAAATGGAAGAATGTTTTGTTTTGCAGGGCAAGCTTACCGCCGCTGATGATGAGTTAGTTTTTGGTTGGAGGGCTGAAGAGTTACCTCAGGACTTGGGGCCAACTGATGAAACCCTAATGAGTGCTGAAGATGACCGTGAAAGTGCTCATGACTGGTTAGTTAGCGGTATGAGCAAGAGTCTGAGACATCGTTGGGTAGGTGCATTTGCGTTAAATCATATTCAATTAGAGGCTTTTTACCCTGTTGTAGGCGCTTGTTATGCTACGTTGATGCAATATTCTGAAGGCCCAGCTCAAGCATTGCTGGAAATTCATCAAGAGCAGTTAGCGTTTATTTATGGTGGTTTAACCGGGGTTAGAAAGCTACAAGTTCAAAACCGTCTGGAAGGAGACTTGCGTGTTGATGAGGTACTGGCCCTATTAAGGGACCTGCCTGAAGACGTAGATACTGTTTACATTAATGCGCAGGGTCAGTCTGTCGATGAGCTGCTGTTTACATTACGGGCGGAGCTTGATCTTGATTATAAAGTGTTGTCACTGCAAGGCATTGGTATTAGTAAACCTGTAAGTTTGCATGACGATAAATTGTTAGGGCTTGCCGGTGCAGCGGGTCACTATTTTAAGCATGTTTCACAAGCTAGGCTTAGTCCTATTCCTGCCAGAGATAAAGAACCTGCAATATGGCAGAAATTGCTGCAGCCAAAGGTGTTAATCAGTTTAGCTGGCGTGATGGTTTTTTCATTAATGACGGGCTTTATCGGCTGGATGCAATGGAATATGTCTCAGCAAAAAGAACGATTGGTGGAATTGAATGAAAGTTATGAACGGGATGTAACACTTAAGTCTCAGTACAGTCGCATAAAGGGGGAGCAATCCTTATTAAAAAAACAGATTGTACAGCTTACGGCTGAGCAGGCGTCTAATCAGAAGTTGCTCGATTATATTGTGACAGAAAAACCCCGTAGGGCGGTTGCGCTCTCGGTACTACTTAAAGCGATCAGCCTTAATACGCCGCAAGGTGTTACTTTATTAGCTGTTCGTCGTATTGGTAAAGAAACAGAAATAGAAGCTGAGGCCGTGACTCAAACTGAAAGTCTGGAGTTTGTTAACGGTTTGAATAGTCAGCTTGAACCCTTGTCTTTTCAGGTCAAAAGCTCCCGGATATATCAAAAGGGTGATGTTGATAACCGTTCTAAAAAAACACGTACAAAGGGTACGGGTCTGCCTTACCGGGTTGAACTTGTCGTGATGGAGGGCAGGCCACTGCGCAGTGATGAAATATTAGGCTTGGTTGAACGTGTTGAAAGTACAGATCATAAGGGTGGGAAAATATGAACTGGGCTATTGAAAAATACAAGAAATTACCATCACGAGAACAAAAACAAATAAAGTTACTGGCCATTATGGTAACACTTTCAGCCTATCTTTTCTGGGCTGCAATGACCTGGCAAGAGATGTTTGAAACAGAAAAACTGGCAAACCGAAAAGCGAACCGTATTGAAACGCGAGTAGGAGATTTAGAGACACCTACACTGGAAAATGGTGTTTCAGAAAAAGTATTGAACCAGCTTACAGAGTCAATAGAGCAGCAAGAAGCTCAGCTTCGTTTTTTGTTGAGTGATTTGCTACCTCTTGACACCCCTGGCCCCCGTGAACAACTGAAGCTCGAAATTGCCCGTTTAGTGACAGATAACCAACTACGTCTGGTGCGCTTAAATTCTACTAATGATGAGTTACGAGCCCCGATTGAAGGAATGAGAGGGGAAGCGTTGCGGCGCAGTATAGAGTCAAGACCCACCTTCCACCTTCGTTTAGAAGGGCGTTTTCTTAACCTTATTTATTTTATTGATAGCCTCAATAAATTGAGTTACAGCACGTACGTTACCAACATTTCTGCAGAGCGCCATGATGAGTATTTTAATGAGTTAAAAATACAGGTTGAGTTAAGGATATGAATAACTAGCAAGTTGTGAGTGACAAGTTTTATTACGAGAATTATTTTGGCCCACTTATGACTAAAACTAAAAATTTGAAACAAACGCTTAAATTAATGAATGCCTGTATTGAATTAAATGCATCAGATTTGCATATTTCAGCAGAGCTGCCAGCCATTTACCGGGTTCACGGATGTATGACTCGCGTGGGTGAAAAACACTATAGCGCTGATGAAGTAAGGGAAATGGCTTATAGCCTACTTACAGATCACAACCGGGAATTATTTGAAAAGGAATTAACGCTGGATTTAGGTTACACCAGTGTTGGTGATGACGGCCAGGGTGTTCGTTTCAGAATTAATATCTACCTTGAACAGGGCCGCTGTGCGATGGCTATTCGTTACTTAGATGGCAGTCTAAAAACAACGAGAGAGTTAGGTTTACCCCCGCAAATGGATTATTTAGCCAAACTCAAAAGTGGCTTGGTACTAGTTTGTGGGGCGACGGGCTCAGGTAAAAGTACCACGCTCACAGCAATACTTAATAACATCAATGAAAACCAGGAAAAGCACATTCTAACGGTGGAAGACCCAGTAGAGGTAATCCATCAGAACAAAAAGTCTATTGTTCATCAGCGTGAACTTTATAGTGATGTGCATGACTTTGCAGGGGCGGTGAGAGCTGCGCTTAGGGAAGACCCTGATGTCATTATGGTCGGCGAAATGCGAGATCTTGAAACAGTACGAAGTGCATTGACCGCTGCCGAAACGGGCCACCTGGTTTTTTCTACCTTACACACGAATGATGCAGTAGGAGTGGTGGAGCGTTTGATTGGAATATTTCCGGGCAATGAACAGGCTGTCGCACGACAGCGAATTGCTCAGGCTCTGAAGGCTGTCGTCGCTCAAACCTTAGTACCTACCGTTGGTGGGCGAGGGCGGGCGGTGGTGGCTGAAATATTAATGGTCAACAATGCCGTTTCAAATTTAATTGAATCAGCTAAAACGAAACAAATTTATTCCACTATGGAAAGTGGTGCCCAGCAAGGTATGCAGACTTTTGATCAGGCACTGGCTAAGTTGATTAAATCACAGCGCATTAGTCTTGAGGCTGGACGCGCCATATGTCGAGACAGCAGCACCCTTGAGCGCTTATTAAATGGCCAGAGTAGCCAGTTAATACAAGGAGGGCAGCGCTGATGGGGGTGCAGGAAGATCAGTTGATTAATGCCGGTGTTGAGGTTGGGTTGATACACCCTCAAGCGCTACAGCAAATTAAGCTGACGGCCCGTCGTCGCGGGCTAGATGTACTGGAGGTACTTGGCCATACAGAAGGGTTTCCTCTTTCTGCTCTCTATTTAGCGTTAGCTCGATTAAAAAAAATCCCTTATATGGATGGTAATGATGTCATCGTAGATGACAAATTACTTCAGGGGTTTAATGCGGACCAGCTGTTAAGGCGTTTGTTTATGCCGGTAGCGGTGGATAAAGAACTCTACGTATTAGTAACTGATCCAGATGACCGCTCCGGTGTAGAATCTGTTCAACGGGTATTAGGAACGCGACCTAAAGTTGCATTGGCTGACCCTGCCTTTATCGAATCTACATTAAGACGTTTTTTTAATCAGGCTGAAACCCAGGTGTCAGCGGTTTCACTATTTGACGATATTTTAAAAGAGGCCTCAGTACACAAAGCCACCGACTTGCATTTTGAGCCTACAGAAAAGGGGATGAATATACGCCTGCGGGTTGATGGTCAAATGCAGAACTATTCCCGTTTTATCAACAAAGAAATGTCAGAGTCCTTAATATCTAGGGTAAAGGTCTTGGCAGGTTTGGATATATCTGAACAAAATATGGCGCAAGATGGCGGCTTTGCTCATCTTATTGAAGGCACTGAGGCGGGTGATGAAATTGAAATGCGAGTGGCGACAATTCCAACTCGTTGGGGAGAGCGGGTTACGCTTCGAATTCTGGGGCAAGGAACGGCCGATTTAACCCTTGGGCAATTAGGAATGGCACCGGCTATTCTCAACCCTGTAAGGGATGCAGTGCGTAAACCTCATGGTATTTTGCTGGTTACCGGCCCCACGGGAAGCGGTAAAAGCACCACGCTTTATGCGGCATTACGTGAGCTTGATGCCAAAGAAGTTAATATTTTAACTGTGGAAGATCCCATTGAACAGGTGATTGAAGGCATTGGTCAGGTGCAGGTTTCGGAAAAGGTGAGTTTCTCCAAAGCCTTGCGTTCGTTTCTGCGTCATGACCCAGATGTAATGCTTGTGGGTGAAATACGAGATTTTGAAACCGCTGAAACCGCCATTCGTGCAGCAATGACGGGCCACATGGTGCTATCTACTTTACACACCAATAGTGCAGTATCGACGATTAGTCGTCTTGTGGATATAGGCTGTGCTCCCTTTCTGATTGCCTCAACACTGGAAGGTGTTTTAGCTCAGCGCTTGTTACGGCGTATTTGCACGACGTGTAAACATGAACGCCCAGCAACCACAAAAGAACAGAAACTCCTTAAATTACCCAACAACTCAATGCTTTCGGAAGGCAAAGGCTGCGCTGTTTGTTTAGGTAGTGGATTTAAAGGGAGAGTAGGTATTTACGAAACCTTATGGCTAAACAAAACCCTCACTCAGATGATACGGCAAAGCGCTGATGATGATGCTATTGAACAACAAGCCCGTGAAGATGGTTTATTAAAAACGCTTTGGGAAGATGCCTGCGAAAAGATTTTGGCAGGAACGACCACGCTGCAAGAAGCGATGCCGCTTTATAGTCAGGAAGTCTGACAGGAATAAAAGCATATGAGTAAGTTCAGTTACAAGGCGGTTAATCAGCAAGGTAAAGAAGTTAACGGAAGTATTGAAGCAAACTCGCAAGTAGAAGCAACGGGGTTACTGCGCTCAAAGTCTTATCAGGTTTTGCGTGTTGAGGTGGCGGCAGGAAGCATGACTATGCCGCAAAAACTATCAAAAATAAAAAATGCCGTTTCGGTTAAACGTTATACCAAGCCAGGTGCTGCGGATCACGTACTATTGTTTCGTCAACTGGCCTTGATGCTGCGCGCAGGAAATACCTTAATGCAAGGCCTAGAGCTTTGCTCTGAAATGACCGAAAAACTTCAGATGCGTAAGGCTTTAGTGAATATCCTTGTATCTATTCAGGGGGGAGCCAGTTTTGCCGTAGCCATTGAGCGAGAAGGTAAAAAATTCCCTCCCATCGTCGCAAAATTGATTGCATCGGGTGAAGCCTCGGGTGAGCTTCAAGCGACTTTAGAACGTTTAGCGGAAAGTGTACAGAGAGATGCGGCTTTAAAACGACAGTTTATAGCCAGCATGATTTATCCTTCCATGGTGACACTGGCAGCCATTGGCGTAACCTTATTTTTGGCGATAAGCATCGTCCCCAAGTTTGCAAAAATGTTAGAAGGAAAGTCTCAGTCATTACCTGGCAGTACTCAGTTGATGATGGATGTATCTGCCTGGTTAATTGATAACGGTCTTTTTTTAGGTATTGGCATTGGAGGAGGGATATTCCTGTTATTGGCAGCTTATACCACCAAAGGTGGGAAGCGGGTGATTGATGGCTGGCTACTCTACGTGCCCTTTATAGGCAGCTCATTACGCTCTTCTGGTATGGCACAAATGGGGTGGACCATGTCATTGCTATTAGGCAGTGGTTTAACTGTATTAGAGTCTCTGCGAGTAGTCGGTTCTATTATTGATAATGTCCGTTTATCCCAATGTTTCAGCTATGCCGGTAACCAAATTTTATCGGGGCGCAGTCTCGCTTCAGGTTTACAACAACCGCAAATTCCACTCATGGTTCAGCATATGGCTGGAATTGGTGAGCGCAGTGGTGAACTTGAAAATGTAATGAAAGAACTGGGTCAGTATTATCAGGATCAGTCTGAAACACGAATAAAAAAAATGATAGCCATGATCGAGCCCGCAATGACCTTGTTAATAGGTGGTTTGGTAGGTTTTGTTTATCTGGCCTTCTTTAAGGCAATGATGCAGGTATCAGCGGGTTAGAACTTGATCAAAAGGCCGTCGTTTAACAGGAGAAAATAATGCAGCTCAATTTAGAATCCCTTGATGTTAAAGCTGAAAACCTGGTGTTCACAGTGAGTGAACAATATCAGAATTCACATACTTCAGGTGCTGTTACCTTTGAGGATCAGTCTGCAGCCAGTTTTCTTAATCAAGCATTATTAGATGCAGTGCAAAGTGGGGCTTCAGACATACACTTTGAACCCTATGAAGAAATGTTTCGTATACGTGCTCGTGTTGACGGTGTGATGGGTGAAATTACTCGTTTGCCACGCGCCTTTGGCAATCAGATACTGGTTAGATTAAAGGTTATTGCTGGTTTAGATATTTCGGCGCATCGTGAAACCCAAAGTGGCCGTTTTCGCATGATGCTGGATGAAAAAAATGGCATTGATTTTCGCGCCTCAATTACACCAACACTCCATGGTGAAACTTTGGTGTTGAGACTGCTACACCTTCCCACTGAAATTCTAGAGCTTGAAGTACTAGGATTTACAGAAGACCAAATTGCACAAATATTAGCTCATGCCAGTCGCCAGCAAGGCATGATTTTAGTCACTGGGCCAACGGGTAGTGGTAAAACGGTCACCCTGTATACATTATTGAAAAAATTAAATCAGCAACACCGTAGTATTTATACTGTAGAAGACCCGGTTGAAATTAACCTTCCGGGAGTGAACCAGGTGAACATTAGTGAGCGTCAAGGAGTCACCTTTGGCAATATTGCACGTACAATTCTAAGGCAAGACCCAGATGTAATAATGCTGGGTGAAATGCGTGATCAGGAAACAGTAGATACGGCAATAAAAGCCTCTCATACAGGTCACTTGGTGTTATCCACCTTACACGCCAATACAGCCCCTAAAGCTATTCCCCGTTTACAAAACCTGGGGGCTGATCTGTATAACATATCATCATCTCTGAGCTTGGTGATTGGTCAGCGTTTATTACGTTGTTTAGATCCCACGCAGCGTGAGCCTTATAGTTACTCAGAAGAGCGTTTATTAGCCGCAGGTTTTCATAAAGATGAATTGGCAGGGCTCATGCTTTATCGTGCCAAACCTCCAGCTGGAAATGCAACTGGCTATAAAGGTCGAGTGGGTATTTTTCAGGTTATGTCTGTGACCGGAGCGCTGGTTGGCTTGATAGCCCAAGGCGCTAGTGAGTTGGAGGTGGAGCAGTACCTGCAAAACATGGGCATTAAAGATCTACGTCGAGCAGCATTGGAAAAAGTAAAAGCAGGTATTACAGACCTTGAAGAGCTTGAGCGGGTTTTGGGGTTGGTTGATATACCGTTAACTAAGGTGAAAATTGAGACGTCTCAGGTTTTTGTTGCTGGTGCGTGAGAATAAAGGGGACTTGGTTATGACTAAACAACGAGGTTTTACCCTAATTGAGTTGTTGGTGGTTGTGAGTATTTTAGCTGCAATAGCGGGAATTACTGCTGTTTCAGTTGATGGTTTTTATTCAGATTCAAGAGATAATCTAACTCAGATAGAAATGAGAAGAATAGCAAAGACTATTAATCGGTTCAGGGCAGATACAGGATATTGGCCGAAGACGGGAATTTTTACATCAGTGGCACTAGGTTTAAATGGAACCACAAACCCTACTACAGCGCACCATAATCGCCCAGAAAATATGTCATGGCTTTTTGATCAGGCTGATGATTTTGCATATGGATTAGCCCTTCCATGGAGTTCTGCAAGTGCACGTGGCTGGAACCCTCCTTATGTGAATAATGGTGCTCGTCGGGCTTTGGCTACTGATAATTGTGACCTGGAGCAAGCTGCCTTCGATACAGGTTTTAGTGATAATAATGTTGATGCAATTAGCGATGTTTTTGAGCGTAACCGAGACTCTTATGCATCAAGTGACCTTTGTTTTGCAATGACAAGTGAAGGTGGTTGGCGGCAAATAGTGGATGCAGGTTCTCCGTATTTATATCATGAAGCTTTTTTTAATGTGGCAAATGAAATATGTACTGCAGCTGATGATACCTGCGTTGTTCTACAAAGCTATGGCTCTGATGGAATAGATAATAATGGGGCTGATGACTCCGACGATATTATTTTAGTTTTGAGTCGTAATTAGAGCTTAAAGGTGGAGTATGAATATGAAACAAAAGATGCAAGGGTTCACCTTATTAGAGTTAGTGGTAGTGGTGGCTTTATTAGGAATGATTGCATCATTAGCAACTGATTTTACGATATTTAATAATAATCAAAATCGATTTGATATAACTAAAACGAAGCTGGACAGTATTCATCAAGCAATATTGGGTGTTCCTGGTAGTACTGTAAATGGTGAGGTTGTTATTTCAGGCTTTGTTGCTGATACCGGAGAGGTTCCCAGGCATTTAATTGCGTTAGTTGTAGGTGGATATTGTTTAAATCCAAAGTTTTTACGTAATGCAGCGGATTGTGAAACTAATAATTCAGGTGACTGGCAGACTTACGCAAACTGGGATGGCCCTTACTTACAAGCTCTAGATCTAGTTGAGGGACGGTTTAATAGCAGTGATATTTCTTACCAGGTGTTTAGAGATGGCTGGGGGAACAGTGCTCAGCAGTGGTTGAATATGACTGCCGATGAAGAGCAGCAGGAAGATGTATTAAATTTTGGTTGGTGGGTAAACGTAAGTGGTAATGATATTACAGTTAGGAGTGTTGGCCTAAATGGGTTAGTGGATCCAGGATTTGATAATACTGTTCTCCCAACAGGAGATGTTTTAGAAGCATCAACTGCAAACAACACGACTTTTGATGGTTTAGCAGAACATGAAAGAGACTACCCTAATACGGTTTATGTTAATAACTCTGCCGCTAGCCCACCAGATTTTATATTAGAACTTATCAATATTGTTAATGACCCAGAAGTAGAGGATATCCTAGAACTGCAAGGTTTTATGTCGGATGTAGTGAGTTTAAGAGTTGTTAACATAAATGCAACTACCCTTAATGATGATTATTGCTTGGTTATTAATAATGGAAGTAATACTTATATATCAGGTAATACAAGTTTGAATCTAGAAACAAATCAACCAGAAGTATTTAGCTTTTCTAACTTTATAAATGATATAGGTGGAGCAAGTGTAAGCCCTGTTCCAAAAGGGAATTATACTTACCAACTATATGACACTTGCCCTGCCTATGGCACTGCTCCTGTGACAGATCCGAGTTTTAAGTTGTATATCAAGAGCAATGGTGATTTTGCAACATTGTATGAGTTTATCTAAATAAGCAATGCTGCCAGCCTTGGTTGGAGTTGATTAGCTATAATTTTCAACCTCATCCTCGAAGTGTTTATAGCGTATTTCGGTTTGAGGGTGAGTAATCACTAGATGGGGAGTTAAGATAGAAGGAGGGTAGTGCTTGCTTCAACTGAAAGGTCCGTTTATTCTTTCAATTGCCTTTATGGTTACTATCCCACTATTTATTAGTGCCCAGTTTTGATTAGGAATAATGATTACTACTCCAAAAACACAACGGAAGCTAACCGGTATTCTTGTTAACTTTCTACTTTGTAGCGTAATAGGCGTTGTTATATTCCAATTAGGGTGGGTTCCAGCTTTATGGGTTAGTTTATTAATATCCTACGTCTTTGGCTTTATATGCCACACTGCTTCTACGGTTATATCTAACATCTATCCACGTACCCCCAATTACCTTCAGTTGGCCTTGGCCTGGCTGGTTGCACTCCTTATTGGAGGCTCTTTTGCATATTGGCTGCTTTATACTCAGGGTGTGGTTGTTCAATCGAATGCCTTTAGCAAGTTTATGAAGCTTATGCTGATCTCCTTTGTTTTTGGGAGTGCTGTGGTGTACTTCTTTTATAGTCGTGAGCAGGCCTTTGCGATGAAGGCTGCACTGAAAGAAGCAGAGCTCAAGCGCTCTGAGAAAGAAAAAGCCCTATTGCTTAGTCAGCTCAAACTAATGCAATCGCAGATTGAACCTCATTTTTTATTTAACACCCTGGCTAATCTAAAAGGCTTGATTCAGCAGAACCCCGCCAAAGCCAGTTTGTTGTTGGATAAGTTAACGGAGTTACTTCGCCAAAGTTTAAATGCTACACGCGAGCAAGAGGCCACACTGAGTGATGAGCTTAACTTCTGTGAAGCCTACCTTTCAATTCAAAAAATTAGACTGGAAGAACGCTTGAATTTTACAATTGAAATAAGCAATGATGTTAATGTGCAGAGTGCATTCCCATCGCTGCTACTTCAGCCTCTGGTTGAGAATGCGATACAGCATGGAATTGAACCCTCGGAAGAGGGCGGTGAAATATTAGTCTCGCTAACAATGGCCTCACCAGGCAAGCTGGTTATTCAAGTTAAAGATACCGGGGTAGGCTTTTCATCAAGTGAAAACAGTGGTCATGGTGTTGGGCTTACTAATATTCGAAGTCGTCTCGATAGTCTTTACGGTGAAAAAGGTAAGCTCTTGATTCAGGAGTGCACTAATAAAGGTGTGATTTCTCGTATAGAGGTGCCTGTTCATGCTGAATAACCCTTCCTCACCTGATAAATACACTGCCATTATTGTGGATGATGAGCCTGTTTTACGGTATTCGCTTGATCAATTGCTATCTGAACTATGGCCTGAACTCGAAATAGTCGGCCATGGGGCTAATGGAAAAGAAGCACTCAAATTAATTAATGAGCAGGTGCCTGACCTTCTATTTCTGGATATTCGCATGCCGGGGCTAGATGGTATTTCTCTCGCAAAACAATTAGTAAATTATGAGTCGCCCCCCCTTATTGTTTTTACAACGGCCTATGATCAGTATGCGGTAGAAGCATTTGAAAGTGAGGCTGTTGACTATATTCTTAAGCCTATCAATGAAGCTAGAATGCTCAAAACCATTGAGGTGGTCAAACGTCGCCTATCTCAAAGAAACATCGATTCTGAGATAGGTGCTGAGACAGTTTCTCGTCTCCTTGGCCAGCTTAATAGCATGATCAAACCAGAGTATTTAACATGGGTAAAGGCCAGCAAAAAGGACAATATCCACTTGGTATCAACGGGTGATATTCTCTATTTTCAAGCAGAAGATAAGTACACTTCAGTATTCACTCAGAGCGATGAATACATTATTCGAACACCTATTAAAGACTTAAAAACGCAACTGAATCCTCAGTATTTCTGGCAAATACATCGAGGTACATTAGTTCGCTTAGACCAAATAGATAAGGTGAAAAGAGATTTAACTGGCAGGATGTTTGTGTATCTGAAAAATGGAAAAGACAAGCTGGCGGTGAGTCGAAGTTTTCAGGGCTTATTTAAACAAATGTAGATAATTGTATGTAGCAGTCTATCCACCATTTCTACCGTTCATACCCCCAGACAACCCTTTTGTCGCATGCTATCGATTGCTCCATAAATACCCTTAAAATGACTTTATAAAACTAAAGCAATAGTAGTGATTAAGAGGCCGCATTATGGATAGCTAATTGCGAACACGTTTTATTTTTTTGCCATTAAACCTGTCTAACTCATTAATAAGAAACCAATATGAAAACGAAAATTGTTAAACCATTACTTTTATTGATTATGGTTTTATTTGCTTGTGAAATAGTGATCTCTTGTAGCTCTGTTCCGCAAACCATCGCCGGAAAACCAGAACATCATACGACAGAAGGATTTCAAAATAACCCATATCATATATCTAGTAATTTTGTAGGGACTCCGTTTGTTTTTAGGCGAGTTTGGTATTCCTTCTTTCCCAAAGATGAGGATATTAACCACCAGCTAACTGAAGAGGAAAGCCTGGAACAGTTATTTAATAGCAATAAAAACAACACATTAACTTGGTTAGGTCATGCTTCGTTTCTGGTTCGACTGGATGGAAAAAATATTCTTACCGACCCACATTTAACCGGTTGGGCTGGCCCTATTGAAGGTGTTGGGCCAAAGCGTTATACGCCGCCGGGAATTAGTATTGAGAATTTACCACCGGTCGATATTATTGTGATCTCCCACAATCACTATGACCATTTGAGTAAACATACTCTGGAGCGGCTCTCCAATAAGGCGAATATAGATGTTGTTGTACCGCTGGGTATGAAGCCTTTCTTTCTTGATATTGGCTACACCCGAATAACCGAACTCGATTGGCATGAGTCTGTAGAATTAGATTCCATCAAATTAAGTGCTATGCCTGCTGTGCATCATTCTGGGCGAGGGTTATTTGATAAAAACGAAATGCTTTGGGCATCTTGGGTCATTCAATCTCAAGAGAAAAAACTCTTCTTTGCTGGAGATACAGCATATTCAGAATCAATTTTTAGAAATATTGGAGAAAAACATGGGCCTTTTGATTGGGCATTGGTTCCGATAGGAGCTTATTCACCTACAGAACTCTTAAAGCAGAACCACGTTGACCCTGTGGAAGCGGTTCAGTTGGGGAGTGATATTCAAGCGACAAACCTGGTGGCAATGCATTGGGGAACGTTTAACTTGTCTGATGAACCTCTAAGTGAGCCACCGAGTTTGTTTGAGCAGGCAGGTGAGCGACTTGGGTATTCAGCCGAATCTCTATGGGTTATGAAAATTGGTGAAACACGCCATCTAAACTCAAGTAGCCCTTCTAGTGTTGCTACCCTTAACGCAAAGAGCCTTCAAAAATGATGCCCAACATGATCAACAACCCCGCAGGCTAAAACGGCAATAACACACAAACCCAGTACCGCTGGGCTTTGCATGATAAACCCGAGGCTACAGGCATAAAGACTGTATGCCTTGGTCGTTTTTTTAAGAATCAAAAGACCAGGACTTATTGACATAACTCACCCTCCTGCAAATTCCGTTTAAGCTTAAGTGTAGACGTAAATACTCTGTTTAAAAGTTCTGCTTTTGTTGCACTCTATCAATTTCTCTAGTTAATATTGTAAATGAGAATCATTATTGTTAAGATGGCGGCGATTTTAAAGTGACCTGCCAGCATCCGAGGGGGATGTGGTAACTGTGATGATTTCTATTCAGCTCACACGTGAGTATGAGGAGTTGTCATTTCTATAGAACAGTTGTTTGACCCGTTAGGTCAATGGCCGTTTTGATAAATTTACCACCCTCGGAGTAAGTAAGTGACTACCTCTCTAGTTCAATCTTCTATTCAGCCGTCTGTGAGACAGCAAGCAGACGTAACGACTTCTCTAAACTCTCATGGCAATGTTGCTGTGCGAAGTGAATTACAAGATGTGTATGAGAGACTTAATACACTGATACTCGGTAAATCAAAACAGATAAAGTTGTCGTTAACCTGTCTTTTGGCTAATGGACACTTGTTGATTGATGACCTTCCTGGAATGGGAAAAACAGTGTTGTCTAATTCATTGGCAAGCGTATTAGGCTTGGACTATAAACGGGTTCAGTTTACTAATGATCTTCTTCCGGCTGATTTATTAGGGGCTTCTATTTATGAAAAAGAGAAGTCGGCCTTTCGATTTATGCCCGGGCCGGTATTTAGTCAGCTATTACTTGCTGATGAAATTAACCGCGCATCCCCCAAAACTCAGAGTGCTTTGTTGGAGGCAATGGAGGAGCGGCAGGTCAGTTTGGAGGGGGAAACACGACCTCTACCTTCACCGTTTTTTGTTATTGCTACACAGAACCCATTAGAGCAAATTGGTACATCGGCGTTACCTGAAAGCCAGCTAGACCGTTTTATGATGCGTATTCAAATGGGGTATCCCTCACGCTCTGCTGAGATAGAAATTCTTTCTGGCCAGAGCCGACGCCAGTTAATTGAAAATCAGAAGCCCATAATTACAACAACGCAGCTTATTGGTTTTCAGCAGGCTGTTAATGGGGTGGTTTGCTCGGAGCATGTATTGAGTTATTTGTATGAATTACTCTTGTTCACTCGACAGTCGGGTTTGTACATTAATGGTATTTCTACACGTGGTGGTTTAGCAATATTACATGCGGCAAAGGCTTGGGCCTGGTTGAGTGATAGTGACATTCTGATGCCCAAACATATCCAGGCTGTTTTCCCTTCAGTAGCGGGTCACCGCTTACAGTCTAGAGAGGGTGGCACAGGTTCTGAGTCTATGGGAGAGCATATTCTGGAGCAGGTAGCTATACCACGATGAATGATCAACTGAAATCGGGTTGGAAGTCTGTGTTTCGAGTGTCGTTAACAGTAAACGGTGTTGGTTTCTTGTGTTCGGTGCTAGTGCTTTTTTTGTTTGCTGTTAACTACAACAGTAACCTGCTGTTTACGCTGAGTTTTGTTCTGATTGGAGTGATGATTGTCTGTTTTTGGCTGAATATTATCAATATCAAAGCCATAAAAGGGATGACTGTAAATGTTCAACCTGTACATGAGGGGCAGTATCTTGAATATAAAATAGATGTGGCTGATGAAGGAAAGCGAGCCCATCTTGATTTAATGGCAAATAGTAAGCCTGTATCAGATGTTGATAGTGAGCAGCAACAGCAGTGGGCGTTAACTGATAAGGCTGATAAACGTGGCTTGCGTAGCGCTTCTCTATTGAGAGTTAGTAGCCGATGGCCCTTAGGTTTATTCAAAAGTGCTCGAAATTTGATTGAATTGCCTGCCGTTGTAATTTACCCCGAAGCAGTAGCTGTATGCCCTCCACGAAACTCGGTTGAGGGTGATGAAGCTCACCTTCATAACGATGCAGATAGTCTGGTGGGGCTAAAAGAGTATCAGCCCGGAGACAATGCCCGGCGGATTGATTGGCGTGCAATGGCACGACTTGAGCAACTGCAGGTTAAGCTGTTTGATGGTGGTTCAGGAGATGCCTCTGTATGGCTTGATTGGGATGATACGAAGGATATGAACTATGAGCAGCGCATCAGTAGTTTATGTCGCTGGGTGATTGATAATCACACGCAAGGTGCAGAATTTGGCTTGCGCTTACCTGGTTTTGGTGCTGCTCCCGCTAATAGTTACAGCCACTTGCATCAGTGTTTATACCAGTTATCAATGATGCCTCATCAGGTAAAGTCTGAGTCAAAAGTATGAATGTACAGATGAGTAATCTTAAGCTTAAGTTTCTTGGTGTAATGAGCTTATTGGCTTACGCACTGCTACCGCATATGGGGTCACTATTATGGGAGCAGTCACTTATTGTAGTGTTGGCTTTGGTTCTGGGGCCTTTGTTACAAAGTTCTCTTTTAGCCATAAGCTCAAAATCATTACGAGTAGTGCAGTTAGTGATAACGATGGGGTTACTACTGAGTGCTGTAATTTCATTTTTTATGCGCGGTGAACCCTGGTTCACCGGCGATAATTTTGTTGCCTCTTTTGTTATTATTCTGGCGCTTAAGTGGCTGGAAAGTCGCGAGGCTCGAGAGCTCTATTTTGTTGTTTATGGTGCGTTGATTCTCACAGCCGTTAGCAGTAGATACTTGAGCGGCTTGGCTGTGTTGGCTTACCTGATATTTGGTGTGCTGCTGTTTTTAATCGCACTGCATGGTCTTGAAAGTAGAAGACGCTTATCCCTTCAGTCGGGCTTGTTTGCACTTAAGTTATTTGCTCTGGCGCTTCCTCTGACGGCAATGCTATTTGTTACTTTTCCTCGTATACAAGGGCCCTTATGGGATTTAGGAATAGTGATCGGTTTGCCAATATCTTTGGTTGTTGATCAGGGTGATCGGGAAAAGGGCATTAAGGCTACCTTAAGGGCAGGTCAGGTTTCACGTTTAAAACAAGATGATGCGCCTGTGCTTGTGGCTGAATTTAAAAATACCACGCCTTACAAGAGTCGCTTGTATTGGCGAGGCCCGGTATTTACTCATTATGATGGTACGGAATGGCGTTTGGATGACGGATGGGGTAACCGCTCTCGATTACTTAAACAGGCTTTCAAAGGGAGTGGCAGTTTAGAAAAAACACTAACGGCTAAGTCGGAGTTAGTGAGTTATGAAGCTAGAGTCTCCCCTAATAATAGTCGTTTTCTTTACGCTTTAGATATGCCAGTTGGTCGGAGTACCGAAAGTTTTATCTCTGAAGATTTTCAGATGTTAGGAATAAGAAAACTATTTGCCGAGTTTAACTATGGTCAAAAGGCCTGGTTAGAGTATAGCGGTGGTCGCCCACTCACTGTGGCGCAGCGGGAGAAATATACAGCGTTACCTGATGATTCAAATCCACGGTTAGTAGCTTGGGGGCAGCAATTATTATCAAATTTTTCTAATACCGATGAACGGATACAAGCGCTTCGTGTGCATTTGGCTGAAGGGGAATATTCACTTACACAAACGCCAGAAATAGAAGAGAGTGCAAATAGTCTGGATGAGTTTTTCTTTGATCGTAAAGAAGGGGGTATAGAGCATTTAGCCAGTACTACTGCGATAGTGCTACGTGCCGCAGATATTCCAACTAGGCTGGTTTCAGGTTATCGCGGCGGTAGCCTCATTGCTTTAACCAACTTTATAGTGGTTCGCCAGGCTAATGCGCATGTGTGGGTTGAGGCATGGGATGATAAAAATGGCTGGTCACGTATAGAAGCTAAAGACTTTGTATCACCACCTACGCTTGAAGAAAAACAGGCTGCTAAAGCGCAAGCTAAAGCAGAAACTAAGGCGGAGTCCAAGTCTGCGGCAGTAACTCAGTCTGCAGCAAAACCCAATAAATCATCAAGCAATGCATCGTTTAAGAAAAAGACACTTAAACGTAGTACTGGTTTCGGCTGGTTGAACTCATTGGGCTCCGGTATTGAAACCTGGATTTTCAATTACAACCCTGACCGCCAAATTGAGTTAATGCAAAAATCAGGCTTTACCAAAATAGACTGGAAGAGCTTGTTGGCTCTGGCTGCATTAGGGTTGCTGCTTTTATTTGTTTTATATGGCGTGTTAATTAGTGTTAGACGTAAACCGCAAGACCCCGTTGCAGTGGCATTTGAGCGGCTAAACCGTGCTCTGCAGAAACGTGATCTTCAATGTTTATCTCAAGAGTGTCCTGATCACTGGTTACTGCGATTACAAACGCTGGTTCCTCAGCTTTATCCCGCTCTTGAGGCGGTTATCAATCAATATATCGATATTCGTTATCGAGGCACGGTGAGTGCGGGTCAGATTAAGGAGTTCAATCGTGATATCAAACGTTTATCAGCTATGTTGTAAGAAAACAAAATCAATGAGCCTAGCCTCATTGATCATGATGTTATTTTTAATTTTTGGGACTTCATCAACCTTAGCAGCTACTGATTACCCAGGGGTGATGGTAGCTCTAATTGAGCTGGGTGATGAGGCGAGTGAATCTTATGATCCAAGTCAGTCACTTGTATATGGAGACCGTTTTTCCAAACTTTACTTCGGAGGTTTTGAAGGAAAGGGGCTTGAGTTTGCAGTAGGGCAGGCTGACCAGCAAGCCATGATAGACATCGAAATGGGTTTTGGTCTGCTAATAAATTCTGCTGTAAACGGAAAGAGCAATGCAGAAATAAGTGATCAATGGCAGACGTTGAGAGAAAAGCTGGTTAATGCGCCTATGATAGAGAATCAGGATGCTGGCTTTTGGTCTATAGCAATGCAGTCTTTGTTTATTTTACTAAGGGAAGGGGTTGAAGCCTTACTCGTGGTTGCAGCACTGGTTGCTTATCTGCGTAAAGCGGGCGCGGCAGATAAGGTGCCTCTTATATGGTTTGGTGTTATTGCTGCTTTGTTTGCCAGTGTGGCAACAGCCTGGATTTTGCAAAGCCTTATTAGCAATAGTGGTGCTGCCAAAGAAGCCCTCGAAGGGGCAACAATGTTGCTGGCAGCTGTGTTATTGAGTTACGTGAGTTTCTGGTTATTTTCACGGCGTGAAATGCAGCAGTGGCAAGGCTTTATTCACAATAAGCTGGGTGAAGCGGTGAGTGGCGGTAGCTTACTTGCGATTGTCTCCGTGGCCTTTTTTGCAGTTTATCGTGAGGGGGCTGAAACCATCTTGTTTTATCAGGCGCTAGTGGCTGATGTAGAAGGCGGTATTGAGCCTATCGCTACTGGGTTTGGTTTGGCATTACTCTTATTGGGTGTTGTTTATTTGTTTATTTTTCAACTATCGGTTCGCTTACCGCTAAAGCAATTCTTTTCTGCCACTGCAGGCTTGCTCTACGTGTTGTCTGTGATTTTTGCAGGCAAGGCGGTGCTGGAGTTGCAGGTCACGGGTTGGTTACCCAGTTCCTACATTGAATGGTTACCCAGCATTGGCTGGTTAGGCATTTTCCCAAGTCTTGAATCTATTGCGCTACAGCTTTTATTTCTTCTATTACCTGTTCTTATATTTTTGGTCCAATGGTTTATAAAAAAAGGGCTTAGGAAGCAGCCCGAAGACCAGGGAGGTGTAGTGACTGAATAAATAAGGAGAGCGGGTGCCAGTGCTCAGATCAATAAATTTCGGCCCAATAAGACTGCCAGAATGATTGGGATTATATTCAGTGCCATTTAAAGGCTTGGTTTTAAAGTATAGTTATTAAGGATTATAAATAATGAACGAGATAGAACTCTATTACCTTATGAATCTTACTCGCACTTATGCGGTGGGTTTATGTCTGGGGGTTTCATCTATAGCGATGACCAATTATTTCTGTATGGTAGCAAAAGGCCATACAGAGCCGGCTGAAAATCGCATGATGCATATTGTTTATACTGTTTTGCGTATAGGCATGGTACTGGCCATGGTTACAGAACTAACTACACTTGCCTATTATTATCATGTAGATAACTTTATTTATTGGACTGATAATCCTGAATTTCTCATGCGTATAACCATTTTCAGCGTTATTGTAATTAATGCCTTTGCTATGCAGTACCGTAAAATTACCATGTGGCTTGGTCCTGTGTTTGCTGGTGGTTCGTGGTATGCCTATTTCTTTTTCAGTGTTTGGATTGAAACTGAAAGTACTTACAGTACTCTCTTGATAGGGTATATCGCTTGGTTAACCTTTATGTTTGTATTCCTTGGCTGTCTTCGTCTTTATCTGACTCGTAATCAGGGTAACCGTCTTGGTGATGGTGCCTCTTCTGCAGTTAATGTCGCTGTGAGTCGCTAAGGAGAAATACAATGAGTAATGAAACCAAAAAACAAGGCAGCTCCTTGTTCTTGAAGGTTGGTTTGGCTGTTTTGGCTGTATCAACAGGTGCATTAGGGGTGCAGGCTTATAAAACAATCTGGGCACCTTATGCCGCTTACGAAGACCCTGAGGTCATGGGTTATCTTGATAAAGAGAACCCTAAAAGTCTGACTGGTGGCGATAATACTCACTTTCACGCCAGTAGTGGCGAGTCTTTTGCTCAGGAAATACCCAATATGGGGTGGGGTTTATCTGCCGCCTTTGATCGAGGGGATGGATTTTTTGAGCGCGCTTTGCAACCGGCACTGCCGGCTGGTTACTCAAGTGATAATGATGGTCTGGGGCCTCACTATAGCGCAACCTTTTGTGAAGCTTGTCATGCGGGGGATGGTCGTGGTGCGCCACCTAAAAATGAACATGAGCCTATAATGGAAGGTTTTGTTCGTGTCTCCATCCCGGGTAAGGGGCCTCATGGTGCTTCTCTTTCTCCTCCTGGTTATGGTTCTCAGCTTAGTGATAAAGCTGTTGCTGGTGTTAAACCTGAGGCTCATGTTCGTGTGAAGTGGATTGAGGCAGAAGCAGGTGTTCTGGCAGGCGGCGAAAAGTATAGTCTTCGTAAGCCTGAGTTTAAAATTACTAATCTAGCCTATGGGCCACTGCCTGATGATACGATGTATGAAATGCGTCTTGGTCCTCAGGTATTTGGTTTGGGGTTGCTTGAAGCGATCAAAGAAGAAGATATGCTGGCTTGGGCAGACCCTGATGACAAAGATGGCGATGGCATTTCCGGGCGCACCAATACTGTATGGGATATGGAGCGCGGTGGAAAGGCGATAGGGCGTTTTGGCTGGAAGGCTAACTCTTTTGATGTGCGTCAGCAGTCAGCAGAAGCCGCCTACTTTGATCTGGGCATGAACAATCAGTTGTTCTTTTATCGTTACGATGACCAGCAGAAAAATCATAAGGCGAGACAAAACTGTGAGCCAGAACAGATTGATTGTCTGCAGGCAGTGCAGAGTGATGACTTTGAAATGACGCCTGCTCAATTGACTGATGTAACCACCTACTTGCAGACTCTAGGGGTTGTTTATCGTCGTGATGTGGACGATCCTGTTGCTCTTAAAGGTGAGGCCTTGTTCGCCGAAGCTGGCTGCATCGCTTGCCACAAAACCCATATCACCACTGGTGAAACAGAAATCACTAGACTGGAAAATCAGCTTATCCATCCCTATACCGATTTGCTCCTCCATGATATGGGGGAAGGTTTGAAAGGTCGCCCAGATTTTGACGCAAGCCGAACTGAGTGGCGCACCCAGCCATTATGGGGTATTGGTAGAATCGAGATGGTTAACGGACATACTAACTTCCTCCACGATGGTCGAGCTAGAAACATTCAGGAGGCGATATTGTGGCATGGTGGTGAAGCAGAGAAGGCTAAGCAGAAGTATAAGCAATATGCAGCGGTTGATCGTGAAGCCATACTGAAATTTTTGAACACACTTTAACTAAACAGGGCACAGTTATTATGACGCTGTGTCCTGAGTCTTCTTGCATTTGCTAATGATATTGATAATAATTATCATTTCCTTTATTTAATGAGTTGTAAATGTAGGAGAGGTCAAAATGACATCGTTGCTAATAATCATTTTTTTTGCTTTAGTAGTTGCCCTTTTTATTGTAAAGAATAAATACAAGGATCAGCGTTTAGTCTATTTGCGCAACCAGAGAAACTTTCCTCTGCAAGAGGCTTGTGACCCTAAAAAAAAGAGCTCTTTGATAACCATCATGCCGCTATTTCACCAAGCCCCTTAGCAAAAGATGAAAGGCTGGCGTGAGGAATCATAATCATTTGCTTAGCTTGATTCTCACAGTGTTTTTTAATTCGATAATATGCATCATGGCTAACACAATCTGTTGGGCAGAGAACCGCATCGGCTTGGGCTAAAATGTTGGCAAGCCTTGCTTTACTGTCTTCTTTCCCTCCATCGTGATAAAGAAATGATCCATTGTGTTGCTCAACTAATGCCTTGAAGAATGAGCATTGGCTTGCTCTACCTCCTACATAGAGAATATTTAAACCTTTCAGATTGCTGAGTGGGCATTCAGGAGTGTCTGATTTATCACAGTTGTTGCTGCAATGATTGTTCAGTAGGCGGCTTAGGGTTGATTCAACTGCCATTAATTCTTCTCTACTTTCATTGGCGGCTTGTTCCAACATTTTATGTCGGTCAGCAGCGACATTGATTTCTAGTTCTAACTCACTGACTCGGTTGTTTGCCAGGTTCGCTCTAGATAGGGTTGTGTATAGTTGGTTGGTTAAGTTGTTGACCTTGAGTTCAAGTTGAGATTGCAGGCCTTCTTTTTCCAGTTCGTCCAGTCTCTTTTTAGCTTTTTCAAGCGCTTGAATTTTTTCTTTTTGTTGGGTGTCGTTTTCTTTTAATTGGTTAATTTCAGCCTCTTTTTTTCTTAGCCTGCAGGCCATTGAGGAGGTACTTTTAGAGTATGCTTCATTTGCAATTTGTTTTTGCTCTTTAAGCTTGCCAAGCACTTTAATGTCTTTGCGGGTTGATGCACCAGATATATGAGATAGCATATGAACTTCTCCCGTGACTCTTTGCAGCATCTCTTCATCAAGGCGAGGGTTTGTTATCAGTGCCCAAAATGCAGCGGCAACATCTCCGCTACCTAGTGAGTCTACCCATAGTTGCTCGAACTCTTCTGATGTTCGGGCCTTAGAGTAGCGTTTAATTTGATGGCAGAATTTCTTATCTAGTAGTTTTTGAATATATCGAATGGGAGGGGTTGCGATTCCAGCTGAGTTCACAAATATGCTATGTAGCTTATAGTCAGTCATATCTCCTTCTACAATTACATGGAATTTCTCTGATATCAGTCTTAACTCTGCTAGAGTGAGGCACGTGCCTATAACGCTGCAATGGAAAGCTTTTTCGAGTTGCCAGAGTTTTTTCCGTGTAGAGTGTCCTGAGCGTATTAATGTAGTGCTGCTATTCGATGGTGAACACATGGACGACCCCTGAGTGATTTATTATGAATTATGTAAATAATAATCATTCTCATTAAAAGTTCAAGTCTTTATATGTTTATGAGTTTTCTACTTAACACTGTTTATTGCTCCAGTGGCGTTCTGGCAAGGCTCCATACAACAATTTCTTTTGCTCCTGCATCCAGCAATAAGGCACTTAAGCACTCAATAGTCGCGCCAGTGGTAATGACATCATCTACTAAGGCAATTATTTCTCCATTAAATACTTTTTTAACCTGAAATGCCTGGCGCAGATTTTTTTGTCGCTCCTTTTTTGTGAGTGTTGTTTGTGAGGGGGTGTCTACTCTTCGTTGCAGGCTTTGATAGTCAATTGGAATGTTTAAATATTTGCTTAAATCGATGCATATGTCTTCTGATTGATTAAAACCCCGTGTATCAAGGCGGTTAATGTGTAAAGGAACAGGAATTAAGAAGTCAGGCTTGATGATACGTTTCTTTTTTATTTCGTTTTCTATTTTAAATGTCAGCATTTTTGCCATTAGCTTCCCGTAATGGCGTTGTTTGTTGTATTTAAAATCACTAATGAGGGTATTGATGGGAAAAGCGTAACTGAATACAGATACACACTGTTTATAACTGGGCTTATTGTTTAGACAGTCGCCACAAGTGTTTGTGTTAGTTAGTGCAAACATTGGTATAGCGCAGGTGCTACATGCTTTAACATTCCACGGTAAATCTGCTTTACAACCTTCACAGATCGGCAGTGCTTTATAAATAGTTTGTTTACATAAATAGCAGTGTTTTTGGCTTAGACTTTCTTTTATTGAGCGTGCTGGGAATGACTTGTTAACCAATTTTGTAATTTTGGTTGACAGCTTCCTTGTCATGTTTATCATGTCCATGAAATTATTGATCCGTGCTCTATTACTTTTTGCTATACAACTGCAGAGGCCAGACTATGACAACTACCACAATTCGCCACGACTGGGATGTTAATGAAGTAGAGGCCTTGCTAGCACTGCCATTTAATGATCTTATCTTTAAGGCTCAAACTATCCATAGAGATAACTTTGACCCTAATGCAGTTCAAGTAAGTACCTTATTGTCTATTAAAACCGGGTCTTGTCCAGAAGATTGTAAATATTGTCCTCAAAGTGCCCACTACAACACAGGCCTAGAGAAAGAAAAACTTCTGGAAATTGAGAAAGTTATTAAAG
>Ga0209707_1000162_pt1 | contig 45192 bp, 37 predicted proteins | sample EN4Hudsemesocosm_FD_184630 | JGI IMG/M metagenome (GOLD analysis project Ga0209707, IMG submission 184630) | Methane-oxidizing microbial communities from mesocosms in the Hudson Canyon - EN4B Hudson Canyon (SPAdes) (version 2) | ecosystem: Environmental > Aquatic > Marine > Cold seeps | place... | reverse complement strand
GATGCTGTTTGGGGTTCACTGCCGTACAGGCAGCTTAGAAAAAAGCCGCCGCAATATTCTCGTTCCCACCGTATTCGGTGGGAATGCATACCATGCTGTGACCATAGGCAGGTATGCATTCCCACGCGGGAGCATGGGAACAAGATGGGCTAGTTTTTTGCTAACCTGTGCTTTGTTAATAGCCATGACGCGGGCGCGTGGGAGAGCTTAGCTATAAATAAGGTACCAGCAGCTTAGAAATATTGGGTATAAAAAAAGCCCCTGACTTAGTCAGAGGCTTTTATGTTTTATATATATTAAAAACTTAAAACAAGGTTTTAATCATCGTTCTGGTCTTCATTTTCGTCATCATCATCAGCAGCATAATTTAGCTGGCTAGATTTAACTTTAAAACCAGAGATCACAACAATGTCGTCAGTTCCGTAATCATCAACTTTTGCACAGTCTGTTTCATCAGTACAGGCATCATCGTTAGAGTGTTGAATTGATAAGACTGCAATTTTTCCATTATAAGTAAACCCAAAACCTGTTGGTTCTGCTGATTGATCTTTTACAGAGAGTACTTTTACACAACCATCAGATTTGATATTGCGGTCAGCTCCATCAGGTAGACAAGCGAAAACATCACCATTTGAATGATCTTCAATCACATATAGATTGCCTGTACGAGGTTGAAAAGCAAGGTTGTCTATTGAGTTAAAATCCATATCGCCTTCGATAAAACGATTAACGATGGGTTGAGCTGCACCTGCTGAGATATTAACATTTAATGGGGTTGCATCAATTCCGCACATGACTTCTCCAAAGTTATGGTTACCTTCACGGCCTGTGTTAGTCCAGCAAAAACGGATGCCTTGGCCTGTATAAACGGGGTCAGCATGTAGATCTTCTGGGCGATAGTATCCTGTCGCACCATTTGCATCTGCATCGTTACGCGCTGATTCTGGATTGACTGAAACCCATTCGCCGCCACCCACTTCACAGCCTTGACCAAAACCTCGGTTTCCACCACTTTTACATTGTACTTGTAGCGCGTAAGTGCTGCCGCTGACTAATGGCGAATCACTTAGGTTGCTAATTAAACCACCTGTATGAGGGGTTTCAGGTACAAATTTAAACAAAGCACCTCCATCACGATTATCACCTGCATCGCCCGGACGTAATTCATCGCCTGCAATAACAACACCGTCAGAAGTCACTGTTAAGCCTTCCCATGACATAGTGGGTAGTGATGCACGTTTAACGACTGTTGTTGAAGTGACACCGCTAGCATCAATAATGCTTCCTGTGGCGCGATTAGTCACTGTATGGTTGCTGGTGTGTAATAAATCAATTAATTCATACGCTTGTCCGTCACCCGCTTCTTCTGTTGCTAATATTGTTCCCCAGGCCGTTGTGCGGATACCATCACAACGGTTCATACCACGAAGTACCGTTTTTACAGCACCTGTCTTGATATTGATTGTTTGTATTGATGGGTTTAATTTGGCAATACCTGTTTCAGGTAATGTGCGACCCAAGTCTTCAGTTCCGCCTTCAATGCAGAATACTAGATGACTAGGTACTTCTTCATTTGGCCAGAATGCAAACATATCCGCTTTATTAGCAGCCTGACGAGTCAGAATTTTTGCTTTGAGTCCTTTTGCAACGGAGACTAAGTCATATGCATTTTGACCATCTTCACGTATGACAGAGCTCGAAGCGGAATCAGTTAAAGGTTTTTTAAAACCAAAATATTTTTCAGATTTAGCGTTAAGTAATTTTTCAACTTTTAAGCCAAAATCATTATCAGCCGATACATTTGCTGAGAAGGCTAGTGAAACAGCCAGGGCTGTCATCGTTGTTTTAAACATTATTTTCTCCAATAGTGAGTATTTACATAAGATGCATGCTCAATACTAAAGGAGGTATATGAAGAATTGATTACAGGGAGATTAAGATTGTATGAAACAGCGCCTCAATGGCTTTAATCCTTTTTTATTGCCAGCGTTAAAATAAAATCGGTTTCAATTTCTAAATTATTGGCGCGCTGAATTTTAGTTTGTATATCTGCTTTTGCTCGCCATGCAAAAGGGGTCATTTGTAATAAAGCCATTCTGTTTATTTGATCAGGCTTGATGGTATAGCTTAATCTTTGCGTATCGATTTGTTCAAAACCTTCTGGTAAATCAACTGTAATGGTATGTTCTTTTACTTCTTTATAGATAAACTGTTTTAATTGCCATAAATGTCTGGGGCCTGGCGTGACAATTAGTAATAGTCCTTCTGGTTTTAATATACGTTTAATTTCCTCATCATTAGAAGGTGCATAAACTCTTAGTAGCAAGTCAAAATAGTTGTCAGCGTAGGGGAGTCGTTTATTACTGGCGACTATAAAGCGAGCATTAGCCTGTTTTTTAGCAGCGGCAAAAATAGCATTTTTGGCGATATCTATACCATGTAAATCCAACGTTTCACTGTTATCACAGTATGCTTCGATTTGCCGGCTGTAATAGCCTTCACCACAGCCCATATCAAGTATATGCATGGGAGATGTTTCAGTTCTATGCTGGTTTATAATTGCTGCGATTGCTTTGGCCATCGGCAAGTAAAATTCAGCTTCAAGAAAATTACGTCGGGAGCGCATCATTGCACGACTGTCACCCGGTTCTTTGGATTTTTTATGCTGTACAGGAAGCAAGTTTAAATAACCTTCTTTTGCCATATCAAAGTGATGTTTTTTTTCACAGTAATAACCTTTTGAAGGCAGGTGCTGTTTTAAAGGTGATTGGCAAATTGGACAGATATAAGGCATGTTATGAATTTGATTGTTAAAACTTAAAAAAAGGATCTGCTTTGTTGTAGAGCGGACTTTAGTCCGCCAATACTTAGTCATTCTACAAAAGGGGAGGGGAATTAAAAAGCTTCTTGATTACCCATAGCTTCAGCCAGTTAAACTAAACCCTGGTCACGTCATGCCAGCAGGGATCACTGGTATCCAGTGTATAGGGATGTACGATCTGAATCATTAGCATATACCTGTTTATATAGTCATCCCATCTCTGGATTCTGGCATCCCTACTAAGATGACGGTTTTTATTGGACTTGCAATAACTAATCGTATTATAACTGATGGCTTTTGATCAGATTAAAGTCTTCTAGAATACTATAAAGACAGGGAATCACAAACAACACTAATAAGGTTGAGGTAGCTATGCCAAAGATTATACTGATCGCCAGTGGAATAAGTATTTGGGCTTGTGGACTTTGCTCAAATAATAGTGGAGTTAACCCTGCGATGGTGGTGAGTGAGGTTAAAAAGACGGCTCTAAAACGTTCATAGCTGGCTTTGGCAGCTGCTGCATGGGGTGTCATGCCTTCTTGAGTATGCTTTTTAACAAATTCTACCAGTAATATTGAATCATTGACGACGATGCCTGCTAGCGATACAAAACCTAATAAAGAGGGCATGGTAATATCCTGGCCCATAATTAAATGCCCCCAGATAACGCCAATCAAGGCTAATGGAATATTTGCCATGACCAATAAAGGTTCGGTGTATGAGCGAAATTGCAGGCTTAATAATATAAAGACACCAGCTAAGCCATATAATAGGCTTCTACGCATAGAACTTCGAGTTAGGTTGCCTTCTTTTACTTCGCCTTCAAAGTTAACGCTGAGTTCGGGGTAACGTACTTTAAATAAGGGTAGATAATTCTTTTGCAAGTCTTGGATAATCGCCTGAGTATTGTTGACTGAAGCATCGATATCACCATAAATTGTTGCAGTCCGTTGTCCATTTATACGCTGGATATGTGAAAAATCCCTTCTGGAGACTATTTCAGCAACATTTGATAACGGAACCGTTTGTCCTGTTTGTGGGTGGATAATAGGGAAATAATCAAAATCAGCCAGTTCATCTCTGGACTCTTCATTTAAAATGACAACCACTTCAAATGTTTCCAGACCGACATTGGTTTCTAATACTTCCATACCTTGGTAAGCAGCTCTTAATTGTGTCGCAATATTATGAGCATCAAGACCAAGGGCATAGGCACCAGGCTTTAAGTGTAAACTGAATTCTGGTTTTCCTGGCCTTAAATCATCCATTAGATTACTGACTCCGGGATATCCACTGAGCCAGTTTTGTATATGGTGTGAGGCTTGTGATATTTGTTTTAAATTCTCCCCTTGTACTCGGATATAGATGGCTCGACCGGCTGGGCCAATAATGGGTTCTTTAATAGAAACAGTCAACGCGGCAGGTATTTCACCGGTTGCTTCACGCCATAAACTGGCAAGGTCAGTAATGGATTGCTGCCGCTGTTCTGAGGATAACAAGTCAGCGCTGACTGTAGCTACATGAGCACCTGTTTCAAATGCATCGGCGTTCATGCCATAGCTTAAGGTGACGGCTAGTACCAGATCTTCATCATATTTGTCTTTATAATTGCTATTTAGCTGATTTAAGCTGTCCGACAGTTTTTTAACTGTGCGTTCTGTTTCGGCTAATGATGTACCCACGGGCATGAGTATTCTGGCTTGTAAAATATCACCTTCTATATCGGGAAATGCGGAAAATTTAACAATGCCAGAAGCTAATAAAGCAATTGATATAAATAAAAAACCAATAACTAAGCCAATAAAGGCATAACGATAGCGGATAAGAGTAGTAACCCAGCCATGTAAGTTTTCATGTAGGCGATTAAAGTGTAAGGTGAACTTTTTTCTAATGACCGATACAGGTTCATCACTAGTTTTTTGTAATGAATGTTGTAAATGATGCGGTAAAATAAAAAATGCTTCAATTAATGAAATACTAATAACCGAGATTAATACCGCAGGAATAGTTCTGAGATTCTGGCCTATATCACCATTTAAAAACAGCAAGCCAGTAAATACGCACAGGGTGGTGATAAAAGAAGACAGCACACCTCTGGCAACTGCTTGAGTCCCTTCAATGGCTGCTTTTGTAGGGGATTTCCCCAAACTGAGTTGATGGCCAATGCTTTCACTGATGACAATGGCATCATCCATTAAAATACCTAATGACAGTAGCAGTGCAACCATGGATAACATGTTGATACTGATGCCCCATTGAGCCAGCAGATAAGCACTAGCCAGAAAGGAGACGGGTAAGCCCATGACTACCCAGAAGGCAAAGCGAGTACCAAAAAACAGCCACATCACTGCAAAAACAAGTGTTAAACCTTGCCAGGCATTACTGATTAATAATTGAATACGACTTTTAACTATACTGGTAAAGTCCTGAGTTAAATAAAAGCCAATTTCTGCGGGCAGGTTTTGGCGTTCTTTGTCGATGAACTGTTGAACGACTTCTAAAATTCTTAAACTATCATCTCGTGAATTTTTTCTTATTTTTAAAAATGCTGCGGGTTTACCGTCATAAACAATATTGTCCGATGTTTCATCAAATTGATCGACAATTGTTGCAATATCCCCTAATTTAATTTCAGCACCTTGTTCACTGGTTAATACAATTAGCTCTGCTAATTGTTCTGGTGAGCGGGCTTCATCGTTGAATCTGATTTGATAATCCCGGGACTGAGTGTTAATTTCACCAGCAGGTAAGTCTAGGTTTTGTTTGCCTATTATGCTGGCTATATCCGCAATACTTAAGCCGTATTGGCGTAAATTTTCTTGTGAAACCTGGATTTGAAACTGGCGTTTGGAAAAACCTTCTATTTCGACTAATGGAATACCCGGCTCAAGCAACATTTTTGCTTTAATTTTTTCTGCCAGGTCTTTTAATTCCTGGTGTTTAATATTGGCCGTTAAAGCCACAGTGATTACATCTTGAGTACGTCCCACTTCAGTAATAACAGGTTCTTCTGAATCAACAGGAAAGCTGTCAATTTCATCAATTGCACTATTAATATCATCGATAAAGGTACTGAAATCACCTGTCTCGAACATTTTAATGACAGAGACCGAATACGAATCATGTGCCTGACAGCTCACTTCTTCAGTAAAGCTTATGCCTTCAATGGCATCTTCAAGCGGTAAGCAAATTTTTTCTTCTATATCGTTGGGGGTAGCACCTGGATAGACGATTTTTACCTCAACTTCATAACGCTTGATCTCGGGTAAGGTTTCTCGTTTAATGCTGGGCAGCGTGATAAAACCGATAAACATTAATAGCAGCATTAATAAATTAGCTGCAGTGGGGTGTAGTGTGAAAAAACGAATCATTAGTTTTTCACCCGTTGTTTTACCCAGTTTTCAATTTGCTGTTCAGCTCTATTATCCACTGTCGTGTTGATAGACATATCTTCAATGGCGGGAAATAAATCTGAGACAATAATGTGTTCACCAACGCTTAAGCCTTCCTCAAATAAAGCCATGCTTCCTTGTAGCAACGTGGGTTTAAGGATTCTACGTTCAAGTTTATTGCTTGTGTTGGCAATATATAGCTCGCCTTCATGCAAGGCATCACGGGGAATAATAAAGAAGTTTTTAGCCTTGCCATTGATCGTCACTTCGGTGTACATGCCTTCTAGTAACGGGGGTTTAAATCCTGGGACTATTTGTGTGTTAGGTTTGTCGACACTAACAAATACGCCTAAAGTACGTGTTTTTGGGTCCAGACTACTGCTAATCCGTTCTACTTTTGCTTGCCAGTGCGTATTAATGTTTTCACTGAGTTTGACTTCAGCTGTTAAGCCTAAATTAGTGAATAAATTACTGGAAAAGCCACTTTGAAAAGCTTCTCTGATTAAGTCCTGATCCATTCTAAAGCCTTTCGCCAGAGTACGAAATTTCTGTAATGGGAATTGTGCATTAATTAAAATTTTATCAGTCGTTTGGGCACTAAATAATGGACTTCCTTGACTAATATACTGATTGTTTTCGACATTAAGTTTTGATACTCTGGCATTAAAGGGCAGGGTGACAGTGGTTCTGTCCAGGTTGCGTTGCTGGCTTGAGGTGGCTGCTTTGGTATTTGAAAGATTAGCTTCAAGGCTGCGAAGTTGTTGCGGTAAGGTTTTTAGTCGGCTATTAAGGTTTTGAACTTCTTGTTGTAGCTTTAAAACATCTGAGTGTTTAGCATCAGCACTGGACTGAGAAACCAAATGTGTCTTTAATAATTGTTTTATGCGATTGTAATCGGTTTTAGCCAACTCCAGTTTGGCAGTAGCAAGTTTGAGTTCTATTCGGGTGTTTTTAATGTTGACTTTGGTTTCATTAATCTTGGCTTTGTTGAACTCAGAACTGGCCTGAGCCTGTTTTAAAGAAGACTGAAAATCATCTGCTTCTATACGAATAACTACGGTATCTTTAGGGAAAACAGCACCATCTTTTAACTCTGGGTGCAGGTAGATAATTTTTCCTGACACTTCTGATTTAGCTTCAAACTGTATGTCTGGTTTAACAACACCAAAGCCTTTAATTGCAGGTTGAACAGAATATTGCTTAACTTTAATAATATTGACAGCACTAATAAAGCCTTCTTTAGCTTCATGTTGCATGGGTTTTCTACTTTTTATTACAATAATAGCTAATATCAAACAGCTGATAAGCACAATGGGAAGTGCCTTGCGTTGGGAAAACCATACATAACTCATTTATTAACCCTTTTTGTGATAGTGTAGTTATTATCTGACTAGTTTTACTTGGAAACCGACACAATATTAAACATGAATTCAGACAATATTAGATTTACCTTATATTTTATACTAAGTCTGCTCTTTGTGGGGGGATTTACTGCTTGCACTTTGCAGACTGAGCCATCACATATTGACGTTTTACGTGTTTCTGTACAACCACATCGTGACACAGAAAGGTTAAAGGATTTTTATCAGCCACTCATGAGGTATTTGGAACAAGAACTTAATGTTAAAGTGCAATGGGTTTCAGTTGCCGATTATCAGCAGCAATTGGATCAATTTCATAACGGTGAGGTTGATCTAACATTGTTTGGTGGATATGCCTTTATTAAGGCACTTGAAAAAGATAAAGCTGATCCTTTAGTGATGCGTGATATTGATTTTCGATTTACCAGTTATTTTTTAGTAGCAAATAATAATATAGCCTCCAAAGTGTCAGAGTTGAAAGGACAAAGTTTTAGTTTTGGTTCAAAGTTATCAACATCAGGCCATATCATGCCGCGTTTCTTTTTATCTACCCAAGGCATTGTTCCTGAGACTTTTTTCTCCGAAGTCTTATATTCAAATGCTCATGATACAACGTTTCAATTAGTGCAGGATGGTATAGTTGATGTCGGTGTAGCCAATTCTGTACTAATAGATCAACTATTAAAAGAAACAAAAACAGGCAGGAATAACGTTAAAATTTTATCGGAAACGCCACCCTATCCAAATTATGTCTGGGCAGCTAGAAATGGACTACCTGAAACATTAAAAACTAATATTATTGAAGCATTTATTAAACTGTCTATAGACGATAAAGAAGATAGCAAGTTATTGCAGAAAATGGGAGTAAACCATTATTTTCCAGCAAATAGTGATGATTTTGAGCCTATTAGAAAAATATCACACCAACTTGATATGTTAAAAACATGATAAATAAGCCTATAAAAACCATGGCTTTAAATAGATTGCCTTTCTATATAAGCAGTTTAATTATTATTAGTGGGGTTCTGGCAACTATTTTTGTTTTTGTTATTTATCAGCAATGGAATTTCATTAATAAAAATGAACAGTTACTTTCTAAATATCATTTGCCTAGTGTCTCTACCAGTTATCAATTACAAAGTGAACTGAGCGATTTAGGCTCTCGTGTACCCAAGGATATTTCAAGTTTGTATATGGCTCAAATGATGAGTGAATACAATGTTGATATGAAAACACAAATTCAATTTTCTTATAAAAGGAAAATTATTAGAGAATTATTATTACGGATTGAACTCATTCAAAGACAATACAATGTTGCTGTATTTTTATCTCCATTTAAGCGGCTTGAGGCTTCAATTAATATTCTCTTAGAAACTTTAAAATTCAATGAAACTGCATTAAGAATTGAGTCAGCTGCAATCAACCTGGATCTAAAACAAGCTAAAATTATTGTTGAGCAATATAGACGGCTGCATGAACGAGGTGAAAAACATGTGGCTGAGGTTGTTAAAGAGGCTTATCAAAACCTGGTATGGAGTGCCTCAATTTTAGGGGTGACTTTATTGTTGATGTGGAGTGCTTTAATTATAAGGTCTTCATCTGTTATTCGCTATGCTATTTTAAAGCAACAGAAATCTGAACAGAAAATCACTGAAAGTCAGCAACTATTAGAAGCTATTTTAAATCACGCCACAGCCTGTATTTATTTAAAAGATCTTGAAGGGAAATATCTTTTTATTAATCGACAATTTGAATCATTATTTCATGTTAAGAATCAGGATATTATCGGGAAAACAGATTTTGTTGTTCATCCACAGGATATCGCTAAAAAATTAAGACAAAATGATAAAGAGATTTTAGAAGAGCTAGAAAACATTGATTATGAAGAACAAGTGATGCAAGACGATGGTTTGCATACTTATATTTCGACTAAGTTTCCATTATTTGATCAAAAGGGACAGGTGTATGGTATTTGTGGCATGTCTACTGATATTAGTAAGCGAAAAGAAATTGAACTGAATTTAAAAAAACTCAGTCTTGCTGTTGAACAAAGCCCGAATTTGGTTGTAATTACCAATACACAAGGCATCATCGAATATGTTAATCATAAAATCACTGAATTAACTGGATATATACCTGAAGAGGTGATCGGTAAATTACCTAGTATTTTTAGATCTGACAATACATCTGATTCTGTTCATAGAGAGCTTTGGGCGACAATTACATCAGGTCAAGAGTGGCGTGGCGTGATGCAGAATCAGAAAAAGAATGGCGAAATTTATTGGGCGCAAGAATCTATTGCCCCTGTTAAGGATAATAATGATGTTATCACTCATTATGTCGCTATTCAGGAGGATGTTACTACGGCAAGAGCTTTATCTGAAAAACTGTCTTTTCAGGCTGAGCATGATCCATTAACGGGATTAATCAATCGTCAAGCATTTGAGCAACGTCTTGAGAGGGTTGTTGAAACAGCAAAATCGAATGATTCTGAACATGCGCTTTGTTATCTGGATTTAGACCAGTTTAAGATTGTTAATGATAGTTGTAGTCATGCTGCAGGTGATGAGCTATTACGGCAATTAAGTAAGGAGTTTTCTCAGACTATTCGCTACAGAGATACATTAGGTCGTCTGGGTGGGGATGAATTTGCCGTATTAATGGAACATTGTTCCTTGCAACAGGCACAGAGAACAGCCGAAAAAATTCTTGATACTGTCGCTCAGTTCCAGTTTGGCTGGGAAAATAAAAGCTTTAGAATTGGTGTGAGTATTGGTTTGGTTCCAATCACAAGGCATAGTGCAGGAATTGGCGATTTATTAAAACAGGCTGATATTGCCTGTTATGCAGCTAAAGATGCAGGGCGTAATAGAATTCATGTTTTTCATCAGCATGATGATGAATATATACAGCAGCATCATGGAGAAATGGATTGGGTCAGTAAAATTAATAAGGCCTTAGAGCAAGACCGTTTTATTCTTTATGCACAAGCAATTGCCCCACTACGTACTGGTTTAGAGCCGCACTATGAAATTTTAATCAGGATGCTGGACGATAATGATGAAATTATTAACCCTGGAGCCTTTTTACCAACGGTTGAACGGTATCATTTATCGCAAAAAATTGATCGCTGGGTTGTTCATAACACCTTTAACTGGATAAAAGATAACCCTGATAGATACCAAAAAAATACCGTTTTTTCTGTCAATTTATCTGGACAGAATCTCGGAGATGAATTGCTATTGAAGTTTATTTATGACGAATTTAACACAACGGGTATTAGTTATAAAAATATCTGTTTTGAAATTACTGAAACGGCGGCAATTTTAAATCTATCTGCAGCCTCAGATTTTATTGAAAGTTTGAAAAATGCAGGGTGTAAATTCTCTATTGATGACTTTGGTAGTGGATTGTCATCATTTGATTATCTTAAAAAGCTACCTGTCGATTATTTAAAAATTGATGGTATTTTTGTTAAGGATATTATTGATGATCCAGTTGATTTAGCCTTGGTTAAATCGATTAATGATATAGGTCATGTGATGGGGAAACAAACAATAGCAGAATTTGTAGAAAACCAGGAAATCCTGGATGAATTAAATAAAATCGGTGTGGATTTTGCTCAGGGCTATCATTTAGACAAACCAAAGCCTTTATCTGAATTGAAGTTGAATTTATAGATTACTTTCCTTTCCTTTGACTGGTGGTGTGTATCGGTTATCCAGTGTTCTATCGATTTTTACAGTAAGACTTTCAACTGTTTTTTTGGTAAGTTTTATATTAGGGCCTTTGGCTTCAGAAATATAATTCCCAATTAATTTAGCATCTTTAACCCTAACTAGATGTCCCATCATATAAGCAAATAAAAAACTGGGTTTATGCAGTCTGCCAACAAGCACATAATCGGTATTAAACTGTTTACCTAAGCGTGCAGCGGTATCATGATGATCAAATAAATAGCCAACTCCAGCATCGGCAGATTGCTGACTATCACTATCTATTTTAATAATTTTGTAGCCCGCTGTTTTTAGCTCAGTCTCAAGTAAAGGTTTGATTGATGCCGTGCGTTTAATTTCAGACGCTATCCTAGGCGCCAGCGTCAGATCTTTTAGTTCAAAGTCGAGTATAGCTATTTTGGTTTCTGCAAATAGGCTATGGCTAAAAGTGCATAGTAAGATTAACTTGATTAGGCTATTGTGATTCCACATGTTATTGCACTAAGTTTAATTGAGATAAGGGCAGTATACCTGAACAGTAAGAATTTATTCGATGCCAGAAAATGTTTATAGATAAGCCATAGATTTAAGAAAAGACAATCATTTTATAATGACAACCATAAAATTGAGGCTTGCAAGTGGCTGTATTGATATGCAGAAGTTTGTTGGTAGCTATTATCAAACCCTCCAAATAAGGGAGGGCTAATAAGATTAGTTTTTAAGTGAGCATCTAGCTAATCAGGTTGCAGTGCTAACCTTTTCCAGGGAGCATTCCTACCGATCCAGGTTTAATGCGTTTACAGGTGACGATAACGTCTTTCATGAAACACTCTTGAAGCGCTTTATTATCAGAGCATTCATTGCAGGTCACATTGCCATTATTTTTAACTTCTTCAACTCCCCAGCCGTAGCCTTGTGTTCGACAGAACTTTTTGGCATATCTTTTAAGTTTATAGGGTTTTTCAGCCGTTAAAATTGCTTTAGCGGGTAATTCACATTTGATTGAAGGCAGTGTATTTGCCATTAAGTCACGGTAAATATATTCAGTTGATAGTGATGGGCTAGAAAAAAAAGCTAAGGCGAGGGTTATTCCTATCAAGTTTAGTCTCATTGGTTTTCTCCATTTTAATTATTTTTATATGTGAATGGATTAAGAAAATAATCTCTTAGTTAGTTTAAAACACGAATGTTCATCAAGCGGTTTTCTTCATCCAATTGGTCTTTAATTGGCGCAAACTTATCATTTTCACTGCTCTTAACAGCAAGTAAAGCACCTATTGAAATAGCAGCAAATAGAACGACATAGAGGATGAAGTAATCCTTTTCTTTTGTTTCTTCAGACATGATGTCACCTCTTTGATAATTTAATTCTTCAGACATGTTGTTACCTCTTTGGTAAATGATTTCTTGCTCATGGGCAAGTCGTTATTTTTTATTGGTGTCGAGTCAAAACTATAAGCAAAGATATGAGATGTGTCAAATAAAATATCGAATCGATATTTTATTTGAGCAATTTTATTGCTTATTGATTGGATGGTTTTCTGGTTTTGAAAGATTGTTAATTTAAATCAAAATCTTAACTATAAAGGCTTGTAGGGATAAGTAACGAGTTTTATTGTCAATGTTTAGAAAAATAAAGTATCGAATCGAAACAAAGAGGTTGACAGATAAAGTTTATAGTTTTAAGTTGCATCCGCAATGTAGTATTGATTCGCCATTTGATTTGGAGTAAGTGCTTTATTTATTGAAAAAGTAGTTTAGGTGAACTTATTATGAGAAATTATTTATTGCAATGAAACTACGTCGCCACTCGTAGTGATGAGTTATAGTACGGGGTTATTAGATTGCGATATGTTCTTGGCAGATTTTTGTACTATCATTTTCACTAAGGTTTTCCTGAGTCAGGTCGCAGAAAAAGCCTGATGGTTTTTTACTAAAGTTTCTACAGCTATGACAGATACCGAAAGAAAATGAATGATTAGCTTTTTGTAAAGCAGTTAGAGCTTTAACAAAAACATCTTCATTTTCTGTGATTGATAAATCCATTTCTAATTCTAAAAATGCCTTTTTAAACAATTCGGTTGGTTGTACTTTGTTTAAGGTTCTAAATCCCTTATCAAGTAGTTTTATATGATAAACGCGTTTATCAGCAACATCTTGGGATTTTATAATAAATTCATTTTTCTCAAGAATAAGCAGAGTTTGAGAAATGGTGCCTCGGGTAATGCCTAAATAATTGGCAATAGCCGCTGGAGTATTACTGTATTTATTACAAGAGGATAGATATTCTATGACTTGGAAATGAACCATTTGTAATTTCAATTCAGTGCATTTTTTACGTTCTTCTGAGCGAATAAGTGCTGCCATGTATTCAATCAAATCAAACACTGTGGGTTGTTTCATTATCTGAAACCTGTTTTCTTGAGTCGTGGTGAATGAAGTTGACTGAGATGCTTTTTGTAAAGCATGAAGCACGTCTTTAAAAATTTTTTTGGGAATTGGCTTTAAAGTCGTTTGCTTAAGTAGCAAGGTGGCATTTTTAAATAGTTTTGTCCTACGCGCTTTTTTTAAAATAGCCAGGCCTGGGGGCAGTAACTGGACATGAATAATACGTTTATCCGTTTGGTCTTTGTTTTTTTCAATATAGCCCTTTTTTTCAAGAACAATCAGTGACTGCGACACGGTTCCCCTTGTCATACCAAAATAAGAAGCTGTGGCAGCAGGGGTGTCGGTATATTGGTTTGAATGTGATAAATAATCCAATACTTCAAAATGAACCAGCTGTAGCCTGAGTTCAGCACATATTTTGTGCTTGTCGGCACGGATTAATGCAGACATACATTGAATATATTCAAACAGGTCTGTTTGTTTCATAACTTTTTATTAGCTTGGAAAATTTAGCAATAGGGGCTCAATTAAGTTGACATAAGGGCTACTAACTTATAATGTAATAGCGAGTCGAAATTTATTTTAAATGACTTTTTTATTTTCTCAAAATAATGGATATTCAAAGGGTCTTCGTTAGATATTGTATCATGGACCTTAATAAATCTAACGTTAAGGATATTAGACTTTAGCCAGTGGCTCGCCACTGGTTTTTTTTAGTTAATTTTTAATGAAATCGGCCAGCAAGCTTTTGCCGAAAAACAATATAAAAAAATAGCTACGATTTAATAGGTATATCGATAATGTTTTTTGTCTCATAAAAGGTTATCATTTGTAAATCATTCAAGGGGCAGAAAGGAACCATCAATGAAAAAAACTATAATAAAAATCAATAAAACACTATTAGCAGCTAGCACTAGCTTGTTGTTATTAGCAGGTAACGTATACGCCAGTTCAGACATGCATCAATTATATGAGGATAATTGTGCCAGTTGTCATGGTTCTGATCATGGGGGCTATTTGGCACCTGCAATCAATGCTGATACCTTAAAAGGACGGAGTCCTACTGCTTTACGTACACTTATTATGACAGGCAGTTTTGAGACTTTAATGCCTCCATTCTATGGTCGACTAAAGGATGCTGATATTCGAGAGATGGTTAAGCATTTGCAAGCAACACCTAAACAAAGTAACCCACCCTGGACAATTAAAGATATGAAAAAATCTTTGAAAGTCTATGTTAAAGATGAAAGTACATTACCATCTAAACCGACTTATCAAATTGACAGCATGGATGATTTGATTGGCGTGGCTGCTCGTGGAAAATATGGTCGAGGTAAAGGTTCTAAGGCCATTTTCATTAATAGCAAAACGCATAAAATAGTCGGTGAAATTGAAACGGGGACTGCGGCTCATATTATTGACTTTGACCCGGCTAATTCGCGTTGGGCTTATGTGAAAACTGATACAGCAGAAATATTTAAAGTTGATTTGTACTCAATGAAAGCTGTACGTAGTATTAAAACAGGTTTTAATGGACCTGCATTAGGTGTGTCAAGAGATGGTAAATATATAATGGCAGGCTCCTTTGTACCGCATAATGCTGTTATTTTAAATTCTGATCTAGAGCCACTTAAACTACTAGAACTTGAAGGTGTAGACCCTGATGGCAAAATGGTCAGTTCAGATTCAGGCATGATTATTGGTACACCGTTTGCCGATATTTTTGCGATTGCTTTGGAAAATGCAGGGCAGGTTTGGGTTGTTGATTTGAAAGAAGGTTTTCCTATCACCAAAATCAAAAATGTAGGTCGTCATTTGCATGATGCTTTTTTAACGCATAAAGGCCAAAAGTTAATGGTGGCTTCTTATGATGATAGTGTCGTTATAGCCATTGATTTAAAAACCCGTAAAATCATCAAAAAACTTAAAGCAGGTTGTGTACCTCATGTAGGTGGCGGTGCAGCTGTTAAAGTGAATGGACGCACATTGGGTTTTGGTACTAATTTTGGAACTTGTGATAACAATACGGTTGTCAGTGTTTGGGATTTAGACAAAATGGAAGTGGTTAAACAAATTCCTGTTTCTGGTGGTACTGAGTCGCCTGCTGCTCATGCTAATGCGCCTTATGTTGCGGTTGATATTATTACTAAAGACAGACGTGCACGTACGATTCAATTGATTGATAAAAAATCATTAGAAGTCGTTAAAACGCTTGATGTTGGTGGACATGCATATTTCCCTGAATACAGTGCCGATGGTAAATTTCTTTATGTCAGTGCTGGCTATGCAGGTGATGAAGTCGTTGTTTATGACTCTCATTCATTAAAGAAAGTGGCTTCAGTACAAATGGAAAGTCCTGCAGGTATTTTCTCTAGAGGCCGTGTTAAATATATGACGCGTGGTTTATCACCTGATGAAATGGAGTAAGACGATGAAGTTATTACTTGTTTTGTGTGTGATGTTTAGTTCATTTACGGCTCAGGCTGCCAGTATTTATGCGGGTAAATCAAAAGCCGCTGCTGTTTGTTCTCAATGCCATGGTGTTAGAGCGACTAGTTCTGACGCCCCATTTCCACCGCTTGCTGGTCGAGATGAGGAATACCTTAAAATGGCTTTAAAGCAATATAGGGATAAGACACGCGTTTCGGATGTGATGAATAATATTGCTGGATCTCTGTCAGATAGAGATATTAATAATATTGCTAGTTACTACAGTCGTCAGAAAGCTAAATGAAGTATTTAATTGTTGCACTGGTTTTTTTTTCCAGTGCAATAACTGCTGAGCCGGATCAACAAAGGCAACAAGAATTACGAAATATGCTGGCGCATGATTGTGGTTCTTGTCATGGCTTAACCCTTAAAGGTGGACTAGGTCCCTCTTTATTAGTTGATGCATTAGAAAATAAACCTGATGCGTTTCTTGTACATACTATATTACAAGGGCGTAAAGGCACAGCAATGCCACCCTGGAAACCCTTTATGACGGAACAGGAAGCTCTTTGGCTGGTTCAAAAACTTCTTAAATCACCAAAACTGTAGGGTAGGCAATACCCTTACTTATCAAAAATCTTTCAAAATATGTTCAAACTAAGACTTTTAGCAATATTAGCCCTATTAATTAGTCATAACGCTCAGGCTGAATTACGTGCAACAGGGGATTTAGGCCTTGTTATAGAACGTGCAAAAGGAAGTGCGTTAATTATTAATACAACGGAATACACTACACTCGCTAAAATAGAATCCCTAGGTGATTTATCACATGCCTCTGTGGTATTTTCTCGTGATCAACGATTTGCCTTTGTTTTTGGAAGAGATGGTGGTTTAAGCAAAATAGATTTGTTACAAGATAAAATTGCAAAACGTATTATTCAAGCGGGAAATAGTATTGGTGGAGCAATTTCACAAGATGGGCAATATATTGCTGTTTCTAATTACAAGCCAGGTGGCGTTAAAGTCTTTTCAACTGAGACTTTAGAATTAGTCGCTGATATTGCTGCCGAATATGGCGATAAGCAACTTTCTAAAGTGGTTGGTTTAGTTGATGCACCTAATCATCAGTTTGTATTTAGTTTATTTGATGCAGGGGAAATTTGGTCAGTTAATATCAAGAATCCAAAAAAACCAGTTATTACAAAATATAAAGAGATAGGCAAGCAGCCTTATGATGCTTTGTTAACTCCGGATGGTCGATATTATATTGCTGGCTTATTTGGTGAGCGAGGATTAGCTTTACTGGATTTATGGAATCCTGAATTAGGTGTTAAACGCATATTACCTGATTATGGTAAAGACGATGAAAAGTTACCTGTCTATAAAATGCCCCATCTGGAAGGTTGGGCTGTCGCAGGCGATTTTATGTTGATACCTGCTGTGGGTCAGCATGAGGTTTTAGTTATTGATAAGCGTCAGTGGACATTAGTTAAGCGTATTCCAGTGGTTGGTCAACCTGTATTTGTGATGGCTAGACCCGATGCTAGACAGGTCTGGGTGAATTTTGCATTTCCAGATAATCAAAATTTGCAAATCATCGATACCAAAAATCTGGCTGTCGTTAACTCGTTAACACCTGGAAAGGCCGTATTACATATGGAATTTACCCCACGAGGTGAACATGTCTGGGTTTCTGTGCGGGATGACAATCAACTGGTTGTTTATGACACTGAAACTTTTAAGGAATTAAAACGATTACCTGCTGAAAAACCCAGTGGAATATTTTTTAGCGCACGCGCGCACAAAATGGGTTTGTAATGTTAAGTCCATTGCATAAACAATTGCTTAATGATTATCAGCAAGATCTTCCCTTATCAGCGACACCTTATCAGGATATAGCTCATTCCCTTGGTATTAGTGAAGAGGATGTGTTGTCGGTTTTTAAGGATTTACAGGATAAGCAGTTTATTGCCCGTATCGGCTCAGTCATATCTCCCAATCAAGTGGGAGTCAGTTCATTAATGGCCATGACCATACCTTCCAAACAATTACACCGGGTTGCTGAGATAGTTAATCAATACCCCGAGGTGAATCATAATTATGAAAGAGAGAACCGATTCAATTTATGGTTTGTGTTAATCGCCAAGGATAAAACACATTTACAATCTGTGATTGCAGATATTGAATTACAAACAGGCTTTAATGCTTTGTATTTGCCTTTGTTAGCCGATTATTTTATTAATTTAGGCTTTGAGATTGAGTTTGATGATTGATGCCATTGATCGTCAGTTAATTGAACTGTTACAACAAGGCTTACCCCTTGTTTCCAGGCCTTATGCAGTGATTGGGGCAACACTCAATTTGAGTGAAAATGAGGTTCTTCAGCGTTTATCTGTTTTAAAAGAAATGGGTGTAATTAAGCGTCTGGGCGTAATAGTTAACCACCGACGTTTAGGTTATAAAGCCAATGCTATGGTGGTGTTTGACATAGCTGATTCTTTAGTTGAGCAAATAGGTGGACATGTGAGTCAATTTAGTTTTGTCAACTTGTGTTATCAACGTCCGCGTCAAGGCGAACAGTGGCCATACAATTTGTATTGTATGATTCACGGTAAAAACAGAGAAAAAGTATTGCAGCAATTAGCTCATTTAATTGAATCTTGTGGATTGCGGCAATATCATCATGAGGTGTTGTTTAGTAAGCAATGTTTTAAACAACGTGGAGCTCTTTACCAAGCTTTGCCAGAGCAGGAAAAAGTGTAGCGATGGATGAAGTTGATAAACAAATTATTAATCATCTGCAGGGCGGCTTTCCTGTTTGTGACTCTCCCTATCAAGTGGTCGCGGATCAATTAGGTTTAACTGAAACAGGTTTGATCTCAAGGATTAAGGCTTTGTTAGAAAGCGGAGTGTTATCGCGTTTTGGGCCGTTGTATCATGCCGAACAAATGGGGGGTGCATTAACACTGGCGGCAGTTAAAACACCAGAAGCAGAATTTGATCAAGTGGCTGAAATTATCAATGCCTTTCCAGAAGTTGCCCATAATTATCAGCGCAATCATGAGTTAAATATGTGGTTTGTGATTGCGACCGATGTACCTGAACGGTTAACTGAGGTGATTCAGGAAATTGAACAGCAAACAGGATTGTCTGTCTACAATATGCCAAAAATTAATGAGTATTTTGTGGGGTTAAATTTAAAGGCGTAGAGACGTAGCATGCTACGTCTCTACCAGATAGTGAACCAACAATAAATTAAACAATGTCCGCTATTTCTCAAATGGAAAATTTAATATCAAGCATTATTCGTAATGAAGAATAATTATGTCTAATATAACAATATATTATGGATAATCCGCAAAGCTGGAAAGATGATGTCTTTTATGCGCAGGATTAACAATTGTAGAGACGTAGCATGCTACGTCTCTACAGGGATGTGAATATGCAGACATTTAAAAATAAATATCGAACTAAAACTCTACGAATACAATCCTGGGATTATCGCTGGAATGGTGTTTATTTTATTACTATTTGTACTAAGGGTAAGGCTCATTATTTTGGAGAAATAAATGATGATGAAATGTATTTATCCCCTGTAGGTGTAATAGCAGATGTTTTATGGCATGAGATTAAGCATCATACCCAAAATGTTGAATTAGATGTATTTGTAGTCATGCCAAATCATATTCATGGTATTTTGATGATCAATAATTCCGTAGAGACGTTGCATGCAACGTCTCTACCAAAAACGCCGAAAACAATGTCCGATATTTCTCCAAAGGCTAATTCAATATCAAGCATTATTAGATCCTATAAATCAGCCGTCACAAAACATGCGCATCGATTAGGTTACGAATTTGAATGGCAAGCACGGTTTTATGATCACATTATTCGTAATGAAGCATCATTAAATCAAATACAGCAATATGTCATAAATAACCCAAAAAGCTGGAAAGATGATAAGTTTTATTTTAATGATTAGGCATCCATGTAGGGACGTAGCATGCTACGTCCCTACGGAATTACAAAAATATGATTGAATTAGACCACCAAATTATTAAAGCGACACAAGCAGGTTTACCATTAACCCCACAACCCTACCAAACTATTGCTGATAAATTAGGTGTAAGCGTCGAGTTAGTTATGCAAAGGCTTATTGCTATGCAAGAGACGGGGATTATTAGACGGATAGGCGTTGTCCCTAATCATTATCGCTTAGGTTATAAATTCAACGGTATGACGGTCTGGAATATTGCAGATGAACACATTGATCACTTGGGAAAACAAGTGGGTGCATTAGATTTTGTTAGCCACTGCTATCACCGACCCAGACATGAACCCGAATGGATGTTTAATTTGTTTGCCATGGTACATGGTAAAACTGAAGCAGATGTAAAGCAGCAAATCCAAATAATCGCTGAATTACTGGGCGAGTATAATCTAGGACAAGATGTGTTATATAGCACTCGAATTTTAAAGAAAACCGGTTTAAGGGTAAGGAGTCAACGTGTTTAGATTAAGCCAGTATATGCGGGAAGTCGTACATCCAACACCTATAAAGCCATCCCGTAAACCTTCGGGTCCTGTGGTTATCTGGAATATAATTCGGCGCTGTAATTTAACCTGTAAACATTGCTATACCACTTCAGCAGATATTGATTTCCCAGGGGAACTGAGTACGGCTGAAATTTACACCGTGATGGATGACTTAAAAAACTTTAAAGTCCCTGTGTTGATCTTGTCTGGTGGAGAGCCGTTATTACATCCGGACATTTTTGATATTTCTCGTCGTGCAAAATCCATGGGATTTTATCTGGCCTTATCTAGCAATGGCACACTGATTACTCAAGATAATATTCAACAAATTGCGGATATTAATTATCAATATGTCGGGGTTAGTCTTGATGGAATAGGACAGACTCATGACAAATTCAGGCAAAAAACAGGTTCATTTGCAGATTCTGTCAAGGGAATTGGCTTATGTAGGGATCATGCAATAAAGGCAGGTATTCGTTATACCTTAACCAAGGATAATGTTGCTGATTTTCCTGCCATGTTGCAATTAATGGATGATGAAGATATCGATAAGTTTTATCTATCACACCTGAATTATGGTGGTCGAGGTAATAAAAATCGTAATGTTGATGCTGAATTTAAAATGACACGGGATGTGATGGATCAGCTATTTGAACAATGCCTGCAATGGGAAGTACAGGGTGCAGATCGGGAGATAGTCACTGGCAATAATGATGCTGATGCCGTTTATTTCTTACACTGGGTCAAGAAAAATCATCCTGAAAGGGTTGAGCACATCAAAGCTAAACTTGAACAGTGGGGAGGGAATGCTTCGGGTGTTAATGTTGCAAATATCGATAATTTAGGGAATGTGCACCCTGATACTTTCTGGTGGAATCATAATCTAGGTAATGTAAAAAATAGAAATTTCTCTGAAATTTGGCAGGATACAAGTGATCCATTGATGGCTGGGCTTAAACAAAGCCCCAGGCCCCTGGAAGGGCGCTGTGGTCAATGTCACTATCAAACAATATGTAATGGAAATACTCGAGTAAGAGCGCAACAAATTTATAACAATCCGTGGGCTGAAGATCCTGGGTGCTATCTTAATCAGAGTGAAATTGAAGAAGATGCTGTTATTTAGTGAATATTTTGAAACTGCAATGTTGGCGACAGCATTCCTGCTGTCAACCGTCTTGGGAAACAGAATGGAAATAACTTTAAAGAATTGTAACCTACTGTTTGTTAATAGCATATGAAACAATTTATATTTTGTTTGCAGTACAGAGATATTTTGGTCTATTTGGAGTGGTCAAAAACAACACAATTTCGGCCCGTTTCTTTTGCCTGATAAAGGGCATGATCTGCAGCATTCATAAAATTTGATAATAGCTGGTCTGCTGTTGGTATAACGGTGGCAAACCCTAGGCTGATAGTCACCACATCTGAAACTTTGGATTTGGTATGTGGAATTGCTAACTGCTCAACGGTATACCGTAACTTTTCGGCAATATATTCGACTCCTTCTTGTTCAGATGTAGCAAGAATACAAACAAATTCTTCTCCTCCATATCGAGCCAGCAAGTCTGTAGACCGGGAAATTACTTTTTGCATTTCTTGAGCTACTTTTCTTAGACAATCATCCCCACCTGCATGACCATAATGATCGTTATAAAGTTTAAAATAATCAATATCGATCATAATGATGCTCAACGGTTCAGATTCTCGTTGTTTAGTACGCCATGACTGTAGTAGAAACTCTTCAAATCGACGTCGATTTGCGATCGTTGTCAGTGTATCAACTGTTGCTTGTTGTTTTAATAAATCTCGAGTATGTTTCAATTCTAAATGATTACTTACTCGAGATTTTACTATCGCGGCTTTAACAGGTTTAGATATGTAATCAATTGCGCCACAGTTCAAGCCTTTTTCTTCATCATCATGATCATCTAAAGAACTGATGAAAATAATGGGAATATCTTGTGTTGCAGGGTTTGCTTTTAATATCTGGCAGGTCTGATGCCCGGTTTGTCCTGGCATCAGTACATCTAACAGTATAATGTCAGGTTTATATTGTTGCGCCAGTTCGACTGACTTTTGCCCATTTAATGCAAACAATACTTCATAGTCTGATTCCAGTATAGCGATCAGTAATTTCACATTTAGCGGATCATCATCTACAATCAGAATAACGCTCTTATCAGTCATTATTCACAGTCTCTTGTTGTACTAATTTTTCAGTAAGGGTTTCTATAAATTGCAATGCTGATTCATAGTCCAGTTGATTAATTGCTGATTCAATTTTTTTCAACAAGTTATTGTGTGATGAGTGATTTGGAAACAAAATAAGTAATTGCTGGCAATCCAGTTTTGCTTTGCTACTTTGCCGAGTGAGGTTCATCTTTAATTGGCTTATAGCATCTAACGGTGAAATTTCTGTGTCATCTGGATTAGGTTGGATTGTATTGTTATTTTCCTTTGGTAAAAGACTAATAGACAACATTAACTGTCTCCAAAGACTATCAAACTCAGAAAATAGTGTTATTAGTTTTTGTTTATCCGTCTGGTTACGGATATTAAGCTCAATGTCAGTGGCTAAATTAAAAATAGCCTGAAAACCTAAATTACCAGCTGTTCCTTTAATACGATGTATAATTTCTGTAGCTGACTCATAGAGTCCTGTATTAAATAAATCATTTATCAGATCGGCTGTGTGTTGGTCCTGTTGATAAAAATCAGCTAATAATTGTTGATACAACTCAGGAGCGAGTTGTAGTTTTTTTGCATTATTTGCAATGAGTCGTGTTATATCATTGCTATAATCAGATAAATCATTGTCAATATTTTCAATTTCTATGCTTTCTTTCTGTTGCTTGGAGGGCAACCATTTAAGAAGAATATCAACTATATTTTTTTGCTGAATAGGCTTTGCTAAATAATCATCCATTCCAATGCTAAAACAAGTCTCTTTTTCCTCAGGAAGTACATTTGCTGTCATTGCAACAATTGGGAGATGAGGTAGGTTGTTCTTCACTTCCCAGTGTCTGATTGATTCTGTTGCCTGATAGCCATCCATGACGGGCATATGACAGTCCATAAAAACCAAGTCATAATCCTGTAGGTTAATGGCTTCTAATGCATCTTTTCCGTTATCACAAAAATCAACAGTGACATCTAGTTTTTGTAGAAAATTACCCGCTACTTTCTGGTTTATATGATTATCATCTACCAACAATACCTTTGCATTAAATAAAGGCTGAGTTGAATGTGAATTAGTCTGTTTTTGAGGGGATTGTGGCAATAATAACTTAGCCATACTTTTAAATAGTAGGGTTTGCCGTGCTGGTTTCATTAAACACATATCAATACTTTTCGATTTAATTGTATAACCAGCTGAACTCAACATTAAGATAGGAAACTGAGTGTAATGAGTGTTGGAACGTAAATTTTGTGCTAATTTTAAACCATCCATTTCTGGCATATGATAATCAATCACTGCACAATCAAAGTGAGTTTTCTTTATAGCTAATAATGCAGATTTACCATTGGAATGAGAATCATATTGCATGCCCCAGTTACAAAAGTAATGTTCTAAAATTAAGCGATTAGTTTCATTATCATCAACGATTAATACCTTTTTGTTACTGATATCGGCAAGATTAATTTGTTTTGCAGTTGATTTTGCTATTTTTACAGGGAGTTGAAAGGAAAAAGTTGAACCGATGCCAGGTTGACTGGAAATACCAATTTTCCCTCCCATAAGTTCAGTTAAGTGTTTGCTGATAGATAAGCCTAATCCTGTACCACCAAATTGACGAGTGGTTGAAGCATCTGCCTGATTGAAGGCTTCAAAAAGGTGTTGCTGCTGCTGACGGCTAATACCAATGCCTGTGTCTTTAACCGTAAACTTAATGAGGGCATGATTATTTTCAATCGCATTTTCTAAAGTGACTTGTAGAGAAACCTCACCTGCATGAGTAAATTTTACGGCATTACCCATTAAGTTGAGTAAAATTTGTCTTAGTCGAGTTGGATCGCAAACTATAGTTGCTGGTATATCGGGGTGGACAAAGCAGGTTAATTCAATTTTTTTATCATGAGCTTTTGCAGATAATAATGCTGACACATCTTCACACAAAGGTAATAACTCCATGTCAATATTATCGATTTCTAAGCGACCGGCTTCAATTTTAGAAAAATCCAGAATGTCATTAATAACGTCAAGCAGGGCAAAAGCAGAATTACGTGCAGTCGATGCAAACTCAAGTTGTTCATCTTGCAGCGGAGTATCAGAAAGTAACTCTAACATACCCAGAATACCATTCATTGGTGTACGTATTTCATGACTCATATTAGCCAGGAAACTACTTTTAGCATCTGAAGCATCAATAGCATCTTGCTTTGCCATCGCTAATTGTTGGTTGTTTAGTTGCAATACCTGGTCACGAGATGCGATTTCATCCATCATGAGATTGAAACCATCTATTAATGTGCCCACTTCATCGTCAGCCATTTTTTCAGCGCGCTGACTAAAGTCGCGTGAACTGGACATTTGACGTGTCAAAAGAGTCAATTTGAGTATTGGGTTTGTAATTAATCGTTGTAAATGGACTGAAACCCCGATGGCTAATAAAAAAACACTAACACCGATGATAATGAGTATATAAATTAGTTGTTGGGTTAAGGCGCTTAACTGGCTTAAGTCTGACTCAATATATATTCCTCCAATTTTTTCTTCATCAATGATAATAGATTGCACTATTTCAATGCTATGTTCAAAAATGATGGTCCCTTCATCAGGTAAATGGTGGGGAGGAATTGCTTTATGTCCTCGACGGATATAATGGCTTAGTAGATTACCATCTGCTTTATATAGTGCGGCTGAAATAATACTGGGTTCGCTACGCAAATTAGCCAGCATTTTTTCAGCACCTTTAGTTTCTTCAAATAAAATGGCTGCTGAACTATTCATTGCTGTTAATTCAGCTAATACCTCCATATCCTTTTGCAAACGTTCCAGTAACAAAAATCGGCCACTAACAATTATTGCAATACTGAATAGCAGTAAGGCTGTTGCGGTAATACCTGTAATTAGAAAGACCAGTTTCTTACTGATTGATAAACGGGAACCCTTAGTTTCAAATAACATGTTTGGCCAGAGAAAGTAATTGAAAACCTATATTTAACTGGTTAGTTTTTGCCATTAACTGGTTAATTGAAAAAGTGAGTCTGTTGTTATGGCTACCTAGCTCTATTATTCCACCTTGAGATAAAAACCCAGCTTGTTCACTGATTGTTAAAGTTGCAGTATTTTTATAGCTATTAAAGTTTTCCATTGCCTGAGGGTGTGTTGAATTTAAATATAAAGCATCACAACGGTCTGGTTTTTTTTCAGCAGTTAATATAATTAACTTAATCATTTTTCCTTGAACCTTGCGTTTTATAAAAGGCTCAAATGAAGCATCATATTTTTGCAAACACATATGAAAACTATTTTTTGATTGTAGGATATTATTTTCCCAGTCAACAAATTTAATAAATTTAAAAACGGCAGCAGCCATTACCTTTTGTTTTTGGGTGGTTTTATTTGCTGCAATACTGATAAATGTTCCTGTTGCTAATAGAAGTACAAACAGGACAGTAGTTGAAAGGAATGTTAATAGTTTTCTGTTTAGAATGTCCATTGCCACCCCGCCGAAATTGTCCAGTCCGTTTCCAGTTGAGGGCCATCCAGAGCCTGATAAACGGGTAGGCCCAATTCAAAGCCTAAGTGTTGTCCTTTTAATCCCCCTTGAGGTGCATAGAGTTCAATCGCTAACAACATATTTACCCTTTTTCCACCTCTAATATTGGGGTTAGCTGTTGTTACCATTGTTCTGTTTAACTCTGAGTCTTCTCCATGTATATCTTCCCACCATTCCCCATTCATACGGATTGATGTACTGATCCAGTTATCCCAGATACGTGATAACCAAAGAGATCCATCCAGTTTGTCACCTAAACGATAATGCTGGTCATTTTTGCCTGTTCTGATGGTTCCTAACATTTGAGCTCCCCATCCCCAGTTCTGGTTTAACCCTGCATAACTAATTCCTGGTATGAAATCGAAAGTACCAGAACCTAGTTGCATAGGGTAGGGGAGTTTCTGGTTTTTGCCCATCGGCGTATCATCTCGTTCAGTTATTGATCCTGTAGGAATGCTAAGTCCTCCCTTAATATTAAAAATATGTTCGTCCCAGCGCGTTCTATAAGTGACGGCATTGGCCATAATTTTTAAATCACCAATTCCTTCTGAGCGGGTGGTAAACTTTTGTCCCATCCGTGTTACGTGTTCCATTGAGTTTGATTGGTAGGGCATCATTGCCATAAGGGTCAAATTATCACTGGGTGCATACATTAAGGAGGCCATATGCATATCCATGGTCATGGATGTAGGCGTTACCATATAATCTTTTAACACATTGGCATTACTAACCTGATTATCATCAGATAAATTACCGTTCATCCCCATATGCATAAACCGGTAACCAACCATCCATTCATTTTTTTTGTGGATATGGCTTTCCAGTATATTGACTGCATTGAGATCTAATGGTATCGCCAGAATTTTTTCCAGACTAATATCAAGAAAGTTTTCCTCATCATCATTAGCAGATACAGAAATGATCATTGATAAAAATATACTAGTAATCCATGTGACCTTGTTAACATGAGACTCGCTCATCGTACACTCCTTTATACTGCTATTTTTTGTTGGGCTTGAGTTTGAGCTAATAAAACTTGCGTTTCAAATTGTTTAGAATTTAATGGTTTGTTAAATAAAAACCCCTGTCCGTACTGGCAATTTAATGACCTCAATAAATAGGCTTGTTCTTTGTATTCAATTCCTTCGGCTAAGATATCTATATCCAGAGCATTGGACATGGCGATAATGGCTTTAACAATGGCTGTATCACTATGATTAGTACAAATATCATTAACAAATGAGCGGTCAATTTTTAACAAATCGATAGGGAATTTCTTCAGGCGACTGAGTGAAGAATACCCCGTACCAAAATCATCAATAGCAATTGATATCCCCATGCCTTTAATTGCAAGTAATTTATCAATAACAGCGTTTGTAGACTCTTGTAATGAGCTTTCTGTCAGTTCAATTTCCAGGTGATGAACGGGGACTCTTGTTTCAGTAATAGCTTGTTGAATTTTACTAATAAATTCGGGATGTTTGAATTGAACAGGAGATATATTAATGGCTATACGATTGAAATTAACTGGTAGAATTTTATTTTCATACCAATAGCAGAGTCTTGTGCAAACTTCTTTAAAAACCCAGTCGCCAATATCAACAATTAACCCTGTTTCTTCTGAAACAGGAATATATTCAGCGGGAGAGATTTTACTTAGTTCACCGCTTCCAACTCTTAATAATGCTTCGGCACCAATAAGTAACTGAGTATTTAATTCATATTGTCCTTGTAGATGAACTTCAAAGTTATTTTCTTTTAATGCTAATCGTAAGGCAGATTCAATACTAATCTTTTTTAATGCCTGCTGATTAAACTTTTCAGTGTAAAATTGATAACTATTACGGCCAGCCTGTTTGACATGAAACATTGCTATATCAGCGTATTTAAACAGGTCTACTGCATTATCAGCATTATCAGGATAAAGGCTGATGCCAATACTGGCAGTTGCAATAAAGTTATGACCAGAAAGTTGAACTGATTCTTTTAAACTAAGTAATATTTTTTCTGTTATTTGAATAACCTGACTGTTGTTTTTTTCATTAAAGTTATGAATGAGCATGGCAAATTCATCCCCTCCAATTCTGGCTAGACAATCATTTTTTCGTAAAATAGGACGGATTCTTTCAGCAAAAATTTGTAGAAGTTTATCTCCTTCTTCATGACCTAGAGATTCATTAACTTTTTTAAAGTGATCAATATCCAGACAAAGTAAAGCTAATTGAGTGTTTTGTCTATTAGCCTGAGTAATCGACTGCTCAACTTGGTCATTAAATAATGTTCTATTAGGAAGCTGTGTTAATGCGTCATAAAAAGATAAATATTGAATATCATTTTCAGCTTTTTTAATTGCTGTCAGATCAGTAAAAACTGCAAAATATTGTGTTACCTGTCCTTCTACATCTTTAATACAAGAAATAGTTAACCATTCTGGAAAGACAGTATCGTCCTTACGTTTATTCCATATTTCACCTTGCCAAAATCCCTTTTCAGAAATCTGCTGCCAAAGTTTGTTGTAAAAAGCTTCATTATGGAGTTTAGACTTAAAAATATTAGGGGTTTGCCCCATTAATTCCTCACTGGAATAACCTGTTAACCTTTCACAGGCTTTATTACATCTGATAATTATATTGTTTTTATCTGTGATGAATATTGATTGATGATTTAAGTTTAAGGCATTACTCGCCAAATTTAGCTCATCAGCGATTTGTTTGCGTTCTATCAGGCTAGATATTGATATGCCAATAGATTTAATAAATTTAATCTCTTTATTCGTTGCCTTATGATTTTTTGGTGTATACAGCATCAATAAACCAATCTGAATATTGTGCCTTATTAAGGGCACAATATAATGACCATAGGGAGAAGGGGACTCCTTGTCTAGTCTAATTGTTACATCATTATTTGATATAAATTTAAAGCGTTCTATGTCAGGGCTTACTGCTAGTAAATCCTTATAAAGAATAGCCTGGGGATCATTTTCAGGCAGAGAATCTATTAATCCACGCTGAGCAGCAAAGCATGGTTTTTCATTTTGCATCAAGAAAACAACAGCCTTGGGTAAAAGAATACTCGTAGACGGTGAGAAAATAATTGCCAGACTTCTTTCCAGCATATGGGACATCGTATATTGATGAACTGGATAGGCTTGTAATAACTGGATTAATTTTTCATATTGTTCGCGTTGTTTTAATTCGCGTAGCTGTTTTGACTGATGCCATAATAGAAAAATAATAAGTAAACAGAGGAAAATGACTAGAGCTTTATCTGAAGTCATTTGTGTCCCTTATTGACTAAAATATTGTTTGCTGGATTATCATTTAAGCGATTTAAATCAGCTATATTGTTAAGTTTCATATATTTTCTGTTATCAATAATATAAAACAAAGGTCATTAATTTGTAAGTTTTTAAGGATATGATTAAAAAAATGCGGCCATGAGGCCGCATAAAAAAGGAAGGTAGGTAACCACTTAAGAGTAAAAGCTTAAGAGTTAGGCATAGTTTAGTAAGTATTTAAGTTAATGAGAATGTGACATATTGACGCGTGACAATTTGCCGCTAATAATGGCATGGATATTGTTATGTAAGTTAGTTTTGCTTGTAGAAATGTAGGTCTAAATAAGGGTTTTAAGCCGTCAATGCGTTATTTGCCCTGTTCAATAAAGCTAAATAACACACTTTTTGATTGTGACTGGTAATAATGCAGATTTACAATTAAGAGGGTCGGCCGTTTAATTTATAAGCTGAAGATATTTATGGCTGAGACATTTTTTAATGCTATGTTAAATCAGTTAACAAAAAACCTGATCAACGAGTATCAGGTTCAATTTTTACTGAAACAACATGTTGATATAGAAATGAAGCTGATGAATATGCATTGTAAAGCTGATATGGTGAATTAATGCTTAATCAATTTCACATAAGTTGGTGAAAGAATTTAACAAATAAAGTTTATTAGTATTGGATATTTCCATCATCATTAAATTACTACAAAGAGTAGGGCGGCTTAATTGAATAAGTCGCTAATTTCTAGTATATTTCAACAGTATAAGTATGGATTCAAGAGAAATTATCTTTTAATAATCTGATTTTTGTGAAAACATCTACGGGAGTCTGCTGGGTCATATTGATTGATTGCTGTAGTTCCAGACTTTTTTCTCTAAGAAAGGGGTTTGTAGCCAGTTCTTGTTCTAGTGTGCTGGGAATAGTTGCTTTATTGATAGCTCGAAGTTGATTAACTTGCTGGATTCTTTGTTGTAACTGCTTATTATCGGGTTCTAGAGTTAAAGCAAAACAACCATTAGCCTGGGTGTATTCATGAGCACAATAAATATTCGTTTCTATGGGTAATTGTTTTATTTGTTGTAAGGAATGCCACATTTGCTCGGCTGTTCCTTCAAATAATCGCCCACATCCCATTGAAAATAAAGTATCACCACAGAATAGAGCATTGCTATTGCTGAAATGGTAAACAATATGCCCTAAAGTATGGCCAGGTGTTTCAATAACATGAGCTATTTGATTCCCCAGTTTTACTTCATCACCCTGTTTAAGGTGTTTATCTATCCCGGGAATTCTTGATTTATCTGTTGTAGAGGCAAGGACTTGGCAATTGGTTTTCTGTTTTAAATCCAGATTGGCACCGACATGATCATAATGATGATGAGTGTTTAGGATATAAGTTAGAGACCAGCCCTTTGTTTTTAGGCAATCTAAAACAGGCTGAGAAACAGCTGGGTCTATAACCGCTGTTTCTGTAGAGACAGGGTCATGGATTATATAAATATAATTATCATTTAATACTGGGATTTGAATGATTTCTAACATGATAAAAGAATAATCATATAGCGGACATCAGCCCGCTAAAAACAAATATAGATTAAGCACAAAAATCTTCAATACTTTTGCTAATGCCTTGAGTATCCAGGCCACAAATTGCTAATAATTCCTCACGAGAGCCTTGTTCAACAAAGCTATCAGGTAAGCCAATATTCAACACCGGCATTAAAATTTGCTGGGCTTGTAAATAGTTATTAACAGCACTACCCGCACCACCCGAAATCACATTCTCTTCAATAGTAACTAGTACATCGTGGGTTTTAGCCATTTCAAGAATCATCTCTTCATCAATCGGTTTGATAAACCGCATATTGATAACAGTAGCGCCTAGTTTCTTACCCGCTTCAAGTGCTGGTGTAACCATGCTGCCCCAGGCAAGAATGGCAATGCGTCCACCCTGATGACGAATTTCGGCTTTGCCGATATCTAAATCAGTTAATTCCTTAGAAACAACCGTACCGGGTCCTTTACCACGAGGGTAACGAACAGCAGCAGGGCCGACATGATTGTAACCAGTCGTTAGCATTTGTCTGCATTCATTTTCATCAGCCGGTGCCATAATCAACATGTTAGGGATACAGCGTAAAAAGCTGTAATCATAACAACCTGCGTGAGTAGGGCCATCAGGACCCACTAACCCCGCTCTATCTAGAGCGAATAGAACATCCAGGTTTTGAATGGCCACATCATGAATCAACTGGTCATAAGCACGCTGTAAAAAGGTGGAATAAATAGCCACAACAGGTTTACCGCCCTGACAAGCCTGACCCGCAGCCAAAGTGACGGCGTGTTGTTCAGCAATAGCGACATCGAAATAACGATCAGGGAAACGCTGAGAAAACTCAACCAGTCCCGAGCCTTCACGCATCGCTGGAGTAATACCCAGCAAACGCTGATCTTTTTCAGCCGTATCACACAACCAGCTGCCAAAAACCTGAGTATAAGTTGGGTGAGGAGACGGAGCAGACTTAGGTAAAGAATCCTTCATAGGATCAAAGGCAGGTACACCATGATAAGCCAGAGGATCTTTTTCAGCTGGAGCGTAACCTTTACCTTTTTTGGTGACAATATGTAAAAACACCGGGCCAGACAAATCCCTAATATTTTGTAAGGTGTCGACCAACATATCCACATCATGACCATCAATAGGGCCAATATAATTAAAGCCCAGTTCCTCGAACAAAGTACCCGGAACAATCATGCCCTTAACATGCTCTTCAGTTTTTCTGGCCAAATCCCAGACAGAAGGCATTTTACTTAACACTTTTTTACTTTCTTCGCGTACAGAAGAATACAGCTTACTGGAAATAACCCGAGTAAAATAATTATTCATCGCCCCGACGTTAGGCGAAATAGCCATATCATTATCATTCAGGATGACCAGAAGATTCGCATCAATAGCCCCTGCATGATTCATCGCCTCAAAAGCCATCCCACCAGTAATACTACCATCCCCGATAATAGCCACCATGCGCTTGTCTTCACCGCGCAATTGAGATGCAATCGCCATTCCCAGAGCCGCAGAAATAGAGGTTGAAGAATGCCCAACGCCAAAGGCGTCGTATTCACTTTCTGTCCGATTAGGGAAAGCACAAATGCCATCTTTAGTTCGAATAGTTGGCATCTGGTCCTTACGACCGGTTAAAATTTTATGAGGATAGGCTTGATGGCCCACATCCCAGACTAACTGATCTACAGGCGTATTAAAGACATAATGTAAAGCAACGGTTAATTCAACAGTACCCAAACCAGCAGAAAAATGGCCGCCTGATAGACTGACTGTGTGAGTTAAATATTCACGTAACTCATTTGATAAGTCTGTTAATTGCTCCTTATTTAGCTTACGTACATCAGCAGGTAGCTCAATATCTTTTAGCAATGGATAGTCTTTTGATGGCTTCATATCAGTCTGAATTATTTGTTTTTATTTTTAATAGCATGACTCGCTAGGTTTTTACCTAAATCCCAAATCGAGCCAGGAATTTTATGCGTTTCGCCGATGGTTTGATCAAAAGAAGTAACAATCCAGTCTCTGTCCTTTTGAGTAAGGTTTAATGGCGGTAAAAGTTTAACAACATTCATACCGTGACCAGCCACTTGAGTTAATACGTGATGTTCTTTAAATAAAGGGATGGTGACCATTTGGCAGAAAAGACCTTTATTTGCTGTTTCAAGCATTGCCCAGGCAGCTTTTAGAGACAGGCTTTTTGGTGATTGAAATTCAACAGCCACCATTAGCCCCTTACCACGGGCTTCTTTTAGAAATTCATATTTGCTAGACATCGCATTAATTGAACTAATAATGTCTTCGCCAACTTTAGCACTATTTTCTACCAGGTTTTCATCTTCCATAACTTGCAAAGTTGCTAGCCCTGCAACCATAGCCATATTGTTTTTTGAAAAAGTAGAGCCATGAACAACAGCTCTGTCCATACGATTAAAAACAGTATCCATAATTTTTTGAGTCATTGCCACGGCACCGACAGGGATAAATCCACCCGATAGCGCTTTAGCCATTAAAATCATGTCAGGTTTAACATTCCAATGGTCTATAGCCCAGAATTTCCCCGTTCGACCTAAGCCCGTTTGAATCTCATCAGCTACAAAAAGAGTACCGTACTTTTTACATAGACGTTCTACTTCAGGTAGATAGTTATCATCAGGAACATTAACGCCTTTACCTTGAATGGGTTCTACGATAAATGCAGCAACATCTTTAGAGCTTAATGTTTTTTCCAGAGCCTCTAAATCATTAAAAGGAATGGCGTTACAGTTAGGTAGTAATGGACCAAAACCTTCTTTAAATATTTCTTCGCCATTTAAAGAAAGAGAACCCAGTGTTAAACCATGGAAACTATGTTCACAATGTACAATACGTTCACGTTTAGTGGTATAACGAGCAAATTTAATGGCTGCTTCTACGGCTTCAGTTCCCGAGTTACTGAAAAACATTTTGTTGGTATTCTCTGGTGTAGTAGCCAGAATTTTTTCCGCTAATAGACCACTTAATAATGAAACATCCATTTGCACCAGATTGGGCAATTCAAGCGTTAAAGTTTCTTGAAGTGCCTTAATAACAGTAGGGTGGTTTCGACCTACTGCAAAAACCCCAAAACCACTTAGGCAATCCAGGTATTCAGTATTTTCTTCATCATACAAATATTGTCCCAGTGCTTTTTTATAGTTTCTATCATAACCAATAGTTCTTAAAACTCTAACCATTTGGTTGTTAAGATGCTGCTCGTGTAACTCAAATTTTTTATCGAAATTTTGAGAAAAAAGTTCAGCGATACTGAAAGACATGAAATACCTCGGTTAAATTCGTTTTAATTTATTGCCGTAAAAAGCTGGCAAAACAATAAGTGTGCAAACTAATGTGAAGAAAATACCAACAGCTAACAATAAGCCCATGCTTGCTGTACCAACATGAGGGGTGAATGCTAGACTGGAAAAACTACACATAGTGGTTAGTGAACTAAAAAATACACCGCGTGCAGTACTACTTTGTAGTATTTCTTTGCTGCAGGAAAGTCCGGATTCCAGGCGGTGAAAAATATGTATGCTACTGTCTACACCCATTCCCATTAATAAGGGGAGGGCAATGATATTTGCAAAATTAAAGGTATTATTGAGTAATACGTTGGTTGCACCTGTCAATAAGCCGGCTAATAGCAGAGGGCCAATAACTAATAATGTGCTTTTTATTTTTCTAAGGATAACTAGCAGTAATATAAAAATTGCGATAATTGCACCTGAAAAAGCCTCAATAAATGCCTTTACAACAGCCGTGCCTGATGCCTGGTCTGCAACGGAAAGTCCAGATGATTCTGGTGCAGCAGTTTGCACCTCTAAAACAAACTGTTTCAGATTTTCTATTTTATTTTGGTTAAATTCAGGTGTGATTAGAACTTTATACTGACCGCCAGGACTGAGCCAGTTTTTTCTAATATAATCGGGTAAGTCTGCTAGTTGATAAGGTGTTGCCGTTAAGCTGGTTTGTAAACGGTTCATTGTGTAAGGGAGTAACCCTAATATACTTTTTTCTAGCGTTTTAGAAGACGCTTCAGTTGTTTCTTTATAGTTATCAACAAATAGGTTTAAGTTGTTTTGTAATAATACCAGCGTTTCTCTAGGGGCATTAGTGGTGGGTTTCTTTAGAGCTTCAGAAATCGCAACTTGTAATGAAAGTATTGCTTGATGTGGGTTGGTATCAATTAATTTCTGGTTAAAACTATTGAGTTGATCGCCTAAAATCAGGTCAAGTTCTTCTATAGCCTCTAGTTTTTCATCTTGTTGTTCAGCAACCAGATTACCCAGAAAGATAGTGTCATGAACGGTAGGTAATTGTTCTAGTTGTTCTGCAAGTTTTTTTGCACCATCGAAAGAGGGGGCTAAAGCAGAGAGTGCAAAGGGTGAATCTGTTTGAGATGTAAGCAATTCTTTAATTGTGGAAACTGATTCGCTATTTGGATCTCTAAGATTAATGGGATTAGAATCAAAAACCAAATGAGTTAATATTCCTGCTGAAAGTATCGCTAAAATTACAGTAAAATAACGGATTTGAAAAGCGTAACGAAAAGGTAGGCTGGTTAATGAGCCAAAACTAATTGTAGGCCGCATGGGTTTAACGTTTTTAATAGAAAAAACAGTTAAAAGTGCGGGTAAAACAGTCAGTGAAATGGTCAATCCAATAATCATGCCGCCGGCAGAAATAATGCCTAGCTCAGAAACACCTGAATAATCGGTGGGTATAAAAGCTAAAAAGCCCATTGATGTGGTTATTGCACATAAGAATAGTGAGAAACCAACAGTGTGTACGCTATCACTAATTGCTTGTTTATTTTCCATGCCTTTTTCTCGACATTCACGATAATGCAGGCAAATGTGAATGGCAAAGTCGACACCTAGCCCGATATATAACACGGCAAAAGCTATGGAAATCAAATTAAGGTGCCCAATGGATATTGTTGCAAAGCCTGCAGTCAATATTAAGCCAAGAATTAGGACAATAAACGTTGAAAAGAGTAACTTGAAAGAACGTAAGCCAATCCAGAGCGATGAGCAAACCAGAAATAGTGAAACAATAGCTGCGATAATTGAACCATCACTGACACTTTCTAATTCTTCATGTTCCAGTGCAGTTTCCCCTGTCATACGGATTCTAACACTGGGGTTATCAAGCATAATGCGGTTGGCAACTTTTCTTGCAGCACTTAGAGCTTGTTCGGCTGGCATTATTTCATCAAAATTTAATTTTGGTTTTGCCAGAACAAGGGTGCGATTTGAATTGGTATTTAGCTTGTTTGCAGCTAATAAATTTTGCCAGGAGACGCGATGAGGTTGATCGTTAAGCTGATGTGTTATGGAGTCGTTAACCGCCAATAATAGAGGGTCAAGATTCATCGGAAGCGTTTGATCAGTTTTTTCAAGTGCTTTACTGATAATTTCAAATAAGCCTTCCAGATTATAATGATGTGCTAAATAGCCAATAAAGGGTTGTGCATCAATTAATTTAGTTGATAGGTCATCTAATTCGTCTTGCTGAAGAAATAATAAGGCTTGTTGACTGAAAAAATCATTTTCAGTGGGGGTGTAGACAGATGAAAAACTCTCTGGGAGTGTTTTTAATGATTGTTCAAGTAATATTGCCGCTTGTGAAGTTTCCTCAGGTGTCTGGGCATCAACAACTAGAATAATAACTCCGGCATCCTGTGGGAATTCGGTTTCTATTCTCTGACGGTTTTTTTGAAATGGTAGGTCAGGCGACAGCATTTCAGCTGTATTGGTATTAACACCAAGGTTATTGATGGTGTAATTTAAACTACCAGCGGCTAAAAGGATTGTTAATAAAATCAAAAGCCATGGAAAGCGAAGTATTTTCTCGCCCCACCAGCATAAAAACCTGTCAATTATTGAAGCTGAAGCTGTATTCATTTGCTGGCAATCTTTTGTTCAAAACCGATTATTATATCAAGTTGCTTTGCGACTAACTTTAATTTGTTTTTTGCAGCACTAAAATGTAAGCCAAGTTTGATTAATCCGGGTAATTCTATTGGATGAGTGAGTAGATACCAAAGTAGTTTGGATAAAACAACATCACCCTGGTCATTTAAAGCATAACTTACTGCTTTCGGTAAACTCATTTCGACAGGATCGGCAATACAGCGAATGATCATGGCAGGTATGTTGTGTTGCAAGGCTGTTTGGGCAATGGCAATACTCTCCATATCAAGTGCTATAGCATTTGACTGAAGATTAATGTCTTTTTTTGCACTACTTTCAGCCACAATAACCGAGCTTTCAGCCAGTAGGCCAATGCATGGTTTTAGATTGGATAACTGTTCGGTTACATGTTTTAACCAGGGTGAATCAATAGAGAACTGTTGTTTACTTTCTGATTGTAATTGCTGCGGTAAAAGCAAATCGCCAGGTTTTAAATCACTGCTTAAAGCGGCGGCACATCCCCAGCTGATTAATCTTTCTGCTCTTTTATCAATCAGTCGTTGACTTGCGGTTGTGGCATTTTTAGGGCCAGCGCCAGAACAGCAGACCACTGTGTTTTCATTGATAAAAACACAGTCGCCTTTATTTATTTTTATATTTGTAAGGCTGTTGATTTCATCAGGTAATGCTATAACTATTCCTGTAATCACTTTTTCGCGAGCTCGTTACGGTAGCGAGCCAGGGCCCAAAGTGGGAAAAATTTATCATAACCATGATATTTTAAGAAAAATACTTTAGGGAAGCCGGGGGCGGTAAAGCATTTGTCATCCCAAACGCCATTTTCAAGTTGTTCGTTTAAGATAAAGTCTATACCTGCTTTTACTTCAGGGCTGTCTGCTTCACCAGCGGCCATAAGACCGATAACTGCCCAGGCAGTTTGAAAAGAGGTGCTGAAGTGATATTGTCCACTGTATTTTTCAATATCATAATAACTTTCGTTGTCTTCACCCCATCCACCATCTTCACGTTGTACGCTTTTAAGGTAGCTGATTGCTTTTGTATATAAAGCATCAGTTTTTGGTATTGAGGTTTGTTCCAGGCCTAATAAAACAGACCAGGTTCCATAGATATAGTTTGTTCCCCAGCGCCCGAACCAGGAACCATCTTCTTCTTGTTCACTACGAATATATTCAATTGAACGTTCTAATGCTGGTAAATATTCATCATGATCCTGAGCGACACGAGCCATTAACATGGCACAACGGGCACTTACGTCTGATGTTGGTGGGTCAAGTAATGCACCATGGTCTGCAAATGGAATTTCATCCAGATAGTAATAGGTATTATCAATATCAAATGCGCCATAGCCACCATTTTTAGACTGCATATCAACTATCCAGTGGGTTGCTCGGTGTATAGACTCATCAAGATCTGGTAATCCTGATTCTGCCATGGCGAAAGCAACAACCGCTGTATCATCAACATCTGGATAATGAGGGTTTTCAAATTGGAAAGCCCAGCCGCCACCTTTGGAATTGGGTCTGTCAATACGCCAGTCGCCAGGTTCATCAGAGAGCTGTTTGGTTTTCAACCAGTCGTACGCACGTGATAAGCTTTCGCTATTTCCATGGTTATCAGCTTCTTGTAATGCTAATGCTGCCAGGCCTGTGTCCCAGACTGGCGATAAGCAGGGTTGGCAATAGGCGTCGTTTTCGTTGATAACAAGCAGTTTGTCAATGGCTTTACGTGCAGTGACAACATGTTCGTGGTCACTTGGATAGCCCAAAAGTAACATGGCTTCATAGGCATTAACCATTGCTGGAAAAATACCACCTAAACCATCTTCTCCATTCAGACGTTCAGTAAACCAGGCAACCGCTTTGTCAATTGCTAATTGGTGCATTTTTTCTGGGATAAGTGGACGTGTGACGCGTCCAAGTTTATCTAAAGCCAGAAAGAACTTGTTGAGCAATGTACGTTCAGGGAAATAATGCTTTTCTTTATCGGGGTCAATAAGGAACAATTCTCGTACACAAACATTATTTGGGTTTATTGCTGTCGCTTTTAATGTACAAAGAATAAACAGGGGGACCATGACAGTACGAGACCAATAAGAAACTTTGTCTAAATGGAAAGGGAACCATTTAGGGAACAGCATGATTTCAACTGGAATGTACGGTACGCCGCGCCAAGGAAGTTGTTCAAAAGTTGCTAATGCAATACGAGTAAACACATTGGCTTTTGCCGCACCACCTTGACTTAGAATGTAGTTGCGTAATTTTTCCATGTGCGGTGCATCAATGGAATCGCCAGCCATTTTTAATGCAAAATACACTTTTATGCTACAGCTTATATCACCTTCACCCCCTGTGAATAAAGGGTAATGACCTTCATTAGACTGTCTGGATCTTAAGTAATTTGCAAGTTTAGCCTGAAGTTCTTCATCAATATCATCAAGATAATGCATCATCATGATGTATTCTGCCGGAATAGTGCAGTCAGCCTCAAGTTCAAATACCCAAAAGCCATCTTTGTCTTGTAAACTTAAAAGATGCGCTTGAGCATTGCTAATAGCGGTGTCTAATTTGCTTTTGTTTTTTGTCATGAGTGTTGCGCTGGCGTGTGATTCACTACTATCCGTATGTTGACCTGTTTCATTAAACATGGGCTGTCCTTTATTTTTTTGTAGATTGCTCTACATAATGCCAGTCGGGTGTTTTTAGAGAGCGACTGGTTAAGTTAAATATTAGGGATAATAATGTGTTGCTACGAGCCGTTGCTTTACAAACAAAAATTGTTTTTTTGACATCTTTACGCGTTATTTTTACTTGGTCAGAATCATTAAAGTTAAGGTCATCTTTAATGTTTTTGAGTGTCAGTACTGACATTCCTAAAGCCCATAAGCAAAAATTTCGAATGCCTGTTTCATTAGACGGTAAAAGCTGAGTATATCTGAGTGCATTTTGTAAATGTCCTTGAGCAATACTAATTAAATGCTCCAGGCCTTCACGAAAATGCTCATCATCAGTTTCTGGTGTCAGGTTTTTAAGATCAAAACCCGTTTCAGTAAATATATCTTGAGGAAGCCAGCAGACATCACGTTTTGCATCATCCCAAATATCTTTTAGAATGTTGGTCATTTGCAGGCCTTGCCCAAAAGAAACCGATAGTTTTAGTAGTTCGTCTTTATGCTGGTTGATATCTTCAGAATAGTGGCAGAATAATTTTGCCAGCATTTCACCTACGCAGCCTGCAACGTAATAACAGTAACTATCCATGTCCGCCATCGTTTCCACGCCAGCGTGTAGATCCAGTGCCTGAAAAATAGGCATGCCTTTAGCCATGGTTTCAACGCATGTAGCAAGTGCTTCAATTTGAGCAGGGGCAAAGCTATGGGTGATTTCAATCACTCTTGGCGTGAGCTGAATGAGCGTATGTTCCGCGGGAATGGTTTGATCAGATAGTAACGGAGCAAGTTCTTCAGTAAAAGCCTGAGTATTTTTGCCCGTGTTAACTATCTCAATAAAGGCTGTGCAAAAGTATTTTTTTTGTTCTGCATCTAGTGAGACCTCATCTTCAATTGTATCGACTATACGACAAAGTAGATATGCATTTGCAACTGCAGGGTGTAATTCTCCTGGTAATTGCGGGATTGTTAATGCAAAAGTACGAGAGACACCTTCCAGCAAAATAGCTTGCAGTTCGTCATTAGCTAAATTAATAAGCGATTTTGGGTCGTTTATGGATATTTGAGATCCGTTCATGGTCATAATTGAAGCTTTCAAAGAGTATGGGTTAATAATAGACGTTTTGTTGGTGTTTTGCAAAAAAATGTTGTTTTTAATGCAACAGGGTGATTGTTGTTCTAATTGTATGCAAAATGATGGGCGTGTGAAAATTAAAATTTAAATATGTCTTTTATATCAGTTGTTTGGTGTAAAAATATTTCCTTTTATATCAAGTCGGAACTTGTTGTGTTTTTTATAAAACATATAATGAGAGATGTAATAAATAGGGTATTGTTGTTTTTTTTGTATTGTTTTGGTGGTTTCTGATTGTAAAAGATAGTATTCTACTCAGGAATTATAATATATATGTTATTTAAAGACATTCTTGTCTATATATAGAAAGTGTGTTTTTAATTTGATTGTTGTATCTAGGCAACTGTTTAGTGTTGTGGTTTTGTTTTGTGTTTCTTGGAGAAGCTAATTATGAGTGTTCCTTTACGTCAGCAGTTGACAGTTGGAAGTTATTTGATCAAACAGAAGTTAAAAGGTGTAAAAAAATATCCTTTGGTTCTTATGTTAGAACCTTTGTATCGCTGTAATTTAGCTTGTGCTGGTTGTGGTAAAATTGACCATCCTGATAATATTTTAGATAAACGACTTTCTGTGAAAGAGTGTTTGGATGCTGTCGATGAATGCGGTGCACCAATGGTTTCTATTCCAGGTGGTGAGCCTCTGATTCATAAAGAAATGCCTCAAATTGTTGAAGGCATTGTGGCAAGAAAGAAATTTGTATATTTATGTACCAATGCTTTGTTGTTAAAAAAGAAAATTAAAGATTACACGCCTTCTCCTTATTTGACTTTCTCTGTTCATCTGGATGGAACTAAAGATAGGCATGATGCTTCGGTTTGTCAGGATGGTGTATTTGATATTGCTGTGGAAGCAATCAAATTAGCCTTAGATAAAGGCTTTAGAGTTAACGTGAACTGCACCTTATTTCAAGGTGAAAATGCAGAAGAAGTCGCTGAATTCCTTGATTATGTCACTGAGTTGGGTGTTGAAGGTGTTACTATTGCTCCTGGTTTTAGTTATGAGAATGCACCTAAGCAAGATGTCTTTATCAAAGGTAAAGATGTTAAAGAGTTATTTAGAGGTATTTTTTCTATTGGGAAAAATAAAAAATGGAAGCTGAATCATTCTTCTTTATACCTTGATTTTCTTGCTGGTAATCAGGCGTATGAATGTACACCATGGGGAAACCCAACGCGTAGTGTATTTGGATGGCAGAAACCTTGTTATTTATTAGCTGATGAAGGTAATGTTGATACTTTTCAAGAGTTACTGGATACCACGCCTTGGGAAAAGTATGGCAATGTAAATAATCCTAAATGTGCTAATTGTATGGCTCATTGTGGTTATGAAGCGACTGCGGTTGAAGATATGTTGTCTAACCCACTAAAAGGTATGATGGTATCTCTAAGAGGCCCAAAAACGTCGGGTGACATGGTTGAAGTTGCTGCGCCAGAATTTGATGAACCTAAAAAAAGTGCAGCCCTATCTGAGATTCCGGTTAAAGTCGAATCTTAAAGACTGAAAGGTACAGTGTTTGCTTTGAACTTTAGATTATTGAGGAGTTTGTGTTGAATATATTAAAAATTATAAAGCTTTTTATTTGTTTTTTGATGTTTTTCTTTGGGATAAATAGTTCCTTTGCAGTGACTTCAGCTAAAGTTGAAAGCAAGCAATTATCAGAAACATCGGCTACTGCTAAGAATATTGTTATTGATTTTCAAAATGTTCTTCTTGATGTGATGAAAAAGGGCCAGTCTCTTGACTTTCAAGCTCGTTGTAAGCAATTGGAAGTTGCAATATTAAAAAGCCATGATGTCATTAAAAGCCTTAGAACAATTGTTGGTAGCAAAGAGTGGAATAGTTTTTCTGATGCACAGAAAAATCAGTTAACTAAAGTTTTTACAAAATTTATTGTTTCAACATATGCTTCAAATTTTAATGAATTTTCAAATGAATCTTTTTCATATATATCAGAGCATACAACTAAAAAGGGTAATATTATTGTTAGGAGTGTTTTAGATATTCCAGCAGGTAAAAGGAAAAAAGTTACTTTTGATTATGCGCTGAAAAAAAATGGAAATGATTGGAAGATTTATAATATTGCAGCTGATGGTGTGAGTGATTTAGCAACTAGGCGGTCAGAATATAGGCGTATCCTTGCAAAAAATGATGGTTTTAATGCTTTGATTGCAATTATTACCAAAAAAATTGATAATTACGCTAAACAATAGATTAGGATTTAGTAATATGCTTATTTTTTCGCAAGAAAAAGGTTTTTCATCTTTATTTGCCGTGTGTTTTATAGCATCAGCATTGCTTTTATCAGGGTGTGCCAGTAATGAAGTTATTGAGGCGGAGGCTGTTGAAGTTGAAGTAGTTGAAGTAGCTGAAGAAGTTAATGAAATTGATCCTTATGAAGGCTTTAATCGTAAGGTGTTCGTTTTTAACGATACCTTGGATTCTTATGTTGCTGCACCTATTTCAGATGCTTATTTATTTGTAACACCTGAATTTGTTCAATCCGGCGTTGCTAACTTCTTTAACAACCTTAAGGATATTAATGTTGTTTTAAATGATGTTATGCAAGGGAAAATGGTACAGAGTGCTGAAGATACGGGGCGTTTTGCTGTTAACTCAACAGTGGGGCTGCTTGGATTGTTTGATGTTGCAACTGAGATTGGATTAGAAAAGCACGACGAAGATTTTGCTCAAACATTAGCTGTTTGGGGGGTACCTCAAGGCCCTTATCTGGTTCTACCGTTACTAGGTCCTGCAACTACGCGTGGAGTGCCTGGAGGGATTTTTGATGCCGCTGCTAACCCTGCAACTTATATAGGTGCTCCTGTGCAACTTTTGCAGATGTTAAATGCTCGGGCAAATGCAGATGGTGAGTTAAATTTTATTGAAGAAGCTGCTTTAGACCCATACGTATTTACAAGAGAGTCTTTTTTACAATATCGAAATAATTTGATATCAGATGGTAAGTTAGAAAATACTGATGATCTTTTGGAATTAGATGACGAATTCGATGAATTCGATGAAGATGATGATTTTGCCAAAGATAACAGTAATGAAGAAGGTAACAGTACTGTTATTTCTCAAGTTGAATCAACAGGCACTATAGATAATAAACCTCAGGATGCTCAGGTGAGTTCAGATGATTTGACTCGTGCTTCAGAGTCTTTGGATGGAGCAGTCAAGTCTCTTGATGCGGCTACAAGTTCTTATAAAACAGCCGATGAAAAGATTGATCAATTAGAAATGCAGTAAATTAATAAAAGCTGCATGGATGCGGCTTTTTAAGGAGCCTCTGATTAAGTCGATTAGAATTTAGCGCCGAAAAAAACTGTCGCTATTTTTCACGAAGTGAGAAGTAATAGTCATTCTATTGCGCCGATCTTCGTGGGAAATAACGGCAGTTTTAGCAAGCTAAAAATAATTGGACTTGATCAGAGGTTCCTTAAGAATACCTTAATAATGTAATAAAGAGTGAATTTCATACCCTTCAAGTTTTTCTCTTCCTTGTAAAAAATCAAGCTCAACAACAAAAGCACAGGCTTCTACTGTCGCTCCTAGGCTTTCAACTAATTCACAACTGGCTTTTGCTGTGCCGCCAGTCGCTAATAGATCATCAATGAGCAGGACTTTTTCATTTTTTTCAAATGAATCTATATGAGCTTCTAAAGTAGCTGAGCCATATTCAAGGTCATAAGAGACGCTTTGTACGTCATAAGGCAGTTTCCCAGGTTTTCTGAGCGGAACAAAAGGAATACCAAGTTCCCATGCAACGAGTGAACCAAAAATAAACCCTCTAGCTTCCATTCCAGCAACAGAATCAATCTCTCTGCCTAAAAAAGGATGGATTAATTGGTGGACCGCCAGACGTAAGGCCGCTGGGTCTTTGACCAGGGGAGTGATATCTTTGAAAATAATGCCTGGTTTTGGGAAGTCAGGAATATCTCTAATTTTGTTTCTTAATCTATCCATTATTTTATTGATGAAAGTTAATTGTAAAAATATTTTTGGTTAAAAGGCATTAAGCACAAAAGTCTTCAATACTTTTACTAATGCCTTGAGTATCCAGCCCACAAATTGCTAATAACTCCTCACGAGTCCCTTGTTCAACAAAGCTATCAGGTAAGCCAATATTCAACACCGGCATTAAAATTTGCTGGGCTTGTAAATAGTTATTAACAGCACTACCCGCACCACCCGAAATCACATTCTCTTCAATAGTAACTA
>Ga0209707_1000159_pt1 | contig 45607 bp, 32 predicted proteins | sample EN4Hudsemesocosm_FD_184630 | JGI IMG/M metagenome (GOLD analysis project Ga0209707, IMG submission 184630) | Methane-oxidizing microbial communities from mesocosms in the Hudson Canyon - EN4B Hudson Canyon (SPAdes) (version 2) | ecosystem: Environmental > Aquatic > Marine > Cold seeps | place... | reverse complement strand
GGTGTTTTGTAGTTCCTAATAGTATTAAACTTATATCTTTATATAACCTTATTATTACTATTAGTGAGTTGATTTTCTGTGTATAAGCCTATTTTTATATTATAAATTATGAAATTAAGCTGTTTATAATATTGTTATAAGGTTTAGTGTTAGTTGTTTTAAAGCTGTTTATAAATAAGCCCTATTTTTTTAAATACAGAAAGTAAACAACTTCTGCTAGTTACAATTAACAGAGTTATCCACAATAGTATTGATAGGTTTGAAAGGAAAATTAATAATTTAAATTATCAAAAATAAAATACATATGTTATTTTTTAGTCTGCGGTAGCTGAAGGGCCGTTAATTTTACGCAAATATTATATCACCAAACGATCAATTTACTTTAAATTAATGTGTCCTGTTTTATTAAACCATTACACATTTGTCGTGGCATAATTAGCTTATTTTTGTCAGAAAACAAATTAATTATGTGGTTTCATCTTTGAATTTCAATGCTTTAGGGTGAAAAGGTAGCAGCCCCTAATAAAAAAGGATTTATTATGCAAAAAATACTCTATGTTCTATGTTTAAGTTTTTTTATTAATTTTAGTGCTATTGCTTGTTATGACAAAAATTTATCAGATAAACAAAATTTTGATAATTGTAAAGCAGTAGCTGATCAAGGGAACTCTACTGCTCAATACAATTTAGGTACTATGTATGATAAAGGGGATGGTATACATCAAAACTTTCAAGAAGCGATTAAATGGTTTAAAAAATCAGCAGAGCAAGGGTTTTACTTGGCTCAATTTAACTTAGGAAATATGTATGCTAATGGATACAGTATGCCTAAAAATTATGAGGAAGCTTTTAAGTGGTATAAAAAATCAGCAGAACAAGGGTATTCCTTGGCGCAATCCAATCTAGGTACGATGTATGCTAAGGGGCAAGGCACAACTCAAAACTTTCAAGAAGCGATTAAGTGGCTTTCAAAATCAGCAGAACAAGGCGATTCCTTGGCCCAATCTAATTTAGGTGTTATTTATAATGAGGGGTTTGGCATAGCTAAAAATCTTCAAAAAGCTATTAAGTGGTATAAAAAAGCTGCAGAGCAAGGCAATTCCCTGGCTCAAATTAAGTTAGGGAATATCTATTATGAAGGAAAAGGTATAGCTAAAGATTATAAAGAAGCTATTAGGTGGTATGAAATATCAGCAAAACAAGGATATTTCAAGGCGCAATCCAATCTAGGTACGATGTATGCTAAGGGGCAAGGCACAACTCAAAATTTTCAAGAAGCAATTAAATGGATTAAAAAAGCAGCAGAGCAAGGATATCCTAAGGCTCAATTCAATCTCGGAGGCATGTATTATAATGCCCAAGGTACAACTCAAAATAAGGTATTAGCCCATATGTGGATGAACCTATCTGCATTAAGTGGTGATAAAAATCATATACAAGGTAGGGATTTTCTTTCACAAATAATAACATCATCAGAAATTGAAGAATCACAACGATTAGAAAAAAAATGGATAGAAGAACATTGATGGTTTTGTCGCAAAGATTATTGAAAGTGCAGAACCTAATACGAGGACAACTAGAAAGGTCAATATCTTAATGAAGATTACCAACTATTCTTAGGTGTTAGTGTTTGTTTACATGAAAAATGTTTAATTTATTTTTTTGTTAAATTTGGCTGAAATTACGCACCAGTAGGGTAGAAGTAGACAACTGTCCGTTTCTTATGTTGAGAAAAATATTCAGCTTACGAAGCCTCTTTCCGAAGCATTGGTTTTAATTTATGAAAAATTTCCACGGGGGTGTTTTACTCCCTGTTTTGGTTATTTGATAAAGAACAGAGCCTGTTTTAACAGTAGTTGAGGGCTAATTCCAAAATATATTTTACAAATATTAATTTTTGAACCGTTTAAGCATAGTGATTGAATCAAACAGGAAATCACTATGAAACCTTTCTTATTATTAATTCTTCCATTTTTAGTCTTAACAGGCTGTATTTTTAGCCCACCGCATACAAACGGACAAAATACTGAATTAGAATATTGGCTAAGTACGGAGCTAAATCCATATTTACGTCAACAATTACAACAGCATCCGCATTTCAAAGGTAAATCAGTTTTATTGGTTAAGTTTAATGAACAGGATATTAGTCCGGAAATAGATCAGTTTAGTAAACAAATCCGTCAACGCCTGTTTGATACCTTAATGCAAACAGTAGGAGTCAATTTATATTGGCGACCAAATCATAAAACCTGGCAACACCACCGCAGTTTGGCTGATTTACAGTGCCAAGGATTGCAAGATTTGGCCGTTTATTTGGGGCTTGATGTTCAGCAGCTTCCGGATCAGCAAAGTCGTATTTCTATTAGAGCGCTGGATAAACAAGCAGGGCAATGGATTTCCGGTTTTGGTAAAAGTTGGCAAGGGACATTATCGCAGGAGCAGCAACAAGCATTACAACATATAAGCGCTGATGCCTATTTGCGCGGTCTTCGCCCTCTCCCTTTTGAAACCCAGCAAGTTGACTTGAACGCGGCCTATCTGGCGCAAAATATCGCGTGTTTATTGCAACAATCTGGGCAGAGTGAACATCGCTTATACTTTCAGCCAAATGCTAGCCAAGGCTACTTCCATAATGTACAAGGTTTGATTGTTAACTATATCAGTCAATTTAAAGAGGTGCAGGTTAGTGATGAAAAGCAAGCTGCAACGGTTACTATCTCTCAGGATATAAAACATATACACGATGATTTATATCAATACTGGTTAATTCCCAGGTGGAAAGATCAAGCCGTTCGTTTGAGTGGTACGGCGACTAGTAGCTATGCCAAACTGCCTCAAACAATGGTTTTAAACTCAGTTAAACCATTAGCACCGAAACCGCAAGTACCCGCACATCGCACGACGGATATTGCAGATACGTTAATCAATGATTTTAATCTGGTTGTCCCGCCTGTCAGTAGTGACTGCCAGGGCCTAGTATATTGGGATAACGGTATGCAGGCACTCAGCAACGGTGCACAGTTACCCAGTGGAGGGTGTTATGGGTTAAGCCTAATATTGAGCCGATCTGCTCACGTCGTTTTAATACAGCAAGAGAGTCAGGGGCACTGGATACGTTTATACCCTAACCAGTGTCGAGGAATGTCCTTAAAGGCACCGTTATCTGCCTGGAAAACAGTACGCTTTCCGAGTGGAAATAAACAGTTAACCCACAGCTATAAGCTCGACCAGCACACCGGTAATGAACGATTCTATGTTTTTGCCACTCAACAAAACAGCACACAACTGAGTCACTATGCTAATCAAATACCTGACATTTGTAGTCCTCTTGTTAATAGCACGTATGTTTCAGGAAAAAAATTGTTGAACTGGGCAAATCAGCAGCAAGACGTACATTGGCGTAGTGTTTTTATTCAACATATTCAACCTTCTAACGGTTAAGCAAGGAGATTATCATGATACGTTTATTCGGATTACTTACTGGTATTTCGCTCTGCATCATTATGTATTTAAGCTGGCAACAGCCACAAGATGCTAAAAATTTAATTCGGCAAGGCAGTGAAATATTGCAAGAACAGGTTGATGAAATAAATATTCTCCATCAGGCCATACCGGAAAAACCTGTTGCGATAAAGGAGGCGGTTCCTTTAGCGTTCCCTATAGAGGCAGAAGCTGCGCAAGCAAAACAGCATGTTCCATTGCCTGAGGCTGAAACAGCCAGGATTACTCAAGAGAGCCGCCAACAAGCAATCTGGCGACCTTTTACAACATTAAGTTCGGCGCAAGGATTTACCCGTTATGTACAAGATAAAACCGGTTTACTACTAAGTATCAATAGTCAGAAACAAGGAGAGTACAGCGTTATGTTGAGCTATCAAAGTGAAAATGAACTACAACAAGCGCTAGAAAAAATAGCAACCTTACTTGGTACGACACAGACAGGAGAGCAGTAATGAAACAATTAAACCTTATAAAGTTAAGTGTCTTGCTTTGTTCAATACTTAACTTATCAACGGCGTATGCCAATCAGAACTATGCCCGTTTATGGGAAAACTATAGGCAACGCCCCGATACTCTATCAACAAAAAAGCAGTTTCCTTATCAAGCGTGTTTTGAGCAAGCGGCTAAACGCTACGATATCCCTTTAACCCTTTTGCTCGCGGTTGCCCGAGTTGAAAGCAATTTTAATAGTGTGGCTAAGTCATCCAAAAACGCCATAGGTGTGATGCAAATTTTATGGCCAGGGACAGCAAAACACCTAGGTATATATAGTCGTACAGAACTGAAAAAACCGTGTGTGAACATAAAAGCAGGTTCTCGTTACTTGCGTGAAATGTTAGACCGTTATGATAATAATATACACAAAGCCTTAGCTGCCTATAATTATGGGCCAGGTAATATAAAAACGGATGCCAATTTTATTTTAACGCAAGGAGCTGCTGGGTATAGCGCTAAAGTTTATCGACACTTACCCCGCTTTCACAAGCAAGCAGGGGTGTTCAGAAAAAAACAGCAGCGATCCTTGCAGCAGTGGTCGTTACTGGTGTTTAATGATGTGCATCTGGCTAAAGCCTGTGTTAATTATGTACACCAGCAAGATGATAGTTTGCAATTGGAGTGGTTTGACCGTGGCTATAACCGTTTCGAAGTTGTTGCTTCATCTTCGTTACAAGGAAAGCGCCGTGTCGTCGAGAAACTTGAAAAGCTGGGCTTTCCCCCACCTAAATAACAAGATGATTAAAATGAAAAAACTATGCCTGATCCCGTTATTACTGACACTGTTTGCCATAAGTACAAATAGTGAGGCCGCACGCTATGCCTTGATTATCGGTAATTCCAATTATCAGTATTTAAAGCCCTTAAAAAATCCGAAAAATGATGCGCGGCGTATTGCAGAACGCTTTAAAGAGCTTGGTTATGAACTCATTGGTCAAGATGCTTTATATAATCTGAATGCTGAGCAATTACTGGATGCTTTAACAGTATTACGTAAAAAGCTAAAAAAAGACGATATTGTTTTTATGTACTATGCGGGGCATGGTGTTGAGCAACGTGGCAGAGGGGCTTTCTTGTTGCCCGTCGATACCAAGCGTTTAGATTTATTACCTGAAGGCTTGCTACTGGACAACATGATTCAATCGTTGACTGAACGCGCTCAATTGACGGTTGCCGTGTTTGATGCCTGCCGTAATATTACTGAATTACAGCCCTTGTTCAGAGGCGAAGGCGGCGAATTGCGCAGTATGGCGCAAGGACAAATCAATACAGGTAAAGGGCAAAGTATTATTGCTTTTTCTGCAAAATCAGATCATTACGCAAAAGATGGGGCGGGTGCTTATAGCCCGTATAATGAAGCGCTGAATACCTATTTATCAGAGCCGTGGGAAATTGGTGATTTGTTTCGAAAAGTGGCTGCCGAAGTAGGTAAGCATTCGGGACAACGCCCGGAAGTCTTGACGGATGCGCCGCCCGATACCTATTATTTTATTAAGCCGATAAAATCAGCCGTCACTGATTCACTCCAAGCAGTGGCGCGTGTGCACCCTGACGTTATCAGCCTCATCCCTGCGCAAGCCATCACCGATAGTACGCTAGGCATGAATATGGACATGATCTGGATACCGCCAACAGGCGAGCAAGGCTTTAAGATGGGCAGTCCAAGCAATGAAGCGGGTCGAGATGATGACGAAACCGAACACACCGTCATTTTGAGCCAAGGGTTTTATTTAGGCAAATATGAAGTGACCCAAGGGCAATGGGAAAAGGTCATGGGCAGTAACCCTTCAGATAATACTCATATTTTTAGTAATACAGATAACTACCCCGTAGAGAAAGTCAGCTGGAATGATGTACTGCGCTTTATTCAAAAACTGAATAGCCAAACGGATAATCGTTATGGCTATCGGCTGCCGACGGAAGCGGAATGGGAGTATGCGGCACGGGCAGGCACGCGTACACCGTTCTCATTTGGTGACATTATCACACCGCAACAAGCCAACTACGATGGAAACTATCCTTATAATGGGGGAGCAAAAGGCATTTATAGAAAAACCACAGTGCCTTTTGGTAGCTTACCGGCTAATGCCTGGGGATTCCATGAAATGCACGGCAATGTCTGGGAATGGGTGCAGGACGGGTATGGTGACTACCCTAGCAATACCGTGACAGATCCACAGGGGGCAAGTAGTGGCTCTAGCCGCGTTAATCGTGGCGGTAGCTGGCTCAACGTCGCTAGGTACCTGCGTGCAGCGGGTCGTAGCTACGGCAGCCCAGGCAGTCAGTTCAACAGTCTGGGCTTCCGCCTTGCCAGAACCCGTTAGCTTTTGAATTTTTACTTTTTTACTTTTTGTGGGATTTTATTGGGATTGTTAGGTACTAAAATGTATCATTTCAGAAATATGTTTGGGGGCGGTGGTTTTCGGCCTTTGTTGGCTGGGTGTCTGCCCAGTGCGTTAGCGACTGGAAGCAGTTACCCTGCCAACAAAGGCCGATTTTGATATGATTAAAATACTGACGTTACCTTTTCAGGCTGATATAGGCGGTTTTGATGATGAAATTATCCATAGTTTTTTAGCCAACAAAACCGTACAGACCATTAAATCTGAATTATTTCAACAAAATAGCCAAACATATTGGACGGTTTGGATTGAATATGAACCTGTTTTAACAGGAACAGAGAAAAAGCCAATTCAAGCGCTAACAGAAACTCAACAGACCTTGTTGCAGGCCTTGCAAAAATGGCGACGTGAATGGGCTGATCAGCAAAAAATTCCGGTCTTTATTGTCGCAACCAATAAAGAGCTCGAAATGATTGCGATCAATCAGCCATCAACGCTAGAAGGATTGCGCAGCATTCAGGGATTTGGGCGTAAGAAAACAGAAAAATATGGGCAGTTAATTTTACAATTGGTGGCACGTTTCAAAACGGCCGAAGAGCAACCTAAAATAATCACAAAATATGACGACTCATGATTACCCTTTATTTGTTCATTGGCAGCAAACGCTTCATTGGATTATGGACAGTGCCGAACGTTTTCCACAAAAAGCACGTTTTACATTGGCAAATCGAATTGTGGAATTGGCGCTGGATGTTTTAGAAAATATTATTGAGGCGATTTATAGTGGTACTCGTAAAGTGTTTTTACAGAGGATTAATCTGCAACTGGAAAAATTGCGCATTTTATTTCGTTTGAGTTGTGAGCGGCATTATATTTCTCTAAAGCAACTGGAATATATTAGCCGTCAGCTCAATGAAGCAGGGAAAATGACAGGCGGCTGGTTAAAACAGCAGGCATGACAAGAAAAGTCGGGCAACTCTTCGCACAGTTTGTCGATTTTTCTAATTTATATCGCGCTTGGGTAAAAGCGCGGCAAGGCACAGGCTGGAATACAGAAACAAGGCAGTTTTGTTTTCAGTTAGAGCGTGAGTTGTTATCGCTGCAAACCGAATTGGAAACGGGGGATTATAAGCCGCAAGATTTTCGTTTTTTTACGATTCGTGACCCAAAGCATAGGATTATTTCGGTTGCCCCTTTTCGTGACCGAGTTGTACATCATGCATTGGTGCAAATATTGATGCCTATTTTTGAGCCAAGCTTTATTTATGATTCTTATGCAACGCGTGTTGATAAAGGGACACATAAAGCCATTGTACGCGCACAAGGTTTTGTACGCCGCTATCAGTGGTATTACAAGCTGGATATAGAACAGTTTTTTGCCACTATTCAGCATGATGTCATGATCTCTGCTATTAGCCATAAGATTAAAGATAAGCGTTTGTTACAGATGATTGAAGCTATTATTCGTCATCCGCAGTTAGCGCAGGGCTTGCCTATCGGTAATTTGACTAGCCAGTTTTTTGCTAATATTTACCTTAATCAGATGGATCATTTAATCAAGGAGCAGTTCCAGGTGAAAGGGTATTTACGCTATATGGATGATTTTGTTTTATTCTCGGATGATAAAGGTTTATTAAAACAGCAGGTTGAAGAATTGGAAGTCTATATTGAAAATGAATTAAAACAACGAATAAAACCGAGCGCGCGTTGTTTGAATCGAAGTCATCAAGGTTTAAGTTTTTTAGGTATGCGTATTTTCCCAAGCTTATTACGACATTGTCCCGCTAATCGACAGCGCAGTTTGCAAAGAATAAAAAGCAAGCTGGAGGCTTATGAGAGAGGTTTTATTACAGAGCAACAAATGACTGATTCTATACAGTGTAGCTGGGCACATTTGCATTATTTTGCTAGCTAGTTGTATGTGTTATAGTCTCTGATGGGTCGGTCATCAAAGGTGGCTCTAACCGCGTTAATCGTGGCGGTAGCTGGAACAACAACGCTAGGAACCTGCGTGCAGCGAATCGTAACAACAACAGCCCAGGCAATCAGAACAACAATCTGGGCTTCCGCCTTGCCAGCACAGAAGTTTGTCAGAGTTTTGCTTACTAAGGTATGAAAAAGTGTACTTGCTTTTGTTCAGATGACTTATCCAGAGTTTTTAAGGCTCAAACCCGATAAACCAAATAATATTAGTCGCATTATGCAAAACTATTATTTGGTTTTACCTTTTTTTCAGTTTTACCGTATAGGTAAAATAGATCATTCTAAAAATTTAATTTTAGAGTGATTTTTTGTGAGTGAAGACAAATAGACAATCCGGCTAAAGTAGAGGCAGCTTGCAAGCTGCTAATCGGGTAGCATATTTTTCTGATGATTTAATCCCAGTACATGACATACCTTAATGACTCTTATGCGACTTAATTTACCCTCATCTCTGACCTCCTACCGCTTGTCGGATCTGTTTCGATTGACTGGATTACTCTTTGTTTTATTAGTGTTTTATTTATTAATTAATCAATTACAGCGGCAATTAATTCCTGTTGTTAGCCTAGAGGCTTTGCAACTAACCACTAAAGATTCACCGGTTATTATCGGGAGGGATACATTAGCACAGCCAGTTTCTGCACGTGCTGCTGCGCTGGAGCATGTTCGTTTCAGTTTTGATGAAACGTTAGGCTGGCAAATGGCAAATATACATGCGACTCGCCGGGTTGATGCGCCAGGAGGTAGTTTTAAAACCCGTTATTTACGTCGTTTTCCCGTGCAGGCAGGTGATTTGTGGCAAATTGATCAGCAAGAGTTTCAGGTATTAGCCGTGGATGCGCAGCATTTACATATTAAACATCTAGCTTCTGGTGTGGATGTGCACTGGAAGGGGGGGATAGGCGGACAATTGCAATCTGGTAACGATCAGATACGCGACGATATTTGCCCGGAAGATAATAATAATTATTATGTTAGGAGAGATCTAAAAAACTATTTTTTACGTTTAAAATCTGACTGGCAGTCTGGTGATAAACAGGAAGAAAAAACGTTGTTTAGCATAGGCGGGTCAGTGAATTGTTTACAGCGTTTCGCCGTTTTTCAACAGCAGAAGGCCGCCTTAATACCTAATGCTGCACGGGTTGTCTATGTCGATCAGAAGTTCTGGTTAGCCCCGGTGAGTGATGCCCGTTTAGTTGCCTTTAAACGCAAAAATGCGCCTGACTGGCAGCGTTTTGATGAGTATGCTACGTCGATTATGCACAATGGGAAGCAACAATTAGAGGCTTTGTATTTGGGGCGATTTGGATATAGTCTAGAACTTACGGCGGGTAACGGTTTGCGTTTAAAACCTAAAACGGATGCGGTATGGCCAGTGAAGGATTGGCAAGACCACAAAGCTAAAAACATAGATCTAAATCCCGTGATGGGTGATAGTGCTCTTTTTGCAGAAACGCTGCTCTTGTGGTTAAAGGTCTGGTTGTGGAGTGCGTTTGTTGTTAGTTGTTGCCTGGCTTATCAACGGCGCTTGCAGGGATTAGCAGGGCAGTTGTATCTGTTGGTTTTATTATTGCAGGGGCTTGGCTGTTTGGTGGTTGCTCAATTGGCGGCGGGCTCGCTGGAGAGCCGTTATGTTGGTTTGGCGATTCAATTTATGCGTGTTTCTAGTTTATTGCAATGGGGTTTAGCGGGCCTGGCATTTTTCTCTGATAAGCGATTGCAGCAAGGTTTATATGTTTTATTTGATCGTAACCAGCTAAAAAGTAAGTACAGAAACAAAGTTAACGGATTGATTGTTGTTTTGATTGCCTTGTATATGCTACTTATGATGATTCAGGCGTTAGGGGGTGATGAAACGGGGGTGGCTGGATTTCAACCCGTTGAATTTAGTAAGTGGTTGATTATTTGGTTAGCGACCTTTTCTGCGGTGTCGCTATTTCATTATCGCTATGACTATCGTTTTGAGCGTGATAAAACACAAATTTATAAGTCGATTTTTTGGATTTTTACACCATTAACCGCTGTTTTTATCTTGATGATGGCGATGTTAGGCTTAGTACGGGACTTTTCACCTTTACTCTTAATTCTGTTATTTTTAATGTTATTCTTAATGCAGCAGTTACCTAATCCGCACCGGCATGGACGGATACAGGGAGGGATTAGTTTGATTCTTTGTGCATTGTTGAGTGCGGGTGTTTTGTTTGCGTTGTGGTTTTTTTATCAAACTTATCAACAAGGGATGCCGCCGCTTCAGGTGATGAATAGTGATCGTTTTCAGGTGTGGGCAAGACCTTTGCAGTTTCCCCATTCTGGTGCTCAGGTTTTAGCATCTATGCATTTGTTAGGCGATGCTCAGGCATGGGGGGCGTATTCTTGGTTTGGTTTAAATGCCCCTGCTGAGATGAGTATACCGGCGGTACAAGATGATTTTATTGCTGCGTTTATGAGCAGTCATTTTGGGTATGTGCTGGCTTTGTTATATATCTTGCTACAACTGGAATTTATTTTTACTTTACTGAAGTTGTCGCGCGAGTTATCCGGCGATGCGGGGTGGCAAGTTGCCGGGCGGATCTTTGTTCCTGGGTTTGCCTGGATGCTCTTAGCTCACTGGTTAATTTCATGGTCTAATGTGACCGGTTTATTGCCTGTGATGGGGCAACCGATGGCAATGTTGTCAATGGGAGCTAGTCATTTATTATTATTTATTACCCCAAGCTTATGGGTTACGTTTCTCTTTGTCTGGGTACAACAATCTATTAACGCCAAGTATTAACGGAGATATTGTGTTTAAAGATATAAAAAAAAAGCTATTTAGCCATCCCCCTATTGTTCTGCCGAAAAAAGCCCGAGCTTTTTGTCTAACATTGCAAGATGTCAATGAAAATAGTTTTGCCCATTTTTGGGATAAAGGCAAACATTATTATGATAAGCAAAGACAGGCAAAGGTTTGTTTTGGTTTACGCCAGGCATTGGAAAGTAATCACCCAAAAGTGATTTACATGCGTAATGAAAAGAATAAGACTGATATAAAAGGAGATGTATTTCGTCAGGTTTTGATTAAATTACCCTTGCAAGATGAGGACTACACGGAACATGGCAGTGACAACCAAATATCATTTTCTGAAGCCTTAATACTTGAATTAACACATTATTATCAGAAGCATATGGAAAAAACACCTCGTTTTTTTTCTATTTATGATACCAATTTAGCGCCGAATACTGTGGAGTTTCAGTTTGGCCCAGGTATTTATATTACAGAAGCAAAGACTCCTGCTTCATTTCAGGTGACTCTGCGTGGTGTCGATGTGCTGGGTAAAGCATTTTCTTATCCTGCTGTCGTGTCTTTTGAGCAGGGCAGTGACCATTACAACAGAGTTTTTAAAGGACAGGATAGGTTTTTTGTTTGCCATCCAAATCTGCGCGGTATAGAGCAAACAGGCGGCTGGTTTAGTGAAACGATTGATGCACTTACTTGCCAGTATAGAAATAATCAATGGGAAGTGATACCTAGTGGAAAAGAACAACGCGTCACGATGCAACAGGAAAATGGTGTGATGGTCTTTCATTGTGTTGATACAAATGTTTTAGTCGGTACGGGACAGCAACCCGCTTATCTGGAAATTTTGTTGCAACCCGTAGGACAAGATACCCCTCGCGTACCTACAAAAGAAACACGACCAACAGATAATGTAACTGAAGTGGCGGATGCCGCCTCAGATTATAATGAATCGGTTATTGATGCAGTGATAAGTGATGCTACTCCAAATTATAGTGAATCAGTGATCGCTTCGGTCATCCCCGATAGTCCAAAGCCGGTTTTATCCGTTTACGCATTGGCATTACCCGCTTTAGCCCGCTGGCCTGGCTTGCAACAATGGCGTATCTGCTTCGACCATCAAGGGGATATTATTAATCAGAGTAACGGTGTTAGTTTAGCTAAGGATGCTGGTTTAATTCTTACTGCATCGCAAACAGAAAACGTGCAATGGTCTTGTGCCGCACAAAGCAAAAAGTTACAGGCAGGGCAATCCATTCCTTTTGCAAAGCAGTCTTTAGCTGTATGGAAAACACCTGATGATACAAATTATAGCGCCTTGCTGCAATTACCTAAAGCGATAGACTATTCTTTGGATTTGCAAGGTTCTCAGGCGGTGGGGTGGTATCTGGGAGGTGATAAAAAGCCTGATATTGCGATTAATTTATTAGCCGACCCAGCAGGCCTTGTCTGGCAAAGTGAATCTAATTATTCAGGTTCGGTATTGACGCAATTAGGCTGGCATCGACTTAGTTTTGAGCTAAAACATAGTGATAAAGGTTATTCAGTGCAGCGCCATGCGGGTACAAAAGCAGAGCTCAGGATTCTTGATGCTAATCTAACGGTTAAACAGAGCATTGCCAAGACTGATTTAAAACCGTATTTATTAGAACAGGAGGATAGTATTCTTGCTGGATGCTTTCTTATGCGAATGGAAACACGATGAATTTTATTGAGCAATGTAAAGTTTATTGGGCGGGCGATTTTAATGCCGCGTTTTATACGGATCAAGGGCAGCGTAAGGAAAACCAGGATAATTACTTACTGATACACTCAGAAGCTGGACAAGCCATTGCTCATTATCAACATAATCAGCAAGCTCAGAGTGTTAAGCTGGAAAGTTGGCCGACGCATATGATGCGTTTAGTTGTACTGGATGGTTTAGGTGGTCACCCTTTAGCTCGACAGATTACCGACATTTGCAGTCAGGCACTACTGACTATTCCACCGTGCTATGAGCAAGCAGAGTTACATCAAGAATTATTAGCATTACATAAAAAACTCTACCAGCATCCGGACTTACAAGTAGAAAGTTCCCAGAAACACCCGGCTACGACTCTGGTCTGGGCTGAAATTAACCAGAATACTGGAATGTGTTGTCTAATTTCAGTTGGTGATAGCCGGGCGTATTTATTGCGTCAAACCCAATGGCATTGTTTAACTCAAGATCATAATGAAGCTGAGTTTGCTCAGCGTCAGCAACGTAATTGTAAAAACATGCCTGATACTCTGTCTCAGGCGGTGGGTTATGGGCATCAATCAGCAGAGGGTGCACAGCCTAGATTGGATTTGAAAATCGGGGGGGAGCAAGCCGCCTGGCCATTTACCGAAGGTGAGCATTTTGATTTGTTTACCTTGCCGTTACAGGCCAGTGATATTTTATTATTGGCGACTGATGGATTATGGCAGTCTAACGAGCAAGGGGAATGGCATAGTACTAACGCTTATGCACCTAAAGTCAGTGATGATTTAAAGCAACTACGTGAGCAGACTCAACCTGCTGAGCAGTCGGATAATGCGACTTTGTTATGTTGTTCAAGGCAGCGTGCAAGTGGTGGATTGAAACTTAAAGATAAGTTAAACAATAGTAAAACAAAGGTAAAGTCATCTTTATTGGATTGGTGGCTAATTGTTGCTTTAGGTGTTTTTATGTTGATTTGGCTGGGTATTAGCTATCGAATAACCCACTTAGATAACTTGTTTACCGATGAATCTCAAATACTTAGCTATGAGCACTATGAAGATCAATTTCTATTTGAGCAACTTAAATCGAATAATTTGTTAACTGTTGATTCGGTATTACGTTTATCTTTACCTGCTTCAGATTGGGCTTTACAGGAACAGGCAGCTGGGCAGTTGGTGACGGAACAGCATCAGAAGTTGTTAAAATCACTTTATGGAAGCGGCGGTGGCTTAATGCTCAGAAAGCAAGTACAACGATGGAATCAAAGTCGCTCCTTAGCCGCAGTACGCGATAACAACGGTACAGTAGACTGGCAAGTTTTCCGTGGACAGCATGCTTATCAACAAGCTTTGACAAAGGTACCGGAAGGCTTAGGTTTTTATCATCAAAATTTCCAAGGTAATGATACTTATAGCCAGGTTCGTACTGACTTAGGGGACTGGTTTGCATCAGCTCCACAAAGCTCAGTACGCTTTGTGCAGACATTAAGCCCATCTGCCCGTGTTTACAAAGTACAGTTTGCTGGTGATTTAATTGGTTGTAGTATTGTTAATGGACAGCAATCTAGCGATTGTCAAAGTAAAGTCATCCCTATTTGCGATATTGATCAAGGAATCAACAAATTGAATGAATGTACTGGTCAAGTGGTACACGGTGGTGAGTTGCACCTGGCTGCGGGTACCCTGGGTGAACTCAGGTTGGATCTCAAATCGGTACAAGTGATAGAGCAAACGGAGGATAAAAAAATCTGTTATCAAGCGGTTTGTTATCAAGCAAGCGAATCAGCAGTTCCGCCAGATATGATAGATTTTCAATATAATGCGAAGCTGACTGCTCCATTAAGTCGTGCGGCACAGTCGCCTAATCGGCTGATACAACTTCAAACGGTTGATGGTATAAACGTGATAAATGACAAGGGGGAAGTGAGTCAGGCAGCACGAGAACTGGGTTTATTGCCTTTATTAGGTGAAGCATCTGATTATGGCTCTCTACCATGGTTGTTAGCGCGTAGTGGGTTAGAGCAACAAATGATTAAGCTGAGTATTGATAGTCAGCGACAAAAAATAGCAATGGCAAGTTTACAAGAAGGGCTGAAAAAGATACACACTAAAGTTTTAAAAAGTCACTCCGTAGATCGCTATGAGCCTTTACGGCAAGCTGCCTTAGTGGTGATTGATGCTGATAATGGCGATCTATTGGCTGCCGCAGGTTTGCCTCAACCGCCGCTAAATATTTCTGCGCATGCTCGACGTAGCTATAGTCAACAATTCCCTTTTAATACGCCTTTTCGTAACCTTATCTGGCAGGGTGGTGGCTCGCGGCAAACCCCAGGGTCTGGGTTTAAGGTTTTGACTGCGTTAATGGCGATAGATTATCTTGAGCAGAACAAAGGATTGCCATCAGGCTCGGAAATTCAACAATTTATAAATGGATTATCGCCCCGTGCGTATAGAAAAAATACTGGCTTAGCGACTAATCAAGGGGAAATGCCTATTTATGATCAGGACTATCAAAATAGGGGGTATGGCGAACTAAGTTTAGCTAATTATGCTCATACGCCGATGAGTAATTACTTTAATCGAAAGCTACGTAAAGTTGGCTGTAGTAATGATAGCCAACAAAAAAATACCTTAGGTCTTGAAGCCGCATTAATGAAATCCTCTAATATTTGGTTTGCGCAATTGGCTGATAAGGTGGATGGGGCGGCAATTAAAGCACTGGATTTTGGGCAAAGTGCGCAAACCCCGCAACAAGTATCACATTTTTTACAGTTAATTGAGCGTTTGGGTATAGATAAACCACAGCCTTTATTTAACTTTGTTGAAGTGCCGCGAAACCTTGCTAGCTGGAAAAGCTCTCCTTATGTCAATGCAGCACCTATGCAAATAAGCTTGCATCAGCCTCAACAAAGAAATGCACGTTTTGATTTATTACAGCTCAGTATTGGGCAGTCTGTTCAGGTAACGCCTTTACAGATGGCTCGTATTGCTGGGTTAGCTGCAACTGCTAACTGGCCGGACACTCAATGGCTTAATGACGCTCAGCACGCTGTTTTTGGCCCAGTAGAAAAGAAAAAGCTGCAAGTTAAAGCGAATAATCTTAGTCTGTTACAGTCAGGTATGAAAGCGACTACCGAAATGGGCACGGCAAGAACCGCTTTTAAAGGTCATGCCGACCAGTGTCGGGTTTATGGTAAAACGGGAACCGCGCAAGTTGTTAAAAACCAATATAACAGTGCCTGGTTTATTGGTTGGCGAGAGCCTATAAATGATCATGAGAAGCGCTTAGCCTTCTCTTGTATGGTGACGCATGTGCCTACCAAGAAGGGCTTTGGCGGGGGAAGTTTGTGCGCAACTATAATTGCCGATTGGTTAAAACGTGATAATGCCTTACAAGCGAGTAAAAAAGATGCTGATGAAAAAGAAGTGTCCTGATTGTTTTGCCGATATATCTAGCACAGCAAGCATCTGTCCATATTGCGCTTATAAGCAGGCAGATGAAAAATTACGGCCGGAGGGTGCGTTACCTTTATTTTATACGTTAACCAATCGGGAAAAAAAATATACATATCAAATTGGACGTGTCTTAGGAAAAGGCGCTTTTTCTTTGGTGTACAGTGCCTATGCTCAGCCTTTAAATAAAGTAGTTGTTATCAAGGAATATTATCCTTCGCGTTTGGTGAGCAGAAGTAAGGATAAGGTGTCGATTGATATTTACCCAAGTTGTTCGGAATTGTTTGCTGATTATCTAGAACGGCAACAAGAAGAGTCTAAGTATTTGCAGGAATGTAGTAATCTGAAAATCACAGGGGTCGTTAGATTCTACGGCTCTTTCTGTGATGGTGATGGCTTTTATATGGTTTTGGAAAAAATCTTGGGTATCCCTTTGAGCAAATTAGTACCTGTTGCTCAAAGGGGAATTCAAGCATTGGCATTCTTGCCACCATTACTGAATACACTGAAAGATTTGCATTGTTCAAACATGATTCATCGAGATATAAGCCCAGGTAACGTTTTTCTGCGTAAGAATGAGCAAGGGGTTGCCCTGACTAATCAACCTGTTTTGCTGGACTTTGGAATGGGACGTTTTGATAATGATCTACATTCTAAAATTCCAGCGCCTTCCTTGGGCACACAAGGTTTTAGAGCACCTGAAGTACTTGATAGAAATTCAAAAAATCTCACTAGTGCCTGTGATATTTATTCGTTAGGGGCTTTGCTTTATTTCAGTCTGCTAGGTAAGCCACCTGCGGATGTGGAAGACCGCTTAGTACAAGATAATGTGCAAGTCCCTACTTTAGGCGGCGATAAAATAGCCCACACTCTTCATACTTTAGTCTGCGATTGTTTACAATTAGAGTTTACTCACCGCCCTACAGCAGAGAAATTATTAAGCGATAAAAAGTATTTAGTTTTATGGAAGGCTGTTACTCCCGAAGCGCCAGTGTTTAATGATTCGGTTATTGCTGATAATCCTCCTCCTATATACACAAAGAAAGAGGGGGGTGAAAAAAGTTTATTTAATAAGCAATTGGTAAAGAATCTGCTGGTTATTTTATTATTACTGCTTGGGATATTTGTTATTTATCAATTGGTACCACTACCATTAGATAAGCACCAAGAATTACCTGTAGAAGCATTGATTATTAATAGCCCAGTAGAAACGGACGTATCAAAACAAAAGAAACCGCTTGTCAGTCAAGAAACGTTAATAAATTTGAATAAAAAACCAGTCGGAATTATGTCGAAAACGAATAAAGTGACTCCTACAGAGAGAATGCAAGCTTCTCAGCCTAAACCAACCGTTAACTTTGATTTAAAACGAGCTATAAACTGGCCTATACCACCGGCTAATATCATTCAATCTATGCATTTTAGCAATGATCCTTTAGGACTTTATGATGACCCAAATGAATTGCAAGTAGTCAATAAATTAGCTACAGGCCAAACCTATAAAATTGATATTCAACTTAAACAAGATGCCTATTTACTGATGATTTATCAAGATAGTTTAGGGCAGTGGTTTATTGATGTAGGTTGTCAAACTGAAATATCGCAGAAAAATAAAATACCAGCACTTGCTCGGAAAATATGGCAATTAGACCAGCATACCGGATTGGAAAAGTACTGGGTATTTGCTTGGCGACAAGTTCCTAAGGCGCTCTGGCAACAATTTAAGCCTTTATGTGCTCTAGAGCGTGGATTAATGATGAATGCAGACTTAAGATATTTATCTGACTATCTTTCGCAAGACTATCCGCAGTTTGATTGGCAGGTGATGGAGCTTGAGCATTATGATACTCCGCTGCGTCGCTAGGGTTTTTAAATAAAAAAATTTACTTAGGGTCTTTTTAATGAAGAAAATACTTATTATATTCGTTATATTTATATTAAACGGTTGTGGTTTGCTGGCATTGCCTTCCCTTCCAATCTATTATTCTACTTCTTTTATAGCGAATGCAATAAAAACAAAGTCTTATTACAACCCTGGTTATGTTGTTACAGAGGAATGTGCCAAGGATGCCACACGTGCAGTTATTTCATTTACTGGTAAATCTTTAGGAAATTCTTTCTCCGTATTTCGTATAAAGTATTTAATGACTTGGGTTATACATACAGCTCCTACAGAACAAAAAATAAACACTCACTGGGTTAATTATTTATTAAATCCAGTGGTATTAGTAACAGATGTATCAAAAATTCCGTATAAAAGCTACCCTGTGATGAGAGTAAATGATAAAGAGAATTATCAAAATTTTGAATTTGCGTTGTTAGAATCAGGATCTAACTTAGAAATTAACTTAGTAAATTATCACCAGGCAAAAGGTGGATCTACATTCACTCTCAATGGCGGAGTAGAGTCCATGGATCTAAAAGGTTGTAAAATATAATATGGCAGATATGAAATCAATAACTCGTATATTTATAATAATGGCATCAATTTTTTTGCAAACCAGTTGTATTTCTATGGATAATAGTGAAATTATAGATCATTATTTTCAACCAAGAATTTCCAATGCATTTATTTATAGAGTAGGTGATGGCTATGCTTTAAAGGTTGTATTATCTGATTTTTCAGAAAAAGCAAATTCAATTGAAAAAGCTAAGATTATTGTAGATGGTAAAGAAATTGACTATAGAACTAATGAGAAAGGCTTAGAGACAAAAATATTTACATTAAAATCAGAAAAAAATATTAAAAGTTATATTGAAATAAAAACGGTTTTAGGAAAGAATAATCCCATTATTTTAAATAGGAAATTAACTATTGCCCCTTCTGTTGATTTTGATTTAGCTCAAGATATAATTCAACCTAATCATTACAAATATCGTTCTGCCTTGGTCATTGGTAATTCCCTATACGGTGATTTTAATGACCGTTTATCAAATCCTCAGAATGATGCGAAAGACATAGCTAAAACACTTAGAAGTTTAAATTTTGAGGTAATAGAGAAGGTTAATTTATCAGCAACTGATATGAAAGAAGAAATTAAGGCTTTTAGTGCTAAATTAAAAAGGTCTAATGAGGTCAGAGTTTTTTATTATGCGGGTCATGGTTTTGAGTTAAATAACGAAAACTATATGCTACCTATCGATGGTAAAGGAATGGATTCTGTTAGTTTGAATGATGTTTTAAATAGTATGGGGAGTTATGATAATGTTCTTAATATTACGATATTAGACACATGCAGAAATAATTTTTACTCTGAAAAAGTAAATAGAAGTCAAAAAATCAGAACTTTTTTTGCAAAAAGAAGTCTTGCACAAACGAATCGTCAAATGATGGCGACTAGGTTAAAGCTTGATATGATGTCCAGTGGCACTATTAAAGCCTTTTCTACTGCTTCATCCAAACCTGCTTATGATGGTATAGGTAGAAATGGAATCTATACTCGTTTTTTGATAAAACACATGAAAGACTCAGATATATCTGTGGAAACGCTTTTAAAACTGGTTTCTAAAGAGGTACAAGACGAAACAAAGGACAGCAGGCTATACAATGAGGTGCAAATTCCTTGGGTAGAATCTTCATATATTGGTAATTTTTCCTTTGCCACTTATTAGCACTCCCCTTAAAATGCAGGCGGCTTAGTAGCAAGCCGCCGATTATTTTCGTTAGAGTTATTCACGCCAAGGGCGATTTTTCTTAAATGACTTTAAATGTTGCTCATACTCTCTGTTTGATTTTCCTTGCTTTTTTAATTCTTTAATGGCTGTTTCCTGTATCAGCTTCGCCTGGTGGTAGTCGCCTGTTTCAGCATAAGCAGCGGCTAAAGTATCCTGGATATCTGGTTGATCATCTAGCGCGATTGCTTTTTCTGCCAATTTAATAGCAGCGCGCCCATCTCTTACATTGTTGTATAGGGACGTTGCTAATGTCCATGCTTTTGAATTGTAGGTTTCTGCACGATAAGGGTCTAATACTAAAGCTGTATCATAATCAGCCATGGCTTTATCCCGTTGATCTAACTGAGTCCAGGCTAGTGCACGTTGATTATAGGCATAAGCGCTCTCTGGCTGAATTTTTAGCATTTCATTAGCATAATCAAGCTTATATTGAGGTACACTATTACCATTATTAATGTTTCTAATTTCCTTCCGGTACTTCTCTTCTAGTATGAGTAGTTTTTGTATTTCAGTTGTAAGGATATCATCCAATTTGGATTTTTGTTGACTGTTCATGCTAAGTAGGATCTCAAACCAGTACTGTCTGTTGTCATTATCCATTGACTCGGTTTGTAAAATCAAACCTATTAGTCGTTGATTTATATTTATATTGTCAGCCGTAACATTAAAGTCTGATAGGTTTTTCCCATCGGGTGTTTTGATTTCTGACAAATGCTCTTTTATTTCATTGAAAAAACTATCTAGGGAACTTTGTAATTTGGATGATATAGCTATATTTTTATCGATTGTTGCTTTTGCCTTTTTGGCTTTAGTTTTGTCTGATGTTAGCCATTCAGGATATTCTTCGTTTGATTTCGTTTTATATTCAGCTTTTTTATCCTGCCATTGCCACTTTAATAAGACCACTGGCTTTTCATGCTCTCTATCGTTGATTGAGATACTATGTTTTACTGCTGCTAATCCTGGAGCAGATACTTCTAGCTGGTAATTTCCTTTTGCTAAATGCATACCTTGGTGGAAAAGTGTGGAGGTGTTGAGTAGTTTTATTTCGGCATGAGCTACATCGGTAAAAACCGATAAACGCCCTGACAGATTATTAATTTCACTCTCGGGTAAACGAAATACAAAATCGCCTTTATCCACTTCAGGTGCATTTAAGTAACCGTATTGAGGGTGCTGTTTATTATTACTGTAATTTATAACTTGTCGTTGCAGGTAATAGCCAAGTTCCATGCCACTGACAACATTATTTTTATCCAAATCGGCATCGCCGTATTGTAAGCCTTGTATTAATACGGTTTTAAAAATTGAACGGTCAGGAACGCGCTCCTTATCATTACCTGCAGTAATAACCTGACGAGCAGGACGGCTTATTTTATTGGCAATAAACGGCTCTATTTCCGAGCGGGTTGCAGTAAAAATAGAGCCACTGAAACATGCATCAAATAGCATCAACACATGCCGGGACATTAAGTCCTCACTCCATTTTTGAATCCTTTGTAAGCTAATGGCTTTGTCTAAAAAGGCAGCATGATTAGTTTTTTTCGTGGGCGCATCTTTAGGGAAAATATAACCGTGCTGACCGACTAAATTATCAATGGTTTCACCATGACCCGCAAAGTAAAAAAGCACGGCACTGTCCTTTTCTTGGCCGTAGTTGACAGTAAAGTCGATTAACGCTTTTTCCATTTCTGTGCTATCCGGATCTGAAACCAGTGTGACCTCCATGCCCATCTGCCTGAGCATTAGTGCAACCTCTTTAGCATCCTGCCTACTATAGGGTAAATAAGATAAACCTGTTTGATTTGGATCATAATCACTGACTCCAATGACCAGTGCATAATATCGGCTAGGCCAATAAGCCGTTGCTACTGGTGTTGTACGTTGCTTTTGTGCCATCATACCACGCATAAATTGCGTTTCTGCCTGAGCGGGTGACATGGCAGGGCAAGCGCATTAAAATCATGTTAAAAATCAATTAACTATAAAAGCTGAGTTTATGAGATTTTTTGTTCAAAACAAGTTATTTCATTACCCTATTAAAAACATATAGTTAAAAGTGCAAAAACAGCATCACTTGATAAATTAAATACTCTAAAATGACTTAGATTTATAAGTGGTTGATTTTATTTATTTTTTTAATGCGATTGCCCTGGGTGACATGGTTGATGTGGTACTCATTATTAGCCAGGGCAGTAAAGGTAACAGTGATTTTTTCATAAGCGTTTTGGCTCTCAATACTTGTATGTTAGGTAGATAGGCCTTAAGCGAACTTAGCATTCACCCATGGGCTATAAAGGTTGCTTTGCCTCTGTCGTGACTTCTAATAAATGATGCTGATATTGCTCAGGATGTTTTTGTAAATATTGTAAAAAATCTTGTATCACAGGCTCTTCCCAGCTCATCATGCGTAATGAATCATTGTTGCCATTAAATGTAGATGAGGTGTTTTTCAACTTATCAATATCAGGATAAGCGTTTAATAAGCCAAACGCCAGCACGTATTCTGTGCCAAATTCAGGGCCAAAAATGGTTATTTCAGGCAGGGTACATTGTTTTTCTGCTGCCTTGCAAATCCGGTGATTGGCAAAGTCCGGGTAAGCCAATTGTATGCCACCAGCGGGATCTAGCGTAAAAATAACCCAGTGTACAGGGCTATCAGCTGTGGCAATAAATTGAGCGCTATCGTCTTCGTGTAAGATGCTGCCCGCAGCAGAGACTAACTCAACGCGTAAATTCACCTTTGCTTTACCAGGCTGATAAGCAATATGTTGTAAAACGCGTTGCTGTTGTAATGCCTTAATCAGTATTGGTTCCTGATTTTGGGCTATTTTTTTGAGTAAATAGCCGCCGCCGTCATATAGCTGGTAGAGAGAACCGCTGGCCATTAATAGTAAATCGGAATCATGATCAACCAATTTAAAATCACCTAAATTGATCACTTTCTCTTTTAACTCGGGACTTATCCGCTCAAACTTAATGCGTACTGGAGCCGATTTTCCTGCATATAATGGAGGTGTCGTAGTAGCAGCTTTCAGCGGGTTTTCAAAGACAAAACGATTATGTAATTGTTGTGCATCTTCATTAAGCAAAGGTTGATAAGTGATCTTTTGAGCGAGATTTTTTTGTTTAAAAATATATTCGATACCGCTAACTAACTCACTATACTGCAAGCTATTGGCATTTTTATCGGCATTATAGTGTCCATCAAGCAAAGCCAATAGCGCATCAGTCATCGCACCGTGTGGCTTGCCATCAACCGTTTGCCTCCCTGTACTGAGGAGGTTCTGATTAATATCTTGTGCTTGACCATTTAAAGTCGATGCCCCTATATAAAAAACATGTTGATAGGGGCTTGTATCACAAGTTTCCCCTGCCATTGATTCGTTATCGTCTATTAAACCGTTATTAAACAGTCTAGGTTGTCCCTGTATATTCCCCGTTGTATTTTGGTGAGCGCCACTGCGATAGGTATTACCTGCAAAGCAAGTATCAAACGCCATAAAAACCTGACGACCTCCCTGATCTAATTGCTGCACAATAGGTCTTAAATCCCGTGAAGCCAGCATAATGTTTTTCTTGATAGAACCTGGTTGTTTAGGGTTGTGATCGGGTAGTACCCAGGCCCCCGTACATTTTGGTAAGTTTTGTTCCCAGGTGCCTGTATTTTTAGTGTTTATACTGCGATTAGCCGCACCATGACCACTATAAAAAATAAAAACATGATCACCTGCGGAGCTGTTATCGACTAATTGCTGCAATGCTTGGCGGATATTGGATAAATTAGCCTCTTTTTCGGTTAAAACGCTAATGTTTTTGTCTTTAAAGCCCCGATTAATTAAGCTCTTATGCAAGGCCTGCACATCATTAACTGGGCCTTCTAAATCTCTTTCGTTTTGATAGTGGTTAATACCCACTAATAGCGCATAACGCTCCAGTGCCTGGACTGTTGGGCTAAGAGTGAAGCCCGCTAATAAGTAAATAAATAATTTAGACATTCGATTTTTCCTATTATGAATTATTGCGGAATTAAACGTAATTCAACACGGCGATTTCTTTGGCGACAATTAGCATCATTAGTATGGCATGTTAAATCCCATTCACCACGAGCCATGATATTAATGCTGTGTTGCGGAAATTGTTGCCGTAATACTTGTTGTACACTTGTTGCACGGCGTAGGGATAACTCTTCGTTATAAGTTTCGGAACCTATTGAGTCAGTATGCCCGCGTAACTGTAATTGATAGCGCATGACTCCTGGCCGTTCTTGTTGCTCAATAAATTGAATAACCGCTTGGGTTTCTTGACGTGCCGCCGCACTGAGTTGAGCATGGTTAAAGCCGAAATGAATAGGTAAATCCATGGGTGGTGTTCCCCCGGTTGATTTCAATAACTTATCTAAGTAAATCATATCGTTTTCCTGCCAGCTATAATCTGCACGGGCACTATCGATGAGCTGTTGTATGTTCTTTAGCCAATTAGGTGTGGCTGTATGGCTAGCCAGTGCTTTTTTTAGGTGCACCACTGCTTGGGCTAAAAAACCACAGCCTTGTTTACCAAAACGATTTTGTTGGCATAAAGATGTTTTGGGGTAATCCGAGCTATGCTGAATAGCTTGTTGATGTTTTCCCCAATAAATCGCCGCCCGATAGCCCGCTGACTGCTGAGCTTGTGTATCGCTTAAAAAATATGCGCTCATGCCATTGCCATCTAAAGTCTCATCTGCGGCTTGCCATTGCTGCTGGTTTAAATAAGCCTGCGCCAGTGCCAGTACCACTTTAGGGCTAGAACATAAAGTGAGTGCCTGTTTTAATAAAGCAATGGCTTCAGGCATATTGCTTTGCGATACGTGCATCGCCTGCTTATAGACAGGCTCGGCTTGTGCGATTTGTGTGGCTGAGCAAACGGGCTTGGTGATCGTGTCCGTGTTCGCAAACAAAGGCGTAGCACATATGAGTAATAAACTGAATAATACCGGTTTCATAAGTCATCTCACTGAGTAATAAAAGTAGAAGTTTTTACAGCACTTAGTTCCACAAACGCGTCATTTAAGCGTTGTTGCCACTGGCTATCCGTTAAGCGCTGGCTTAAAGGTTGTTTAAATTCATAATGGCTTAACCTGGCCCCGCGTGCCTGATCTTTAAAGGCTATATCGGCAAAACCAATCGCTTCAGTGACCACTTGCCCACTGTTAGGCTCGGTAAAAATATCCATAACCAATGGCTTATCGGTTTTACCGCTCAGTTGTGTTAGCTGTAAGTCTAGTTCATTTAAAAATTGCTGCTGTTGCGGGTTAGTTTGTTTGGGCAGGGCGGCAATGTGCATCGCCTGTTTTAATAACCGGCTAAAGCTGTCCCAGTGCGGATCGGCATCATGCTGTTGGTGTTCTGCCACCAAGTCCAGTAATGCCTGATAAATCTCAGGTGCCGCTTCAATACGCGCACCATTGCGGGGTTTATTGGCCATTGTGCCTTTACCTAACAAGCCGTAACTGGGCTTATGATAGAGCAGGGCAATATAGCGCTGCCAGCTCCAAAATGCCAGCGCGGCTGATAAACGGATTTTATGCTCGGCGGTTTCCGTTTGTAGCAAGCGATTAAAAACGGCCTGTTGCGGTTTTTGTAAGCCTGTCACCTGTTGCAACTGTTGCTTTGCCAAGGCTTGAAAGTGAGCATAATTTGCATATTGGTTTTCCTGCCACTGACTAAGCCATGCCTGACCTGTTGTGCCCATTTGCCACATGGCCAGTTCATACACACTGGGAAAACCTTTAAGTAAATGACCGTTGAGTGTTAATAAAGAAAAAGGCGGCTTGTCGGTCGTCCCATTAAAAACACCGGTATTAGGGTGTAATACGGTTTGTAATGCAAGCTGGTCTTGATCCAGACTCAGAGGTAATAAACGCCACGCCAATGATGCAAGCGGAGAGATGGGTTCACTGATTAAACCACTGCGTAATTGGGGCAAGCGCTGCTGTTTTTGCGCATAAGCGTTTAACTGTTGTCGCCACTGCTCCAGCGATTTTGCCTGAGTTTTTACCGCTAAGCGGGATAATTCATCAAAGCGCAAATCATCCGCTATGCCAAATTGCCATTGTAAGCTGCTGGTGAGTGTATCTAATGTCTGGGTAAAATCACCCGAGCTGGCAGCACTTGCCAATAAATAACGGCTTTGCTGTAAAAATCGGTTGGCCAACTCAGTCGTCACCTGGGTGCTCTCACTGGGATTGATATACCAGGCAATATTGGCTAAATAGCGAAAGGCTTTAAAATAGCGGCTTAAATCAGGGCTTTGTTGATAATAACCGCGTACCTGAAACTGGCTGTAATCTATCGGATACTCCCATAAAGGCGAGGAATGCAGGCCGTTTGCCTGAGTTATTAACTGCCATTCCACCTTTGCTCGGGGGCTAAGCGTCATAGGTGCTTCAGGGTTTAGCAAGTGTTGCACGATCGCCGCCAAATCCCGATTGGCATCACCCGCACTGTCTTTAGGTTGTTGATTGCTTATAGTTAGTAAGGACTGACTTAACTGCGTTAAGGCCGGTAGTAACACCTTGGCTTCATGGTTTTGCCAACTACTTTGCCTTAGCAAACTATAGGCACTGAGCCATAAATCCACGGTAATATAATGCGGGATGCCTTGCGCACGATTTTGTTGATATACCTGAAAAATACCCAATGGAGCAGCGTTTAATTCTGCTTTAGCCGTCAGCGGCTGAAGGGCTAATAGCGCACTATAAAGGCACGCTAAAAAAAGAGTTTTGAATCGCAACATGTGAGTGCTCCTTAGCAGCGTTTATTTCTTTGGTCGCGGTATTGCGTGCAGCTATTAATCAGAACTTGCTGCGCTAGCGTGGTTCTAGTTTCAAAGGGTACATTCCCTTTGCTTTGTATCTTGATGTTAGCGGCACTGAGCAGGCGACGAAAATAGCGCTGGCCTTGATCATCCAGCGGCTTATCTGCCAATGTAAAAACATTCACCAGACTAGGGGTTTGTAAGACAAAATACTGATTTTTTCCGTTGGCCTCAATATCTTTAATGATTAAGGCATGATCATGATGCGCTTGAGGAATATCCAATGTGGCACCCGCCTGCAAATAATTATCACCCGCCCAAAGGTTGGGATATAACAAGCGAACTTGTCCGTTATCGGCTTTTTCAAATAAATATACATAGCCGGATTGATCACTGCGCACTTTAAAGCGAATATAATCGCCCAGCATAAAATCCCGATGGTTAGGTTGGTTTTCGCGAAAGACTTGCACTGTTAGCCGTTCTTGATGGCTGGTACTTTTGCTAAGCACTTGTTCGAGTGTTGCCGTGTTGTTTGCATCACTGAGTTGTGGCGATATAGCAAACTGTAAAGGGCGATTAAGTAAGGCTTTATTCCCCGATATTTGCGGCGCAAATCTATCCATATTCCCGGTATTTTCGCCGATATACTGACTGGATTGTTGTAGCCAGTTTAAAGCGGTGAGCGGTTTGTGTGCATAGGTAGAAGAAAACACGCTACGGTATAAACCTTGCGTAAATAGACTGCCGTTCTCGGTGGCCAGCGAGCTTTCACTGTCGCTGGATGCAGATAAGGCCAGATAGTTCACCTGCTCCAGCTCATCAAACAAGGTCATACTCTGGCTATTGGCAGGGTTGATATAAGGGTTTTCATGATGACTCACGGCTTTATACTGTCCCAGAACTTTAACTCGACCCTGTGCATCGTATCCTGAAGAACGGGTGCTACTGCCGCTATGACAGGCATCAATAATGACCCACACTTGTTGGCTGGGAATTTTTGCCAGCCATTCCCCTAGTTCATCATCGAGTAGAATATTTTTCAGACGTTTACCCTCAGACGTATCAACCTCGAGGGTATCATAAAGAACCAAAATTTCATCTTTACCATCGGCTTCATCACCACTGTGGTCTATTACCCGCGAGCCATGTCCGCTAAAATACAATAAAATACGATCCGTTGGTTGTACGCCGTCAATTAATAATTGCTGTATCTGTGCGCGGATATTGCCGAGGGTTGCTTGTTCATTGGATAAACTCGTGATGTTCTGAAAGCCCCAGGCGGTGGCGATGTCTTGCATCATGTACATATCTTTATCAATGCCGCTTAAATCAGATAATAAAAAATCATTGCTCAGATAAGTACGTTCAGCAGGGGGATTATGTAAATAATCACCAATACCGATCAGTAAAGCACGGTCTTCTGCCTGACTGGGTAAAGCAAACAAACTGAGGATTAAGGGCAGTAGTGGTGTTCGTCGGAATAATGCATGCATAGGTTTCTCCGTTGTGTTAAAGGGTGTACTGTTAATAAACGGTATAAAAACGCAAAGGTGTAAAAAAATCGCCGCTACGCGGTCAGATAACGCCCAGCGCATCGCAGCTGGGAAGCGTTATCTGACCGCGTAGCGGCGTCACTCCCCCGACCCGCTGTATTTCGTTCATTTTCTGGTGCTGTTTCTGCCACTGTAAAAACCCACAAAAGCTAAAAAAGTAAAAATTCAAAAGCTAACGAGTTCTGGCAAGGCGGAAGCCCAGATTGTAGTTCTGAGCGCCTGGGCTGTTGTAGCTACGAGCCGCTGCACGCAGGTACCTAGCGCTGCGGCGCCAGCTACCGCCACGACCAACGCGGTAAGAGCCACCACTTGCTCCCTGTGGGTCGGTCACGGTATTGTTAGGATAGTCATAATCATACCAATCCTGCACCCATTCCCATACATTGCCGCTCATATCATATAAGCCCCAGTGATTAGACGCTTTTTGACCAACGGGATGCGTTTTTTCATCGCTATTATTCCAATACCAAGCGAGAGTATTCTCAGCTTCACCGCCACAATAGCGCTCTTGTTTGCCACTGCGGCAGGCATATTCCCATTCCGCTTCAGTCGGCAACCGATAGCCATAACGATTATCCGTTTGGCTATTGAGTTTTTGGATAAAACTTTGTGCACCATCCCAACTGATTTGCTCTACCGGACAGGTACTTCCGCAGTCTTTAAAGTGTGAGGGGTTATTGCCCATCACCTTTTGCCACTGGCCTTGCGTGACTTCATGCTTCCCCAAATAAAACCCTTGGCTCAGAATCACCTTATGTTGGGTTTCATCTTTATAACGGCCATCTTCCCCGCCGATGCCTAAAAAGCCGGAAGGACTGCCCATCATAAATTCCCCTGGCTCTATCCAGATCATGTCCATCCCTGTGATCGGTTCTATAATAGCTTTCGCTTGAGTCACAATAGCGGGTGTTGGAGTTATTTGGGCTTGAGGTTCCAGCACTGCTGTCTGACTTGCATTGGCTGGAATAGGCAAGTATTGATTACAGCCGCCCGTTAAGCACACGTCGGGAATCTGCCCAAACTGCATTAAATTGGGGCGTTGTTTTTCGCCATTCGGGTTTGTTGCCGCCAGTGTTGGCACAATGCCCATCACTTGATTGGCAACGCCGTAAAGATCTTTGCCGGGTTGTTGCAGGGCTTGATTGAGTGCCAGTGCAAAAGGGCTGTTGACGGTGCCATGACCATCATCCGCCATGCCACCCGCTTGAGTCGAGAATAATTGCAGTTGCACGCCTTGCTTGATTTGTCGTTGTGCCATGCCGCGAAAACCGTTACTGCCTTTAAAAAAACTATTACTGGGGGTGATAAACTCTTCCCGGCAAGCATCAATCAAGGACATTAATATTGCGGGTTGATAATCGTTAAGCACGCCTAAAATCCACTCGAGCTGTATGGCTGAGGTTTTTATATCGGTCGGGGTTTTAAAAATAGCTTGTACTGGGAGCAGGTAATCGTGGCGTTTCCCCTCATGAAATTGCTGCACCCCATGTCCGGCATAATAAAATAATAACAAGGTATTATTGCCCAGTTCTGCGGCATAGTCGCGTACGGCGGTTTCCCATTGCACTTTGGTTTTGAGATTGGGTAACACTTTAACTTCAAAACCGAGAGCAATTAATTGTTGCTTAATCAGTTGAATATCATGAACAGGATTGTTTAAGGGTTTAAAATCCGAGTTTTTTGGATAGTCGGCATTAGCGATTAATAAAGCCTTACGCTGCAATGGGGGCGATTCGGGTATCTCAGCATTACTGGTATTGCTAAGCGATACACTGAGTAGTACATAACAGAGAAAGCTTAAGGTAAAACGAGCGGCTTTGTGCATTTTTATCACCAGTGCGGTTAAGGTTTATTAGCTTTTATTAGGTTCATCACAGCAGAACAGTCACCACTGGTATTAGCCAGTTGCTTTAACGGCTGTTGATATTCAGGCGCTAAGTTGATGGTGTTGTCCTGTGCTACGATTTGCTGGGCGATGTGTTGCTGGCGTTGCCAGAATTCAGTGGGCAGTGCTTGTGGTGATTGACAGGCGGCATATAATAATGCGCTCCATTGTCCGAGTGATTTAACCAGCAGGCATTGTTCGCTGTCACAACGGGTTTCGTTGGGTAGTTGAGCAATGAGTTGTTGCCAGTGCTCGCCTTCTGTACTGATGTATTGTAAACCTTGCTTTAAACCGGCCTGAAAGCTTTGTTGCAAGATGGATGCGGGGTGGCCTTTGCTGTTATTGCCGGCACGCCATAATAAGTCTTTCCGAGATAAGCGCAGTTCATTCGGTAAGGCACTGTATTGCTGGGTAAGCTGGCTTTCTAGGTCGTAGCCGTTGGTTGGGACCCAGTTCATGATTAATAGCAATACACTCATCGCTGTAGCTAAGCCGCCTCCCCAGTAAATAGTGGGTTGTTGCCAGTTAAACCAGGGTTTAGTTGCTTGTTTAGATGAACTAGTGGGTTTTGGTTGTTGCTCGCTTTGCAGGACTTGCTGTAATTCAACAGACAGATTAAAGGTTGCGGCATCTCTGGCGACCCAGCTTTTAACTCTGGCTGCACTTTGTTGGTTTAGTGTGCCGCGAATCCAATCCGTGATTTCAGCTTCAGACGGTGGCGCGTCGCCTGTGGGTGCCGCTTGTAAAACTAAGGCCGCGCGCAATAATTGTTGCTGGTTTTTTGCTTGTAAGCGTTCTTGCTGTTCAATAAATAGCTTAAAGGTTGCCGCATCACGGGCAATCCAGCTTTTAACCTCAGCCTTGCGGGGGGAGGAAAAATTGTCCTCTATATAGTCTATGAGGTCTTGTTCTTCGGGACAAACGCCTTGTTTATCCGATGCTGATAAGAGTAAGGCTGCACGCAGCATTTGCTCGGTATCTTGTTGGTTTTTATCGGGAAATAATTTGGCTTTAAGCCAGGTAATATAGTGTTTCATTGGTCTACCTTGAATATATTCGAGATAGCGCGTAGGGTAAGTAGGCGCTGTAACTATGAGTAGTTTTAATTACGCTATAGTTTTTATAAACGGTGTTTTTTTTGTTTTTTGTAAAAATTTATTAACGTGGATCTTCTACACCCATTTTTTTAAAATAGTTCTGAATTTTTTTGATGGCCTGGTCATATTGATAACGCGGGCTTTTAATGCCGCTTGCTGCTGTTATTTCTTCTATTTGCTCCCAAGTGTATTCCTTTAATTTATAGCGGATAATAATAAGCTGATCTTCCGTTAAATTTAGTTCGTTGTTAGTCCAGTCAATCTGGTCTGAGTTGGGTATTTTTTTACCCAAAATGATCTGCATTACCTCGGCAATATCTTTTGACAAATAAGGTGTCGAAGTAGATGTCTTGGTTTCTTTATCTTTCTCATCTGATGCCTGGTTATTGTCATCCGTTCTGGATGTTATTGGCATGAAGTCTTCATTTTTATATTCATTTAGCGGTTGGTTATTTCCTGTAAGCCAGGATGTTTTGCTTTTGGCATTGGTACATACATTTTCTTGTTCTAGTTGTTGTATGATTCGCACTACTTCATCGCGCGGAATGTTTGTCTGGGATTCTGCATGAATATCCTCCTTAATGGCACTCACTGTTTTTTGTTTTCTACAGATGGCTAAAAAAAGGGTGTAAGCTTTGACAGGTAATTCAGCGCATAGTATTTCAAACCACTCAGGCAATTTGTGTTGCCCTGACTGGCTTCTCCAGTAGTCTTTTACTGCTAGTATAGCCATCTTTGACACATAACCGGGGTGTATAGTGTCAGGATCTCCTGTTTCATAGTGATCTCCCAATATATATCCACGTTCTTTAATATCGCTCTTAAGCCTTGCCATTAGGTTAGTGATAATATAGCTGTTAATTTCCTCTCTTTCTTCTACTGAATATCCATTTTTATTGGCAAGTTTTTGATATTTTTTTCTCCATGTATTATCGAAATATATTTCTTTGCACCTTTCAAAGGTCTCTAAGGTCTCTAAGGTCTCTAAGGTCTCTCTTGTATTCATATTTTTAACAATTAAGTTGAGGTGGAATTCTTGTTAATTATTATATGAATTGAATAGATAAAGCTACAGCTTGTTAAAAAAGATATTATATTAAATATAGTATCTCCTAAAAACAGGGCGTACTATAGTGTGCCAATTAATAAAAAGAGAAGATCCTGCTGGCTATGCCGGTTTGTCAAATTGAATAAGTTAGCGCTACAAAGCGTTCTGATAAGCTTCGTTTTTTAACTTCAATAACGAAGGTATATCTAGATTTTTAACTGACAATAGCTTTAAGAAAACTTCTCCTTGCTCCATACCCATAGTTATACGTATTCGATGCGTTGTTACCATAGCCTCTAGCGTACAAGCTAATGATTCAAATTGAATAGTCTCTTGTTCCCAGTTAAGTAATGGTCGAATGAGATCTATTAATAATAACTTTCCATACACGTCATCTTGACAAACAATTAATGTACTATCTGTAGCTTTGATTCCCTCATAGATTCCAAGTGTCTCGTTGATTCTTTGTACTGGTTGCGAATATCGAAGATAGTTTCGCAGTTCAGATAATTTAGCCTTGGGTAAGCTTGAGGGATTAAACAAGGTTTTTAGTATTGAAGTAGAAATATGTTCATTAGTCACTTCATTGCCATGGTTGTAACGCCGGTAGCAATAACTGTGAAAGCCGCATAATTTACAGGACATTCCGCTGGTATGTTTATAAGTATCTTCTGTTCCTTCGTTTCTGTTTTCTAATTCTTCAGAAGCGTGGCATAGCGTGCAGTACCCACTGGAGCAGAAAAAATACTTAGGGTTTGAACTCCCTTCCCAGGTAAAGAGTGATTGTTCCCCTAGCTGGCGTTTAATTCTATTAGCATAGTCTGTGTTATTTTCGAGCATGGTGTATTTCCTCGGTTCATTAATAAAAGACAGTCGCTCAGAATAATAAAATTTATGAGCCACCTGTTTTATATAAACGGTTGAATTAAGGAAGGGTGTAAAAGTACATGAAATATTGCTTAGTTTTGAGTTTGGGGCGAGCGCGGTAAAAAACGGAATACTCGTTTTGTTCTCACCCTCAGTCCTTGTTATGCATTCATATAAACTGTAATGGTCAAGTTTTTTTGGAGGAAATTAAAATCGAGCTAACGCTTCTTTAGCATATTTATTCCCTTGCTCTGCCGCTTTTCGATACCATGCGACTGCCTCGGCATCATCTTGCTTGACCCCGCGCCCACTTTGATAGAACACTCCTAAATTGTATTGTGCGCTTGCATACCCTTGCTCTGCCGCTTTTCGAAACCATGCGACGGCCTCGGCATCATCTTGCTTGACCCCGCGCCCATTTTCATACATCACGCCTAAATTGTATTGTGCGTTTGCATACCCTTGCTCTGCGGCTTTGCGATCCCATATTACTGCCTCAGCATCATCTTTCTTCACGCCAGAACCAGTATAATAACAACCTCCAAGAAAATATTGTGCGATAGGAGAGCCCTGTTGTGCTTGTTGGCGCCAAAAATCAAGCTGTTTCGGACAATTTTCTTTTAAATAATTATTGTTCCTGTCTTGTTTCGCCACAATGGCTGAATATTTCTGTTCCATTGCTTGTAAGCGTGACTCAGCAGGTGTCTCTATTAGCTCTACTATGCAGTCTCCTGTTAAGCAAATATCTGGTATATAGGTTGATTGATTAAGGGGCATTTGCTGGTTATGGGTTAATAGCAGCACTTCAGGTATTAATTCATTAAACACTTGAAACAGGGTTTTGCCTTTTTGTGCGAGTAAGCTTAATAAGGCAGCGGTATAGGGGCTGTGATTGCTATTGCCATCATTGGCAACGTGGTTAGGTTGAGTGGCAAAGGAGATAAGTTCACGGGCAGAGACATCTTTAAGCTGTAATTGCGCCATACCGCGATCACTGCCCCTGTTTTTTTTCGGAAACGGGTTGTCGCGACAGGCATCCAGTGAGGCTAGGATCATGGCTGCATTGTTACTGCGGATGGTTTTTAATAGATATTGCAACGTTGCACTGTCATCTTCGATGTCTTCAATTTTCTCTGCTTTGAGTTCAGTGGGCAGCAGATAGTTGATGTCATCGATTTGCTGGGCATGTCCTGAATAGTAGACATAGGCGAGTGTTTGGGCATTGATACGTTTGCGAAATTGACGTATTGCTATACTAAACTCTTTTCTTGTTTTGATGTCTTCATAATACAGCACTTGAAAGCCGAGTTGTTCCAGTTGGACTTTAATCGCTTTGGCATCATTGATCGGATTGCGTAACGGGGCGCTGCTATAATGGGCGTTGCCGATAACTAATGCTTGTTTGTTGGTAATTGTGGTGCTTTGCTGTGATGTATTTGATACTTGACTGTTTGACAGGGCAGTGCGTCCCAGCGCTGAAGCTGGCGCTGTTGCACACGCTGTTAGTGAGGCGCTTAAAGCAAGTATGGATAATCGGTGTTGTATCGTTAGCATATTGTTTTTGGCTTAGGGGCTATGGGTTAATTTTTTATTGGCGTGCAGGATAAATTCACCATCCTGATGGTTTTGCATCATTTTTTGTAACTGGCTAAGAATGGTGTCGGGTAGTATCACTCCCCAGCTTACGTCGTCGGCATGCACTTTGTACCAGCTTTGTACTAATAAGGGCGGTATGCTTTCGTACAATGGATAGTAATGTTCGCGTGTTTTATTGATTGTAAAAGATATTTTGCCGTTTTGCCAATGGCTCTTATAGCTTTGTTGTTTGCTGATGGCTAATACCTGAATGCTTTGTTGTTGCAACAAACTTAACAAGGATTGTGCACTGGCAAAGCGTAAACTATAGCCTTTTTTACTGGGTTTCGGGATAGATTTTTTGGGTGTGGGGGCTTGTTTTTTTTGTAGGTGTTGAAGTTTTTCCAGTGTTTTCTGTTGTTGCTCGATTTGTTGGGTGTTGTTGGGTTCAGGGGAGCTGTCGCTGACAGAGGAAATGGCGAGTAGAATCAGTACGATCATGACTAAAAATTTCATCATATCGCTTTCAGCTAATAGGGCTTCATTGCTGTTTTGCTCATCATCCATCCCTGGTTGATGATGAAAAAATGAGGTCATAGTATATCGGGTTTTGTAGGTGTTGATTTTAGTGGGCAAGTAGGCATTTTCTTAGGGAGCTGTTCTAATGCTTGTAGTAGTGCTTGTTGCCATTGTTGATATTGCTGTTGTGTTTGTATTTGTTGCTGGGATAAGACGTAATTTAGTTTCTGTTCCAGTGTGATTTTCTTATGGTAGCGCATGACGAATCCGCCAATATAGCCAACAATGGTACTTGATAGGGCGATGAGTATGCCACCATCCACCATGCGCCGTAATATATCGCTGCCCTGGCTTTGTAATGCGCTGTCACCTAATGCATACAGTAGGGCATGACGCATGCCTATAGCGGTATAGACGATGCCGATAATAAGGAACATCTGAATACTGAAGTCCAGTAAGGCGTTACTGTGTAGGAGTTCGTGGCGAGGGGGGGTAGCTTGTTTTAGTTGCTGATTGAGGCGTTGATAACGGTGTATATAATAGGCAATATTAAGTCCAAAAAACAGCACAGAACTGCCTAGATTGTACCAGGCGTACTGTGCTGCTTCCTGAGCGGCTGTCCATGCCGACGCAGAAAAGTGGCTTAATAAGCCCATCAGTAACAACGAGAGGCTTATGCCAATGACTAGACCTCCGCCAAATTGTCGGGTTGTATGATGGGCTGACATGGTTAGCTCCTGCAGGTGTCAAAGGTGACTGCCAGAACAAATATGAAGTCATCATAGAGCGCGGCAGCTTGATTGTAGCTTTGTGTATCTCCGAGTATTTCTATTAATCCTTCTCGTTTATTTTGCATGGCTATTTGCATGGATGAAAAAAATTTATCTTGCTCTTTACTGAGCCCGCAGTTCGCTTGATGCTTCGTTAAAAGGTCAGAAAAACGAGGGCTGAAATAACGTGTTAAGGTTTTTTTTGCATCGAGTTTGCTGATAACACTTTGGTTGACGGCTGTTTCATAAAAATGTGTAAACAATTTACGATTGGCCATGCCCGGCTCGCCTTTTGCTTTACTCATTAATTGTTGCTGGTAGTCATCAAAGGCATATTGACAATACGTATACTGGAGATTGCTTTCTGCTTGAGTAAATAAGTCGGTTAAATTTGTGTTATGTAAGTTACAGCTCGCTTGTTTTTGCGGTACAGTTGTACAGGCGGTGATTGAGGTCAATAGTGCTGTTAATAGTAGTATTTTCATTTGTCGGTCCTCTATAAAATCCATTGGTTAAAATCATCTTCTTCAAGGTTAGGCTCAGGAATGGGGATGGGTGATTCTTGTTCATCACCTAGTACAAAGCTACGCATGTCATCAACTCTGCTTAAAACATCGTCGTTAAAAATCTCTGTAAAACCTGTTTGAAAGAAAGGCAGTTGACTGCTAATATTAGTGTTGATTTCGGTTATTAATGAGAGCATTGTTTTTGAGCTATCATAATATTCTGCTAGAGTAATTGCTTGTTTGTCATGTGCGTTACCTTTGCCTTTGGTAGTCGCGGCTAATTTTTTCATCGATTTAATGAGGCCAATGTTTTCTGTGCGCCTTTTTCTTATTTCTGATGTGATTGATTGATTGGATGCGGTTTTGGCTGATCCTAGTTGATCGTGTAATTGCAGGGGTGTCATGCTATAGCCAATTTTACGCATTTCAGGCTGCATCGAGTTTATTGCTTGTTTTAATGCTGGTTCGATTTTGTCGAGTTGATCTCGAACCATATTTAGAAATTTCATATAGGAGTTTGTTGCCGCCTGCTTTATATCTAAACATCCTTGATCTAGCCTTCCTTCGCATTGACTTTGTTTATATAATTCTTTTTGCCGATAATATGATTCCAGCAGTGGTATGATTTTGGGTTCTAGCAAGCGGGCTTCTTCATTAACCGATTGAAGGTGAGAAAATGCCGGTTTTAGATCAATACGTGGTACGGCTTGTGCTACGCTAATACTAAAAAACAGTATTATGCTTAGCGCTACGTGCCGAACTTCTTGTCGGGTAAGTTGCTTCATTTTTCTTCTCCTAATGATTTTAAATAGTATTCATAAGCTATAAACGGTGCAGTTTGAGAGTTTTGTAAATATTTATGAAAAATAATTAAGAATTAAAATCTGTTCTGATGATTTACTATTCTGTAAAAGTGAACAAAGGGTAAGCGTTGCTAGATTTAGCTGTATAGTTACTTGCTTCATTTTTCGCAACTACTCAGCGTGATGTGGATATACTAAATATGCACATAGTAACTTTAAATACTATTGAAATTAAAAGTGTCTACAATCAACTAAAAAACAAACTAGTTATCGACTAGAATTTAAAGAATCTGTAGTGTATTAGCCATTGAATCGGATCAGTCCGTTGTCGCGATAGCGAGAGATTTAGGTGTTAATGTAAATACCTTGCATACCTCATCTCCTTACACACAATACTTGTGTGTAAGGAGATGATCATACTTAAATAGGCAAATACGCCAAGCCCAAGCAGTAAATAGAACCTGCGAATCAATCTATTTATGTTGAAATAAAACGATCTAAAGTAACTCAAGAAAGGGATTTACTAAAAAAGGCCACGGTAGATTCAACTGCCAATGGAACACTATATAAAAGCGTATTTACTAGGGTTTCATATCCCAACACTTTTTGTGGTCTATCATTTAACTGTTTTGATGCATTTTGTAATTTTTTAACTTGTTTTTCTAATTCTTGAATACGTGCATGCTCTGCTATTAAAGCGCTTGCTTCAGGTGGTATTTCTAATTGTTCCTTTTTATATGGAGCAATCCAGAGCTGCATGGATGATAAACTTACATTTATCGGATTCGCAGCGTCTTTGTATTTATAATCAGAAATATGGACTTGGACTCCCCAGGTTTGTCTGTCAATTGCGTTTGGAGTAATTGAACTTTACAGGATAAATATCATATTGATCATTGCCTACCATTTTCTCGATGGCCTAATAATGATCTGTGGAACCTACTGCCCACATCGAATAAAAGTAACCTTGAAAAAAGTGATAAATTAGCGAGTAATCAAAGACTACAGGCATCTAAAAAAATATCCAGTAATGGTGGGGTGAGACTTGGCAAGGTAATGAGAATACTCAAGAGCGACGGTTCTTTGCTGAAGTAGGAATGTCATTACCTGGGTTAAGTAGTGCCGATAATAATCTTGATGATATTTTTGATGCATTGAAGTTACAGCATGTGCGTGTTAAAGATATGCAACAGATAAAGGTATGGTAGAGAAGTGCCATTAATATATTTTTTATATAATATAATTATAGTGGTTATATTATAAATATGTAAATTACATATTTTATTTATATTTTTTTAAAAATATCTTAAAAGATGAACAAAATAGCAATCTTTTTTACATTGAAAATCCAATACTCCATGCTAGTCTAAGGTTTTTATAAATTGGATGAATGTTATGTCAGAATATGAAGAGGCCTTTGAGCTTGCTAAGAAAAAAAAGAAGCTGCTAGTTGTTATAGATAGCTGTATAGAAGTAAAACAGTTTTCTTATAATGTAGAAGAGTACGATGAAAGAAAACATAAGACTTTAGGATTGCTAGTTAATGTAATTAGAAAAATAAATGGGGGGGTATATGAAGCAATATTTGGATTTAATTGCGGAGATTTATCGGTTGGAGCAATATTTATTAGCCAATATCCAGCATTAAATGGTAAGGGCGTGTCTGCATTTGATGAGTTTTTTGATAAAGTTAATTCTTTGATTAAAGAAGCTGTGGAAAAATTTAAATTAGTTAAATACATCATATCTTTAGATCCAAAGAATGAATTTAATTTTCCAGATGATAAAATGGTTTTTAAAGAATGGATACCAGATGAGAAAAAATTAATTAAAACATTTTGTATTTTTTTTGAGCAAGAAGAGAAAAAGCAAGTAAGGAATCTTATAGACCCTAATGTTTATGATGATTTTAATATCATTTATTTAGAGTTATTAAATGAAAATTTCATAAAAATTGAAAGTATTATGCATGAAACTGGTACGATAGTTGATCTTGACACAGCCCAAAAGAAAGCAACGCTTAAAACTAGAAGTGAAAAAATTTGTTTTAAATGGTGTCAAGATGAATTTAAAGACATTGAAATGTTTAATTACTATAATAGTAAAGCATTAGTCGTTGTCAAGTTGAGTATATTTAGAAAAATATATGGTATATCATCAGATAAAGATAAATACCAATTGTTATCGTTGGAAAGCAAAGATCAATTTGATGTATTTAATTAGATTTTTTAATTTAATTTATGCTTAATTTATATGTGTATAGTGTAGTTTTGAAATTATAAAGGCATTCCAGAGCGTGCTTGATAGTACTCTATTGGAAATGCTTTTATTTTCAACTTTAACATTAAATGTTAATGGTTTTCTAAAAAGTGATATCTCAATTGTTTCAGATTGTATATTTTTTTTATTTGTATTTAGAGTGGGAATTATTTCTGATAAATATATATTATTTGCATTGTAGTTATATCCAGGTAATACCCTGTGAGTTATTTTAACGGTTGGAATCCCTATTCCACTAATATGTATAAAATTTAAATATTTATTTGCGTCTGCAAGGGAATCAAAGCTTAGGTCATTTTGTTGTTGACGGTAGCCTTTGATAAAGAGATCATGGGTTTCTGCAAGAACCTTAAAGTCTGTACTTTGTAAACAATGAATTTTTTGTAAACAAAAATTCAACTGTTTTTTTTGAAAATCGGCTAGATCTGAATTGAACTGCCTAACTTTTAAAATTGAGGGTAATTCTAGTGCGCAGCCTTCATAGGAATTTAGGAGGATTTCATTATTGAGAATAGATATTCCTGTTTGATTCTGAATATCTATTAGCGTATTTAGAATTGTACCGGTCTTTTGGTAAGATAAATTGTAAACAGTTGCTAAAGCATGTGCGGGAATTTTATTATGTAGGCTGATAATAAATTTAGCCATATCAAAAATACTAAAGCTATTTTTTAGTTGACCTATATTAGGTAAAGTCGGAACTTCTGAAGTCTGAAATTTTAAAGTTTTTTTGTTAGTGTTAGATTTGTCCAGAGTATTAATAATATATCTAGCATCATTAGACTTATCTTCTTCCCTAGACAGCTTTTTTCTGAGGTTTGCATAATCAATATTAGCTAGCTCAGCTTGTTTTTTAACGCTTAGTGATACCCATAATTGATCAGAAATATTTTGTAGGATAAGTGGGCTCAAGTGAAAATAATGAGAGATACTTGTGATAGCAGATGCATGTCCAATAACGGAAGATAATTCGTTAGTTATTCGATAGCTACTTTCAGCTGTATGTGTCCAAGCTCCTCGTAAATTTGATTGCGATGCTTTTCCAAGGTTACTTAATGCGCCATAACGGGATAACTGATCGTGCTTTATGGTTGATAGTTCGGCGGATAATAATTGATAGCTATATCCGCTGTGTCTGCAGCTATGAGGCCTCGCATTTTGTTGTGCTGATGTATGTCGTAAAGCTATGCAAATTAGCTGTACTATGCAGTATCGGTCGATAGGTAATTTTAAGTTTCCTTGTTGAGGGAATAGTAGTGCGTTTGATGGTTTATTTTGGCTCCATAACGCCTCTATTTCAAGCATCCAAGATGTTATGAAATTAGACTCTAAGTCAGTTAACCGACCAAGAGATGGGATTATTCTATTTCCCGCTTTTGACTTTGTTTTGCCGTACGAGGTTGTTGCAATGCGAATGTGGGGCGTCTTTTGCTTAAGTTGAATATCCGTTAAGCGTAAGCGTTCCGCCTCACCAGTTCTGATATAAAATCTATATTGTAGTATTAATATAATTTTAGCTGCTTTAATTACCCAAAGGTTAATGTCAGTAGACTTTGACTCTTCAATCCACTGGTCAAAAATATTCATTGACCACTCATATTGTAAGGGTGTGATAATAGTTGCCTGAGGCAAGCTAATTTGTTGTTCTGTTGAGGCAAAAGCCCATAGTTCACTTGTTTCAATGTTCTCTATACCAAAGCGGAAAACGATAAACTGATGAAACATAAGCAAGCTGCTAAGTACATTACTAATTTGTTTATTGTGCTTACTTTTCAATACAGTTAAGTAATAATCAATAAAATCTTCTCCTGAAATAGTATATAAGTCTCTGTCTCGAATTAAATCAATAAGCATTCCTGAGAATCGAGTTATATAAGTATGGGCGGAAGAAATACGAAGGCTTCCTTTTTTGTCTCTTCGACCAGAGTTACTTAATAAAAAAAGGGCCCAAGATGACAGGCCTTGAATAATGCTGGGAGCTGTTTTTGCATGTGTTTTTTGCCAAAGAGTTAACTCGGTTACGCAAGCTTTTAAAAGGTGCGATGTGAATTGGGCGGGATGGATGGTAGTATGAGATAATGGGAAAGTCTTTGGCTCACTGGCTTTATAGTGCATTAAGCGAATTAATGATAAATACCATTTTCTAATTTGATTAATATCTGTACATCGATTAGATTTTAGGTGGTTAATTTGTCTATAATTTATTTTTTCATCAGTATTTTCAGTGTAGGGCTTTTGATATGCTCGGTTTTCTATCATGTCGAGTAATTGTTGGGCAGGAAGAGATACAGGGGTAATATTTTCAGCTTCTATGGCATAACAAAGCCCTGATATTTCAAAGCGACGACCTGCTTCAGTTGTTGCCGCGAGCATCTCTAAACATTTTGTTTTAGCTCGTGGCTTTATTTCATTGGGTAAAATGTCATAAATCCAATTATTTAAATTTTCTTTCTCTATGGATGTTGGTTTTTGTTGTAACCACGCGATGGCTGCGGCAGCACAAACGCCTGATAAAGTTTCACTTGCTTCTCGATAACTATCTTGCCCTGTGTTTATTGTCTTTGAGATGATTAGAGTGTCAGGTAAAGATTGGCTGAATAAAGGCGGTGTAACCAGTATGTTTTCTAAAGTGGCGAAAAGCCTAGATAACTTGAAGAAGCCGCCTGCTAGAATTAAAATTAACGTTAGGCGTGTTAAATAGTAGTTTGCTTCACTATAAGGAGATGGGGTTTTATTTTTCAAGTCAATAAGCTTGGGAAAGCTTGTGAGTACCCATTCTCTAATAGTGGTTAACTCATTGAATGCAGGAAGAGATCCCGGTAGAAAAGGGCTTGGCTCTATAAGGGGTCTGAAAATTCGACTAGGAAGTGGGGTTTTCCAGTTATGTTCATCCCGGTACTTCGTTAACTGCCTACGTAAAAATTCGGTTCGCCATTCTAATTGCTCGGTATTATCGCTGTAGCCATCAAGTAAATTAATAAGAATTTCATTGAGTTGTTTATCAGTTATAACTTGCGAATGGGTAGGATTATTTGCATGATGGTTATAGATAATCTGCTGAATTGATTGTTCAATATCAACTAAATATCCTTTTTTGCGTTAAGTTTTCTAGCTACTCTCGCCTTTGATGTATTTTTCCAGTAATTAAGCTCTTCATCATGTAAATATTGCTGTGATTCCCTATACTTAAATGAAATTGGCAGGTTAATTTTTGTCTCTATATTTTGAATAGCTATGTTTACTTTAACCAGTAGCCATCCATCTTTGACAGCTAGTTGATCTAGATGACTTTGCATATGAGTAATAAAATCTACTGGTTTAAGTGTGCTTTTTTGTCCGAACGGCTGGTTTCCTGATTCTATATGTCCTAGTTGGTGATGAATATATTCAGGAAAAGTATTTTGTTTGCGTAACTGAGTGGCTAGGCGATGTCGAAAAAAATTAAGAGGGCAGTTCCAGTGCGTTGGAATTATAGCTTTTAGAGTGTTGTTATTAATTGGAACAATATCGAATTCTGGAGTGATAGTCCATAATAAATCGTCCTTGCCTAATCCTGCTCTATGCAATGTAGTGGCTAACTGGTTGCGTTGTAAGGCGTTACTTTTTCTCAGTGATTTTTTAGCGCCTTTAGAGCTGAGCAGCTTAGATAGATGGATGCACAATTTTTTATATATGTCGATTTGCTGACATAAGATGACAGGTATGGCTACTAGCCTCGCGCGATGCCCTGGGTCACTTACTTTGTCGCTTATTAAAGCCATGTTAAATTTCAGGTCAAAATCGTTGGCGACTAAATTTCCAAGAGCACGGGTGTTTCTATGTCCTGTAGTAGCCATGATCATAAAAGATAGATACACAGTTAGATGGTTGAATTGTGTTAATTGAGCTTGAAGCTCTTTTGGTCTAGTTTTAAGTGGCTTTATTAATTTTTCAATGAACGATTGAATTTCATGATCTGGTAATTGGAGCTTGGAGCCAATAATTGGGGGAAGGTCGTAACGAATTGAGTGAACGAATTTTTTTAAGCCATTGTCTTCGAGGAGAGGAAGTAATGCGCTTTCATATGCTGTTTGTAAATCTATCTCTTCAGTTTGGTAATAATGGAGTGGAGCTGTTGAAAGGCCGTGGGACTGCCCCGTAATAAGCATAACAATAGCTGAATCGTGGGTATTAGTATAAAGGCGTGTGGGTAAAAAATTTCGAAGTCTTTCTAAGCTAAAGCGTCGCAATTCAGGGTGTTGCCTTAATATTTTCCTTTTCTCAAGAATCCCCTTTTGCAAATCTTCTAAGTTTTGTGTAAATAGCGCATTGGTTTGACTGGTTTGCTTTAATTGCAAGGAACACATTACATTAAGCGCTGATACAATAACCACAGGGAGTGAAAGTTGTATACGCCCCCCTACACCTTTAAATAAAGTATTTTCTGTATTGGGCTTCCAGAAGCGTGAAACATCGGGTATTTGAAATAGAAGAATTCCTTTTTGTATAGATAGGCCCTCAATTAAAGTGTTAGATTCGATTTCATTGGATGGAATTGAATCAAGTAAACTCAAGCAGTATATAGTGCGTAAACTCCAGGAGGTTACAGCAGTAAAATATAAAGCAATTATTTGTTCTATTGAATCTAGATCATGAGCTTGATGGGCTTTTTTAAGTTCAGTGCGTAACATGCGAAAAACAACTTCAATTTCTGAGTCCAGTAAAACAGTATTGGAGAATTGTACGAAATTACCGAAAAACCAATTTTGATGATTAATTAAAGTTTTGGTTTCTTCGGTTGTATGTAATAGAGGTGTTTCATCTGCGTTAATTGCTGGTGTAACTAGTAAAATAGCAGGGTCGACTTTATCTGCGGGAGCTAGCCCGTCTGGGGCTACTAAATTTGTAGGTTCTGCGGAGAAGTCTGTTCCAAGTAAGCCACCCGCAGTTTTTTTTCCTAATTCGATAATTGATAAGGTAAAGGGTTCAGTGGCTTTTGGTTTAACGGGTTTTGTGAACTTCTTTTGAATTAAGTGATATCGATTGGCAGCTTGATAAGCACCAGCTAAAGATAAAATTGCCTTAATCCAGCTATCAGGTAATGAGTTATTTTTCGAAAAATATTTTTTCCATGATTCAGGATCTGAAGGTGTTTCTTGTAACGATTTTTCAACTAACTTAGTTTTTTCTGTGTAGTTTCTTAGTATTGAAGAAATTGTTTTAATGTTACTAAGAGATAATTTATGTGCTGGGTGAGTTAATATAACTAACAGCATTGCACGTATTAATGAAAAACTATTGGGCTCATTTTCCGGTCGGTTTTTAGCTGTAAATATGGCATATAAATAAAGTTGATCGAGCTGACCTTTTAGCTCATGAGTGCCATAATATTTAGATGTGATATCTTGCTCTAAACCTGTATGTTGCGATACCTCATTTTTTAGTTTTTTTGTGTCAAATGGAATATCTAAAATATGATTTTCTTTATTAATTGTGAATTCTATTGTCCTGCAAAAATAGCCGAGGAGAAGCCTCTGTTTAGGTGCTTGAACTAACTTAAGAAGGCTATCAAGATCAGTAATTTTCATGAGCTTTTTTATAAAATAGCTTAGGGGGTTGCTGTCTTTTTTGCTGTATTTGTTTTTTCATTATTGTGACAATTTTTTTAGATAACTAAATATTGTGCTTTTTTCTGCAAAACTTATGTCACAATTATACGTTCTTAAGTTTTAAATTACATTAAAATAAACAGGTAGTTACAGATTTTTATATTTTTTATGTTATTTAATGTTCATTTAAGTGATATCTTGTTTAATAGGGGGAGTAATGTGATTTGTCCTCCGAAGGCGGTGGGTCTCGGGCGCACCACATTAAGTAACTGATTGAAAAGGGGAAACTTTTCCCCTTTTACAGCTCAAAGCAACTTTTGCTACACAAGGTTGCTACACTTGAGCAATATAATGTCCAAAATACCCTACCT
>Ga0209707_1000157_pt1 | contig 46198 bp, 47 predicted proteins | sample EN4Hudsemesocosm_FD_184630 | JGI IMG/M metagenome (GOLD analysis project Ga0209707, IMG submission 184630) | Methane-oxidizing microbial communities from mesocosms in the Hudson Canyon - EN4B Hudson Canyon (SPAdes) (version 2) | ecosystem: Environmental > Aquatic > Marine > Cold seeps | place... | reverse complement strand
TCAGCAACAATGTAATGTCATCGCCGCTAAATTAAATACAAGACCAAGAAAACGACTGGGCTATAAAACACCACAGGAATGCTTTTATGAATAATTACTTTTGTTGCACTTCAAAGTTGATACTAAGTACCTACTCTTTTTTACGCAATGACCGAAGATATTCTAAATCTTTCTCTAAATCGCTATGTCGATTATAAAACCTAGTGTTAAACATAGAGCACTGATAAACAAATCCATTTTGGGCTTCAAAAACTAAATATATATCATTAATCTTAAAGGATACACCGCAGCTAGTACTATCCGTTATAGCTTCTTCAACCTTAAAAGTTTCACCTTTAAAACTTTCTAGTACAGTAAGAGATGCTGCTACCCTTGCTCCATTACCAAGAGCACCACTTTGCGATATTTTACCTAAATATGCTTTATGTGATTTTGCTAACAAATAACCTATATCAATATCTGTACACCGACATGCAATTGAAGATGGAGCTATAAAAATTAACACATAAGTTAGAAGTTTGATCATATAGGTACATAACGCCCGCTTAAGCGGAAAAATATAGCTGGCTAAAATGTTGAACGGAGTGAAAACAGCCAGCTGTATTTTTTCCGTTTGAAGCGCTTGTTATAAGCACAATTACGCTAAACCAAGAGACCATTTGCTAATAATGCTGGTAAGAAGAAGCCGACAGATAAAACCAATGAACCCGTTAATATCATGGCAACTGAACAAAATACTGCATGTGTGGTAAAAACTTTAGGCTGAAACAATGCACTATTAAGAAAACCGACTTTAGTTATGTTGATTTGTAAAGATACCCAATTGATTTTTGGTTGAGCCCAAACTATAAAAGGCTTGCAATAGACAAGTAAAAAGCCAAAGGCTAACTCCATACCTCCAAAATCTAATAGAATCATCATTTCTGGTGCAGCAAAAGCTGATACAGCAATTAATAAGCCGATTACCACCTGTTGAATTAGACTCAAATCTTTCCAGTTACGCATACATCTCCTTGTGCATATAACGCCACATTAAGCGGCAAAAAATTGTTGGTTAAAATGTTGAACGGAGTGAAAACAACCAACTGTTTTTTGTCCGTTTGAATGCCTTGTTAGCTATACATTGCAACTTACTGGTTTTTAAACCTTTTGCCAAATAAAATAGTAAATAACTTTTTAGGCATATAGCCAAACAGAGTTGTATATGTAAAAGCGATAGCACCAATTAAAATTAAAATACCTACAGGAAGAATGATTAAAGGAATAGTCCAATCGTATGGAATAACGACTGAGTTAAATGACTCAAGTTCAGATTGAACAATAATTATGACGGCATACCAAGCAGAAATAGAAAGCCCTAATGTTAAAACTCTAAATATTGGTCGAACTTCATTATCGTTCATATGCGAAAAAACATCCCTGTATAGCTAACGCCCAATTAACAGGCTAAAAATAGTGGGCTAAAATGGAGCGAAGCGAGCAGCCCGCTGTTTTTAGTCCTTGTTTAATTGCTTGTTAGTTGCCAGTATCACTGACGCTTACAAGTATGTTGTTTTTTAAAAAATACTTATTTAACTCTGAAATACAATGGCTTTTAATACTATGAAATTCTCTAGTATTTTTACGAAATTTAATTATTAAGTATTCTTCGTTTTTATTAAACCAAAATTTCTGATTAGTCCTGATATCTGTAGCAGATTTCATTTTATTTGGAGAAACAAAAGAAACACCACCATAACGGTCAAAAACAGCTCTTAATTTCAATTTGCTATCTTCTCTGCTTTCTATGGAAAAATACTCTTCTGTAACTTCACAAGTCGAAATAGTTTTTGGTTCACTACCACAAGAATAAATTAAGAATATTAAAACTAATAAAATCAGCCTCAAGATTACAGACTCCGTTTGGCAACTAACGCCTCATTAAGAGGCAAAAAATAGTTGGTTAAAATAAGCGACGCAGGAGCAAAAACCAACTGTTTTTTGTCCTTTTGAATGCCTTGTTAGGTGTTTATTCTGGTGGCCAAGGTCTTATTTGATTTTTAACTTGGTTATTCAGCTTCCAGTCTTGAGGTTTTGCTTTTTCCTCAAACCAAACACATCCGTCTTTTACCCACTTAGTATAGAATTTGAGATCGTCATCATATCCATACTCACACCCACAGCAATCACAAATATCGTATGAGCAACGTAATTCATAAACTGAGGTGTAATTTTCATCAGTCTTAAATCCACAAATTGGGCAATGATTTATAGATACACTCACAAAACACCTAACGCCTGCTTAAGCGGACTAAAATGGTTGGCTATAATTGTGGAGCGAAGCGGAACGTAGCCAACTGTTTTAGTTCCGTTTAAAGCTCTTGTTAGGCTTGTGATTCAAAGAACGATGCAATATATTCAGGGTCGCCACCATACTTTTGAATACCGACAGGCCCCATTGATTTAATTTTAATATTGCCATTATCACTTAGGTCTACCCAACTCGTTACAGGGTAAATAACCTGTGAGTATTCGTATAATTTTGGATTGTCGTAATGATACTCAACAGACTCTGTTATCCTTGCAATTCCCCTAACGGACTCACCTTCACAACAAATAACATAATCACCTTTAGAGAATTTTGTTAGGTTCAAAATAATTCGACTCGGATCTCGATTGTCTGTCCAGTTATCATAAACATAACTAACAAAGTTGGTAATGATTTCTTTAAATTTTTGCTCATTTTTAACAGGTAAGAGAGGGGATAAATCTCCAATAGCAGACCAACCTTGCCCTAAAACTTTCCTATATTTCAATTCTTCATAAGAAGAATACTCTCGATCAATCGCTAGTAGCCATACTGTCATTGTTATTCCTTTAAAATTTATATTCGACCAAAGCCTAGATAGCGAGCCTAACGCCACGTTAAGCGGCAAAAAATTGTTGGCTAAAATTGTGAACGGAGTGAAACAGCCAACTGTTTTTTGTCCGTTTGAACGCCTTGTTAGCAGTACCTACCACTTAACACTTTGGCTGACCTTGCAAATTATTACTAGCTGAATCTGTCCAGTGGAACTCAGACAAAGACAAAAATATAGCATTTTTTAAATTGAGAATATCAACTGCCTCAGCGCTGAAACAACCACCGACAACAACCAAATTTGAGTCGGTTAATTCACCTAATGTATTTAATGCTTTATCAACGATGGAGCTTTTCACGATATCTTTTCTATTATGAGGAAAGATGATCAATGTACAAAATTCACCAAGTTGAGACTCACAACTTACGGCAAGGCTTTTATATTCTGTTGGAACCCTTTCTTTTACTAAATGGGACTCCAAACTTTTAGTTATGCGATATTTCATAAGTACTGCTAACGCCCCATTAAGAGGCAAATAATTGTTGGCTAAAATAAGCGACGAAGGAGCAAATAGCCAGCTGTTATTTGTCCTGCTTGAATGGCTTGTTAGCAGTAAGTTTAATTAAAAACACTTAAATCGCTAAAAGCCTTAAAAGTAAATTGACGGATGGCAGAAACCAAAAACACTAAAGCACCACTTCGCCACAAACCACGATTGATAAACAATAACAAAAAATGATTACCGATCAACTAAATACAAAAGATTACCAAAACAAAGGAAGGAAAGTAAAAAACGCCAATCCTTTGCGTAAAAATATTAAGCTAGCCAAACACTTTAAAAATAGAACAAGTGGTGCCTGCTAACGCCCCATTAAGAGGCAAATGATAGTTGGCTAAAATAAGCGACGAAGGAGCAAATAGCCAACTGTTATTTGTCCTGCTTGAATGGCTTGTTATATGCTCTTTTCAAAGATAAAACCAATTATACGTTTTTTTGATTCTAGCTCAGATGTTAGTTTATTGAATTGCATAAGGTTTGATTTGTTACCCTTAATAACTTTAGAGGAATTTCCATCAAAAGTAACAAGCGCAGATGAAAACACTACCGCTAGATATTCACTCCTAAACCAGTTATCACCAGCTTCAGGGAATGCCCTCAGTGAAGTAAACACCTCTGTATCAGTTATCTGTATCTGGTTTGGCTGTTTTAACCAATCAACTTCTCCAGAAACTAACCACCAATTATCAAATTTCTGTACCGCTACATCTACACAGCCTAAAAGCATTGCTGCTTGAGCTATACCTGAGCAGATGGCTTCTGGATTTGCTTTCTTAGAACCAAAGTAATTACCTTGGTGATTCAATATATGATCGTCACCTTTAATAATTTTTATATCACTATCAGAATACACGGAACTCCCTGAGCATATAACGCCCCACTAAGAGGCAAATGATAGTTGGCTATAATAGAGAGCGTAGCGAACAAAGCCAACTGTTATTTGTCCTGCTTGAGTGGCTTGTTATAAATACATTACTCTGCTTTAAAAGGCATTTTATTTTTCCTCAACAGGCTATTACGCCTAGCTGAGGCAATTAAAAAAGACATGATAATTAATGTCCAAAGATCTATGCCAACACCGCTGTTTTCAATAAGAAACTGAAAGCCATTAGATAAATAAAAGCTAAAGTTATCCGTAGTTATATCAATTAGAGCTAATAAATTAAGTATGAATGATATAACCAGACCACTTTTTTTCTTTTGCCACAATAGAACTGTCCCAATTATGTATGGGATAGGAATTAACAAAATAAGCCAATGAAAAAATGTAGCATGTTCCTGAAATGAAGGGGAAAGTAAAATGCCCGCTGAAGCGACAATACCAAGTGCCGCTGTAATAAATTGTAAAAAACAAACAACTTTTAGACTATTCACCGAACTATCCTTGTATTTATAACGCCCATTTAAGGGGCTGATAATAGTTTGCTAAAATTGTGAAGCGAAGCGAAACCGAGCAAACTGTTAGCAGTCCCGCTTTAAATTCTTGTTAGCTGTTTTTACAACGGAACCCTTGGTTTTAATTCTATTCCTTTATCTGAGAAATAGGCGAATACCTTTTTACGCCATTCGCTATTTGCACCTAAACCAGCATTCTCTATAGAATCTATGGGAGTTTCTCCCCACTTGTTTTTGTACTCAATATTGGCTCCTGCTTGAAGCAAAATATATGTAGCTTGCCAGTCACCAGTAGCTACAGCAGCCATAACAGGAGTTCTTTGGTGATTATCAATTTGATTTGGATTTGCCCCATGCTTGATAAGTAAATTTAGATTATCTAATCGGCTAGCCGTCAATGCATTATAAATAGGAGCAGGTGACCAAGGATCTTTAGAGTTAAATAAATTTACATCCCCGTCATGGGAAATAAGGACTTTGAGTAATTTAGGGGATTTGTATTGAGCAGCCCAACCCATAATGGTTCTTTTTTTAAAAAGAGCCTCAGTAGAATTTGGGTTTGCACCTTTTTCTAGAAGAAATGTTACCTGTTTTGTATTTTCATCAAGTACCGCTTCGAGTAATTGCTTATCCATATTTTCAATTGCGCAAACATGAAACGGAATGCTTAATATAATTAAGACTGCCTTAATTTTGTTTATCGAATGTTGAATCACACTCATGTTCATCCTAAACAGCTAACGCTTTGCTAAGGGGAAAATTGCTGTTGGCTATAATGCGCGAAGCGCAGCCAACTGTAATTTTTCCGTTTGAGCAACTTGTTATATGCAACGGTGGTTGTAGCCAAACACTGCACGAATTTAAGTCACCCGTAATATAAAAACCTAACTGTGAACTTTTACGCTACACACGAAAGATTGAACAAAATTAATAGCGTTGCCACCTTTGAAAAAGGTAAAAGAGGCAATGCTTATTAATGCTGATGCTTTCTAGTTTTAGCGTGAAACTACGCACTAAAAAGCACTTTACCTAAAGCTAATTTTTATTAGCATATAACAGCTTATTAGACAGATTAGATCCCACTTTCTACACGAGAACAATTCTAACTAATGTATTTTTATTCACTACAATATACATAGCTTATCTTTAATACTCAATAACTTACTATTTTCACGTAAGCATTACTAAAGTAGAAAGGCAGATAAAGTCCATCTTTCCACATAAAATATGGAAAACAATACATTCTGTATATTTATACAGTGCGAATTAATTTAAATATAAAGTTATTAAATTCACTCACTAGAATGTAATACTTAATTTTGTAGAAGTGAAAAAAAAATTAAAAAACAACTAGAGTAATACCGGTGAAATCAATGCTACAAACCCTATTCATTTTCTATATTTCAAGTAGAAAAACAAAGGCTACTCTTTCGATTAACGGGCTTTTCTTAATGTGGCGGTTAACTTCAGGGATGAAGTTATGTGGTTTTCACAAGGATGTGATAAAAACCTGGAGATAGCGATTTGAACTCTACAAACAGGTGCTGCGCTACAAACCCCATTCATCTCCTATATTTCAGAAAGCAAAAAGCCCGTCAATCTTTCGATTAACGGGCTTTTCTTAATGTGGCGGTGAGATAGAGATTTGAACTCTAGAAGGGCTACAAACCCTTGCCGGTTTTCAAGACCGGTGCTTTCGACCACTCAGCCATCTCACCTGAAGTTAAAAAGCATTGCTGCTTCAGAACGAGGCGAATATTAAATACTGTGCGACTGTTTGTAAAGTGCTAATTTGCAATAATTGCCATTTTATTTCATTTTTTTTACTGTTTGCTGATTAAAGCAGCAAACAGGTGATATTATCCTCATTTCATCAACAGATACCACTGAACACGGCCCTTACATATTGAAACATTAGTATGTAATAACAACACGGCTATCAACTGTTATACTTTCATGTCGTTAATTTTCGAGGAAATATTGTGCCTAAATCTAGTCAGTCAGTCGCTGAGCGAAGTTTATTTAGTTTAACTTGGCCTATTTTTATTGATCTATTTTTTATTTTTATGATCAATGTGACTGATGCTTGGTTTTTAAGTCGCATATCAGACTCTGCCGCCGCATCTATCGGTGCCATTATGCCAATTTTGGGTATCGCCTTTGCGCTTTACTCTACTTTGCATCAAGGTGGTAGTAGTGTCGCGGCCCAACGTATAGGCGCGGGCGATCATAGCAAACTGGCAACAACCTATGGCGTGCTTTTTGTAATACTGTTGTTCGTCGGTATTTTGTTAACCATACTCATGACGCTATTTGCCACAGACTTTGCCCAATGGATGGGGCTTAAAAATGACATGGCAGGTATGGCAAGCATCTATTTACACACCATTGGCATGGGTACTTGGGTGCTAGCCATTCGCTTTGCTGCTGCAGCGGTTCTGACATCGCAAGGAAAAACCCACTGGAACATGTGGTCAACAGCAGTGATGACGGTAGTGAACATACTTTTTAACTATTTACTCATTGATGGTAAATTTGGTTTCCCTGCTCTTGGCGTACAAGGTGTCGCCTACGCTTCGGTTACAGCTTGGGTCATTAGTTTATGCTTCACATTAACGATTATTGCTAAGCATTTAAAAATTAAAATTTCGTTACCGAGTAGTTGGACGTTTTTCAAGCAAGACGCAGCTCCCATTCTCAAAATTGCCACGCCATCAGTTTTAGAGCCTATGTCTTGGCAGTTTACCCAAATCTTAATGACAGTAATGGTGGTAACCATGGGGGAATTAGCACTAGCAACACGCATTTATAGCTTTAACTTACTCTTTACCGCTATTTTATACGGCTTTGCCATTAGCTCTGGCGTACAAATAAAAGTGGCGCATTATATTGGCGCAAAACGTTTTGAAGATGCACATAACCAGTTGATGTCGGGCATAAAGCTCGGCATTGTTGGCGCTATGTTCTTTGTATTTGTGTTATTAATATTTTCTGATCATTGGTTTGCCATGTTTACTAGCAATACTGATATTTGGGCAATGGGTAAGCTTATACTATTAGTTGCTATCGTTGGTGAGTTTGGCCGTAGTTTTAATCTCATTGTTGGTGCGTCACTTCGAGCCTCTGGCGATGCCAAATATGTGTCAACTGCCGGCTTTATTATTATGTGGTTTATCGCTCTGCCTTTGGCTTGGCTTTTTGGGCTGCATTTTGCCTACGGTTTAGTCGGTATTTGGGTAGCAACCAGCATAGATGAATGTATGCGTGGCTTTATTGCCTTGAAACGTTGGCAAACAGGCAAGTGGCGAAAAAAAGGTGTGTATGCCGAAGAAGTGCCGATTCACGAGCCAAGTATCAATGAACGCATTGATTGCCAAGAAGCAAATGACTGTCAGGAAGCACTACTAAACGATCCAGCATTTATAGAGCCTAAAAAAAGCGAATAAGCACTTAATAAAAAAAAGCCGCTAAACCATTCAAACAAGGTTAGCGGCTTATATTTCAGATGGAAACCTAGCCTTTAATGGTGTAAAAACCTTTCATGGTTAACGACACAACAACGGGCTTGTCGCTTTTATTTTTCCAATACCAGCCATGCACACCTTTAAATGGCGTAGTAAGCGAGCCTTTCATATTGTTTGATGTTGTAATGGCAAAACTTTCAAAATAGCCAGTAGTGTCACCTTCAGGCTCGCCATGAAAATCAAAGTAAAGCTCAGCACCATCGGTGGTCCACTCGTATTCCACATGGGCATATTTGTCCATGTATAGTTTATATTCCAAACCTTTACCAGCTGGAATTATAATTTCAACATGATCGGTGCGAAGCGCTCTTTCTTGTACTCCGCGGTCAATATTTAATGTGGGTGGTTTTTCTGACGCTTCGGCAATAGCGGTTAAGCCAAGCGCTTTACCAACACCGGTTGGGTCAATATTATATTCAGCCGGTAAAATGCAAGTTATCAATACCAGTGATGCGATAATGACAGCAATAATGCCAGCTTTAATCAGTGTACGGGTTGAATGTACGGGAACATTATAATCGTTCATGAAAAATCCTATTTAAGTCTTATTTGGTTTTTTAGCTCTTATTTAAGAACTAATTCCAATGAGTTTATGTATTTTGTTCGGCTCAATTAGCTGAGCCAATTCTGATAGCGCTTAACGAATAAAATATCCAGTAAGTTGTAAGCCGATCAACATAAAACCAGCACTCATCAAGGCAGTGTTAGTTAATGTTGCAAAACTTAAGTAACTGCGATGTCTGCGCCAAAAGCTCAGTATGATTAACACCATACCAAGTGCTAAAAATTGCCCTATTTCTACACCTATGTTAAATGACAATATATTAGTCACTAGGCCGTCTTCAGGTAGCTTAAACTCTTGAATTTTTGTTGCTAAACCAAAGCCGTGAAATAAACCAAATATCATCACCGCTAATTTAGTATTAGGCTGATAACCCAGTAGGCGTTTAAAGCCACCTAAATTATCAAAACCTTTATATACCACTGACAAACCGATAATGGCGTCAATTAAATAGGCATTGATTTGAATATTACTAAATACGCCGTAAAGTAAGGTTAAACTATGGCCTAGCGTAAATAAGCTGACGTAGATAACGACATCTTTACTGCGAAACAAAAAGAAGATCACGCCCACTAAAAACAACAAGTGATCGTAACCTGTCACCATATGTTTTGCGCCGATATAAATAAACGGAAATATTTCTGCACCTTGGTTAGCTTCTAAAAACTGTTTAGTGGCATCATCAACACCATGCGCCATTAACGAAAACGAGGCAAAAAATCCCGTGATCATTAACAGTAAAAGTATTGCGTTTTTCATAACATTATTCACTTAGTACTCCTTGGTACTGTTTTCATTTTACATTTCTCTGCAGTTAACATTTTATCACTAAGCGTGCCATACATATCCAAACAACTTGAGAATAATTAATGACACGCGTTATATTATTTTTTATGCGTCAATTTATACACCAAGCTTGTTAGCAAGGGTAATATTATTAAAGTTAATAGCGTTGAAGAAATTATTCCGCCGATAACCACTGTGGCTAACGGGCGCTGTACTTCTGCGCCTGTGCCTAAGTTTATTGCCATGGGCACAAAACCTAAACTGGCAACCAATGCTGTCATTAATACCGGTCTTAGTCTTTGGCTGGCACCTTGTTTTATCGCTTCAAGTACTTCAATACCCTCTTTTATTAGCTCTTTTATAAACGACAACATCACCACACCGTTAAGTACCGCAATACCTGACAAGGCAATAAAACCGATAGCAGCGGAGATAGACAATGGCATATCACGAATGACTAACGCTAAAATACCGCCGGTAAGCGCTAAAGGCACGCCACTAAAAATAATCAAGGCATCACGAAACGAGCCAAACGCACTATAAAGTAAGGCGAAAATTAATAGCAGTGTTAACGGTACAACTATCATCAAGCGTTGTGACGCTGACTCTAACTGTTTAAACGTGCCGCCATATTCTGTCCAATAACCACTGGCCAAACCTAAGTCATTTTTCATCACTTGTTTGGTTTCCGCAATAAAAGAGCCTAAATCGCGACCTTCAACATTGGCGGTAACAATGACATGCCGCTTACCACTTTGTCGGTTAATTTGGTTAGGCCCAAGCTTTTTAGAAATGGTGGCAACTTCACCCAAAGGTACATAACTTAAATCAGGATTTAGCTCTTTTGATAAGGCAATAGGTAAGTTTTCTAGTGCAGTTAAGTCTTGGCTGATATCTTCTGACATCCGCACAACAAGGTTAAAGCGTCTATCACCTTCATAAATCAAACCGGTTTTAACACCTGAAATTGCCGTTTGAATAGCGCCTTGTACATCAACAATTGTTAAACCTAGCAACGCTAAATGATCACGGTTAGGTTCAACTGATAACATAGGTAAACCTGACATTTGCTCAACTCGTGCATCTTTTGCGTCAGCTACATTGGCTATTAGTATTGCCGCTTTGTCGCCTGCTGCTTTTAATGTGTCCAAATCATCGCCATAAATACGTAAAGCAACATCCGCTCGCACGCCGGCAATTAGTTCATTAAAGCGCATTTCTATTGGCTGAGTGAATTCATATTTATTGCCTGGTACGGTTTCGACTAAAGCGCGTAACTCTTCAATAAACTGCGCTTTAGTTTTGTTTGGATCAGGCCACTGGTCGGTCGGTTTCATGATCAAAAAGGTATCGGCAACACTTGGCGGCATAGGATCGGTTGCCACTTCAGGCGTACCAATTTTAGAAAATACTCTTTCTACTTCATCAAGTTCGCCAATCACTTTTTCAAGGTTTTTCTGCATTTCAACTGACTGCTGTAACCCTGTGCCGGTTATGCGTAAGGCATGAACGGCAATATCACCTTCATCAAACTGCGGCAAAAATTCAGTGCCCAATTGCTTTGCTTGCAAGCCACTATAAAACACAACAGCCGCGGCAATAATTAACGGCAGTAATGGCCGTTTTAAAGAAAAGTACAATACTGGCTCATAACAAGCACGTGCTTTGGCCATTAACCAATTTTCTTTTTCACTAACTTTACCGCGAACAAATATTGCAATAGCAGCAGGAACAAACGTAACTGAAAAAATCATGGCACCGATTAATGCAGCCACAACGGTAAATGCCATTGGGTGGAACATTTTTCCTTCAACACCACTTAAGGCAAATATTGGCAAGTACACCAACATAATAATTAACACACCAAATACTGCTGGTTTGAACACCTCTTTTGTCGCGTCAAATACTACGTTGAGCCTTTCACTTAGCGACAACAAGCGTTGGTGCTTATGCTGCGCCATGCCGAGTCTTCGCAGTGAGTTTTCAACAACAATAACCGCGCCATCAACAATAACGCCAAAATCAATAGCGCCTAAGCTCATTAAGTTGCCAGAAACACGGTTAATCGCCATACCAGATATGGCAAAGAGCATACTCAATGGAATTACCATGGCGGCGATAAATGCGGCTCTAAAATTACCTAATAAGGCAAATAGCACCACAATAACCAGTACCGCCCCTTCAAAAAGGTTCTTTTGCACAGTAGCGATAGTTTTATCCACTAAGGTGGTACGGTCGTAAACCGCTTCGGCAATAACACCTTCAGGTAAACTTTCATTTACTTTTTCTAAGCGCTCAGCCACGGCTTTTGCCACAACACGGCTGTTTTCACCAATCAGCATGAAAGCGGTACCTAAAACGGTTTCCTTGCCTGATTGTGTTGCTGCCCCCGTGCGTAATTGTTTGCCGTAGAAAACATCGGCAACATCGCTAATTCTTACCGGTGCGTCATCACGTTTGGTCACCACAACGTTAGCTATTTCTTCAAGTGACTTTAACTGCCCCGGTGAACGCACTAACCATTGTTCACCATTACGTTCTACGTAGCCGGCACCAACATTACGGTTATTGCGTTCTAGTGCGGTAATAACTTGCTCAACGGTTACTTTAAACGCCAGCAACTTACTCGGAATTGGCGCGACTTGATATTCACGCTCAAAACCGCCAATGCTGTTTATTTCAGTCACCCCAGGTACTTGTACTAATTGCGGGCGAATTATCCAGTCTTGAATAGTACGTAAATCTTCTGCGCTATATTCACTACCATCAGGCTTTGTCGCCCCATCGTTTGCTCTTATGGCGTAACTAAATACTTCTCCCAAGCCACTAGCAATAGGGCCTAGTGTTGGCTCAGCGCCATTGGGTAATGACGCTCTAACACCTTGTAACCTTTCCGATATTTGTTGCCTAGCCCAATAAATATCAGTGCCTTCAGCGAATATTACCGTAACCTGCGATAAGCCGTATTTACTAAGCGAGCGGGTGTAATCTAAATCAGGTATTCCCGCCATAGCATTTTCAACAACATAGGTGACACGTTGCTCTGATTCTAGTGGTGAATAGCCATCAACTTGGGTATTAATTTGTACTTGAATATTGGTAATATCCGGTACCGCATCAATAGGCAGTTTTAAAACATTACTGACTCCAAAGGCGGCAATCAACAGCGTCATGGCTAAAATAAACCAACGCCTATTTAAAGAGAATTGTATTATTGAATTCATGTTATTGCCCCTTAATGGTCATGCTTAGCAGCGTCTTTTAAAACATCTGCTTTCATTAAAAAGCTGTTCTGAGTAACATATTCTGTATTAGCTGCGATACCGCCTAACACTTCAATATATTCACCATCACTTTCGCCAAGCTCTAACATACGCACTTCGAAGGTATTGCCAAATTTTGCGAATACCACCGGCATTTCTCTAAAGGTTTGCAATGCATCAACCTTTACCGCCATTACCACGGGTTTTTGCTTTGTTTCTATTGCGGCTTTAATATGCATGCCCGGACGCCAATGCCCTGCTTCATTGTTAATTACTGCACGAGTACGAGCGATATGACCACCTGTCATCATAGGGGCAATATAGCTAATGGTGCTTTTTGCTGCTTCGCCGCCATGGTTATCGCTAACCGACACCGGCAAACCTAATGACAACTTTTCAATATTTTTTGGAAAGGCAGATAGGTCAATCCATACCTGTGATAAGTCAGTAATTTGTACGATGGCTGAACCTTTCGTGCTATCACCAATATTAAGTATTTGCTGGGTGACTTCACCATTACTAACACTGTATATTTTGTAGTCTTGTAAAGTTTCGTTGTTGGTAACTACTGCAAGTAGCTGGCCTTTTTTCACCTTGTCGCCAATAGCAACGTTTAGCGTTTTAACAATGCCTTGGTAAGGTGCATTAACGTTGACAATATTACTGGTAATTGGTGAAACAATACCAAATAACGAATCAGTGAAGCGCAATTTTTGCGGGCCAACTTGCGCGGTTTTTACCTCCGACAAGGCTAATAAACGATCGCTAATTTCAGTACGACCTTCAAAATTATCATAATGCCAATTCAGCGCTTTGCCGTTAACTTTCGCCTCAATAGCGACTTCAAATGAATGTGGCTCTACCACCACCTGTTGGCTTACGAGGTAGTCTTTTTCACTTTCAAAAGACAATACATCTTGTTTACCGCCCAAGCGTGACAAGGTTATATTAAGATCAACCATTTTAGGGTCAACTAACTTACCTTGTTGGTAAACAAAAATGCGCATTTCGGGTGGAATACCACGTTCAAAAACAGTCACTTCAATGGCGTAATCACCTTGTTTTACTATCTTGCCGCCATGGGCACCTTTTTGCTCTGCCTCTTGGTGGTCATCATGATGATCTCCAGCAATGCCGACATGGCTTAACAACAGCGTTACCAGTAAGCCGAATGAAAGTGCGATATTTTTTGCTTTTCTTTTAGAAAGAAACATTAGTTTTGCTCCTGAGGAAATTGCGTCAGCTGAGAAGTTTGAGTACGCGGGGAAAAATGTTGAGATGTATTGTTATTAGCTAACTGTTGAGTCATCGATTGACCCGTAATGCGTTCTAGTTCAAGTAGTTGCATAACGACAATATACTTGGCCTCGATAAGTGCGCGCTTAACATTAAAAAGTTCATTTTGCGCATCTAGCAACTGCAAAACATTAACCTTACCAGCGTTATAGGCCTGTTCGGTATGCGCTAAAAGTTGCTCAGCAAGTGCCAAATTAGTCTTTTCTAATGACGTTACCAACACGCTGTTATTTGCTAATTTTTGCTGTACTTCAAGCAAGGTTAAGCGTATTTGGCTACGGGCTAATTTTTGTTGTTGTAGTATTTTATTTTCTTTCTGTTTTGCCGCTAGAATATTGCCTTTGTTAGCATTCGTTAAGGCGATAGGCATAGAGAATGTCAGCATTAGCGCACTATCATCAAACTCTTCATAACGTCTAACACCAAGACCGAGCTTTATGTCGTATTCGCCTTTGGCAATTTCAGCACGGGTTTTAGCTTTTAATACCTGCTCATAACTTAGCAACTGCATAAACTCAGGCGTTGTTTCAATTGCATTAAGCACAGTTGTTGTTTTTGGTAATGGCGTTGTTAGCGCTAAATGCCCTTGCACTGTTTCAAACTCAGCTTCTGCAGACCACATCATCGCAAGACTTTGTTTTCCTGTCATAATACGAGAATTTATCGTTTGAACTTCAAGTTTAGTATTGCTAACACGCAACAGTAACTTACTCACATCGGCTGGTGTAACGTTGCCGGCTTTGGCTCTTTTTTCAACCTTGTTAAGTGCCGCTATTTCTACATTTAGCTTTTCAAGCAACCAACTTTTTAAGGTTTGTAAACGCAATACCCGATAAAAACGCGCAGCCGTTTCGGATAACACTTCCATACGTTGTTGTTCATAGCTATTAAGTTGTTGGCGTTTTTTAGCGCTAACAAGCTCAACACGACGTTGGCGTTTGTCACCCATTTCAATAACTTGACTTAAAGCAACTGTGGTTTGCGCACGCTTAATACCGCTGACTTTTCCGGTACCAAAAACATTTTCAATTTCGATACCCAGCTCAGGGTTGGGGGTCAAGTTGGCTTGTATCGCTAATGCTTCGTTAATACGCTGATCGTACGAGAACAGTTGTAAACGATTATTATTAATTAATGCTTGCTGCAACGCCCATTCGAGCGAAATACTTTCAGGTGCTGTTGCTGATATTGTTGATTGTGATGACTGCGCCAAACTTATTGAACTTAAGCTTGTGTACAGGCAAAAACCAACCGCTGATAAAACAGCTTTGTGGTAAATTTTCACGGTATAACTCCAATATTCAACAGCTACAGCTATAAACTTAACTATTGAATAAGTTGACTAATAAAATTAATTGATCAGATTGGGAGGTTATACACTCGGAGGTGGTGTTGGTGGCGCGTCTTTGCAGTTAGGGTATTTGACATGAATGTTTTCAATCACGTCGGCAATAACGGCATTAGACACTAAGTCATTATTAACAGGGGGAAAACAAGACAGGTGTGAATGATTACCTTGCTCATGTTCATGTTCGCTATCTTCATCTGTTGCACTTGTAGCTTTACTTGCACTGTCGCTTACCGTGCTTTCACTCATAACACGTTCTTGACCGTGGTGATGATTATCACTATGGCTGTGATGGTGAGCAATTTCATTGCCTAAAGGATGGTCGCTGTCAGGGTACTGCACAGACGCCGTAGCGCAAGTAGCAAAAATTTGGCAAACAAACATCACTAACATAACCGTTAGTGTAAACGTAGATCTCACCTGGCTAACTGCCATGTTGGGTAACGTTTTTCTGTTTATCAAAATAAAGCCAAATTAAGTTCGATTTAACAACAGTGATTGCAAAATAAATATGCAAACAGGATTTGAATCGCGCTATTTAAACAAAGTACTTTTTACTTGTCTATCAATTACATTAAATTTAGTGGCTGAGTTACAAAAAATTACAAATTGACTAAATAATTTTTTGTATACGGCTTAAGTAAAATACGAAATAATAATGGCTATATTTATGCATACCTTTAAGCCTTTATGAACAATAACTTACAAGTACTCAGTTTGCTTGATCTCTCTATCGCCTTTGTTCCTGTGGTGATTGCCCTGTTCTTCATTTATTTATGGTCGTTAAACGTTAAGCAAGCAGGCTATGCTTTAGCTCGAATGTTAGTTCAACTGCTGTTGATAGGTTATGTACTGAGCTACATTTTCTATTCAGATAGCCCTTGGCTTATCGGCATAATTTTATTATCTATGGTGAGTATTTCAAGCTGGATAGCTCTGAGGACATTAGAACAACATCGTATAATATTAATAAAACATGGCTTTATCGCGATATTCATTGGTGGTGGTTTTACTTTACTTGTTATTAGCCAAGGCGCTTTGGGTGTAACGCCTTGGTATCAACCACAAGTTATTATTCCGTTAGCGGGGATGATTTTTGCTAATGCCATGAACAGTGTTAGCTTGTCTGCTGAGCGTATTTTTTCTGAGCTATCTTCTCAGTTATCATCTCAGGTACCGCATAAGTTATCGTCCCAGTTACCGCATAAGTTATCGCCTAAGCTATCAAAAATAACAAGCTACCAAGCAGCCCGACACAGCGCCCTGAACGCGGCGACTATTCCTGTGATTAATTCATTGTTCGCGGTTGGTTTAGTGTCATTGCCAGGGATGATGACAGGACAAATTTTATCTGGCGTTTCACCGCTAATAGCCGCTCGATATCAAATCATTGTTATGTGTATGATTTTCGCGTCAGCAATACTGTCAGCAGTGGTGTTTTTATTACTATCTGAAAAAGACATTACCAACATTGTTAAACAACAAAGTGACTGAGCAAAGACATAGTTCATGACGTTGCCCGTTATAAAGGGCTGCTACAAGCCACGTTGCCATTCTTGCCTAAGCGGTATTTGCTGTGGTTGAGTAATAGCCATATTGACCTTATCAAGCAATTGTTGCTTATCCTTACCTAGCACACCCTTCAGCACTAAATAATTTGAAGCATGATCAGAGCGAAATATAGTTTTATCAAGCTCCAGCGCTTGTAATAAAGTCGACATTTCTTGGAACAGTTCTTGTTGATTTAACTGTCGAAATTGACCATTAAAGTTTTTAGCAAAACGTTCTTCACCTAAAGGAAAGGAAACCACTAACGTTGAAAGAAATTCTGGCTCTGCAGCGTTCATCAACTTAGCTGAGTTTATCGCATGTTGTTTTGAAAGCTCAGGGCCGCCAAGGCCGTTAAGAATCATTACCGACGATTTAATACCTGCTTGCTTGATTTTGCTCAGCGCTACTAACGAACTTTGATAAGTTTCGCCTTTTTCAATTGACGCCAACACTTCATCGTCACCACTTTCACAACCAACATAAAGCAGTGATAAACCTAGTGCACGAAGTTCTGTTAATTGCTCTACCGTTTTATTGGTCAAATTACGCGGTAGGCAATAACTTGACACCCGAGTCACTTGTGGAAGGTACTGCTTTATCAGTAAGAGTATTTCTTTCAAGCGATTAAATGGCAGCATCATGGCATCGCCATCAGCTAAAAATACCCGACCAACAGGTAGATTAGATTCAACAATAGTCACAAGTTCTTGCTCTATTAACTCAGGCTTTTTAGGTTTGAATTTTTTACTCTCACTTGTGTACATATCGCAGAAAGTACATTTATTCCACGAACAACCATTAGTAACTTGTAAAATAAGACTTTTCCATTCACTAGGTGGCCTAAATACAGGTTCGGTATAACTTAATGGATACATAACAGTTAAATTCCAAAGAAAAACTAATTTGGGCGCAGTATATTAAAAAATATACTGGCTTTTAAAAGACAATGATTTGCTTAAAAAATACAGTGTTTAGTAAAGTCTTTAGCTTCTGTTGCTGTCCAATCACCTTTCGGCTTTTCTTTTAATTGTGTACACCACTCTTCACTGCCAATTTCAGGCGCACATGCACTTAACAACACAATAGACATAACCACCAATGATAATTTTTTCATTACTCTTCCTTTAATATAAATATTTCTTTTTGCTTCAATAACATTCTATTAGATTAAATTCTTCATTACGACAATCGAAGTAAAAATTAAGCTCAATATCAATTTAAAAAATCGGGCTTAAAATATTACCATTCGCATCTTCAAAGCGCCCCGCTAATATCGTTATCAAATCAGCTAGCCACCAAACGCCCAAACCACCTAAGGTAAACAACATAAAAAAGCCACTGCGTTTACGTCCATAAACAAAACGATGTACGCCAAATACCCCAAGTAGCAAACAATAAATAAAAGCAAAAACACCTTGCGCATTTTTACTGGCTACACCGCCAAATGCACTAGGTAAATGTTGCTCTGAGCCACAATGTTCGCATTCATTTGCACTGTCACTGATATGATCGCCACAATAGCGACAGAAAACCGTTGAGTTCATACTTAATCCTTGTTTAAAGCATTATCTAGTCTTAATTATAAATTTTTAATAACGGTGTAAAAGGTTAACAATCACAACAAAGCGCTATGGTAATAGACGCATGTTGCCTATTTATTCACTTCATCATCTAATAAAGCAAAGCGCTCTTTAGTTTTTAACACCGCTTGTCTTAATATTCATATTGCTCAGCAACGGTAGCTATACCTGCTAAGCATTTATGCGTCATTATTTTCGTAAAACCAAAATTCTATTTCATCGGTTTCTTGTTCAAATTTAGCACTGTGTAGTGTATTAGCTGGAACATGGTACCACTGTCCGGTTTGAATACGTTGGGTTTCACCATTCATGGTTAAAATTAACTCACCACGGGTGATTACGCCATGATTATCTGTATCATGAGTATGCGCTGATATTTCAGTGCCCGCAGGATAAGAAGCAAATAATACATCACTATCTTTTGCCGCTAGTTTATAAGCATCGAATCTGCCATCAAACACCGGCAGCTGTTTTATTTTATTTGGATACTGGCCAGACATTTAACGTCCTTATTTACATTCTAAGGTTATTATTCAAATACTTTTTCACAGCCGCTATGGCTATTAAATTTATCATCCCAACGTTGAACGTCATTTGCACGGCGCCAGCGGCCATGAAAAAACTCCATTAAACAAACACCTGAGTCAAGTTCAACAAGAAACGTGTCGTGCTCATTTACTTTACTATAAACTGGGTAGTCGCGACTTTTTTGCCAAGTCAAACCACCTCTATTGGCAGTAAAATTTTGCCAAAATTGCTCTGGTGTTATCCAAACACTCTTTTCACTATTCCAAACCTGTGCAGAGCCATCAGTATTAAAACTTCCATGTTGTGCGGTTTCTGCACTTGCTGAAAAACTGCTTAATACTAAAACAGCAATAGCACATGTGGTTTTCATATTATTGATCATGTTGTCACCTTTAGTTATCTTTTACTGCAATGTAAATATCGACCGATGTCGCACTTTTAAAATGTTCAAAGTCAGTCGTGTATGCACGTTCATACTCTGCGTCACCATTACTAAAGTGCTCCCAAATATGACCCCAAAGTTCTATCACTGAACCAGGGATCTCCCCTTGTGCTGAAAAAACCAAATACTTGCCCGCACTTAAGGTTAATGCAATTAATTCATCACTTGCACCAAACGTATCAGCAGCATATACACTATAAGGGCCACTAAAGTCAGATTCATAGTCAGTGTATATCCCATAAACATTAGAGTTTTCGGTGAGGTTACAGCCATGTTGACTATAAAATTGCGCCCATAAATCACCTATTTTGGCTTTTGAAGGGAGCATTTCGTCTTGATTACATGTGCGTACCGATAAACCTAAAACGTTAGTACTCTGAAAGTCCTTTAACTGCATTTAACAATCCCTGTTGTTATTGATAGTTAACGAGAATTTTACTTCTGGCTTAGCTATAATTTTTACCGTTAAATTAAAATGTAATTCATACCATTTTAAAATGAAAGTAATAAATTAAACTGCGCTTTGGGCTAATCTACCCGTACCAACCCCGTAATTATACGCCTGTACAAAACAGCCACTAATAACAATAAATATAGGACATATAATTGAAAAATAACGCAAGCCCACCACCATGCGGCAATAACTGTCGCACAGTTAAAATTTAACAAGTAAAAAAGCGCGACTGATAAATATATCAGCCGCGCTTTTGTTTTTCATCACACCACACTAGTTAAGAGCTTTTTAAATTCAACTTTTAAAAGCTAATTGTTAACCATAAACAGGATAATCGGTATAACCTTTATCTGTGCCGCCATACATGCTTGTTGGGTCAACATCATTTAGCGACCATTGGTTCTTAATACGCTCTGGTAAATCAGGGTTGGCAATAAACGGGCGACCGAAACCAAAAATGTCACCATTGCCTTCAGTTAAAATTTTCAAAGCTTTTTCGGGAGTATACTTACCCGCGTACATCACGACACCATCAAAAGTATTTCTTACTGCTTTGTAAAAGCCTTCTGGCAAGTCAGGAGCATTATCCCAATCAGCTTCAGCAAGTGATAAATAAGCAATGCCAATATCATTGAGTGTTTTAATCGCTGCTATATAAGTTGCATGTGGATCGCTTTCGACTAAACCTAAATAAACCCGTACTTCATCAGTACTTTCGAATAATGGTGCGAATCTTACGCCTACTTTGTCAGCGCCCATCACCTCTGCAACCGCTTGGGTAATTTCTTTTAAAAACCGTAAACGATTCTCTAAACTGCCACCATATTTATCGGTTCTATCATTCGTATGCTCAGAGATAAACTGATTCACTAAGTAGCCATTGGCGCAATGTAATTCAACACCGTCAAAGCCTGCTTCTTTAGCATTTATTGCCGCTTGCTTGTACATTTGCACTAGCTCTTCAACCTCGCGCGTTGATAATGCACGTGGTTCACTTGGATCAGCCAATGCACCTTGCTCAGGTGCCGTTTCAATAAACACTTTAACCGCGTCAGCTTTAATTGCCGAAGGGCCAACGGGTGCTGCTTGGTTTGGTTGTAATGACGTATGAGAAACACGGCCAACATGCCACAACTGACAAAAAATAACACTGCCCTGATCATGCACCGCTTCGGTTACCTGCTTCCAACCTTGTACTTGCTCAGCACTGTGAATACCAGGCGTCCAAGCATAACCTTGCCCTCTTGGTTCAATTTGCGTACCTTCTGTTACCATAAAACCAGCACCAGCACGTTGAGAATAGTAGTTAGCCATTAATTCATTTGGAATATTACCTGGTTGTGAGCTTCTAGAGCGGGTTAATGGCGGCAATACAATACGATTTTTAAGGGTGTAAGGGCCAAGCTCTGTGCTTTTAAATAATGGTGAAAATGTCATGCGTTACTGCTCCAAAATAAAGTTAATATCATCAACGCGGTGATTAATAAATTAGTTCCAATGCTGATACCGCTATACAACATTGTTAGCACCACTCATGTGGCAAATTACTTTTTTAGCTTTTCTTAGATTTGTTAGTTTGGCTTACTCACTGAATAACAAAATAGTTCTCAGCTCAATGCTGACACGCCTCTCTAAGTTTTTATTTGCTGAAGGTAGTGAGAAAGCACTATGCGGAACTCTATGCAGGCTATTGCTTTCATCACTATCAAACACTTTAAAATTAAGCTGCTCTTTTGAGGTCATTTTGGGAAAGTAAAACCAGCGATTTTTTGGGTTATAGCTAAAGCCTTCTATTTCACCAATCCGATCAGGATATGCAACCCGCAGCAGGTGCGATTGCGCTGAAGAAACTGTACGAGCATCGATGAAAGCCAATGGGCTGTCTAACACCACACCAACTAACGGTATCCAAGTATTAACAATTTGATAGTGACTATAATCGCTGGCCTTTAAGCCTTGTTTTTTCAGTTCAATATCCAAGCGTTTTTTTGCAGAACTCGCAACGTAGTCGTTATGCACGGTATGAATTGGTGATCGTTTTTCCATTCGGTCAAGCGAGTCTTCAACTGAGCGAATAGTATGGTCAAATACCAAACCATGCTTGGTAGCAGTTAAATTGGTAAGGTGTTTGATAAGCTGCGGATAAAGCTCTGTGCTAACAGCCACGTCATCAAAATAGTTTGTCACTTGATATTCATTAGCAACCAAGCCAAAGCCATCTTCATTTAGCGTTGGGGCTTTTATTAATGAGCGAGCATTGGCAATATTCACCACTCGTTTATCTATTTGTTCGGTTAGTTTATCTGCGCTCTTTTTGATGGTGGATAAATCAAAGGTCGCTTGAATGTTTGGCTTGATATAGTTAATTTCAGCGATAATTTCTGCCTGATTTTGCTCTGTCCCACCCAATAACATATTAACTCCCAATTAAGATTGGTAATGACTCATAAATTTGATGGCATGTATGCTAAGCTCCTTCCAATACAATTAAAAACAATATGAATTTGTAAGAGATACAAAAATGAGTGGTATCAATCGACTGGACATTAAGCAACTGCGGGTTTTACAGTTATTATTGCAAGAAAGAAATTTGTCGAAAGTCGCTAATATTATGGGCTTAACTCAGCAAGCGATTAGTGAACAGCTGAAAAAATTACGCTACACCTTTGACGATGAAATGTTTATACGCACCAGTAATGGCGTTATTCCTACGCAAGTTGCAGAAAATATGGAACATCAGATAAATCAAATACTGGCAGATATCGATAATTTAATGACAGGTGAAAAGTTTAACCCCGCAGAGCTTTCAGGAATATTACAGATAAGCTCGTCAGACTATGCGCTGGTCACTATTTTGCCGTTGTTATTAACACAAGTGAATGCTTTAGCACCAAACTTAAAGGTTATCATCAGGGATTTTGAATCAGATAATTTAAACCAGTTGATGGTAACGGGCGAGCTTGATTTGGTATTTACCTTCCCTGAATTTATTCCTGAAAACTATCCGAACAAACGTTTGTTTGAAGATCATCATGTTTGTGTAACAGGACAGCATTCAATTTATCGTGATAAGAAGTACAGCTTACTAGAAATAGCCCTGCTGCCGCAGATTATTATTTCCCCTTCAAGACCCAACTTAAAAGGCTCGCACGACTCTTGGTTTGCTAAAAAAGGCGTAAAAAGAAATATATTAATGTCAGTGCCGAGCTTCTCTGCGGCATCAACCATTATTGAAGCAACCAACACCATTGCATTTTTGCCATCAAGACTATTACCAGACCCAAAGTTAGTGCCAATTGAGCTTGAACAAAACCCACCAAAGTTCGATGTAATTGTTGCTTGGCACCCACGCTCAAACAATAATCCATTGCATCAATGGTTATTGAGTTTATTAGATAGTATTTTTTGCTCTGCTGAAATTAGCGCTTAATGGTTTCTTAGCTTTTGCAGTGTGTGTAAACCAGTTCGATAATTGAACCGGTTTACACTTGTATCGACATAAGTTTATTTGAAAGAAGGAAAAGTGAAACTAACGACTTAAAGATTATTAAAATCATCAAGCCATTGTGAAAAAGAATCAGAGACTTTTTGCACAGTGCACAAGCCTTGATTAAAAAACCATACCGGTGAATCTTCGTGCTTAGTTGTACAGTCATTTTGTTTAAAACAAAACATATTGCCCTTACAGTCAGAGGCAAACAAAATATGACCTTTCTCCATTCCGGTCATTTCATAAAGCTTTGATAGTGAAAATACATCATCCAAACTTAAAAAGTCTTGTACCTCAGAAACATCAACACCTAAGTCACAAATTCTGGTTAATACATTAGGCGAATGCACTAAACCATAAGTGGTTAATAAATATTTATAGGCGTCTGGTAATACGACATCAAACTTAGCTTCAAGCTCAGCAATATCATCACTATTGATAGGTACCATGGCATTTTTACTGCCCCAGTTTTTTACAAATAAATCAATACTATTCATTATTACCTTTAAAAAATTAGCGGAAAAGTTAGTGCATGCTTGTGCAATTATTTGACTGTCAAAGTGAAAGGCTGACAACTAGTAAGTCAACCTTTCTGCAATAGCCATTAATTGTTAATTTATAACATGTGGTTACGCAAGCTTTAACTGCGTTACTAACCAGGTGGCAATATCACGAACTTGTGTTGGATGAACACTATGTTCCATTGGGTAAGTTTGCCACTTAACCGGATAGTTTTTAGCTTTTAATAAATTATTCGCCATTTGACCTGCACTTAGTAATACAACATTGTCGTTATCACCATGTTGTTGCAAAATAGCAGTGTTACTATTCGCTGCACTTAATTGCTCAGGTAAAGCATCAGCATTAGGTAAATAACATGACAACGCCATAATACCTGCAAGTTTTTCTGGGTAACGTAAACCAGTAAACATACCCACTACGCCGCCTTGACTAAACCCTGCCAAAACAATATTGCTAGCAGGAATACCACTGTCAATTTGCTCTTGAATCAAGGCCTTTACTTTAATTTCAGATTCTAATACACCAGCCATATCAGCTCTGTTGTGTAAATCCATGCTCTTAATGTCATACCATGAACGCATGATATAACCTTGATTAATTGTTACTGCTTGTTGTGGAGCATGCGGAAAAATAAAGCGTACGGCATGATTATTAGGAAGTTTTAATTCAGGTACAATTGGTGCAAAGCCATCTCCTGAGTCACCTAAGCCATGCAGCCAAATAACACATGACGTTGCTGGTACATTAGGTTCAATAGTAATACGATCTAGTGGAGCAGTAGACATGCTTCCCTCTTATTTTGTGAGATTATTTAATTGCCGCTATCATACCGTTTCTCTAGATCCCGATACAACTAGCATTCTCAATATTAATGCAGTGACAGCATTAAAATTTTCCTTAATTCATTTCCGTTACGAGTTAATTGTTACTAGAGTTTTCAAATACCTATTAAAGATTGACGCATTTAGCTAAGCCCAATAAGGTGTAGTAATAAGCACCACATTGCGACGGAAGCACAATGAAAAACAAACTCTTAACCATTTTCAAAAGTTCATCTTCGATAAGTTGCGTCATTGTTTTATTGCTGCCTAACCTTTCTTTTGCTCAAAATTATGAGCGTGGCACCTTACCGCCGCCAAGAAAACTAACCGAGCAACAAGCAAAAGTTGCCGCAGCTAACTACAAAAAATATTGTGTGCTTTGTCATGGTGAAGACCGAGAGGGCCATGCTAATGACCATGCACCATCATTACGAAGTAAAAGCTTAATGGAGTCCGGTGTTGCCCATCAAATATTACGCCCAATGTCATACGGCAGAAAAGGCACAGCAATGGGTGGCTACTTAGATGAAGTAGGCGGCCCAATGACCTTAGATGAAACTTGGGATCTAACTTATTGGTTATTTGAAATGTCAGGTGTTGAACGGTTAAAATTTTCAACCAAGCCTGTACAAGGTGACATTAAGCATGGAGAAGAAGTTTATCAGCAACACTGTAGCTCATGCCACGGAGAAAAAGGCCAAGGTATTTCTGCTCCTGCTTTAGCAAATCAATCAGCCTTGGCACATAATACTGATGAATTTATTCGTCATGCTATAGAAAATGGCCGACAAGATACCCCGATGAAAGCCTTTAAAGACCTATTACCTAGCGATAGTATTAACGATATTACCGCATTTCTTCGCAGCAAAGCATTAGGCTGGAAAGAAGAAAGAACCATACTAAAAGCACTACCGACACCAGAACAATACGTCATTAATAAAAACGGACAAGATCCAAACTTTACGCTACAAGACGGCATGTATGTTTCATCAGAGCATTTACATCAAGCATTGAAAGATAAGAAAAGAATGGTGTTACTCGATACTCGTGTGCCTTCAGTTTGGCAAACCGCTCATATTGAAGGCTCAATTCCGTTTCCATATTATGCTGACCTTGACGAAACCGTGGCAGGAATTCCCAAAGACGTACAAATCATTGCCTATTGCTCTTGCCCTAGAGCTGCCGCTGATTACACAATAAAAAAACTGCGAAAGCGTGGTTATACTCGTACCGCAGTTTTATGGGAAGGTGTATTCGGCTGGATGAATTTAGGCTACCCTGTAATGCGTGGAGATATTGAAGGGATCTCCAATTAAATTATTTTATTTAATCAGCCTGATATCAACATATATCAGGCAAGGAAGCATAAGTGCGATTTTTCAAAGTTTTTTCAATTGCTGTTGTAGCATTACTCATACTGCTAACCACCACTTACTTAGCTCGTATTGCTGTTATAAATAACTTAGCAAAAGAGCAACTGAGTTTAGCCAACATAAAACTCACTTGTTTAGATTTCAGCTTGGCGAGCAATATGAATATTGTGGTGGATAAACTATGTTTAAAAAGCCCTAAAGCAAATATTGAAATATTTGATACCAAAGTTCAGTGGCAATACTCGCCAGAATTTACAATTATCAATGTGGATGTAAAACAGGCCAACGTAATCGGCACTGAGCATTTGTTTTCTGATCATTTGTTTTCTGAGCAAGGTAATGACACTGAAAACAATGAAGCTGACAGCAACAGTCAAATATCATCACTATTACAGCCTTACGTTAAGCAAATTAAGCAATTAAATTTACCGACAAATATCAATGTTAGTAAGCTGACTTATTTACCTTTTGACTCTATTGCTCATTTAGAACATTCAAATAATTCGAGTCAACGCCCTCTTACAACAAGTTTTATTGCTAGCTTATCGGCAGTAAATAATTCCATTTACTTTTCACTAAAAAATGCCAATAACGTTGAGTTTATTAAAGTTACATTAGATAGAAACAAGAGTACTAATAAACAAGAAGAAGATTTCACTTTTGGCCTGAACAGCAAGTTAACAATACTGAAAAACTTCATCAATGTGCATCAACTACCGATAAAAGCGGAACTACAAAACATCTTGAGTCACACCAAAATATCGGGTGATATCAACAGCGTAATCACGTATAAAAACGATAAGCTTAGTATACATAATCAAATAACAGAGCTTGATATTAGCGCTGAAAATGGTGTGAGTAAAAGTGGTCCATTTCAATTAACCGGTGCACTCAACTTTCATAGTCAACTAGCACTTGCAACAAATAAAACCTTAAATAGTACTGACACTGACACCGACAATAGTATTTCACTAAAATTTAGCAATAAAAATACAGTTTCATTGAATTATAGCCAGCCTCACCTGATGCTAATATTAGAAGAAAAGAAAGTATCTTCGGCATTAATTTCAATACTAAAAGATAACCCGCTCACTAACTTAACAATTACGCTAGCAGACAATGCAACACTTAGCCTAAACGATAAAAACCTTAACCTTAGCGATATTGAAGTTACAGCTTACGGTGATGAACGAGAGCACCTAATTGAACTTACTAATGTTGATTTTTCTTTGGCGAAAGATAAAAATGAAATATCAGCACAACCTATATCTAATTTAGCGATTGAACGTTTTATCATTGATAGCGAAATTAAACTAGCTGATATTGCTTCATACACCACCTTACCTGTTTCTCTACATTTAGAAGGCTCGCTAGACAAAGTTAACCAAAAAACAATGCTTAGCTTAACGAAAAATTCCCTCGTTACAGCGAAAAACATTATGCTAACAAAGCAGCATGCTAAAGCTAAAAAAGCCAAGATTTTACTTGGCCTTAAAACATTATCATCAACATTTGAGGGTAATTTACAGCTTCTAGACAACAAGCTTTTGAGTGTGAGCTTAAAAACACAAAGCCAAGCTTCACAAATCAATGTGCCAAAAACATTACAAATAAATTCATTTGAACTTATAAGTGAAATTAAAGGCAACCTCGATGACATTCAAATTAATGCCACCACCAGTGCTGATGGTGTCAATATTGGCAGTATTATTGTTTCTGGCCCTGCACTAACACCTAAAATACAAGTTGCGGCAGACGATTTACAATTAACCGACTTATTATCATTAAATATTCAACTTCCGACTAAAGTTGAGCTTATTGATGGCTTGCTAGATTACAGCGTATCTGGTCAAGTGACGGACTTAAACGATATTAAAAACACACCACTTAGCGCCTCAGTCGCAGTGACATCAGCCAGCGGCGACATTGACGGAATTTGGCTGCAAGAGCTTAACTGGCAACAACATTTCACTATACTCGCAGGAAAAATAACAACAACGCCTAGCAAGAAAGAAAACTTAACCGTTGAGTTAATTGAAACCCCTACGCCAATATCAAAGCTTTCTATTAATACCAACTGGACTTTTAACAAGAACTTTAAACTTTCAGCCAATAAACTTAAGGCTGATGTTTTAGGCGGCAGTTTTTCCATTCCAACATTACAATGGCCTTTTGAACATGGCCATTCAGTAAACGTTCAGCTTAAAAGTATAGACTTAGAGCAAGTTCTAGCATTAGACAAGAAACAAGGTATCGTTGTCACGGGTGACATATCAGGACAACTTCCCGTTACATTTGACGGTGAAAAATATATTATTGAAGACGGTGAACTGCATAATATTAGCAACGGCTTGATACAAGTTATTGATAATCCAGCAGTAGCAGAGCTAAAAGCTAGCAATAGTCAGCTACAACTGGCATTTGATGCACTGCAAAACTTGCACTACCATCAGCTTTCATCTGCCGTTTCTATGGGAGACGATGGTTATATGCTTTTAGAAACAGTAATAAAAGGTCGCAACCCTGATATCGATAACGATGTTAATCTCAATTTAAATTTAAGTTACGACTTGCTGGGGTTACTTGAATCCTTGTCAATAACACAACGTTTTGAAGAAAGTATTATCAAAGGTTTACAAAAAAATAAGGAGTAAGTATGAATAAAATACTAACCGCGGTGTTAGCTATTTTTATAATGAGTGCCTGCACGCATAAAATAGAAGTTAGCGCAAAAGAGCCAATCACGATTAATTTAAATCTAAAAATTGATCATGAAATAAAGGTCAAAGTAGATAAAGAACTAGACGACATATTTAGTGACGAAAGCGACGTATTTTAGGGAGATGTAATGAGTAATTTAACTAATAAATTTATAAAAAAACTTACCTGTGCTGTTTTAGTATCAACAATGGCATTTTCAGCTTGGGCAATTTCACTTAGCGACGCAAAAAAACAAGGTCTAGTCGGTGAAATGCAAAATGGCTATTTAGGTATGGTTGTTGAAAGCGCAGAAGCTAAAAGTTTAGTAGCTAGCGTTAATAAAAAGCGTAAAACTATTTACATGAACTTAGCGCGAAAAAACAAAATTACTATGCAACAAGTTACTGCGTTAGCGGGTGAAAAAGCTTTAGCAAAAACCCAGTCTGGACATTTTATCAAGAATGCTTCTGGGCAATGGGTTAAAAAATAATTTGTTTTAACAACGACTAAAGCTTATTCGTAAGCTTAAAAAGTGAGAGTTACTCGTTTACATTAAGCAGTAAAATATTAATTTAAACAAAATAAAGTGACTCTCATTTTAGTTATCCTCCGTACGTTAATGGTCCGCACTATAACTTCAGTAACTAAGTAGTGAGTTATCAGCAAAGCATATTCACCATAACAACCTTATACTGAAGCTAAGTAATAACATGAAGCAACATTAATACTGTTTTGTGCTAAATGTACCATGTAAATAGCGCAAACTAACCGTATACTATGCTGCCACGTAGCTTTTAAATCCAAGAACACATTCAATGCCAGCAACGAGCCAAAACTGTTTAGCTGAACTTACTAAGCCAAGCCAAAATCACCAACACTTCAAAATATTTAAACCATATGGCTTTTTAAGTCAGTTTGTACCTGAATCACGAAAGAAAAAACATTTACTTGGCGAGCTATACAACTTCCCCGATAAAACGATGGCAGTTGGACGATTAGATCACGACTCAGAAGGCTTATTACTACTCACAACCGACGGTATGATGAGTTACAAAGTTAGAAGCAAAGAGATAGAAAAAGAGTACTACGTACAAGTTGACGGTATAATCACAGAACAAGCATTATCACAGCTACAAAATGGCGTTGAAATTACAGTCAATGGAGCTAAATATAAAACCTTGCCTTGTAAAACATTGATACTAAAAGATGAACCTAAACTTCCTGCACGTGGTCGTAAAATTCGCGATCCAAAGCATGGTCCTACGAGCTGGATTTCCATTACGCTGTGTGAAGGAAAAAATAGGCAGATCAGAAAAATGACCGCTGCTGTAGGTTTTGCCACATTAAGATTAGTAAGAGTTCGAATTGGCAAAATTCATATCGATGGCTTGATGGCTGGTGACGTTGTTAAGTTGACCAATTTTGACCCTGCACTAAGTCGCTAAAACCACAAACACTTACCCTTTTATTATTTAAATACTAACTCGCTTTCCGCCCGTGAAAACACTTAAAAATTGCCGCCCAAGAAGTCATAGATAAAGCGACTATCCTTTATTGGTAGAAAGCTTTGCACGCAACATCAATGTGTAACTGACAAGACGAAATAGCTATGAGTCTGGGCAGCATATATGCAGCCTTTAGTAGTAAAGACGGTATGATTTAAGGAAGCATTAAAAAACTAAACAAGATAGCTCTTACTGAGCTTCTGCAATATAGAAACCAGCATGACTCAGTAATTGCTCCATTAAAACCATTGATGTTGCTTAAATGCTGAGCTTTACAAATCGTTATTAAATATCTTTAACCATAAAAAAACCGGAGAACCTTGTTTTAACTAGGCTTTCCGGTCTTCAACGGTTCTTAACGAACCTTGTTTTGGTGCAGATGGAGAGACTCGAACTCTCACGCCCTAAGGCACCACCCCCTCAAGGTGGCGCGTCTACCAATTCCGCCACATCTGCATTAAACTTTTTAAACTATATATTTTATTAAGTTGTTTTGCTTATTCTGAGGAAAACAAGCTAACTTAATTTTTAGACTAGTTTGGTACGTCGCTATCTTTTTCTACTGGAGTGTCGCTACTAGGTACATCAGCATTGTCTACTTTAGGCTCAAGGCTTTCAGTAGGGATAGCATCTGTTGCTGGTGCAACTTGACCCGCAGGTACAGATAAGTTATCAAAGTCAGCACCTGACTTAACACGATTCGCTGTTAAGTTACCTAATATTAAGCTGATTACAAAAAATGCAATAGCTAGGTAAGTCGTCGTTTTAGTTAAGAAGTTACCAGAACCACTTGAACCAAAGATGGTAGCTGAAGAACCAGCACCGAATGATGCGCCCATATCGGCACCTTTACCTTGTTGAATTAGCACTAGACCAATTAGACATAAGGCAACGATCAAATACACTACGATTAACACTTGATACAACATTTTATTATCCCTTTGCTGCCGAACAAATTACTTTAAATTCATCGGCTTTTAAACTAGCACCGCCGATTAATCCACCATCGATATCAGCTTGTGCAAATAATTCTTCACAGTTTGTCGCATTGACACTGCCACCATACAACAATGGCAGTTTAACTGCGACGTTTTCGTCAACTTTCGCAATAAATTCACGAATAAATTGATGAGTTGCTTGTGCCATTTCTGGCGACGCTGTTTTTCCAGTACCTATTGCCCAAACCGGCTCATACGCAATAACAACATCTGTAAATCTTTCAATACCGATTTCGTCTATAACCGGCTGCAATTGTGCGGCTAAAACAGTTTCAGTTTGTTCTGCCACACGCTCGTCTTCACTTTCACCTATACATAAAATAGGCTTAAGACCAGCATCTAAAGCAGTTTTAACTTTATGTGCCACTAGTGAGCTTGATTCATTGTAAATACTACGACGTTCTGAGTGCCCTAATATTACATAATTCACGCCAACTTCTTGTAACATTGAAGTTGAAATTTCACCAGTAAAAGCGCCTTTAGTATGCTCATTTAAGTTTTGAGCACCTAAGCTAAATGCTTCAGCTAGGCTTGCATTAGCACTTGCTAAGCTAAATGCCGCTAAGTAAGGAAAGCTAGGACAAACAACGACTTCAACATTTTCATTTAGCGTTACGTTATTTAACTCTGAAACCATTGAGTTGACTAAAGCTAAACTGCCATTCATTTTCCAGTTTGCTGCAACTATTGCGCGTCTATTCATATTTCATTCCTAAATCAAAGCGGCGAGATATTAACTAACCTGTAGGCAAGATACAAGTTTTTCAAGCAATATCTCGTTCAATTGCTTAATATTCGTCCGACAAAGCAAATCAGTAAACAATTATCGTTAACAAGCTAGCTTTACGGCATCAGCAATTTCGTTTGCTAGTGCGGTAACTTCATCATGTTCAGGTCCTTCAACCATTACGCGAATAAGTGGCTCTGTGCCTGATTTTCTTAGTAATACACGGCCGCGACCACTTAATTTATCATTCACTTGGTGCACAGCAGCAACAACAGCGCTGTTCACTAATGGGTCGCTATCACCGGTAAAACGAACGTTCACTAAAACTTGTGGTAATTTCTTCATGCCTTGACGCAATTCAAGTAAGGTTTTACCTGTATTACAAACAGCTGTTAATACATTTAATGCTGCGATAATGCCATCACCTGTAGAGGTATGATTAAGGTTAATAACATGGCCAGAGTTTTCTGCCCCTAACTGCCATCCCTTCTGCTTAAGCATTTCCATTACGTAGCGATCACCGACCTTACTTCGTGCAAATGGTACGCCCATGTCTGCAAGTGCAAGTTCTAAGCCCATGTTGCTCATTAACGTGCCAACAACACCACCACGAATACTGCCACTTTGTAAGTCATTACAAGCAATAACATACACACATTCATCACCGTCCATAATATAACCGGTGTGATCAACCATCATTAAGCGATCACCGTCACCATCAAGGGCAATACCTAAATCAGCATTATGCTCAACAACGGCAGCGCTAATAGCAGCCATAGAAGTAGCACCACATTCATGGTTGATATTAGTACCATTTGGCGCAGTACCAATTTCAATAACTTCAGCGCCTAGTTCACGAAAAACGTTGGGTGCAATGTGATAAGTTGCGCCATGTGCACAATCAACCACCATTTTAATGCCCTTTAATGAATACTGGCTTGGAAAGTTACTTTTACAAAATTCGATATAACGACCAGCAGCATCGTCAATTCGATTCGCTTTCCCTAAGTCAGCTGATTCAACGCAGCCCATTTCTTTATCCAATTCTGCTTCAATAGCTAACTCAACGTCGTCAGGTAATTTCTGCCCGTCTTGTGAGAAAAATTTAATACCATTGTCGTAAAATGGATTATGAGAAGCGCTGATAACTATGCCCGCTTCTGCGCGAAATGTTTTTGTTAGGTAAGCAATACCTGGTGTTGGCATTGGCCCTAATAAACCAATATCAATGCCTGCTGCTGAAAAGCCTGCTTCTAATGCCGATTCCAGCATATAGCCAGAAATTCGCGTATCCTTACCAATTAGTACTTTTTTGGTACCTTGAGCCGCTAAAACACGACCTGCGGCATAACCTAGCTTCATTACAAATTGCGGTGTAATTGGGTATTGGCCTACCAAGCCACGAATTCCATCAGTACCAAAATATCTTCTTTCTGACATTATTGTCTCCATTGCGCCTAGCGCTTTGCCATTGGCATTTTAATGTGTAAATTTATACCGTAGTGACTATTGATTGTCAGCCACAGCTTTTAATATTTTTATTGCATCCACTGTCTCTTCAACATCGTGAACACGAATTATTTTTGCGCCTTGTTGAACCGCAACAATAGCAGCACTTAAACTACCAGCAAGACGTTGTTCAACATCTCGATTTAATAAATTACCTATCATAGACTTTCGAGAAATGCCGGCAAGTATTGGACAATCTAATTTTTCAAACGCTGATAAGTTAGCCAGTAGGTGAAAATTTTGCGCCAAGGTTTTACCAAAGCCAAAGCCGGGATCTAAAATCAAGCGCTCTTTCGCAATACCTGCATCAACACAAGCGTTAATACGTTGCTCAAAGAATAAAATAATATCGTCAACAACATTACTGTAGGTTGGCTCGTTTTGCATTGTTCTGGGCAAACCTTGCATATGCATTAAACAAATAGGTACGTCACTATTTGCCAACACCGCTAAACAACCTTCATTTTGCAGCGCGCGTACATCGTTAATTATATCAGCGCCACTTTCAATAGCCGCTTTCATCACTGATGCTTTGCTGGTATCGATAGAAACCACAACATCAAACTTTTGCTTAATAGCTTTTAATACTGGAATTACACGCTCAAGTTCGTCTTTTTCACTAACGTCTTTGGCACCAGGTCGTGTCGATTCACCGCCAATGTCAATAATTGTCGCACCAGCAGTAATCATGCGTTCAACTTGGTCAAGTGCATGGTCAAAATGAGCGAATTTACCGCCATCAGAAAAAGAGTCGGGAGTCACGTTTAGAATCCCCATCACTTGCGGTGATGATAGATCTACTATTGAATTAGGGCAATTAAGTTGCTTAAGCACAATTTTCTCTTCATTTAGCTTATATTCAACCAAGCATATGGCCAAACTAGCATTTATTATTTTAGCGTTTATAAGCTAGTAACTAACGGGTAAACGCTAAAATAATAAAGCCTCAATAAGTATTAAATCAATTGATTTAAACCATTGAGGCTTTAGATTTTTATGTATTAACTATTTAGCTGGAATATCTGAAGTATCAGTTGAACTTGATGGCTCAGAAGATTCCTTTTTTTCGCTATCTGCTTTTGCTGATGGCTTGCTTGAGTCAGTATTATTTGAACTGTCATCAGAGCTAGTTGCATCAAAATCAGCTGGTGGACGAACCTTAGTACGATTCATTAAGTCATCAACTTGCAATGCATCAATTGTTTCGTATTCCATCAAGGCGTCTTTCATTGCATGTAAAATATCTTCATTTTCTTTCAATATTTTAGCAGCGCGCTCATAGTTACGATTAACAAAGGCTCTAATTTCTTCATCAATAGCATGTGCTGTATCGTCTGACATATTTAATGATTTAGAAGACGTTCTCCCTAAGAATACTTCACCTTCTTCTTCAGCGAACAACATAGGACCCATTTTTTCAGAAAAGCCCCATTGAGTTACCATTTTACGAGCAAGTTGCGTAGCACGTTCAATATCATTTGAAGCGCCCGTAGAAACTTTTTCGAAGCCGTAAATCATTTCTTCAGCAATACGACCACCATATAATGATGAAATATTACTTTCTAAATGCTGTTTACTGTGACTGAATCTGTCTTGTTCAGGTAAGTACATGGTTACACCTAACGCACGACCACGCGGCATAATACTTACTTTATAAACTGGGTCATGATCTGGTACTAAGCGACCAACAATGGCGTGACCGGCTTCATGATAAGCTGTCATTTCTTTCTCAGCTTCATTCATTACCATCGAACGACGTTCTGAGCCCATCATGATTTTGTCTTTAGCTTTTTCAAACTCTGCCATACCAACAACACGACGTGCTGAACGTGCAGCAAATAGTGCAGCTTCGTTAACTAAGTTAGCTAAATCAGCACCAGAAAAGCCTGGAGTACCACGGGCAATAACTGATGGTTTAACATCATCACCTAACGGTACTTTACGCATATGTACTTTAAGAATTTGTTCGCGACCACGGATATCAGGTAAACCAACCGTTACTTGACGGTCAAAACGACCTGGGCGCAATAATGCAGGGTCTAATACATCTGGACGGTTAGTTGCGGCAATAACGATTACCCCTTCATTACCTTCAAAACCATCCATTTCAACTAGCATTTGGTTTAATGTTTGTTCACGTTCATCATGACCGCCACCCATACCCGCGCCACGTTGGCGACCTACAGCATCGATTTCATCGATAAAGATAATACATGGTGCAGATTTTTTCGCTTGCTCGAACATGTCTCGAACACGTGAAGCACCAACACCAACAAACATTTCAACAAAGTCTGAACCAGAAATAGTAAAGAATGGTACTTTAGCTTCACCGGCAATAGCTTTTGCTAATAAGGTTTTACCTGTACCAGGTTGGCCTACCATTAAAACACCCGATGGAATGCGTCCACCTAACTTTTGAAAGCGTGAAGGGTCTTTTAGGTAATCAACTAATTCTGAAACTTCTTCTTTTGCTTCGTCACAACCAGCAACATCAGCAAAAGTAGTTTTAATTTGGTCTTCGCTTAGTAAACGCGCTTTTGATTTGCCGAAGCTCATCGCACCTTTACCGCCACCACCTTGCATTTGACGCATGAAGAATATCCACACACCAATAAGTAGTATCATCGGAAACCACGAGATAAATATTGACGTAAGTAAGCTTTGTTCTTCAGGTAATTCACCAGAAGCGTTAACGCCTTGTTTAACTAAATCGTTGATTAAATCACGATCATAGCCACCAGGGATAACAGTAACGAAGTTTTCACCACTACGTTTAATACCATTAATAACGCCATTTCTATCAACGTCAACTTCTCGAATTTGCCCTTGACGTACGTCTTGGATAAATTGTGTGTAATCTACTTGTTGTTCATTGTCGCTTCCAGGGGTAAAACTTTGGAAAACAGACATTAATACAACTGCAATAACTAACCATAAAATAAGATTTTTTGCCATATCGCTCAACTTAATGACCTCTTGCTAATGTTCAAAATGGTGCGATGAAATAATTCCATCTAATTTACTACAATTTAAAGCCGGTAGCCACAAGATAAACTTCACGTGAACGAGCACGTGACGATTCAGGCTTGCGAGTCTTAACGGTTTTAAATGCGGCTCGAGCATCTTTCATAAACTGCTCAAACCCCTCTCCTTGGAACACTTTCACAACAAAAGCGCCATCTTTCTTTAAAACTTGATTACACATATCTAATGCTAACTCCACCAAATACATGCTGCGAGCTGCATCCGCAACTTCATTACCGGTGAAATTAGCTGCCATGTCAGACATGACAACGTCAATATTTTTGCCGTTAATTCTTTCTAATAATGCATCTAATACGGCTTCTTCACGAAAATCACCTTGAAGAAAGTCTACGCCAGCAATAGGATCCATTGATAAAATATCACAGGCTACCACTTGGCCATTATCACCAACAGCTTTAGTAGCATACTCTGACCAACCACCTGGCGCCGCACCTAAGTCGACTACCTTCATGCCCGGCTTAATAAGTTTATCTTTCTTGTTTATTTCTTCAATTTTAAAAACAGCACGTGAGCGAAGCCCTAACCTTTGTGCTTTTTTAACGTATTCATCATCAAAATGCTCTTTTAACCACCGAGCACTACTGACACTGACCTTATTTTTACTCATTTATTCCACTTATATAATTATGCGGTTCAAGGCTATACAGCCCAGTTATACACTTATTTTACTACTAACTACCAAGATAAAGGCACTAATTCTTATATAAAATCACTAAAAAAGTACATTTAAAAGCTGTCACTTAGTAAACAATATTAGTATTACAAACTAGATGGAGGTAAAATAGTGATAATTCAAGCTAACTTGTAACGAAAATTGTTAATGATCTTAAATAAAAAACAAATCCAATATTTAAAAGGCCTAGCACATAGCCTTAAACCCGTTGTATTACTTGGTAACAACGGCCTTACTGAAGCGGTAGTTGCAGAAATTGATTTCGCTTTAAATCATCACGAATTAATCAAAGTTAAAATTCCAACAGATGATCGTGAAACTAAAGCACTTATTGTTGAAGCGATTTGTCGTGAAACAAACTCAACTAAAGTGCAAGTTATCGGTAAAACACTCGTTGTTTTCCGCCAAGGCGAAGAAAAGAAAATTCGTGTGCCGAAAATCTAATCATTTTCTAACACTGATTATGTTTTACTTTAAAAAGGGCTACTGCCCTTTTTTTGTATCTGGATAATTATCAAAAGCAACAAACCCACTACATTAGAAAAAACTAATATACAATGTTTTTGCCTTGGCATAGAATGTTATATCAATTTCATTAAGTTCGTGATCTTGTTTTGCGTAGAAAAAATGAATCAAGGCAAGGCGCTCGATTGAGCAATAGCTAGCTATTGTGATTGATAGCAACGCAGCCTAGGATTATTTTAACTAGCAAAAGTAGGCACTAATTTAATGATCTTGGTATTAATACTACATAAATAGTAAAAAAGGTTTTGAAATGATTTTATCTGTACCTGAATTAGTTGCCCAAGCGAAAGAGTCTGTTGAGTGCATAAGTGCTGGACAAGCCTTTAAAAATAAAAATGCAACCTTTATTGATGTTCGAGAGCCTGCAGAGTGCAATGTCTCAACAGTTGAAGGGTCAATACAAATTCCTCGCGGTGTTTTAGAAATGAATATTGCAAAGTACTGTGCTGAAGCTGATATGGAGATTTACTTGCATTGCGCTTCAGGTGGCCGTGCAGTATTAGCTGCAGAGCAACTAAAACGTATAGGTTATAGTAATGTTAAAGCGATTAGTTGTAAGCATGATGTCGTTTTTCAGGCACAAAAAAGTCAGTAATTATTAATGCTCTGCTGATATGGCTTAGAGTCTTAGTTAATAGCTACTGACTTTTAATAGTTACGACCATGATTATAACTAGTAATAAATGCTCTAACTTAAACTAAGTATGGGAGCATTTATTGTACTTATATATAGTTACCGTGAAGCAATAACTTAAATATGATCTACTGAAATAATCTCATATTCAACAACGCCACCAGGAGTTGTTATTTCGATTTCAGTATCTACTTCTTTACCAATTAAACCACGCGCGATAGGCGAGTTTAATGAAATGCGACCAGTTTTAAAGTCAGCTTCATCATCACCTACTATTTTGTAAGTCACTTCAACTTCAGTATCAATATTTAACAATTTAACGGTCGTACCGAAGATAACTTTACCATTGTTAGGTATTTTCGTTACATCGATAACTTGTGCATTACATAAGCGACCTTCAATATCTTGAATTCGCCCTTCACAGAAGCCTTGTTCTTCTTTGGCAGCGTGGTATTCCGCATTTTCTTTTAAGTCGCCGTGCTCACGTGCATCAGCAATATCTTTAACAATGCGTGGGCGCTTTTCTGTTTTTAAAAATTTTAGCTCTTCTTTTAGCTGCTCAGCACCAAGAAGTGTCATTGGGTATTTTGTCATTTTACTCTTCTTTCTATAACAAGAAAGGCGGTTTACCTATGCTACTAATAGCAGGTAACCACCTTTATAAAATAATTCGCTTAAATAAAATTTAAAAATGAATTTACTATTTATTTCAATCCTAACAAATTCATCTTAAAAATAATATTATTTACAACGTTTATGTAACTCTTGAATTGACGTTACAACGTTACGGTCATCAGCGGCATGTGATTGACAAGCGGCAAATGCAGCGTTCAATGTTGTAGTATATGCGACTTTATAACGTAAAGCACCACCACGTAACACTTTAGAATCTTCAATCGCTTTGCGACCTTCTGTAGTATTAATAATGTAGTTGTACTCGCCATTTTTAATTCTATCAAGAATATGCGGACGACCTTCGTGAACTTTATTGACTAAACGACAAGGTATGTTCGCTTCACCAAGAATAACCGCAGTACCATGCGTTGCATCAACATCATAGCCTAATGCAACCATTTGTTTTGCTAGCTCAACAACACGTTCTTTGTCACTATTACGTACTGAGATTAATGCACGACCATCTTTTGGTACTGATACGCCAGCACCTAAGTTAGCTTTAGCATAAGCTTCTTCAAAGGTATCGCCAACGCCCATGACTTCACCTGTTGAACGCATTTCTGGGCCAACAAGCGGGTCACTACCGTGGAACTTGTTAAATGGAATAACCACTTCTTTAACAGAAAAATACGGAGGAATAATTTCTTTCGTAATGCCCTGCTCTTTCAAAGATTTACCAGCCATAACACGAGCACCAACTTTAGCTAAAGGCACAGCAGTTGCTTTTGAAACGAATGGTATGGTACGTGCAGCACGTGGGTTAACTTCGATTAAGTAAACTTTACCGTCTTTAACTGCCATTTGCGTATTCATTAAACCGTTCACGCCAAGTTCAAAGGCTAAGTCGGTTACTTGCTTACGCATTACATCTTGAACTTCTTGGCTTAAGCTATATGCTGGTAATGAACATGCAGAGTCACCAGAGTGAACGCCCGCTTGTTCGATATGTTGCATAATACCGCCAACAACAACATCAGTACCATCACAAACAACATCAATATCAACTTCAATTGCGTCATCTAAGAAATGGTCAAGTAGTACTGGTGAATCGTTAGAAACACTTACCGCTTCAGTCATGTAACGACGTAAATCATCTAAGTCGTAAACAATTTCCATTGCACGACCACCTAAAACGTAAGATGGACGAACAACTAATGGGAAGCCAATAGCTTCAGCTTTCGCCATGGCTTCATCTAGTGAAGTTACTGTCGCGTTTTCAGGTTGTAATAAACCTAAACGGTCAACCGCTTGTTGGAAACGCTCTCTGTCTTCCGCGCGGTCAATTGCATCTGGCGAAGTACCAATAATTGGTACGCCAGCGGCTTCTAACGCTCGAGCTAATTTAAGTGGTGTTTGACCGCCATATTGTACGATAACGCCTTTTGGCTTCTCGATACGGACAATTTCAAGCACATCTTCAAAGGTAATTGATTCAAAGTATAAACGATCAGAAGTATCGTAATCAGTTGAAACCGTTTCAGGGTTACAGTTAACCATGATAGTTTCATAACCGTCTTCACGAAGTGCTAATGCTGCATGTACACAACAGTAATCAAATTCAATACCTTGACCGATACGGTTTGGACCGCCACCTAAGATCATGATTTTGTCATTATCTGTTGGGTTAGCTTCACATTCTTCATCGTACGTAGAGTACATGTAAGCCGTATCAGAGCTAAACTCAGCCGCACAAGTATCAACACGTTTATATACTGGGAAAATATCAGCATTGTGGCGCTTTTTACGCACTTCAGCTTCAGCAACACCAATTAATGCCGCTAAACGAGAATCAGCAAAACCTTTACGTTTTAGCTTACGTAAGTACTCAGGCGTTAATACTTTTAAACCACCTTCAGCAACTTTCGCTTCTTCTAAAATAATGTCTTCTATTTGTACTAAGAACCAACGGTCAACTTTTGTTAAGCGGAAAATATCATCAACCGTTAAGCCCAAGCGAAATGCATCAGCAATGTACCAAATTCTATCTGCACCCGCTTCTTGCAATTCATGCATGATTTTAGTTTTAGCGCCAGGTTGAGTTACATCAACCATAGAGTCAAAACCATTTACGCCAACTTCTAAGCCGCGTAGGGCTTTTTGCAGTGACTCTTGTTGGTTACGACCAATTGACATCACTTCGCCAACCGACTTCATTTGGGTAGTAAGTCTATCTTCTGAGCCGGCAAACTTTTCGAAGTTAAAACGTGGAATCTTAGTTACAACGTAATCAATAGTCGGTTCGAATGACGCTGGTGTAGCACCGCCAGTAATATCGTTAGTTAATTCATCTAACGTATAACCTACCGCAAGTTTCGCGGCAATTTTTGCAATTGGGAAGCCTGTTGCTTTTGAAGCAAGTGCCGACGAGCGAGATACACGTGGGTTCATCTCAATAATAACCATACGGCCAGTATCAGGACAAATACCAAATTGTACGTTTGAGCCACCTGTTTCAACGCCAATTTCACGCAATACCGCAATCGAAGCATTACGCATGATTTGGTATTCTTTGTCTGTTAGCGTTTGTGCTGGAGCAACAGTGATTGAGTCACCAGTATGAATACCCATAGGGTCAAAGTTTTCGATTGAACAAATAATGATACAGTTATCATTTTTGTCGCGAACCACTTCCATTTCATACTCTTTCCAACCAATTAATGATTCATCAATCAATAATTCAGAGGTTGGAGAAAGATCTAAACCACGAGTACAAATTTCGTCGAACTCTTCGCGGTTATAAGCGATACCGCCACCCGTGCCCCCCATAGTAAATGAAGGGCGAATAATACAAGGGAAACCAATACGAGTAGACGTATCATGCGCTTCAGCAATAGTGTGAACAATTTCAGCACGTGGCGTTTCTAAGCCAATTGCTTTCATGGCTTTATCGAAACGGCTGCGGTCTTCCGCTTTATCAATTGCGTCAGCGGTAGCACCAATCATTTCAACATTAAATTCTGCTAATACACCTTTCGCTTCAAGCTCAAGTGCACAGTTTAATGCCGTTTGACCGCCCATAGTCGGTAATACTGCACATGGACGTTCTTTTTCGATAATTTTACGAACAACTTCCCAGTGAATAGGTTCGATGTAAGTTGCATCGGCCATTTCTGGGTCAGTCATGATTGTTGCAGGGTTAGAATTAACTAATACTACTCGGTAACCTTCTTCGCGTAATGCTTTACATGCTTGTGCGCCAGAGTAATCAAACTCACATGCTTGACCAATAACAATTGGACCAGCGCCTAAGATCAAGATAGTTTTTAAGTCTGTACGTTTTGCCATTTTATAATCTCTCTTCTCTTGTCTAGGGTCTACGCTTTTTTAGCAGCAACGATTAGGTCAATGAAATGGTCGAACAACGGTGCTGCATCAGCAGGACCAGGGCTCGCTTCAGGATGGCCTTGAAAACTAAAAGCAGGCTTGTCTGTGCGATGAATACCTTGAATTGAACCATCAAACAATGATGTGTGTGTCACAGCCAAGTTTTCAGGTAAATTGTTTTCATCAACAGCAAAACCATGGTTTTGTGCAGTGATCATCACAACATTACGCTCGAAGTCTTTAACTGGGTGGTTGCCACCATGATGACCAAATTTCATTTTGATGGTTTTAGCGCCACTGGCTAAACCAAGTAATTGATGGCCTAAACAAATACCAAATACTGGGATATCTGTTGTTAAGAATTTTTTAATTGCCGTAATAGCATAATCACAAGGCTCAGGATCACCAGGGCCATTTGATAAGAAAATACCGTCAGGATTTAATGCTAAAACATCTTCGGCAGAAGTTTGTGCAGGCACTACGGTAAGTTTACAACCGCGATCGACTAACATACGTAGAATATTACGTTTAGCACCGAAATCGTAAGCAACCACATGAAACTTAGCGTTTTCTGGCGTGGTATGGCCTTTTCCAAGCTCCCAGCTACCTTCTGTCCACTGGTATGCTTCTTTCGTTGAAACAACCTTTGCTAAGTCCATTCCCTTAAGACCTGGGAAGTCTTTTGCTTGTGCTAAAGCCTTGGCTTCTTCTGCACTTACATCAGTAAAGTCGCCAGCAAGTATACAGCCGTTTTGTGCGCCTTTCTCACGTAAAATACGGGTTAATTTACGTGTATCAATATCAGCAATACCTAAAATATTTTTAGCTTTTAAGTAGTCGCTTAAACTTTGTTCATTTCGAAAATTACTCGCCAATAACGGTAAATCACGAATAACTAAACCTTTAGCCCAAATAGTGCTAGATTCTTCATCTTCACTATTGGTACCTGTGTTACCTATATGTGGGTACGTTAGGGTAACAATTTGCTCTGCATACGAAGGATCTGTCAGAATTTCTTGGTAACCCGTCATTGAAGTATTGAATACTACTTCACCAACAGCCGCCCCTTCTGCACCGATAGCGGTGCCCTTAAATACAGTGCCGTCTTCAAGCACTAAAATAGCAGATTTAGTCAATTTAACCTCCGTTAAGAAGAAAGAATATCAATGGCGAAACAACTAATAACTTCACCATTAATTACAAAAGCGATACGCACAAAAAATGCCAAAAACTAAAACCAGTTCATCATGAACAGTAAATTTTTGACAAAATCCACTTATTTTACGCTTGGAAGTTTCTTTCGTCTAGTAAAAAATGTAAAAACTCATCGTTTTTAACGAAATTACTGCAAAGACGCTAAAAACAATACTTATCTATACAAAACACCCGGAAATACTAACCATTTAGTCAGGTTTTTATTCACCGGATGGCTTGGCTAATCTTTCAGCCCTAAAACATCTTGCATGTCGTAAAAACCAGCGGGTGCTTCACTTAACCAAAATGCGGCGCGCATAGCACCAAGTGCAAAAGTCATTCGTGAACTGGCTTTATGTGTTAATTCTAGGCGTTCACCGATATCAGCAAAGTAAGCCGTATGTTCACCAACAATATCGCCAGCACGCACAGTTGCAAAACCGATAGTGCTTGGATCTCTTTCATCAGTGATGCCTTCTCGACCATAAACCGCGACTTTATTTAAATCTCGACCTAATGTGTCAGCAATGACTTGTCCCATTTTCACGGCAGTACCTGAAGGAGCATCTTTTTTAAATCGGTGATGCGCTTCAAAAATTTCTATATCAGTATAGTCGCCAATAGCTTTCGCGGTAATTTCGAGTAATTTAAACAGTAAATTCACCCCAACACTGGTATTTGGCGCTAATACTAGCGGAATATTCTCGCCAGCCGCTTTAATGGTGTCGACTTGTGCGTCTGAAAAACCAGTGGTACCAATCACTAACGCTTTGTTATGCTGTTTACACCATTGTATGTGCTCAAGTGTGGCGTCAATTGAAGTAAAATCAATTAATACATCTGCGTCTAGAAGAGTTTGGTAATCCGTTGTGGTTTTATTGCCGATGGCACCAATACCTGCTATTTCACCCAGATCAAAGTTTTCAAATGATGAGCCTTCACGAACACTGCCACCAACAAGCTCAATCGATTTATGCTCGATAGCCGCTTGTATTAAGTTACGGCCCATGCGTCCGCTACATCCTAAAATAGCTACTTTCACTTTCATGACAACTGCTTCCTACTCATTAATTTTATAAGATATGTTTAAAGGGGTATTTAACTGAACCGACTGGCTTAACTCTTGCGAAACAACATTGAAAATTTTCCATTGCCCATTGTTGAAAGCAATATGGTAAAAAGCTGAAAAGTCAGTGAAAATTTCACCATTATCGCCAATAAACTGCCAATCAACACAGGCTAGTAGCAAGTTTTCACTCAATTCGCTAAAACTGGCCCTTAATGCGTCAAACTGCGTTATTTTGGCGTGACTAAGCACGGTGAATATATCTAAAAACTCTCGCTCAAATGCGCTAGCGTCTTCAATAAGTACAACTTTATCTGGCGTATGCAAAGTACATGGCAACTGATAACACTGCTGCGTATCTGCCATATTTTGCTGATGAAACGCTTTTAGGTAACGTTGGAATAATTGTTCGATAGCTAATTGATACATTGGTTTTATTTTGCTCAAGCTTTAGTGATTTTTAAATTAAGCCTATAAAAAAGCCCTCAATTGAGGGCTTTTAAAAAATAGCTTAATTAGCTAACGATGGTTAATAACTCAACCTCGAAAACCAAAGTTGCATATGGAGGAATGGCACCTTGAGAGCCACGTTCGCCGTATGCTAAGTTGTATGGTACGTATAAACGCCATTTTGAACCTTCAGTCATTAACTGTAATGCTTCAGTCCAACCAGCGATAACGCCGCCAACTGGGAATTCAGCAGGTTGGCCACGATCAACAGAGCTATCAAAGATATCGCCGTTGATGAAAGTACCGTGGTAATGCGTACGTACAGTGCTAGCAGCTGTTGGCTTTTCGCCTTTGCCTGTTGCTAAAACTTCGTACTGTAAGCCAGACTCAGTTGTTGTTACTTCGTCACGCTTAGCATTTTCTACTAAGAAAGCTTCGCCTTCAGCAGATTTTACTTTAGCTTCAGCTTGCTCTAGTTCTTGCATCTTCTGAGATACAACAGCAAAAGCTTCGTTTAAGTCTTCATCAGATACTTGGCTAGCTGCGTTTGCAATCGCATCAGCCAAACCTGCTTGAACAGCAGATACATCAAATTCTTTAAAAGGATTGTTACGTAATTGGTCACCTAATTGACGACCTACACCGTAGCTTACGCGTTGTTCGATAGTTTCGATTTTATTTTCAGACATTATTTAATCTTCACATTAATTGATACGATAAAAATTCGCGAAAGGATAGCATAAAGTTCACTCAGTCTGTAGTACTAGCAACAGCATTTTGGTTATTAATTATAATTTATTGAAACCATCTCAAATGATAATGATTACCATTGTTGACAA